>Ga0335394_10007733_pt1 | contig 12127 bp, 12 predicted proteins | sample MAT03_FD_205741 | JGI IMG/M metagenome (GOLD analysis project Ga0335394, IMG submission 205741) | Freshwater microbial communities from Lake Fryxell liftoff mats and glacier meltwater in Antarctica - MAT-03 (spades assembly) (version 2) ... | reverse complement strand
AGGCCGAGCAAGGCGTGGATTACTTCACGATCCACGCCGGCGTGCTGCTGCGCTACATCCCGCTCACCGCCAAGCGGATGACCGGCATCGTCTCGCGGGGTGGCTCGATCATGGCCAAGTGGTGCCTGGCCCACCACAAAGAAAGCTTCCTCTACACGCGCTTCGAGGAAATCTGCGAAATCATGAAGGCCTATGACGTCGCATTTTCACTCGGCGATGGCCTGCGCCCCGGCTCGATCGCCGACGCCAACGACGAAGCGCAGATGGGGGAACTGGCCACCCTCGGTGAACTCACCCAGGTGGCGTGGAAGCACGATGTGCAGGTGATGATCGAGGGCCCCGGCCACGTGCCGATGCACATGATCAAGTACAACATGGACGAACAGCTGCGCCTGTGCGGCGAGGCGCCGTTCTACACGCTGGGGCCGCTGACTACCGACATCGCGCCCGGCTACGACCACATCACCAGCGCCATCGGCGCCGCGATGATCGGCTGGTACGGCACCGCGATGCTCTGCTACGTCACGCCGAAGGAGCACCTCGGCCTGCCCAACAAGGCCGACGTGAAGGACGGCATCATGGCGTACAAGCTGGCCGCGCATGCCGCCGACCTCGCCAAGGGCCACCCGGGTGCGCAAATGCGCGACAACGCGCTCTCCAAGGCGCGCTTCGAATTTCGCTGGGAAGACCAGTTCAACCTCGGCCTCGACCCCGACAAGGCGCGTGAATTCCACGACGAAACATTGCCGCAGCATGGCGCCAAGCTCGCGCACTTCTGCTCGATGTGCGGTCCGCATTTCTGCTCGATGAAGATCACGCAGGATGTACGCGAATACGCGGCCAAGCTGGGTGTCTCCAACGAGGAGGCGTTGAAAAAGGGAATGGAAGTGAAGGCGGTCGAGTTCGTGAAAAAGGGTGCGGAGATTTACAGCAAGGCTTAGAAGTTTCGAGAATGCTTGCCGGAACCTAGCGACTTCGGCTCAAGATTTCGCTGCGCGATGTCGAACCGCTGCGGGCTCGTCACGGGTCCCGCTCGTGCCGACCGCCAAGGCCCACGCGGAGATCCTCCCCAACATGCCCGAAGCAGACTGCTGCCAGCCCAATGCCGCCGAAAACCGACGGACGGACCGGTTGACCCGAACGACCGAACCCCCAATACTCGGCCTCGCGTGATTGAGTAGTTTGCTCGCCCTCCAAGATCGCTGACTGCCCGGCAGCGACCGCCCCCTCGACGCCAGCCCAGCGCCACCCCATGCCTGAACCGCACGACCGCGACACCCGCGCACGCCTGCAACGCCTGGTCGAGCACCCGCGCACGCAGCACACGATCATGGCGCTGATCCTGATCAACGCGGTGGTCCTGGGGCTGGAAACCTCGGCCACCGCCATGGCCCGCGCCGGTGGGCTGCTGCTGGCCGTCGACAAGGCCATACTGGCGGTGTTCGTGGTCGAGATCGCGGCGCGCCTGTGGGTGCACCGCGGCGCCTTCTTCCGCGACCCGTGGAGCGTGTTCGACTTCAGCGTGGTGGCGATCGCGCTGGTGCCGGCATCGGGCCCGCTGGCCGTGCTGCGCGCGCTGCGCGTGCTGCGCGTGCTGCGGCTGCTGACGGTGGCGCCGTCAATGCGCCGCGTGGTGGGCGCGCTGCTGTCGGCCATCCCCGGCCTGGGCTCGATCGCGATGGTGCTGGCGCTGCTGTTCTATGTGTTCGGAGTCATCGCCACCAAACTCTTCGGCGCAGCCTTTCCCGCCTGGTTCGGCACGCTGGGCAAGTCGCTGTACACGCTGTTCCAGGTGATGACGCTGGAAAGCTGGTCGATGGGCATCTCAAGGCCGGTGATGGAAGTTTTCCCGCTGGCCTGGGCCTTCTTCGTGCCCTTCATTCTGATTGCCACCTTCACCATGCTCAACCTTTTCATCGCCGTCATCGTCAGCGCGATGCAGACCTTCAACGCCGAAGATAGCGCCAGCACCGTGGCCGCGGTGGACGAGGCGCGCGACCATGTCGAAGCCGACGTGCATGCACAAATCGGCGCGCTGCGCAAAGAGATCGCCGAGCTCAAGGCACTGCTGCTGGCCCGCCCGCCAGCCGGCTGATAAACCGGTCACGGGCTTAGACTTTCTCCTGCACGCAAACCATTGCCGGAGACAGCCATGACCATCATCCGCCAAGCCGACCTGATCGAAAGGAAAGGAAATCCAACCCGGAAAGCCGAGCATTTCGAGCCTGGTGATGCCGGTCAAGCGGCGAACTCGCGCCGGCGATCCTCCGCCCACTCTGCAATCAGGCTATCTTCTTGAACTGCACACGAGACGGCCAACCCCGCCTACCGATTGCTCCCGGCTCAGGCGCTGCGAATCGGGATCACCTGGCGCCCGCCAACGGCCAGCGGGACGGCGCGAAAGGTCGGACAGGCATAGACGGCGATGTCGCGCGCGGAGATCGGGTAGCCGCCGCAGCTGAGCACGCCGAACACGCGACTGCCGTAGATCGCGCACGACGACTTGCCCGCCGAGTCGAACTCGACAAACACGCAGGCACGATCGACGCAGCAGTTGCCGCAGTGCACGCAGTGGCCTTCGATTCCCTCGGTCGGCGGATCGCGGCGTTCGAGATTGCGCGCGATGACGTGCTTGCGCCATAAGCCGACCCACATGCGCACGCAGCGCGCCAGGGTCGACCGATAACGACGCAGGTACCCGATGTCGCCAGCGAGCAGCGCGCTCACCAACGGCGAGAGCGGCAGGCCGATGCCCATGATGGCCAGCACCACGACCTCGGCCGCGCGGGCATGCCATTGCAGTTTCATGCGCAAGGCTCCTCGTCGAAGGCGATATCGCCGGGCACCGGGCCGATCAGTCCGGCGAAATCGAAACGGTCGCGATCCATCAGGTGCGAGGGCACGACGTGGGGCATCGAGGTGGCGATCGACGCGCGGCGCCACGAGTGGCGCGTTTGCCACTCGGCGAGCAAGGCCTTGACCTCGCGGCGCTTGATGTAGGAGAGGTTCAGGAACAGTGTCTCAGGCATGTCGTCGCGGTGGTGGCCCCAGCAAGGAAAGAAGATTCAACCGACCAAGCCGAGTATTCCGGGCTTGGTGGTGCAGGTCAAGCGGCGAGCGAGCGCCGACCATTCTCTGCCCACGCGGTGGTGCGGCAGATTCCCGGGTCGCTCGCGCCGCAATGCGGTGCTGGCGAGCAGACTTCAGGTCGGTTGGCGGAAGCCGACGCAAGCCGCCCCCCAAGGCGGATCAACCGAATCTCCACGCCCTGGTGATCACGCTCCGCATGAAAGTGCGTCATGTCCTCCGTGATCGCTCGACGCAGCGACGACTGCCCGACGAAGATCATCTTCCCCAGGAATTCTTCCTTGATCGAGCGAACAAACCGCTCGGCGTACGCATTCAAATTCGGTGACCGTGGCGGCAACCGGATAACCTCCGTCCCGCCCTCCTCCACGAGTTCCCGAAATCGTTGCGAGTACTTCGTGTCGCGCTCGATGATCAGACTCAGCCCCATTGTGCCCTAAGCGCAGGCTGAAACTCGACCGGCGCGGACGCGCCATGAGGGACGACCCCCTCACTCCCACTCGATCATTTCCTGTTCCGATTCGTTGGCGACCGCGGCGGCAGCCGGCCTGCGTAACAAGCTGCCGCCGCGGTTACCGCCGCCGATCGGCCGCCACGACGAACTGGCGGTATTGCACCTGCGCTGAAGTTCGCCGGGCGCCGATGTCAGCCGCTCAAAGCTTGGCGGCCGACGTTGCGAAGATCGTTTTCCAGTTGCTCTCGCCCTTGCGGATGACGCCGCTGGTGTCGGGCAGGAACAGCTTGTTGTGTGCCGCGTCGGAACTGTTGAGGTACAGCTGGCCGTCGACCACGGCCCAGTACTCGTTCGGCTTGGTGACGACCTTCTTGCCTCTGCCGGACTGCTCCACCCCGCGGCAAGAGCCGAAATCGCCGACGCGTCAAAACGCCTGTCGCGCGATTCGATCCACCGCAGTCGAAGCAGACGTCAGCGCCTGCGTAGCCGTACCAGCGCCGCGCCGCCGAGCAGCAACCCCATCGCCAACAGTCCAAACGGTCCAAGCACCGGTATATCCGCCGCCACCGGTAGCGGTGGTGCGGCAGCTCTCCCGAACTGGAGATGGTCGACCTCGAGGCCACCAATGGAGTTCGAGATCCGGATCGAAGAAACACCTGCGGCATTCGTCACACCGAAGAACCGATCCTCCGCCGTTTCCCCGTTGAAGCTGGCGTCGGCGATCGATACCGGGCCGATCACCCCGAGCGACACCCCGCCCGGACCGAAGGCCTCGAACAACGTCGTGCCGGCGCCGTCGGTCCACACGACACCCACCTGGGTCGGCAGCCCGCCCGGCGCCATGGGATTGAAGGTGAACGTGATACCGGCGGCTCCGCTGCCTGAGAAGAACGACCGCCCGGCCAAACCGGATCCGTCGATGGCCCCATCGTCTGCGTCGACCGAATCCGTGTTCGAGCTCGGGCCGATGGGTGCGCCCGCCGACGCTGTCACATTTGGCACGTTGAGCAGACCGTCCTCGAACGTCTCGAGCAACACGGTGCCGCCGGTAATCGCAGCGGCGAACGGGCTGTCGGCTTGGCTCAGGTAGGGCGTCGGTCCGAGCAGCGTCTGCGCGCCGGCCAATCCCGACACCAGGGCACCCAGCGCAAGCGCACCGCGAACCAACTTGAGAAATCTGTCGTGCATGCGACATCCTCCAACGTAGTTGAGCCGGCCGATCAGCATCCGTAGGCCTATTGTGCGGAAAGCGGGGCGCCTAGGCAAGCGGAAGTCTCTTCCAATATGGTATGAGTCTGAAGCTTGGCGGTCGGGTCGATCACCTCCCCCATGGTGATCGACATGAACGAAACGCAGCTCAAAACGGTGGCGCAGTTACGCGCCTTTCTCGACGGCACCGTCGACATCAAGGATGGAAAATTCAGCCGCACGAACCCGGGTATTTCCGGCCGATGTGACGTTCACGCTTGAAGGTACTCGCGTCACGCACAGGATCGGGCGCATGGCGCCGGCACCGTAGCATCGGCGCGAACTCGCGCGTCCATCGGGCGAGAGCATTGCGCATGCATGCCGGGTTATCATCGCCGCCCAAGCGAGCCGGACCGCCATGCCGCCACACCCTCGATATTGCCTCAACATGATCGTGCGCAACGAAGCCGCGATCATCAAGCGCGCCCTGCAATCCGTCGTCGGCGTGGTCGACTGCTGCGTGATCGGCGACACTGGATCGACGGATGGCACGCCGGCCGTCATCCGGTCATTCTGCGCCGCGCGCGGCATCGCCTGCGAGCTGCACGAATTTCCCTTCGTCGACTTTTCGCAAGCCCGCAACGAGGCATTGGGGCACGCGCGACGGTCGCCATTCGCGTTCGACTACCTGCTGCTCTTCGACGCCGACATGGAGCTGAAGTGCGACGACCCTGCGGCGTTGGCATTGCGCGACGCCGACGCCGCGCTGGTGCGGCAGGACAGCGCCACGATCGCCTACGAGAACGTGCGCATCCTGCGCCGCGACGCGGACGCGCGCTATGTCGGCGCGACGCATGAAGCTTTGGCCGTGGCAGGCGACATCGCGCGGCTCACGGGCGTGCACTTCATCGACCATGCGGACGGCGCCAATCGGCCGGAAAAACTGGAGCGCGACGAACGCCTGCTGCGGCTTGCGCTCGAGCAGGATCCCGGCGATCACCGGGCGATGTTCTACCTGGCCCAGACGTTGCGCGATGCCGGGCACCATGCCGCAGCGGCCGCCTGGTATGCGCGACGCGTGGCCGCCGGAGGCTGGGACGAGGAGCGCTGGTACGCACGCTATCAGGTGGCGTTGTGCCAGAAGCAGCAAGGCGACACGGCCGGATTCGTGTCCGGCTGCCTCGATGCCTATGCGCTTCGCCCCACCCGTGCCGAGCCCCTGCTGCACCTTGCGCGGCACTATGCCGACACCGGGGCGCACGATGCCGGCTTGCTGATGCTGGAGGCCGCGGCGCGGCTCCCGTGGCCCGCGCCTGACCGGCTCTTCATCGAGCGGGAGGCCTACGGCGATGCGCTGCGCGAACCGCTTGCCATCAGCGGCTTCTACAGTGCCGTGCCGGAGCGGCGCGCGGCGGGACGTCATGCCTGCGAGGCGCTTGCGATCGACGCCGGCGTATCGCCGCAGCGGCGGCAGACCGCGCGCAACAATCTCCTCTTCTATGCGCAGCCGCTCGCGCTCCTTTGCGCGGAAGCGCGCCTGCACGCGATTGAAGTTGGCATGCCGGCGCCCTACGTTGCGACCAACCCTTCGTTCGCGCGCGACGGCAGCGGATATCGCGGCATCGTGCGCGGCGTCAACTACCGGCTGCAGCGGGGGCATTATCAGATGCATGACGATGCCGGCGTCGTCCGCACGCGCAACTTCCTGGTGCGGCTGGCGGCGGACTTCTCGGTGGTGACGATGCGCGAAGTCAACGACCGCTGCGCCCTTGCCCGCGAGGAAGGCGCCCGTATCCAGGGCTTCGAGGATTGTCGGCTTTTTCGCTGGCGCGACCACTGGTGGTGCTCCGCGACCTCGCGCGATGTCGATCCCGGCGCCCGGGCCATCATGATTCTGTTGCGCCTCGATGATGCCGGCGACTTCGTGGAGGCATGGCCGCTGCACGGCTACGGCGACGACCAGAACCAGAAGAACTGGATGCCGGTCGTCGACGACCGGCTGCGCTTTCTCTACAGCTGCGGGCCGGCCATCGTCGTCGATGCAAGCGCGGCCGACGGCTCGTTCATCGTCGAGTCGGGCAACGATACCGGGTTGGCCATCGAGCACTGGCGCGGCGGTGGTCCGCTGTTGCGGTGGGAGGAAGGCTGGCTTGCCGTCATCCATGAAGCGAAGGACACGTCCCATGGCCGGGAATACGCGCACCGCTTCGTGGCGCTGGATGCCGACGGCATCGCCCGCGCGGCAAGCGACGCGTTCTGTTTCCGGAAACCCGGCGTCGAATTTGCCGCGGGACTAGCGTTCAACCATGACGACAGCGAGTTGGTCGTGAGCTTCGGCGCGGATGACGGCGAGGCATGGCTTGCAACGGTTCCGGCAAGCGCCGTCCGCGCGTTGCTGCGGCCATTGCCTGCGCGTTTCCAACAACCTGCAGCGCGTTCCGACGAACAGGCTGGAGCGAAGTAGTCGCTGCGAGGTAGACTGCCGCAAACTCAACGCGGCACAGGGGCAGGCATGGTAACGAATCGGCGCGACTTCCTCGGACGGTCGCTGGTGTTGACATTGTCGGCCACATGGGTCGGCACCGCCCTTGACGCCTGGGGCCAGAACGCGCCGCTGCTGCTCAACTACCAGGGCCGGTTGACCGATCCTGCGGGCCAGCCGCGCAACGGCAACTTCACGATGGGCTTCCGGCTGGTCGACGCGTCCGGAGCGGCGCTTGGCTGGGCGGAGACGCAGGCCGGTGTCGTCGTCAACAATGGATTCTTCTCGGTGTTGCTGGGCAAGGTCACGCCGTTGTCGGCGGCATTGTTCCAGGGACCGCCGGTCGACGCTTATGGCCCGCAGCGCTTCCTCGAGGTGACGATAGGGGGAGAAACGCTGGCGCCGAACGCTCGCATCGTGAGCGCAGCGTGGGCCATCGCCACGCCCATCGGGCCGACGGGCGCCGCGGGTACGAGCCTGCCCGGCCCTACGGGCGCGCAAGGCCCCGCTGGACCCACCGGATCGTCGGGATCCGGCCCGACCGGCGCCCAGGGTCCTGGCGGTGCCACCGGCCCGACCGGGTCGGGACCCACCGGGGCGCAGGGACCCACCGGCATCACCGGCCCGACCGGAAACTCCGGAAGCGCGGGACCGATCGGGCCGACGGGACCCACCGGGGCCCTGGGCCCCACCGGCCTGTTTGGGCCAACGGGGCCGACCGGGCCGGGGGCAGCCGCGCCTACAGGATCGACTGGCCCCACAGGCATTACCGGTCCACAAGGCCCCACGGGCCCAGTGCTGTGAAACGATACGAGCGGACGAACGTCGATCGTCCTCTAACGCGTCCGCAATTCAGCCGCGACAGCGATTCGCAACGGATCGCGTCACCTCGCCGTGCCGGCGCGTGCCTTCTGGGCACGCTGGTGTTGCTGGCGGCAACCGCCGTGCACGGCGCCGCGAGCTCGTCGTATCAGATCTCCATTGCTGACGTCGGTGTGTCCGGCGGCACGTCGGCTTCCGCAAGCCATTCACTGACATCCTGCATCGGCTCGCCGATCGCCGGATCCGCGGCGAGCGGAAGCTTCCGCGTGGAAGCCAGTTGCGGAGTGCTGGCGAATGTCGCGTCGGCGGTCACCGGCGCGGCCTGCGGTACTGCCGACGGCGTGCCGGTCAGCAGCGCGCCTTCCGCCAACCTGTGCTCGGCGGGCACTGCCAGCGGGGTGACCGGTGCGGGGCCATGGTCATGGTCCTGTTCCAGCAGCGGCGTCAGCGCAAGTTGTTCCGCACCGCTGCTTCTGCCTGCAACTTCATCGCCCATTCCGACGCTGTCGAGCCTGGGCATCGCGCTGCTCGGTTCGTTGATCGCGCTGGCAGGGCTGGCGATACTACGCCGCCACCCGAAATTACAACGGCGAAGCACCAGCTAGCTGTGAAGGCCTAATAGGTTGTTTGTGTCCATTCGGACTGGATTTGAGAAACTGGGAATCGCCAAACCCCCGGTTATCTCAAGGAGCCCAGCCGAATGAACACCCATAAGAATGCCCGACTGACCTTTGCCCGTCGACTTGAAATGGTTCAGAACATCACCCAACGCGGTCTTTCCCCTGCCGCTGCTGCGGCGGCGGAGGGCGCCAGCGTGCCCACAGCCGTTCCACGAATACGTTGTCGCGCCAGCAACCGCGGCCGTCCATGCTGATTGCGATCCCGTGGCCGTGCAGCATCGTGGTGAAGGCCTCGGTGGTGAATTGCGAACCCTGATCGGTATTGAAGATTTCCGGTTTGCCATAGCGAGCGATGGCACCCTCCAGCAACTGCGTCTTCCACTGCACGATCTGGCTGCCGTGCACGTCGTACTTCTCGGCCAGCTCCGCCAGAGTCTTATCACCCTTCAACGCCGCCAAGGCCACCTTCGCCTTGAACGCCGCCGCATGGTTCCATCTCGGCCTTCTCATTGCACTGCTCCTTTGCGGGCGATATCCTCGCCCATTCGAGCAGGTCTTTCACTTATCCGCCAGTCTCATTTTCCCGAGCCAGCTCTCTTTGTGTTCACGAACGGAAATCTGAGTGCCGCGATGACCGCATCAATACTTCTGCCGTCCCTGCCACAGGTCTATCGCCTGGCAAGAACCGTCAAGTGACCGGCGTTATTCTCAATTCGGAAGGACGCGTCGATCGGAAGACTTCGCCTTAGGGGCCAAGCGGTCAGTCGGCCTACGGGTTGATACGCTTCCGTGCTCGCTTCGCCGGCTGCGCGCTTGGAAGCAGGCTGGTGTACTTCTGATAAAGCTCGAACAGGAATGCGACGCGCACGGCGTCGTTCTTGAATGCCTTGCGCCCGTAGGCCGCATCGACAGCGGCGTCAAGCACCTGATGTGCTTTGACGAGATTCGGCGGCATGGTCAGTGGATCGTAGAGATCAGCGAGTGTCGCGTTCGGATGCGCAGTGCGGGCGTCGAGTACACCTTTCGCGGCGGTTTCGATCTTCTGAACTTGCGCAGTGGTTGGCGCCACAGGCCAAGGAAAATTGTTATACACAATGCCGTTGGAATATCGGTACCGACTCTCCAGTCGACCGCATGTGTACTTGACCCACGCCATATGCATAGTAGACGTGAGCACTCCGAAATCAAATGGTGTTGCGTCTTCAATCGCCGCACATGAATTGTGGACGATGTACTCGGATTCGCAGAAACCAATAGGAATGAATCGTCGGTTCTCGGAACTGTGCAAAGGCACTACGACGTAGTCGCCCTTCGGCTGTCGAATTTCTCCAAATAGTGACGGCGTTCGTGCTAACAATTGAGTGTTCGCTCTGCTGCTATTAGAACGGTGCGCCCGAACCAGTTCAACGCGCCGAGCTACCTCAGGCATCCTCCGCAGTGAATTGGGAGGACAGTCCACTAACAACAAACAATATCGCGAAATGCCGTTGATAAACTCGTCCGCACTCAGGAACGGTTGAATCCACTGAGAAGCCCGCGGTTCCAACGCGACGAGGGCATTGCGCTCGGCGACGGTGAGCAGCAAGTTTCCCCCATCGTTCAGCATGCTGCCGAAACGAATTTCGGGAACCTTGCATATCGGCGCTCGGCGCGACGGAAGCACCACGTCGGGGGCATCAACGAGATAGGGATTGATGTTTTCTGTCCGCACTCCGTGCGGATCGCCACTGACATCTTCATACTCGAAGATGACCTTGATTGGTGTTTCTTCCGCGCCGAACCCAATGATCACACAATGCGCAGCCGCAACGCCACGCCCTTCGTTGCTCCATCGAAACGTGCGATGTGCAAATTGAATCCTAATGCTACGCGACAGCAACGAACCCCCAAAGCACTCCGACTTGCTCACCTTGGGTGATGCTGTTAGTGGAAACGAATGCGCACCGAATACTTGTGCCCTTCACATACCGCGCCGCCAGGACGTACCACCCGGCAACAAAGTCGAGTATGCCGGCACCCTGCACATCGCGGCAGACCTCCGCCATGTTCGATTTCTGGTCGGCGCTCTGATGCTGTTCCCAAGGAACGGCGGATTCCCGAGCACGAAGCTGCACCGCTCTGCCGGCAGTACATCGTTCCAATCAATAAGCAGTGCGTTGCCATTGACGATGTGCGGCGTACTGACCAGCGGAATCCGCGCGTAGTAGTTGCCGAACTCCACCGAGACCTGCGTGTTCATCTGATGATCGGTAAGCCACAGCGCAACCTGCGCAATCTGCGCCGGAAATTCCTCGATTTCGATGCCGTAGAACTGATCGACGTCGATGCTGACGAGCTGCTGAATGTCAACGAGCTTCTGGCCGCTTTCGCGCTCCAACGATAGCGAAGCACGCAGAATCTCCAACTCCAGCTTGCGCAGTTCGCGGTAGCTGATCACGAGGAAGTTGCCGCAACCGCAAGCGGGGTCGAGAAACGTCAGCGTCCGCAGCCTCTTGTGGAATTCAAACAGGCGATTGCGATTGCCCTTCATTTTCTCGAATGCAGCCCACAGGTCGTCAAGAAACAACGGCTTGATGAGTTTGAGAATGTTCTCTTCGGACGTGTAATGCGCGCCGAGATTGCGCCGCGCCGTGGTATCCATGATCGACTGGAACAGCGCGCCGAAAATGGCAGGAGAAGTCGCACTCCAATCCAACGCGCATGCGTCGAGCAGTGCCTCCCGCATCGCGGTGTCGAATGACGCTATCGGCAGCGCCTCCTCAAACAGCCTGCCATTGACATACGCAAAGGTGCGCAACTGTTCGTCGAGCGTCTTCGGGCGCGCGTGTTCCGGCTGATTCAGTACCTGAAAGAATTGGGCGAGTTGAGACCCCAGATCCGAGCCGTCTTGTGCCGTACGTGCATCGAGCCATGCCCGGAACGACTGCGCCGGCTGGAAAATGCCCGTGTCGTCGGCAAAGAGGCAGAACAGCAGCCGCACCAGCAGCAGTTCGAGTGGGTGCCTGCATACCCGCTGGCCTTGAGCAGATCGTGCAACCGCCCCATCTGCTCGGCCGCCTTGATGTTCACGGGGTCTTGCGGGCGAACCTCCTGAACGCGATAGCCGGCGATGAAGCCGAAGTGCCGCACCTCTTTGTGCAGGTCGCCCAGGCGGAAGTCGATGACCTTGTCGGCCTCGAGATCGTAGAGGCGAAACCGTGCGAAATCGGAAACGAGGATGTAGCGCGGCAGATCGCGGTCCGGCAATGCGTCAAAGTAGTCGGAAGCCTGCGAACAGGCCCGGTCGAGGTCCTGGCCTTCGCTTTTGTGCTCGACCAGCAGCACGCCCTTCCAGAAAAGATCGATGCGGCCGGCCTTGAGCTTGCGCCCGGCGCGAGTAACGTCGACCTGCTTCTCAAAGACAGCTATCGCTTGCGATCGACGCCGAACACGTTGAGAAAGCCGTTCCAGAAGGACGGCGCCTCCGCGCGCTCC
>Ga0335394_10007727_pt1 | contig 12131 bp, 10 predicted proteins | sample MAT03_FD_205741 | JGI IMG/M metagenome (GOLD analysis project Ga0335394, IMG submission 205741) | Freshwater microbial communities from Lake Fryxell liftoff mats and glacier meltwater in Antarctica - MAT-03 (spades assembly) (version 2) ... | reverse complement strand
AAGCTGTGGCTCAAAGATGGCGATGTGGTGACGGTGGAGATCGAGAAGGTGGGTGCGCTGACGAACACCACGCGCGTGTTGTAAGTCAGGCGAGAGGAAACAAAAAAGAGACAGAGTTCGGAACTCTATCTCTTTTTTGTTTCCTCTCGTTAAAAGTGGGCCATGTAGGAATTGAACCTACGACACAAGGATTAAAAGTCCCCTGCTCTACCAACTGAGCTAATGGCCCACGCTCACGCCCTCAACAGGGCGGAGTCAATCTTACCAAACTCGACACGGGATTGACAAGAGCCAGCGGCAGCAATTGTGAAACTTGCTGCCGCTGGTTAGACCACCTGATGCCTTAGTGCGGCGTGGGTGCCGTAGCGGGTGCTGGTTTTGTATCAGATGCATTGCCATCTGAATGGCCGTTGCCATCTGAATGGCCGTTGGCAGGGTCATCGTGCTTCGGCATCTTGAAGTTATTCTCGACATTGACCGGGTAGTTGTCGGCATCGCCCGTGTGCAGCTGATACGACACATCGGTCACCACAACCCGGCTCATGCGCTGCAAGGCCAGCTTGAGACCAATCGATGTGTTGGAATGCAGAGCTTGCTCCCAATAGTTATCCATGATGAGTTGGCCCATGATGACGTGGATCAGGCGATGCGGGTCCTTGTTGAGTTGATGCTGCACGTAATTTACAGCGACGTCGGTGAGGTTGCGATACGGAGCCGGGATGATCACCAGCGGGTGATGCGCATGCACCATGCGCTCGTTCCACTTCTGTTGGATGATCGCGGTCTTGTCGGGGTTGTCATCAAAATGCACGGCCAGCCACGAGTGGCGCGATGAGATGGCAAACTCCACCATCGGCACGGTGCCGGCGTGCACATCGTCCACAAACACCACAGTCAACACATCCTGTTTAATGGGATTCACTTTGCGCTGAGTCAGGCTAAGGATGCGCGCGACATTGGCATAGTGCTTGCGAATGCGCGAGAATCCCAGCACCAGCAACGGCACCAGCAACACGATCACCCACGCCCCGTCCACAAACTTGGTGAACGCAAAGATCACCATCACCAACATCGACACTGTGCCGCCTACTGCATTGATGGCAATCTTCACCCGCCATGTCGGGTCAAAGTGAATTTCGGAGAAACGAGTCTTGATCGACTCGCCGATCTTGAGATGGGCACCCTTCCACCAGTGACGCACCATGCCATATTGCGAGAGGGTGAAGCTCATAAACACGCCGATGGCATACAAGGGAATCAATGCTGTCACACGCGCATCAAACAAGACAATGAGCATGCATGCCGCTCCGGCCAGCAAGGCAATGCCCCACGAAAACACCAGCCGGCGTCCACGAATGGACAACTGGCGCGGCAGAAACCCATCGGCCGCGGCCAACGCGCTCAGGCGTGGGAAGTCGGCAAAACTGGTATTTGCCGCCATCACCAGGATCATGATGGCACCGGCCACCAGCATGTAATGAAACACGCTGCCCGCAAAAATCACGTTCGACACCTGCGAGATGACGGTGGGCAACTCAGTTGGCACCGCCTTCACCCACTGGGCCAGAAAGGTGATGCCGATGAACATGGTGCCCAGCAACAGCGCCATAACCACCAGGGTCTGCGCCGCGTTTTTGCTCTTGGGCGATTTGAAGGCTTGAATCCCGTTGGAGATGGCTTCGACGCCGGTAACAGCGGTGCAGCCCGAGCTAAATGCACGCAGGATCAGGAACAACCATATGCCGTTAAAGGCCAAATGGGGTTCACCAACCACGCCTTGCACCGTGCCCAGGGTGCCGGTGAAATATTTGATGAAGCCGACGACGATCATCAGCATGGCCATACCGACGAAGAAGTAGGTCGGCACAGCAAACACAGCACCACTTTCCTTCACACCTCGCAAATTCACCAGCATGATGAGCAACACCAGGAAACATGCAATCGGCGCTCGGTAAGTGGCCAGTCTCGGCAACACCGAGGCCAGTTGCTCAACACCGCTCGATACGCTGACAGCGACAGTGAGGATGTAATCCGTGAGCAATGCCGCCGCTGCAACCATGGCCGGCACCTCACCCAGATTGTCGCGGGCCACAATGTAGGCACCGCCGCCGCTGGGATAGGCAAAAATGGTCTGGCGATATGAAATTGTCAAAATTGCCAGGAGTAGCACGATGGCAATGGCAATGGGAATGGAGTACCAAAAGATTCCGACACCATAAATGGCGGCGGCCGTGGCCAGCACAATCAGAATTTCCTGAGTGGCGTAGGCCACCGATGAGACTGTATCTGAGGCGAAGACGGCCAGCGCAATCTTCTTGCTGATGGCCTGATGGGCCGCTTCATCCGTTGCCAGTGGCCGGCCCAACAAGATACTTCCAACACTTTTCGCAGATTTATTCATGAAACTAAACCCTATTCAGATTTGAAAACACAGACCGCAGGAGAAAAAAATCACAGGTGCGCGAGAAGCGCCGCAGTCCTAGCGTGAGATACGTAGAACCAACATCAACACGCCCAGTTCCAACGCCACTGAACTGCCCATCATGATGGTGCGCAGCAACCCGCCCACATCGTGCAGGAGCTGGTCGAGCCGCATTTGCATCCAGAAGCCGGCGACAATCACAATGGCAAACCCCAGCCAGCTCAACAGGCTCAACAACAGGTTGCGTCGTCGGGCCGGCTGCAAAAGCCCGCTCACCTCGTGCACCGGCCGGCCCAGTTGCTGAATCACCAGACCTGCTATGGGCACGCTTTTGGACAATGCACGGGATTGGGCCGCCACGCTGGTCGAATGAGCGATGCGATGTGCCACAACCAGATGCTCGGCAAAGCACAGCAGCACATCATTCGGTTGCTGAGTTCGGTCCAACGCAGACAGCCAGTCCACATCGGTCAGGATGAGGCTGGTGGCACGCACGCCGGTGGTGGCCAACATCTGCATCACCAGGGTGTGTTGCAGCCGGATGTGAGATTCACGCGACCAGTCTTCAAGCAACGTCAACAACACCACTTCAGCATGGTTGGTACTGGTCAGTGCCCAGATTTCCTTGGCCAGCTGCGTCTCTTCAATTGGCGCATCAGGAATTGCCACGATCACGCGTGAAGTGGCACTGGACCAATGATGTGATGACGAAGAATCGGTTGGTGGTGCGGCTACAGGCGCGGACAGCGCCACTCGATCAAACGGCATGGGAACAGGGGGTAAACGCGACATGATTCACTTCTTGTGTAAAGCACTACAAGCACATTCATGCTTGCAGATGCTTCCCAAGAATAGCGACGCCGCGTAAAGGCCGCACTGCTAAAAACAGGCCTGTGTATAAAAAAGGAATAAAGGCTGATGCAAATAATGAAGCGAAGAAATCAAGAAAACCTATCCGTGAAACACGGACTGACTTATTGACTCATGTTACGCAGGAGCCTAACGCAAACTGCCAAGGCTATAGCAGTGCGAGTTTGCATCCCTTCGGCCATGTTCCCTCCGGGGCTGTTTGCGGTCTTGCAGATTCAGAAAATGCGAACGGCCGCCAACAGCGACTCATGCCAGTTCAATTGGACCTGTCTATTCAGCATCAGTTGAGTACGCCTGCGCCAGCCACTCCATGGTGTGCATCACCGGCATCGGCCGGCCCTGTAACTTCAAGTTATTACGAATCTGCACCAGACAACCGATGTTGCCCGTCGCCACCGCATCCGGCTCGGTCTTGAGAATGTTGCGCACCTTGCGCGCGCCGAGTTCGTTGGCCGTTTCTGGCTGTTCAATGTTGTAGGTGCCGGCGCTGCCGCAGCAAATCTCGCCCTCATTAATTTCAAGCAGGGTGAGATTGGGGATGGCCTTCAGGAGCCGCCGCGGCGCACTCACCACCCCTTGCGCATGGGCCAGATGGCACGCGTCGTGGTAGGCCACTCGCATGGCCTGCGGCAACGGCTTGGGTTCGATGAGGCCAAGCTGATCCAGAAACTCGCTCACGTCCATGGTTTTGCCGGCGAACTCGCGCGCCCCGGTCTCAAGCTCGGTGCCTTTGAACAGCAAGCCATACTCCTTCATGCCGCTGCCACAACCGGCCGCGTTGGTGATGATGGCATCGACATCGGTGGGGAACACCGCCAGATTATTCGCGGCCAGATGGCGTGCGCTGTTGTGATCGCCGGTGTGCAAACCCAGCGAGCCGCAACAACCCTGCCCTCGCGGAATGATCACTTCGACGCCGTTTGCGGCCAGCACTTTTAAGGTGGCCCAATTGATCTGCGGCGAGAGCACCTGCTGCACGCAACCGGCCAACAACGCCACCCGCGCACGGCGCTCACCTACCGCTGGATACACCTCCGGCAATGGCTGGCCGGCCGGCGGCACCTCCTCGGGAATCAGCGACAACATCGCGCTCATCTGCTGCGGCATGAGCTTGCGAAAAGGTTGGGCAAACTTGCCGGCCAGCGCCGCCGCCCGAAACCGGTCGGGGTACGGCAAGGTCTCGCGAATGAGCATCCGCGCCAGCCGATCCATGGGGTCGCGCTCGCGCCGCGGCTCGGCGTAGGCGCGAAACGAGGTGATGAGCTCGCCGTACGGCACGCCGGACGGACACGCAGTGACGCAAGCGACGCAGCCCAGGCAACGGTCGATGTGCGGCTGCGCCTGCTCCAGCGGCAACTTGCCCTCCAGCACATCGCGCATCAGCACGATCCGGCCGCGCGGGCTGTCCATCTCCTCGCCCATGACGAGATAGGTCGGACACGTGGCCAGGCAGAAGCCGCAGTGCACGCACGCGCTGATGGCGTGGGCCATTTCCTCGGCTTGCGGCATGCCGATTTGATCGATGGGGATGGTGTGTTGCATTTGATTTCGTGGAGCGTAAGAGTTAGTTGCACAGATTCGTCGACGACGACGTCGAGGTCGACGTCGACGAATCTGCAACCGAGCTAAACAAATTTACCCTGCGGGTCCAGCGCAAACTTCACACGCTGCGCCAAAGCGTGGTCGCCGCGAGTCGAGGGCATCTCAAGCGACGCGTCACCCAGCAACAGCAACCCCGGCCACTGCGCATTCGCAAACGCCGAGGCCACATAGGCCACATTGCCGCCCACGCAGTAGCGCCGCGCTATATTTGAATTGGCCAACAGCGCATCAAGGCCAGCCATCTTCTCCGGCGTTAGTGGGATTTTGGTAATCGGCCCATCGCCGATGAGCACATCGCCGATGAGCACATCGCCGGCCCAGCCAAACTCGCGCACTTGCTGCCAATGCTCTCGCTCGGCCTCGCCGCTCAACACCTCGCCCTCGCCGGCCATCTGCTGGATCCGCGCGATGCGCTGCGGCAAACTGCTGGCAATGCCGCCGACGCGAATCTCCACCACAGGCCTGACACCGTTTGCGCCGCACAATATATCCAGCGCCTCAAGGTCCAGCGGCGCGCCCATTAGCTTCAGCATCGCCGCCGTGGCCTCGGCAATATTCGGCTTGGTGATTCGCACGGTGGTGTATTCATCCGGCTTGGGAAACACCTTGAAAACCAGCTCCACCAGCACGCCCAGCCGGCCAAACGAGCCCACCATCAGCTTGGGGTAATCGAACCCGGCCGCGTTCTTCACCACCTTGCCGCCGCCATGAATCAACGTGCCGGCCCCATCCACAAAGTTCGCGCCGATGATGAAGTCTCGCACGCCGCCGAAGCGAAAGCGGCCCGAGCCATTGGCATTAGTCGCCACCATGCCGCCCAGCGTTGCGCCGCGCCCGCTCAGCAGCGGATCAAACGGCAAATACTGACCCTGTTGCGCCAGCAGTGTTTCGATCTCGGCCACCGGCGTGCCAGCAAACGCCGCGATCACAAATTCCTGCGGTTGGTAATCGATGACACCGCGTAGGGCCGACACATCGAGCGTGGTTGCAACAGATGACGCCGCGTGCAAGCCCGTTTTGGTGCCAGCGCCGCGCACATGCAGCCGCTCACTGTCGCGCACGGCGTGTTGGACATCGGCAAGCGTAGTTGGCTGAAGTTTTTGAATGAGCAAAGTATTCATATGGAATGGAGGCTTCAGCCGACCGCCTTGGCACTCGCGTACATAGGCGGTCGGCACGGCAAATTGCCGAAAAACCTCCATTCCAAGAGTTCAACACGTCATTATTCCCGCGAGATGATGCCGGCCCTCTCCAATGGATGCGGCCCCACATGTGACAGCGCCGGCGCTTCACCCACCGGCAACATCTTGCCCCGGTTAGCTAACTCATCAGGATCAATCGTGCGGCGCAGATGGTGCATCGCGTTCATGTCGCTCTCGCCAAACATCTTGGGCAGGTGCGCGCGCTTCTCGACGCCGACGCCGTGCTCGCCCGTGATCGAGCCGCCGAAGCGGATGCACATCTCGATGATGTCGCTGGCCAACTCCTCGGCTTTCTCCAGCGCGCCGGGCTGTTTGCCATCGAACAAAATCAAGGGGTGCAAATTGCCGTCGCCGGCGTGAAACACATTGGCCACCCGCATGCCGTAGCGCTGGCCCAACAGCCCAATCTCGCGCAAGGCCTCGCCCAGCCGGCTGCGCGGCACCACGCCGTCTTGCACAATGTAGTCGGGCGAGAGCCGGCCCACCGCGCTAAACGCGCTCTTGCGGCCCTTCCAAATTTTCATGCGCTCGTCGTCGTTGCGGGCCTCTTTGACAAAGTAGGGCTCGGACGCCTCGATCACCTGCATCAGCCGCGCATGTTCGGCCTCGACCTGGTCGCGCTCGCCTTCCAGCTCAACCAGCAACAGCCCCACCGCGTCGAGCGGATAGCCGGCATGCACGGCGGCCTCAGCAGCCTGTATGCTCAGGTTATCCATGATCTCGAGCGCGCCGGGCAAGATGCCCGAGGCGATGATGTTGGACACGGCGTCGCCGGCCGCCTCCATGGTGCGGTAGGCGCACAGCATGGTGCGGTAAACCTCGGGCTTGGGGATCAGCCGCACGGTGATTTCGAGCGCAATCCCAAACAGGCCTTCCGAGCCGACGAACAGGCCGGCGTAATCGGCGTCGATGCTCTCCAGGCTGTCGCTGCCGAGTTGGCACACCTCGCCATCCGGCAACACCACCTTGAGGCCGAGCACGTGGTTGCTGGTCATGCCATATTTCAAACAATGCGCGCCGCCGCTGTTAAAGGCCACATTGCCGCCGATGGTGCAAATGGTCTGGCTGGACGGGTCCGGCGCATAGATGAGACCGGCCACTGCTGCCGCCTTGGTGATATTGAGGTTGATCACACCCGGCTCGACCACGGCCACCCGCTGCTCCAGATCCAGCCGCAACACATGGTTCAGGCGATTGAGCGCGATGACGATGCCGTCGTGGATGGGCAGCGAGCCGCCACTGAGGCTGGTGCCGCTGCCGCGTGCCACAAACGGCACCCCAAACTGATGGCACAGTTTCACCGTTTGCACGACTTCGTCCTGCGTCTCCGGAATCACCACGCCGATGGGCTTGATGCGAAACGCCGTCAGCGCATCACTCTCAAATGTCGCGAGCGCCGCGTCGTTGGTGAGGAAACGATCAGGTGGAAAGAGAGCTCGAAGGGAATGAGCGAAAGAATGAGTGTCTGACACAGGTCTACTTTAGCGCACTATTTGCTGATACATCTCGGCCACGTTGGCATCGTCCAGCCACAGCCATTCAGTGTTGAGCCAGAAGCCGGTGACAGCGGCCGAACGAAAAATTTGCGTCACACCCAACGGCACGGTCTGGTAGCGGCCCGTCTGGTCCGTTCCAAGGATGAACCCAAGACTTGATGGAAACGATTAGCCCAGGCCGTCATTCCTGCGGAGGCGGGAATCCAGAACTGCCAACCCCGGTAACGTCGGGGTTACGCCTGGATTCCCGCCTCCGCGGGAATGACGTGACTACGTAAAGTCTTTCCCTTGACAAACTATCGGGCTCTACGCTCTTTGCTCACTACGGCAACACCACCGCCCAAATATTGCCCTGGCCGCCGTGCTCCAACACATACAGCGTCTTGCCGACCAGCACGGTGTCAATCGGCTGGCTGAAGCCGGTAACCAACTGGGTCATGGTCGCGGCATAGTTCTCGTCGCCATCGACCTTTTGCTTGGTCAGTTTCATGCTAATCAGGTCATTGCCCTTGTCGCTGAGTGTGCCGCCGGCCGCGCCCCAGCTCACAAAGAAGCCATCGCCTTTGAGGTCGCCGGACAGCGCATTGGCCGTGTCGAAGGACAGGCCCAACGGCGAGCGGTGCGGGGTAATGCCGGCCAGCGGCGCTTTCTCGGCGCTGGCATCGTCCTCGCTGCCATCGTCATTGCGATAGGCATCGGCATCCGGCCCCATGTTCAACACGGGCAGTGTAAACGTCACGCCGGCCGGTGGCTTTGGGAAGTTGGGATCGTTACGGTAGAGCTTGTTGATGACGGCAAAAAAATCGTCATTCAAATGAAGGTCATCGGCCGGATCGTAATCGACCTTGACCTGTGGGTTGTCCTCGGCCCCAAATTTCCAGGGGAAGCCATAGTGATGACCCTGGCGCAACCAGTTGATCTCGTCGGGGTAATCGGCATCGGGGCCGTTGTCGCCGCAGAACAAATCGCCATTGGCGGCAAAGGCCAGGTCGTAGCAATTGCGGGTGCCCTGGGCGAACAGATAGCCAGCGGCTTTCAGCGTCGCGACATCGTTTGGCAAAATCACCGTGCGCGTTGAATCAGCTGGGATGCGAAACACGGACGAAGTCAGCGCCGTCTCGCGCACACCCTTGTTCGCGCCCTTGCTCTCCTGCAACTCGCCGTGGTCGGTGCGGCTGCCGCTGTTGATGTAGAGCCATTTGTTGTCCGGGCTCACGGCCAGGCCGTTGAAGTCATGGTCGAACTGGGTCTGGCCGATGGGAAACGGCTCGGTCTGCATCAGCGTCGTCCAACTGCGTTTGCCATCAGTCCCCAGCGTGCCCTTGCGCACACGCGCCGTGCTCTCCGGGCCATCCTTGGCGTTGCAGGTGACATAGAGCGCGCGGTCGGGGCCGATGGCCAGGCCGGTGGCATTGCAGGCTGGCGAGGTGGGATTCCCCAGCACATCGCGGCTGATGCCGATGCGCTTGCCCTGGGTCTGGTCGGTGGCTGCCAGATCCAGCTCGAACAATTCGCCGTTGCTGCTCAAATAAATAATGCTATTGGCCGGCTTGTCATAGGCCATGCGAATGTAGCCGCCGCCGGGCGTGGCAAACAGGCTGAGCTTGATATCGTCGCGAAGCACGGTCGGCTCGGGGCCTGTGCTCCGGCGCGGGTTGCGCGTGGATGCTGCGGTTGTGGCGGCCGGCGCTGTAGCGGTGGTCAAAGTGCTGGCGGCGGCATTGCAACCGGCCGTGAGCAGGATGCTGGCAACGGCCAGCACAACGAGATTCTTTTGCATCATGGCTTGGTTTACGCGTCAGACATCTTGCGGGTTGAGGGCATAGCGCTTCAAATCGTCCAGATCCACAAACTCGAGCGACACAATGTGGCTGGCCTCCAAATCAACTTTGGGAGCCATGCCGGCATCCAGCGCTTCCTTCCATCGCTCCACACACAAACACCAATGGTCACCCGGTTGCAGACCGGCGAATCCATATTCGGGACGCGGTGTGCTTAAGTCATTGCCGCGCGAGTAGGAGAAAGCCAGGAAGTCCTCGGTCATGACCGCGCACACGGTGTGCAGGCCGATGTCGTCGCCGCCGGTGTTGCAGCAGCCATCGCGATAGAAGCCGGTAAGCGGTTGGTGGCTGCACGATTTCAACTCAGTTCCCAATACATTTCGTGACATTGTCTTTCACTTATACACGAATTCATGAACCCTCACCAAGCCCCAGGGCAAAGCAGCGGGCTGTCCTATTGGTTTGATCTGCGATGAGCCCGCTGCTTTGCCCCTACAGCGACATTACCAGCGCACCTGGCCGTCACCCTCGCACACCCACTTATAGCTGGTGAGTTCACGCAAGCCCATCGGCCCACGCGCGTGAATGCGTTGCGTGCTCACGGCCACCTCGGCCCCCAACCCAAACTGCCCGCCGTCGTTGAAGCGCGTGCTGCAATTCACAAACACGCCCGACGAGTCCACCTCGTTCATGAAGCGCGCAATATTCGTTGGGTTTTGCGAGACGATGCCGTCGCTGTGCTCGACCGAGTGCGCGCCGATGAACTCAATCGCCTCGTCCAGCGAATCGACAATGTGCACGCCAGCGATGAGGGCGAGCCATTCGGTGTCCCAGTCATTCGGCTGAGCAGAGACGACGCGGCTCGGAAGCCGAGACGACGGACGACGGACGACCGATCCTGCCGTCGTCCGTCGTCCGTCGTCCGTCGTTAAGATCGCGTATGCCCTCTCATCGCACCGCAACTCCACTTCTTTCTCCGCCATCTTCGCGGCCAGCCTGGGCAGAAATTCCGGCGCGATGGCTGCATGCACCAACACAGTGCTGAGCGCGTTGCACACGCTGGGTTTGCTCACCTTGGCATTGAACACAATCTCGACGGCCTGGGCCTGATCGGCGCTGTCATCGACAAAAATGTGGTTGATGCCGATGCCGCCGGTGATGACGGGAATGTTGCTATTCTCGCGGCAGAGCTGATGCAACGACGCGCCCCCGCGGGGAATGATCAGGTTGACGTAGTCATGCAGCCGCAGCAGTTCGAGAATGCGCGCGCGGTCAGTGTCCTCGACCAGTTGCACGGCCTCCAGCGCAATGCCGCTGGCGCGCATGGCGGCATGAATCACATTGAGCAAAGCCTTGTTGCTGTGGATGTTATCGCTGCCGCCGCGCAGGATCACGGCATTGCCACTCTTGAGCGCGAGGGCTGAAATGTCTGTGGTCACGTTGGGCCGGCTCTCATAGATGACGCCGAGCACGCCGAGGGGAATGCGGCGCTTGTGCAGGCGCAGGCCGTTGGGCAGCACGCTCTGGTCAAACGGCTCGCCAACGGGATCGGGCAGGCCGGCCACGCTGCGCACATCATCGGCCATGCCTTGCAGACGCGCCGGAGTCAGTGTCAGCCGATCCACAAAATACGGCTCGACCTTGCGGGCGAGGGCCGCGGCCACATCCAGCGCGTTGGCCTGGATGATCTCGTCCTGACACTGCACCAGGCCCTCGGCCATGGCGATGAGTGTCTGGTTTTTGACGGCGGTGCCGAGGCGGGCCAACTGCTTCGAGGCCGCTTTGGCGCGCTTGCCGATCTCGTGCATATCCACGGGTGCCATGCTGGGAATTATACGGAGGTGAGTTACTGACGGGCGATCACGATGGAGTTTGATGTAATATGCCGATTGCGAGAGTTGAACAAATGGCCCACGATTCAGCCTTGATCCCTGCACAGCAAGTCATCGACAATATTGTTCAGTCGCTGATTTCTGCCTATGAGCCCGAGCAAGTTATTTTGTTTGGTTCGTATGCGTATGGTCATCCCACCGCTGATAGTGATATTGATTTATTGGTGATCAAGAAGACGCACGCACAGCCGTTGGAGCGGCGGGTTCAAGTGCGCCGGCTAGCCTCTGCGGTTCGCGGTGGTATTCCTTTTTCGCCACTGGTGCTGACGCCGGAAGAGCTGGCCCAACGGCTTGCCATGGCCGATCCGTTCTTCAGCGAAATCGTGTCCCGCGGAAAATTAGTCTATGCCAAACATTGATCCCAGAATCGTGCAGGAGTGGCTTCAACGCGCCACTATGGACATCGACACTGCGGCGATTCTCCTGCGCGAGGAGGGCCCTCTGCCGATGGTGGCCTTTCACATTCAACAAGCCATTGAAAAGAATCTCAAAGGTCTGCTGATTTCTTTTGGCATTACACCTCGACGAACGCACGACCTGGAAGATCTCATCGAGTCAGTCATTGAAGTGGATTCTGAATTTCAAACACTGCTCGGCGACTGTCAACGTATTACCGAGTACTACATCGAAGCCCGTTATCCAACCGGCGTGACCACCTCATTGCAGACAGAAGCGTTGGAAACAGATTTCCGCGTCGCGTTGCATATTGCCGCATTGGTCTTCGAGAAGACGAGTTTGTGAGCGCAAATTGGCGATGAGCGTCTGGTTTTTGACGGCGGTGCCGATGCGGGCCAGTTGCTTCGAGGCCAGTGACGGGTCATTCCGAGTGAAACGTCGACTCTGAGTCGACGTTTCACTCGGAATGA
>Ga0335394_10007724_pt1 | contig 12134 bp, 8 predicted proteins | sample MAT03_FD_205741 | JGI IMG/M metagenome (GOLD analysis project Ga0335394, IMG submission 205741) | Freshwater microbial communities from Lake Fryxell liftoff mats and glacier meltwater in Antarctica - MAT-03 (spades assembly) (version 2) ... | reverse complement strand
TTTTCGGCCGGCAGGGGCGCTTTCTGCAGACCACGTTGAGCCTCTATGCAGCAAGTGCTTTGCTGACCTTTGTGTTGTTGCCGATCGCGGCGGCGCTGGTGCGCTCGCCGACTGAATCGGCCGACTTCGATGTGCAATTGTTGCGCTTGGGCTTTTTGTCTTTGCTGCTGTGGAGCATTGTGGTCGACGCGCACATCTATCGCCACGCGGTGAATCTGAAATTCTGGTTTGCACTGCCACTGTCGCTACTGCTGTTCATGCTGTTCAATGAACTCGCCAGTGCGTGGTTTCCGTTTGAACAGCCTTGAGATTTGAAACGGAGCCGCGGTGACGACTGATCTACATATCCTCGGTATTTGCGGCACCTTTATGGGCGGGATTGCGGCGATTGCGCGCGAACTGGGTTTGCAGGTCGCCGGTAGTGATCGCGATGTGTATCCGCCGATGAGCACGCAGCTGCAGGCGCTCGGTATTCAATTATCTGAAGGCTATGACGCTGCGCATCTGGAACCGGCGCCCTTAGAAGTGGTGGTGGGTAATGCCTTGTCGCGCGGTAATCCCGCGGTTGAGGCGGTTTTGAATCGGCGCCTGCATTACACCAGCGGCCCGCAGTGGTTGTCGCGTGCGGTATTGCAACAGCGTCGGGTTCTGGCGGTGGCTGGCACGCACGGGAAAACCACGACAACCGCTCTGTTGGCTTATTTGTTGGATAGGCAAGGCTATGACCCGGGATTTTTGATTGGTGGTGTACCGCAGGATTTTCCAGTTTCGGCACGCTTGGGTAAAGGTGATTATTTCGTCATTGAGGCAGATGAATACGATACTGCCTTTTTTGATAAACGCAGTAAGTTCGTGCATTATCAGCCGTTCGTCGCTATTTTGAATAATCTGGAATACGATCACGCCGATATATTCCCGGATTTAGCGGCGATCCAACGCCAGTTTCACCATTTGCTACGTATCGTGCCGGCTACTGGTCGTTTGATCGTCAACGGCGAAGATACAGCCTTAGCCGAAGTTTTGAACATGGGCTGTTGGACCCCGGTCGAACGTTTTGGTTTTGGCGCAGAAGATCTGGACTGGCGCGCGGAATTACTCAGCGAAGATGGTTCACGGTTCAAGCTGTGGCGCGCGGGCACTGCGGTCGGCGAAGCCAACTGGTCCCTGCTCGGCAAACATAACGTGGCCAATGCGCTGGCGGCAATCGCTGCGGCCGCTGCCATAGGCTTGGATCCCGCAACATCGCTGCAATTGCTCAGTGGTTTTGGCAGCGTGCGCCGCCGCTTGGAGCGGATTGGTGAGGTCCATGGCATCCGCATTTTCGATGATTTTGCGCATCATCCCACGGCGATTGCGACCACCTTGGCCGGCGTACGCGCGTCGATCGGCAACGCACGTCTGATTGCGGTCATGGAGCCACGCAGCAACTCCATGCGGCAAGGCGCGCATCGCCAGGCATTGGCAAGCGCGTTTCAGGCGGCGGACGCGGTGCATGTATGGGTACCGCCAGAATTACGCTGGGATGCTAAGACCGCACTTTCCGAACTCGGCGCGCGTCTAACGACCGCGGCCAGTGTGCTTGAATTGATCGCCAATATTGCCGCCTCTGCGCGTTCAGGTGACCATATTGTGTTCATGAGTAACGGTGGGTTTGAGGGCGCATCGCGGCGCTTATTGACGCTAATGACCGACAGCCAACAACGGCCAATGGAGAATGGGCCATGAGCCTGAGTGAAGGCGAATACCCATTGTTTCCGCTATCCACGGTGATGTTTCCGGGCGGTACGTTGTCTTTGCGGATTTTCGAGCCGCGTTATTTAGCCATGGTCCGCGATTGCGCCCGAGTTAACCGCCCATTCGGCGTGAGCTTGTTACTTCGTGATGAGGAAAATGGCGAAACGGCATCGGCATTAGCGGTTGGTACGCTGGCGCAGATCGTCGATTTTGACACCTTGCCGGATGGTTTGCTCGGCATTCGAACCCTGGGTGGCAGCCGCTTCCACGTGGATCACGTACAGCCCCGCGATGATGGATTACTCATTGGCCAAATTACTATTTGGCCAGACGAACCGCGCGTACCCTTGCCGCCAGAATTTTATCTGTTATCACGATTAGCGCAGGGTTTAGTTGAAAATCTAGTGGAAGGCGCGCCCGAGCCCAGTAAAGCAGAACTAGACGATTCATCCTGGGTGGGTTTTCGATTGGCTGAATTACTGCCATTTTCGCTGGCCGAAAAACAAACGCTGCTCGAAATGACCGATTCTGCCGAGCGCTTGCAGTTTATCGTCGACGCGCTACCACGTTTTCGCAGCGAACCAGAGAATGACGAGTGACGCGGATTATCGTGGGCGTTGAAAGAAGCGAGGGTCAAGCTTTCCGGGCGAGTTAAGAATCTCTCGCGACGGTCACGCGGCGGGACTTTCATGATTCCAGGTGGCTGCGTGCCATCACCGTTGGGCTCAGGCGTAGCTCACTCTACATCTTGCCCTCGTAGGCGCTAGGTGGCGTGTTAGAATTGGCGGCTTGCTGTGCGGGTTCGCGCTGCGCTGATTGTCAGTCAGCGCAGGTGTTTTGGGCCCGTAAATGCCGCTGACCACCGGAGTGTGTGCATGGCTGATTTTGCCAAAGAAATTCTGCGCGTCAATATTGAAGACGAGATGCGTCAGTCGTACCTTGACTACGCGATGAGCGTTATCGTTGGCCGCGCGCTGCCCGATGTGCGCGATGGCCTAAAGCCCGTGCATCGACGCGTGCTGTTCGCGATGAAAGAACTCGGCAACGACTACAACAAGCCGTACAAAAAATCGGCGCGCGTCGTCGGTGATGTGATCGGTAAATACCATCCGCATGGTGATACGGCTGTTTATGACACCATCGTGCGCATGGCGCAGCCGTTTTCCTTGCGCTATCTGCTGATCGATGGCCAGGGAAACTTCGGTTCAGTGGATGGTGACGCCCCGGCGGCGATGCGTTACACCGAAGTGCGCCTGACGCGCCTCGCGCACGATTTGATGCGCGATTTGGACAAAGGCACGGTCGATTTTCAGCCGAACTACGATGACAAAGAGCTGGAACCGACGGTTATGCCAACGGTGGTGCCTAACCTGTTGATCAACGGGTCGTCTGGTATCGCGGTGGGTATGGCGACCAATATTCCGCCGCACAATCTGAGGGAAGTGGTGAACGCGCTGATCGCGCTGATCGCCAATCCGGATTTGACCATCGACGATTTGATGCACTACATCTCCGGCCCGGATTTTCCGACCGCGGGCATCATCAACGGCTCCTATGGCATACGCGAGGCGTATCGCACCGGTCGTGGCCGCATTTTGGTGCGCGGCAAGGCGGAGATTGAGGTCGAAGGCAACCGCGAAGCGATCATCATTAGCGAGCTGCCGTATCAGGTCAATAAGGCGCGTTTGGTTGAAAAGATCGCCGATTTGGTCAAGGCCAAAGAGCTCGATGGTATTTCCCCCGATGGCTTGCGCGATGAGTCTGATAAAGACGGCATGCGCGTGGTCATTGAGGTCAAGCGCGGTGAAAACGCCGAAGTGCTGCTGAACAAGCTGTACAAGCAGACTCAGTTGGAAACGGTGTTTGGCATCAACGTCGTCGCGCTCGTGGGTGGTCAGCCGAAGACTCTGAATCTGAAGGATATTCTCGAAGCGTTCCTGCGTCATCGGCGGGAAGTGGTGACGCGTCGGACGATCTTCGACTTACGCAAGGCGCGTTCGCGCGCGCATGTGTTGGAAGGATTGACGGTCGCGCTCGCCAATATCGACGAGATGATTGAGCTGATCAAAACCAGTAAAGACGCTAGCGAAGCGCGTGAGCGCATGTTGGTTAAACGCTGGGATCCGGGTTTGGTGCGCGCCTTATTGGCGTCGGCCGGCGCGGATCGCTCGCGCCCGGAAGATCTGGCGCCGGAAGAAGGTTTGTTTGCCGACGGTTATCAGCTGTCGGAGATTCAGGCCAAAGAAATTCTGGAAATGCGCCTGCAACGCCTGACCGGCTTGGAGCAGGAAAAACTCACCGACGAGTACAAGGTCATTCTGGCAGCGATTACCGAGCTATTCCGTATCTTGGAAGAGCCGGGTCGGCTGATGGAAGTCATTCAAGACGAGTTGATTGCGATTCGCGAGGAGTATGGCGATGAGCGTCGTACGCGGATCGAACATTCGCAATCGGATTTGGACATTCTCGATCTGATTCCGCCCGAAGATGTGGTGGTCACGCTGTCACACTCGGGTTACATCAAGCGCCAGCCGTTGACCGTGTATCGCTCGCAACGTCGCGGTGGCAAAGGCAAATCGGCCACCGCGCTGAAGAACGAAGATTTCATCGAGCGTCTGTGGATCGCCAATACGCACGATACGCTGCTCGCGTTTACCGGCTTGGGCCGCGTGTTCAAGCTGCCGGTCTATCAGGTGCCAGAGGCCAGCGCGGGTTCGCGCGGTCGACCTATCGTCAATATGTTGCCGCTAGAAGTGGGCGAAAAGATTCAAGCGGTGCTGCCGGTTAAGGCTTTTGTGGATGACAGTTACGTGTTTTTCTCCACCCGTCAAGGCGTGGTCAAGAAGACGCCGCTGAGTGACTTTGCCAATGTGCGCACCAATGGTATTCGCGCGGTCGAATTGGACGAGGGCGATGGCTTGGTCAATGTGGCGCTGACCGATGGCAGTCGCGACATCATGTTGTTTGGCAGTCATGGCAAAGCGGTGCGTTTCAGCGAAGACGAAGTGCGGCCGATGGGCCGTACCGCGCGTGGTGTGCGTGGCATGCGTTTCCCAGAAGATGCCAATGACGCACGCGTGGTGGCGATGCTTATGGTCGATGGGGATGGCGATATTTTGACCGCCACTGCGCGCGGTTTTGGCAAGCGCACCGCGGTCACCGAATTTCCGCAGAAGGGTCGCGGTACGCTCGGTGTGATTGCCATTCAGACCAGTGATCGCAACGGCGCATTGGTCGGTGCGATTCAACTGACACAAGCGCACGACGTCATGCTGATTTCTGATCAAGGCACGCTGGTGCGCACGCGCGCGTCAGAGATTTCGCAAGTGGGTCGCAATACCCAGGGCGTGACGCTGATCCGTTTGCCGGAGGATGAAACCTTGGTGGGCCTGGAACGCCTGGATGCGCTGCCCGACGAAGAAGTAGAGCGCGTCGAAGGCGAGGTTCCGCCCACTGCCAGCCCCGCGGGTGATAACCCAGAGGCGACGGTTTAGTCGTTGAGGCTGCAATGGCGCCTAGCGGGGCGCCATTGCATGCTGCGGTGAGTGTCGTTGCTGGTTGTTGGTGTGAAGCGAGCGGAGGCAGGCGATGGGACGGGCTTTCAGCCCCAGGTAAACAGGCGGACAATCCCAGGGCTGAAAACCCGATCCATCGCTACTGCGCTTTGACCCGTTTGCGTGGCGCCTTTTTTGGCGCCGGATCTGCAGGTGTGTCTACGACCACCACTGCCGCTTTCCGTACTACCACTTTGCGTACCCGCGGTTTGCGCACCGGTGCTGGTTTTTGCGAGGCCCCGAGGTAGAGGGTTTCCAGTTCTTCCAACGCCATCGCCGTGTAGGTGGCAAGCCGCTGCATATGCGGCAGCGTGTCGCGACAGCCAGTAAATCCAAACGCCAAATAGCCGTTGTAGCTTTGACAGGTGATGTTCAAGGCTTGGCCGTGGGTAACCAGCGATACCGGATACGCGGCTTCCAGTTTGGCGCCGCGGTAATAGAGCGGTTTGTCTGGGCCCGGCACGTTGGAAATAGTGATGTTGAACATCGGCCGCGTGCGGCCACCAACGCCACTCAGCAGCGACAGCATGTAGGGCGCCATCAATAGCATGGTGTATTGCGTCATCGCTTTTTTCGGCAGGCTCTGCACATGCGCCTTCGCCCGTTTGGTCGATGCGCTGATCGCTTCCAGGCGTTCGCGCGGGTCGTCGATATCCGTGCCCAGCGTGGAAATGATGAAGGTGATGGCATTGCCGGTGCCTTCGTCATCTTTCGGGCGCACCGATACCGGAATTCCCGCGGTCAGTGGTTTATCCGGCAACTCGCCGAGTTCCACTAAAAAGCGCCGCAGCGCCCCACCACACAGTGCCAACACCACGTCGTTAAGGGTCGCGCTGCCGGCGTCCGCCAGTGCTTTTAACCTAGCTAACTCAAAGCGTTGCGTGGCAAAGCGACGCTGTCCGTGAATGCGTCCGTTGATGATCGAGGTGGGCGTATCAAACGGAATCTGCAGCGTGTCTTCTTTATTGCGCAGCGCGCCGATCATCGAGCCAAAAGCGCGCGCGATATCCGGTAAGGAGCCCACCTGACCCTTGACCATCTCGACCACGCTGCCAATCACCTCGGCCGGGGTAGGCGCCGGTGCGCGTGTGCGTTTCGGCTTATTGCCCGCGGTTCCGGCGGCCCAAAAGGCGGGCAGTTTGCGACTGTTTTTTTCGTCGGTCGACATGGCTTTTTCCAGCAGCTTGATGCCACCGATGCCGTCGATCAGCGAATGATGCATTTTCACGTACATCGCGAACTGATTGTCGGCCAAGCCTTCGATCAGCGCGCATTCCCAAGGTGGTCTGCTCAGATCAAGCGGCTGGCTATGCAGGCGCGCGATGAGCTGGCCGAGTTCACGTTCGCCACCCGGTTTGGGCAGCGCCGAGTGGCGCACGTGATGTTCAAGATCGATATCCGTGTCGATGTCCCACGCGGGCATCAAACCCTTCAGGCTGACCGTGCGCAGGCGCTGATTCCAAGGCGCCGAGAACTTATGCGTGCCGCGAAACTCAATCATCAACTTGCGCAAATAATCGGGCGGTGCATCCGCCGGCATCGAAAACCGCAACAAGCCACCGACATGCATGGGTGTCTCGCGAGATTCGACCATCAACCAGGACGCATCAAGCGGATTTAGATTCTTGGACATGAGTGGTTTCGTCTGCAGTCAGCGATGGGCCGCGTCGGCGGGTTCTGGTGTTGCGGTGCAGGTCTCCTAACGACGGGCAGTTTCGGTGCCTTCCGCGGTGTCGCGGTACTTCCAGATGCCATCCAGATTGCCATTGGCATCCACATCGTAGAGCACCACACCGCAGGTGGCTGCGCCCCAGGCCACCGCAATCCGACCGTTTCTTTCGATGCCGTAGCCCTCAAAATTAGTGCCGGTGCGCCATGAAAACCGCCAGTGGTCGGCCTCTTTGAAGACGCTCAGCGCGCCGCGGTAGCGTTCGCCCTCGGGATTAGTGCCGTTGATCACATAGTCACCGGCGAGTCCGCGCGTGGTGCCAACGCCGGGTGTGGCTTGTTCTCGGCCAGCAGCTGTCGCGCCGGGCGCTGCCCAAATGCCGTCTAAGCCGCCTTCGGGGTTGATCTCGTAGCCCACCACCGCACACTCGTCACCACCGACTGCTACCGCAAGCGTATCGCCCAGCCATACGCCCAGTCCGGTGGACGTGCTGCCCACCTGCCAAGTCATGCGCGAGACATTGCCCACCGTGTTGATGCTCAGGCTGCCTTTGTAAGGCCCGCCGCCAGGATTACTACCGACTACGTACAGTGTTTGATTTGTCGGCGCAGCCGCGCACAGCGACGCAATAGACCAGATTAAGCAGAACGCAAAAATTGAACGCATGGCGCTACTCCGTGGATGCACGCCGCAAGCATCGGACAGTGTCAACGCGGAGTCCAGCGCCGGGTGCGAGTCAAACTGATGTGGCGTGATGGCTGATCGGCGGCGGTGGGTGCTAGCGAGTCAAACTGATGTGGTTGCCCATGGTCGTTGTCATTCCGGGGCAACCCGTGGGCTTGCGCTCTTTCGGTACAAGAGCATGCCAAGTACAACTCGGCGCTCCGAGGGCTATCCGGATCGCCGACTTGTAGTTGAGCGCTGTTGGCTTTGTGCGGTTCAGGTGCAGAGCATGTCCAGGTCTTAGCCGAGCATGCCCAGGGCCTAGCCTGCAGGTCAGGTCGCTTTGCAGATGACTTGCTTGCTCCCAGCGGCCAACCCTTGTTTTTGCCGCTCAACCCTGTTCTGGCACCATCTCAATCGCGCCGCAGGGGCATTCGGATACGCATATGCCGCAGCCCTTGCAGTAGTCGTAGTTGAACGCAAAGCGTTTGCCGGGCCCGAGCTTGATCACGGCGTTGTCCGGGCAGACGCCGTAGCAGTTGTCGCACTCAAAGCAGTTGCCGCAGCTCATGCAGCGGCGTGCTTCGAATAGTGCGTTGTCTTCGGTCAGGCCGCCTTGCACCTCATCGAAGCTGCTGGTGCGTCGCGCGAGATCAAGCAAGGGGCGCACGGTTTTCGGCGCGTCGCTGTAGTACCAGGTGTTGATGCTGTCAAAGGTCGCCGCCGCATGTTTGGGGGTCGCATCGATGGTCGCGCCACGCAGCCAAGCATCGATATTTCGCGCCGCTTTTTTGCCGTGGCCTACTGCAACCGTGACGTTGCGCTCGGCTGGCACCATGTCACCGCCGGCAAACAAACCTGGATGGCTGGTCATCATATGCGCATCGACTTCGACGACGCCGTCTCTCATCTGCAGGTCGGCGATGCCATCCAGCAACGACAGGTCAACATCCTGACCCAGCGCCAGAATGAGTGAATCGGCCTCCAGCGTTTCGAACTCACCGGTGGGCTGCGGATTGCCCTTGTCGTCGAGCGCCATCTTCTCAATGGTGAGTACACCGCTGTCCTCGCCTTTGATGGTCGACAGCCATTTGACCATGACACCTTCCTGCAGCGCTTCTTCGACCTCCAGATCGTGCGCCGGCATTCTTTCGCGGGTGCGCCGATAGACGATGATGGCGTCGGTAGCGCCGAGGCGCTTGGCGGTGCGGGCCACGTCGATGGCGGTATTACCACCGCCATAAACCACCACGCGACGGCCCAACATCGGTTGATCCTCGCCTTCCATCGAGCGCAGTACCGCGACCGCGTCGAGGATGCGCGAACTGTCTTTGGCCGGAATGTAGGCGCGTTTGGCGATGTGCGCGCCGACGGCCAGGAACACCGCAGCAAAACCACCCTCGCGCATGGTCTGCGCGACATCGCTGACCTTGGTGTTGAGTTGCACCTTGATGCCCATGGCGACGATGCGCTGCATCTCGGCTGCTAGCACTTCGCGCGGCAAGCGGTACTTGGGGATGCCAAAACGCATCATGCCACCGAGCAGTGGCCCGGCCTCAATGACCGTCACCGCATGCCCTAGACGCCGCAAATGATAAGCGGCCGACATGCCCGAAGGCCCGGCGCCAACCACCAGCACCTTGTTGCCCGACTCTTGCTCAGGCGCCGCAAACTGCCAGCCCCTCTTGAGTGCCTCATCGCCGAGGAAACGTTCCACCGAATTGATGCCGACGGCGTCGTCCACCTGAGCGCGATTACAGGCGGTTTCGCAGGTGTGATAGCAGACGCGGCCCATGATCGCCGGGAAGGGATTGTCGCGCGTCAGATGACGCCAAGCGGCTTCGTAGTCGCCGCTTTCGGCATGGAACAACCAGCCTTGGATGTCTTCGCCAGCTGGGCACTGCGCGTTGCAGGGTGGCAAACGGTCGACGTAGAGCGGACGTTTGGTGCGCCAAGTGCCGGTTTTGTTGGCCAGCGAGGAGCCCGGATCAAGCGTGATTGCGAAAGGTTTTTGCATGGTCATGCCACTGCCTCCTGATCCAGCAGCCCGTAGCGACGAATGTTGCGATCGGCTTGCGCCTGAATCTGCGCCAACATCTCGGGATGTCCATTAGGTCCAAATAAATGAGCGAAGCGTTTCTGCGGTTTGAGGTATTCCTCGACTGGCACGTGATGGCGGATCTTGGTGACCTGGGTCACTTCACCACGCTGCGCTTCGAACACCGGGAAGATGCCGGTCTCACGGGCCAGACGGGCCAGCTTGATGGTGTCGCAACTGGCCGCGCCCCAACCGAGCGGGCAGGGCACCAGGATGTGCAGGTAGCGCGCGCCGTGCATGCTCATCGCCTTTTCCACCTTGGCTTCTAGATCGCGCAAGTCAGCCACTGTGGCGGTGGCCACATAGGGGATCTCGTGCGCCATGGCGATGCGCGGCAGGTTCTTGCCTTGCCCCGCTTCTTCGCCCGGGTGCGGGCCGATGGCCATCGTGGTGTTGGTGCGCGCGGCGAACGGCGTGGCCGAACTGCGCTGCACACCGGTGTTCATGTAGGCCTCGTTGTCGTAGCAGATATAGAGCACGTCATCGTTGCGCTCGAACATGCCAGACAAACACCCAAAACCGATATCGGTGGTGCCGCCGTCGCCACCCTGGGCAATGACCCGCACCGCGCTGCGTTGCAACCCAGCCTTGCGCGCCTTGACGCGCAGCGCCGCGGCAATGCCGGTGCCGACCGCCGCCGCATTGCCAAACAGCGAGTGCAGCCACGGCAATTGCCATGAGGTTTCCGGGTACGGCGTCGAAAACACCTCCAGGCAGCCGGTGGCATTGGCGGCAATCAGCTGATTGCGGGTGGCGCGCATCGCGGCGTCGATCGCATAGCGCGCGCCGAGTGCCTCGCCGCAACCCTGGCAGGCGCGGTGGCCGGAAGTCAGCGAGTTATTGCGCTCCGTTGAGGCTTGCCCACTGCGCTGCTGCGCGTCTAACAGGCGGTTGCCGACGGTAAAGGTGCCGGTTTGGTAGAACTTAATCGGAATTGCCGATGTTTCTTGCTGGTTGCTCATATCAGATCACCTTCGCCGCAATGGGGCCCACGTCGCGCAGCAGGCTCTCGGCAATCGGGCCGCTGCGACGCATCTGCGCTTCGCGCGCCAGCTGACGATTAACGATGCGCCAGTCCAAATCCATAAACGTCAGCGGCTGCAAAGTGCCCGCAATCGCCTCGCCCAAGGTGCGCTGCAAAGACGCCTTAGTAATCGCGCGACCGCCCAGACCAGCAACCACCGTGTAACCGTGCAATTGCAGCCCGGACAAAGCCAGTCGCACATCGGTCGAGACCACGCCGCCTAGTCCCACGCAGAAACTTTTCTCCAGCACCACGACGTTCTGAGCACCCTGCAAGGCGGCGCGCACCGCGGCCAGCGGGAACGGCCGGAATGACTGGATGCCCAGCACACCGATCTTGATGCCCTGCGCGCGCATATCGTCGATGGTGTCTTTCAGCGTGCCAATGACCGATCCCAGCGCGACGACGATGGTCTGCGCGTCTTCGGTCTGATAGCCACGCACCAAGCCGCCCGATTGACGTCCAAAGCGCGCGGCGAACTCATCGGCAATGCGCGGAATCAGGTCCAGCGCTGTCAATTGTTTGGCATGCGCCAGATAACGCACCTCCATGAACGCCTCCGGACCTACCATTGCGCCGATCGACACCGGCTCGGCCGGATCAAGCACCTGGCGCGGCTCATACGGCGGCAGGAAGGCGTCCACATCGGCTTGCGTGGGAATATCGACGCGCTCATAGGCGTGGGTGAGGATGAATCCATCCATGCACACCATCACCGGCATCGACAGTTCCTCGGCCAACTTGAAGGCCTGGATATGCAGATCGGCGGCTTCCTGATTGCTTTCCGCGAACAGCTGGATCCAGCCAGAGTCGCGCTGACTCATCGAATCGCTATGGTCGTTCCAGATATTGATCGGTGCACCAATCGCCCGATTGGCAATCGTCATGACGATCGGCAGGCCTAGGCCCGAAGCGTTGTAGACCGCTTCGGCCATGAACAGCAGGCCCTGGCTGGCGGTTGCCGTATAGGTGCGCGCGCCGGTGGCTGAGGAGCCGATTGCCACACTCATCGCGGCGAACTCGCTCTCAACGTTAATGAATTCGCAGTCGGTCAGTTCACCGCCTTTGACCATCTCACCGAGGCCCTCGACGATGTGCGTCTGCGGCGAGATCGGATAGGCGCAGATCACCTCCGGACGACACAGTGCCACCGCTTCAGCGACCGCCCGCGAACCTTCCATCTGTTTAAGCATGGGACAACTCCTCCATTTCGCGCTGCACGAATACAAAAGCCTCAGCGGCGGCGGCGACGTTGTTTTCCGCTACCTTGCCGGAGAACTTGGTGCGAATCGCGTGATCGACCGCCTCCAGCGTGATCAACCCGGACAGCGCGGCGAATCCACCCAGCAGCACCGCATTGGGCAGCGGCCGCCCCACATGTTTGAGTGCGAT
>Ga0335394_10007721_pt1 | contig 12134 bp, 10 predicted proteins | sample MAT03_FD_205741 | JGI IMG/M metagenome (GOLD analysis project Ga0335394, IMG submission 205741) | Freshwater microbial communities from Lake Fryxell liftoff mats and glacier meltwater in Antarctica - MAT-03 (spades assembly) (version 2) ... | reverse complement strand
GCGCCCGCGCCGCAGGTTGCGTGCAGTGGCTCCCTAATGGCGCGCGTTGCCGACCGTCGTGTTCGCCAACCGCACATACAGCGCCTTCGACGGGCTGCCGGCGACGCCGCGTTCTTCCAGCACGAATTCGCCGGGACGGCTGCGCAGCAGATCACTGAGCTTCTTGTGCCCGTAGAGTCGCGCGTCGAACTCAGGGCGTATCTTGGTCAGATAGCTGCCCACCGACCCCAGGTGCGCCCAGCCCGACTCATCGTCGGCCTCGCCGATGGCCTGCCGGACCAATGCACTCGGAAAATTGTCGGTTTTGGGCAGCTTGGGAGCCTTGGGTGCTTTGGGCGACGCAGGCGCGACTGCGGGGCCTGCCTTCGCGGCCGGTGGTGCGGCTGCGATGGGCTCAACGATGGGATCCACGCGCACCAGCAAGTCGGTGTAGATGAACTTGTCGCACGCCTTGAGGAACGGCGCGGGGGTCTTGCGCTCGCCAAAGCCATACACCGACATGCCTTCCTCGCGCAGTCGCTGGGCCAGCCGGGTGAAGTCGCTGTCGCTGGAGACCAGGCAGAAACCATCGAAGCGGCGCGTGTAGAGCAGATCCATCGCGTCGATGATCAATGCACTGTCGGTGGCGTTCTTGCCGCGCGTGTAGGCGAATTGCTGCACCGGCTGGATCGAGTGCTCGAGCAGCGATTTCTTCCACCTGCCCAGTGCAGGCTCGGTCCAGTCGCCGTAGATGCGCTTGACGCTGGCCACCCCGTAGCGCGCCACCTCATCGAGAATGGCCTCGACGACCGAGGCCTGCGCGTTGTCGGCATCGATCAAGACCGCCAGGCGCGACTGGCCTGCGGTGCCGCTGCGTTCGGTGGAGCCGATGGAGTCCATGCGCGGATGCCTCGCAGTGCGCGCGCAGCGTGCGTGCGCGCGCACATGATTGCACGGCCCGGCCTGCGGTTGGAGCGTGGTCGATTACCTGGAATGTCGAAGCAACCGGGCTCACAACCACCCGCAGCGAACGATGCATGAGGCTGTCATCGGCGCCGGTTGTCGCCTGACAGGCCGACTGGGCGCGTGCCGTGCCTTAAGCCCGCGCTGATATGATGCGCGATCGCGAGCATTCCACAGGTATTGCATGAGTCCCAGCAAGGTCGCCGATGGCGAGGAGCGCGGTTGGATCGTTCCGATCGGTGGTGCGGAGGAGAAGGAGAACGATCCGCGCATCCTGCAGCGCTTCGTCGAGATCTGCGGCGGCAGCCGGGCGAACATCGCGGTGATTCCGACCGCCAGCCGGCTGGCCGACACCGGCACCCGCTATGCGCGGATCTTCCGCGAGCTCGGTGCCGGGGAAGCCACCGCGGTGGATTTCGAATCGCGCGCGGATTGTTCGGATTCCACCAAGCTCGGCGCCATCAAGCGCGCGACCGGCATCTTTCTGACCGGCGGCAACCAGTTGCGCATCACCACCCTGCTCGGCGGCACCGACGCGGCGCGGACGATCCGTAGCCAGAACGCCATCGGCGTGCACGTGGCCGGAACCAGTGCGGGCGCCAGCGTGCTCAGCGAACACATGATCGCTTTCGGCGACGAGGGCTCCTCGCCGATGGCCGGCAGCGTGCGGCTCGCGCCGGGCCTGGGCCTGACCAACCGCTTCATCATCGACCAGCACTTTCGGCAGCGCGACCGTCTCGGCCGGCTGGTGACAGCACTCGCCTACAACCCGTTCCCGATCGGCATCGGCCTGGACGAAGACAGCGCGGCTTTCATCGCCGAAGACAACACGCTGGAAGTCGTCGGCAGTGGCGCGGTGACCGTGGTGGATGCCGCGGGGCTGGAGTTCTCGTCGATGGATTCGATCGACGAGGGCCAGCCGGTGTGCCTGCTGGGCCTGACCGTGCATATCCTGGTTGCAGGCGCTACCTTCAATTTGCATACTCGGAAAGCGCACGCGAATGCGCTGTCGATCCGAAAGACCTGAGGCCATCGCAATACCGCCGGAGCCCTGAATGCGCATTCTCGATCGTGCGGTCTACGTGGGCCCATCGCTGTATGCGCACTTTCCGGTCATCCGGCTGGAGCTCGATCTGGGCGAGCTCGAGCAATGGCCCACGGTGCGACTCGGCGATGCGTTCATCGACGGACTGGTCGCCGCCCTGCCCAACCTCGCCGAACACGGTTGTTCGTATCGGGAGCCGGGTGGGCTGATCCGGCGCATGCGCGAGAACGAGGGCACCTGGCTGGGCCACGTGCTCGAACATGTCGCGATCGAGCTGCAGAATGTCGCCGGCGAAGACGTGAGCTTCGGCAAGACGCGCAGCACCGACAAGCCCGGTGTGTACTCGGTGGTCTACGAGTACGTGCAGAAGGAGGAAGGCGTCGAAGCCGGAGACTTGGCGCTGCGTCTGCTGACCTCCCTGCTTCCGGAGGCGCTGCGTTCTTCGAGTGCGGTGCCCGAGGGTTGGAGCTGGATCGCCGCGCGCGACGAGTTCATCCGCTTCGCCCAGCGGCGCGCGCTGGGTCCGTCGACCGCGGCGCTGGTCAAGGCCGCCGAAGCACGCGGGATTCCGTGGTTCCGCCTCAACGAGCAGTCGCTGGTGCAGCTGGGCCAGGGCAAATACCAGCAGCGCATCCAGGCCACGGTGACCGGCCGCACCTCGCATATCGCAGTCGAGCTGGCCAGCGACAAGGAGGAGACCAACAAGATCCTCGGCGCGCTGGGGCTGCCGGTGCCGATCCAGCAGCTGGTGCAAAATGAATCGCAGGCGGTGCGTGCCGCGCGCAGGATCGGATTCCCGGTGGTTACCAAGCCCTACAACGGCAACCATGGGCGCGGCATCTCGATCCGCCTGACCAGCGACGAGGAAGTGATCGCGGGTTTCAAGAAAGCACAGGAGATCTCGCGCTCGGTGATCGTCGAGACCTTCCTCGAAGGCGACGACCATCGCCTGCTGGTGGTCAACGGCGAGCTGGTCGCCGCGACCCGCCGCACGCCGGGCCACGTCATCGGCGATGGCGTGCACACGATCGCGCAGCTGGTCGAGATCGTGAACCAGGACCCGCGGCGCGGCGTCGGCCACGAGAAGGTGCTGACCCGGCTGCAGCTCGATGAGCAGGCGCAGACCATGATGGCACGGGCCGGCTACAGCGCCGACTCGGTGCCGCCGGTCGACAGCGTGGTGTACCTGCGCTCGACGGCCAACCTGTCCACCGGCGGTACCGCCACCGATGTGACCGACATCATCCATCCGGACAACCGCGAGATGGCGGTGACCGCGATCCGCGCGATCGGTCTGGATGTCGGAGGCGTCGATTTCCTGTCGACCAATATCGCCGACAGTTACCGCAAGATCGGCGGCGGGATCTGCGAGGTCAACGCAGCGCCGGGTTTCCGCATGCATGTCGCGCCCAGCGAGGGCACGCCGCGCGACGCCGCAGGTCCGGTGATCGACATGCTGTTTCCGGCAGGCTCGCCCAGCCGGGTGCCGATCGCCGCGATCACCGGCACCAACGGCAAGACCACCACCGCGCGCATGTTCGCGCACATCGCCAAGATGGCCGGCTTCACGCCGGGGTTGACCACCACCGATGGCGTGTACATCGACGGCCAGCGCACGGTCGAGGGCGACATGACCGGGCCGGTCTCCGCGCGCATGGTGCTGTCGAATCCGCTGATCGACCTGGCCGTGCTGGAAACCGCGCGCGGCGGCCTGCTGCGCGCGGGCATGGGCGTGCGCCATGTCAACGTGGGCGCGGTGCTCAACGTGCAGTCCGACCATCTGGGCATCAAGGGCATCGATACCCTCGAGCAACTGGCAGAGCTCAAGCGCATCGTGGTCGAGGTCTGCGAGGACTGCGCGGTGCTCAATGCCGACGATCCGCACGTGGTGCGCATGTCCGGCTACACCGATGCCAAGGTGATCTGCTACGTCACCTTGAATCCCTCGCACGGGCTGGTGCGCGAGCACATCCGCGCGGGCGGTCGCGCCTGCGCGCTGGAGGCCGGCGTCAACGGCCACATGATCGCGCTGTACGACAAGGGCGGCCACATTCCGCTGCTGTGGACGCACCTGATTCCGGCCACCCTCGAAGGCCGCGCGCTGCACAACGTGCAGAACGCGATGTTCGCCGCCGCGATTGCCTATGCGATGGGCATCAAGCTCGACGCCATTCGCCAGGGCCTGCGCACCTTCGACACCACGTTCTTCCAGGCGCCGGGTCGGATGAACGTGTTCAACGAACATCCGTTCAAGGTGCTGTTCGACTACGGTCACAACGCGCACGCGGTCGGCGTGATGGCCGATCTGGCGCAGCGGCTGGACGTTGCTGGCCGGCGCATCGTGGTGCTGGCAGGTCCGGGCGATCGCCGCGACGAAGACCTGATTGCGATCGCCGATGCGGTGGCGGGACGCTTCGATCACTACATCTGCCGCCGCGACGATGGCCTGCGCGGTCGCGATGGCGACGAGGTGCCGCGCATCCAGTCGCGGGCACTGCTGGACAAGGGCGTGGACCCGGGCGCGATCTCGGTGATCCCCGACGAGCAGGAGGCGATCGATGCAGCCTTGCGCATGGGCCAGGCTGGCGACTTGATCCTGGTATTCGCCGATGCGCTGGTGCGCAGCTGGAAGCAGATCACCAAGTTCCGCCCCGAAGGCAGTGCGGCGGCGAGCGAAAGCAGCAAGCCGGTCGATATCCCGCTGCCGAGCACGCCGGCAGGCGAAGCGGTGTTTTCGGGCATGGAAGGCATGGTGCGCGACGAGCGCGGCATTCGTTTTGCGCGCGAAGCGGAGGATTGAGGATCTGCGTCAGTTCGGGTTGGTGGATGCCACCACTCCCCGACCGCTCGCGGTGAGCGCAGGCGCGCTGCGCGTAAGTTGAAACACTCCGGCGCGCCGCAGCCTGCCACAATCGCGCCCCATGGATTCATTCGTCGAATCGCGCCGCCTGACCGGCCCCAATCGCCACTTCGGCGTGCCGGGTGCGGTGCTGGAGGCGATCGCGCCGCTGCCGGTGCCGCCGGATCTGGTGCAGCGCTGGCGCACGCTGGTGTGCGAGGGCTGCACGGCACTGGGCTGGCCCACGCCAGTGCTCGACGTGCGCTACGGAATGCGCGGCACCACGCTGGCGCTGAGCGCCCCGCTCGATCAGCTGTTCGCCGCCACCGAGCTCAACGAGTGGGCGTGGCAGCACGCGGCCGCCTGCAACGATGGATTCCACGCACCGGGGCATCCTGCAGCCGGCGATGCTGCGAGCGCTGCGCGCACGCTGCACGCGCTGGCCGCGGCCGAGTCCAATCCCGCGCTGCAGGCGCTCGCGCATGCAGCGCAAGCACATCACCTGGGGCTGTATCTCGATGACGAGCAGCTGTCGATCGGTGATGGGCGCTTCGGTCGCAGCTGGCCAATGGCGCAATTGCCGCAACCCGACGAGGTGCCGTGGCCTGCACTTGCGAACATCCGCAAGGCGCTGGTTACCGGCTCCAACGGCAAGACCACGTCGGTGCGGCTGCTGGCAGCGATCCTGCGCGCGATGGGATTGCGCACCGGGCACAGCAGCACCGATGGATTGTTCGTCGACGATCTACCGCTCGCCGCCGGTGACTATTCGGGGCCGGCCGGTGCGCGCACCATCCTGCGCCACGCGCAGGTCGAGGCGGCAGTGCTGGAGACCGCGCGCGGCGGCATCCTGCGCCGCGGGCTAGCGCTGGCGCATGCCGATGTCGCACTGGTAACCGGGATCAGCGCCGACCATTTCGGCGAATACGGGGTTCACGATCTCGATGATCTGGCGCTCACCAAGCTGGCGGTGGCGCACGCCATCGATGACAGCGGTCTGCTGGTGCTCAACGCGGATGACGCGACCCTCAGCCGCCATGCATCGAACCTGCGCTGTCGCATCAGCTGGTTTGCGCGCGACTACGCGCATCCGCTGCTCGCAACGACCCGCAACGCGGGCGGCAACACCTGCGGCGTCGTCGATCGCGTGATGCTGTTGCACGTAGGCGGCCTCGAGCATGCGCTCGGCGCCATCGATGCGATGCCGCTGAGTGCCGGCGGGGTCGCCGGCTACAACATCTCCAATCTCGCGGGCGCTGCATTGGCCGCCGCCGCGCTGGGCGCACCGGCGCCGCTGATCGCCGAGGTTTTCGCGCGCTTTGGCACCGCGCGCGGCGACAACAGCGGCCGCTTGATGCGCTGGCGGATCGCCGGCTTCGAGGTGCTGCTCGACTACGCGCACAACCCCGAAGGCCTCGACGGACTGCTGGCCGTCGCTGCACACCTTGGTGCACACGGCCGACTCGGCCTGCTGCTGGGCCAGGCCGGCAACCGCGGCGACGAGGATATCCGCGCGCTAGCCGCTGCCGCTGCGGGCTGGCAGCCGCAGCGCGTGGTGCTCAAGGATATCGAGAACTTCCTGCGTGGCCGCGCACCCGGCGAGGTGCCCGAACTGCTGCGCGCACAGCTGCTTGCATCGGGACTTGCAGCAGCGCAGATCGAGGTCGAACTCGATGAGGTGGCCGCCGTGCGGCGCCTGCTCGATTGGGCGCAAGCGGGCGACATCGTCGTGCTGCCGGTGCACGCTGCGCGCGCCCGCGCGCAGACCATCGCACTGCTCGATGCGCTTGAGTCTGGCGGCTGGCGCGTGGGCCAGCCGCTGCCGGGCAGCTAGCCCAGGTTGCGCTCGACGAAACCCCAGTCCAGCAGCTTGTCGAATACCGCCGCCGCATAGTCGGCGCGGCGATTCCGGTAGTCGATGTAGTAGGCGTGCTCCCACACATCGAGTACTGCGAGCGGCACGTGGGTCGCGCTGGTCAGTGGCGTATCGGCATTGCCGGTCTTGAGTACCGCGAGCTTGCCGCCGGAGCGCTCCTGCGCGAGCCACACCCAGCCCGAACCGAACTGCGCAGCAGACGCGGCGAGAAAGGCCGTGCGCAGTTCCGCCACAGAGCCGAACGCGGCCTCGATGCGCTCACGCAGTGCCGCACCCGGTGCGCCGCCACCCTTGGGCGACAGGCTGTTCCAGTAGAAATCGTGGTTCCATACCTGCGCTGCATTGTTGAAGATCGCCACCTGCTCGGGCTTGCCGGCAGCGGCTTTCACGATCGCATCCAGCGGCTGGCCTTCCAGCGCCGTGCCCGCAATCAGCTTGACGAGGTTATCGAGATAGCCCTTGTGGTGCTTGCCGTAGTGGAAGCTGATCGTCTCGGCGCTGATGACCGGCGCCAGTGCTGCCGCATCCCACGGCAGTGCGGCCAGTTCGAGCGAGGCTGCGGTGGACTCGGGTTGTGCAGCCTGGACGCGTCCGATGGATGCGCCGATGCCGAGCGCGATCGCGCCGGTGAGCAGTTGGCGACGAGCGATATCGATTTGCATAGGGGGGGCCTTCGATGGGTCGGAATGGATCGATGCGGGTCGCCGGCGCCGCCCCCCTGCGGCTACCGGCACGTCACTCGGATGACGCGCAGCCGCTGCGCGCAACCGAGCGGCCTAGCGTCTCACACCAGATGTTGCCAAACGGTTCAGCTTTGTTCGGCAAGCAGTATGCACTCGGAATCCGGCGACGAACCGGCGAATCGCTCTCGCGACCGAACGCGGCAGCTTCAACGTGCCGCCTACCAGCGCCGCAACCACCACAGCACGATGATCGTCAATGCCAGCACGACCCCGGCAATCTTGAGCAGGGTGCCGCCGCGGGTTGCCTGCCCCGGCAGTGCGGCACCGCTGACCTGGCCGTAGACCAGCCGCGCGCGGATCGCCTTCGGGTCGAGGTTGTTGTGCTCCAGCAGGGACAGCCAGACATCGACCTTGGTGCCGTCTGGAAAGCTGTAGCTGTGCGACTCTCGGCCGACCCACACGGCGGTCGGAGCGCCATCGATGCGTGCAACGTGCTCGCCCATGTACTGCGAGCGGATGCTGATCACGCTGGTGGTGATCGGGTTGGCGCAGCCCTGATTGACTTCGGGGCACACGATGCCGACATCCATCAGCGCATCGCCGGCCTCTGCGTTGGGCCGCAACGCCGCATAGTCGACGATCAGGCGCACCGGACCCTTGGCCGCCTCGTATGCAAACGTCGGCAGCACCAGCTTGCTCCATTGATCGCGGGTGGCGCGCACATCGGCGCCGGACCAGGTGTTGTCGGCAACCAGCGCAAGCGGATTCTCGGGATCGGCCGATTCCAGCGGCACTGACAGGATTTCTGCTCGGGCTGAGGTGCTCAGCGCAGCGGCAAGCAAAAGGCACGAGAGTCGGTACATGGGTTTCCGTCGGATGGTGGATGGATCGCTGCAGCTACTCGACGATGCGCCAACCACCCGGGCCATCGAACAGCACCAGCGCGACATCGTGCGTTTCGATCGTTGTGTTGACCGGTGGATAGCTGACTTTGGTGGTGACATCGCAGGTGTATACGCGGTCCTTGCCGGTGCACGACTTCTTTTCGATCGCATGCAGGCGCATGTCGAACGTGATGGTCTGGTTGGCGCCAGCCGAGCCCATGTTCAGACTGATGCCGCCTTTGGCATTGATGCTTTCGAGCGCCTTGGCGTAGGCGCGGTAGATGTCGCGTTCCTGCGGCTCGCCGCCACCGGATTGGCACGCAGACAAGGCGAGCAGCACAATGGCTGAAAATCCCGCGCGACTGCGAAGACCGGTCATGATCCGCAGAGCCCTCGATGCCGGGCTCAGGCGTCTGTGCCCGGTGGACACGGCGCCGCCTGAAAGGTGACCGTGCCGTCGATGCGGCACTTGTATACGCTCTTTTTCTCAACCGGCGTGCTCCCGCACAGCCCCGGACCGGTGGCCGAGGCGTCTGCCGGGCAGCGCACGGTGACCGACACGGCGTAGACCGAGCGCCCGTTGACGCTAGTGATGTTCAGCAGCTCCGGCATCTCGAACTCCGGCGCGCCGTCGATCCTGCGCATGAACTGCGAGACCTGTTGGTTGGTGCCCGCAGTCCCTTTGGCCGTGGCGCCATCAGCGTCGAGCGTGAGCTCATCGACCACCACGCCGGCTGGCAGCAGCGCCTCCAGCGCGCTGCGAACCTGATCTTTCGAAAAAGCCTGCGGAGCACCCTGCGCGACCGCGCCGGCGCAAAGCATCATGCTGGCGATGGCGAGTACAGCGCACGTGAATCGTTTCATTGAATTTCCTCCCAGGGCGGTGGTGGACTCCGGATCGACCCACAGACTAGCGCCTTCGGCAGCGTTCTGGACAGATCCTCAGCGATTGGGGCGCTGTTCCGAAACCTTGTTTCAACCACTTTGCCTCGGCCACTTGACTGGGTTGCGCCTTGCGCGCCAAATCGGCTCTCCATCGGAGGGGGTGGCACCATGATCGAGAACCACATCCATGCCGGCGGCCGCTTGCTCGCCTTCGCGCTGAGCGTCGCGCTGCTCGGCTGGAGTGGCGTTGCGACCGCAGTGCGCCCGGATGCCGACCCTGCCGCATCACGCCTGGCCGACGGTGAAGCGTATGACGATGAGGGCGGCGGCGATGAATCGGACGATGCCGGCGACGAGGGGGAAGACAGCGCTGCGAGTGACGAGAGTGATGTCGCTGACGAAGGCGACGAGGGCGATGAAGTAGCCGAAGATCAGGACGATCAGGACTCCGACGAAGTTAAGGCTGACGTCGCCGAGGAAGGCGATGAGTCAACCGACGAACAAGCCACCGACGAAGAAGACGCGGCAGAAGCCGAGGACGATGCCAGCGACGATGCCGCTGACGACGAGTCAGACGCAGATCTGGAGGCCAGCGAAGACGATTACGAAGACGACTCCTGGGCGACCGATTGGGAGTACGACGAGGCAGACGAGACCGACGACGCGATCCCGGTCGACGATGACAACTACGCCGATGACATGGTGTGGGAGGTCGTTGAGGTCGAGACCGGTGCAGTGGGCAGCGAGGGCGAGGAAGAATCCGATGAGGACTCCGTGGGCACGGGATCGATGCTGTCCGTGCGTAGCGGCAAGGCGCGTTCGACGCCCGCCGGCAAGCCCGCTGCGCCGCCCGAACCCGGCAAGCCCGGCAAGCCTGAAGACGACGAGGACATCGTGTACGCCTACGGGGGGCGGCCGGTATCCGCGCTGTCGGTACCGTGGCAGGCGCAGATCTTCTATCCCGCCGCGCCCGCGAAAGCCAACGACAAGCGACCGCCCTGGCAGCGTCAGCACTACTGCGGCGGCGCCCTGATCGCGCGCGACTGGGTGGTGACTGCGGCGCACTGCATCGACCAGCAGATGGTCGACCTCGGCTTCAAGGTGCGACTGGGTGCGATCGACATCTCCAAGAGCGACGGAGCGGTCTATCGAATCGACCGGATCGTGCGGCATTCGCAATACGACGCCGAAAGCAACAACGTCGCCAAGCCACCCAACATGTACGCCAACGACATCGCCCTGGTCCGGATCGTCGCCGACGGTAAACCAGCAGCGCGAGACCCCAAGCGCATTCGCGAGATTCCGATCAACCGCCGACCCCTGTCTGCCGGCGTGCCGGTGTCGGCGACCGGCTGGGGCGTGACCGGCAGCGAGAACGCCGATGCGATCAACGCGGTGATGCTGCGCGTCGACCTGCAGCTGATGGATGTCCCGGTGTGCCAGAAACGTCCAGGCTATGGCACGCAGAAAATCAACGGCAACGTGTTCTGTGCCTCGCATCCGACCCGTTCGACCTGCCGTGGCGACAGTGGTGGTCCAGTGGTACTGAGCAACGGCGCACCGACCCTGGTCGGCATCGTCAGTTGGGGCAAGCGCAAGTGTGCCGGTGACGGCCGGCCGGGCGTCTATACCCGGGTCGATCGCTACGCGGACTGGATCGACAAGGCGATGAAGTTGCCCGCGGGGAAAAACGCTTTTCCCTGATCGCCGCTGCAAGGCAGCAGGGTTGCCAGGCCAGCAACCACCGATGCTGGTCCCGGGCTGCAGCGCTCGGCTGCAACCCGGGAAACCGCAGGATCAACTGTTCGGGTTGACCTTGTCGCCACCGGAATGCGGCGTGTCGTCCGCTTCTTCGGTGCCATCCGGCGGCACTGGATCCGTAGCCGGCGCATCGGGCGCTGCGATTGGCTCCATCGGTGCAGGTGCAGGTGCAGGTGTCGGCTCAACCGGTGCCGGCGCGGGCGCCGGCATGGGCGCCGGTGTCGGTGTCGGCGCGGGTGTCGCTTGTTTCGAATCGCATGCTGCCAGCGTACCGCACAGCATGATGGCTACCAGCGCCAGTTTTATCCGTTGCATGACTAACCCCCTCTCATTGAGTCTGAACCCTGAGTTTCCCCGGCCTGCGATGCATGTCGAACGGATGCTGCAAGCCGCGCTGCATTCTGGCCCCAGCGGCCGGCTTTGCACAAGATGGTGCGCATCCGCTGCTGCCGCGACTCCGGTCGCTGCCATGGCAGCTCCCACAAATGCTGCCATCGCCAGCCATGCGATCTGTGGGAGCCGGCATGCCGGCGATTGCAGCCTCCGCTGCTGCCAGGGCTCCTGTCGCTGCCATGGCAGCTCCCACAAGTGCTGCCTCCACTATTGCCGCGACTCCTGTCGCTGCCATGGCAGCTACCACAAGTGCTGACATCGGCAGCCATGCCGTCTGTGGGAGCCGGCATGATGGCGACTGCACCCTCCGCTGCTGCCAGGGCTCATGTCGCTGCCATGGCAGCTCCCACAAGTGCTGACATCGGCAGCCTTGCCGTCTGTGGGAGCCGGCATGATGGCGACTGCACCCTCCGCTGCTGCCGCGGCTCCTGTCGCTGCCATGGCAGCTCCCACAAGTGCTGACATCGGCAGCCATTTAACCTGTGGGAGCCGGCATGATGGCGATTGCAGGCTTCGCTGCTGCCGCGACTCCTGTCGCTGCCATGGCAGCTCCCACAAGTGCTGACATCGGCAGCCATTCAATCTGTGGGAGCCGGCATGCCGGCGATTGCAGCCTGCGCTGCTGCCAGGGCTCATGTCGCTGCCCTGGCAGCTCCCACAAGTGCTGCCATCGGCAGCCATTTAATCTGTGGGAGCCGGCATGCCGGCGACTGCACCCTCCGCTGCTGCCGCGACTCCTGTCGCTGCCATGGCAGCTCCCACAAGTGCTGCCATCGCTATTGGCGCGGCTCATGTCGCTGCCATGGCAGCTCCCACAAGTGCTGCC
>Ga0335394_10007718_pt1 | contig 12138 bp, 13 predicted proteins | sample MAT03_FD_205741 | JGI IMG/M metagenome (GOLD analysis project Ga0335394, IMG submission 205741) | Freshwater microbial communities from Lake Fryxell liftoff mats and glacier meltwater in Antarctica - MAT-03 (spades assembly) (version 2) ... | reverse complement strand
GCCATCGGCTGGGCCCAGGCGATCGCGTACCGTCGCCACACACTGGGCGACGAGTCGTACACGGGCGCGATGGCCGTAGCCCTTGGCGGCGACGCCAGCGTTGCGACCAACGGATTCTGGTCGGCACTGACCGTCGCCACGACCCTCAGGCTGCCGATGCTCTTCTACATCGAGGACAACGGGCTCGGCATCTCTGTTTCGGGTGACATGCAGACGCCAGGTGGCGATGTCGCCGCCAACCTCGCCTCCTTCGGGAATCTCTTTCTTCGGAGCGGCGACGGATGTAACCCGGCGCAGTCCGCCGCGCTGCTCGCGGAATGCGTGACGCATGTGCGGAGCGGTACTGGTCCAGCGCTCGTTCGCCTGACGGTACCGCGGTTGAGCAGCCATTCGGGGCCGGACAATCAGCGTGGCTACCGTACCGACGCCGAGATCGAAGCTGACGTGGCACGCGATCCACTGCCGCGCCTGCGGTCGCATCTCGTTCCCGCCTGCATGTCGCCCGCCGACTGGGACGCGCTCGAACGCGAGGTGGCGAGCGCCGTCGAGGCAGGTGTCGACAGTGCGCGCAGTCGCGGCGCACCAGTCGCCGCCGACGTCCGCCGATTTGTGTACGAGGAATCGCCACGAGCCGATGACGCACCAACGTTCGGCGGTCTGACGCGTGCCGAACGCGCGTCGCTTCCCTGGACGGAAACATCATCGACTGACGGCGAGATGATGCGGCTGGCCGAGGCGGTAAGGCGAACGCTGGCCGTAGAGCTGGCGCTGAATCCGAAGGTGCTCGTGTTCGGCGAAGACGTGGGTCGCAAAGGCGGCGTCCATCTGGTGACGGAAGGGCTGCAGAAGCACTTCGGCAGCGATCGTGTCTTCGACACCAGTCTCTCCGAGGAAGGGATCATTGGCCGTGCGGTGGGCATGGCGGTGAACGGGTTGATGCCCGTAACCGAAATTCAGTTTCGCAAGTATGCCGATCCGGCGCACGAGCAGCTCAACAACTGCGGCACGATGCGGTGGCGGACCGCCAATCAGTTTGCAGCGCCAATCGTCGTGCGGATGCCGGGCGGCTTCGGCAAGGATGTCGGTGACCCGTGGCACTCCCTCTCGGGCGAGGTCACCTGGGCGCATGCGCTCGGGTGGCAGGTGGCCATGCCATCCAACGCCGCCGATGCCGTCGGCCTGCTGCGTACCGCCATGCGCAGCGGGAATCCCACGATCTTCTTCGAGCATCGATCGCTGCTCATGACGAGCGATGGCAGTGCGCGCTATCCCGGCGACGAGTACGTGCTGCCATTCGGCCGCGCGCATCGGATGCGCGAGGGCGACCGCGTGACGGTGGTGACCTGGGGCGCGATGGTGCATCGCTGTCTCGACGCCGCCGATCGCTTTCCTGATCGTGTCGACCTGCTCGATCTGCGTACGATCATGCCGTGGGATCGTGACGCGGTGCTGGCATCGGTGGCACGAACCGGCACCTGCCTCATCGTGCACGAGGACACACTCACCGCCGGATTCGGCGCCGAGATCGCCGCCGTGCTGGCACAGCACGCGTTCTGGATGCTCGATGCGCCGGTCGAGCGGCTTGCCGTGAACGACGTGCCCATGCCATACCATGAGGCGCTGCTCGGCGCCGTGCTGCCGGATGCGGACATGATCGCAGACCGTATCGAGGCCCTGCTGCGTATCTGAGCGCGTCGAAGTTGGATAGGGTGCCGACCAATACCGTGCGACCCGCATTCCCCGTTGCCCGGATCCGCGAGTCAGATCGCCTTGAATTCCTCGAACGGCTGTCGGCAGCTGCGACACCAGCAGAGCGACTTGCAGGCGGTGGTACCGAACTCACTGCGGACTTCGGTTTCGAAGGAATCGCAATACGGGCACTGGACGGCGGGTCGCGCGCGCATCAGCTGCACCAGCCCTCCCGACTCGGCGCGGCCTGGTGGTGCGATGCCGTACGCCTTCAGCCTGGCGCGCGCATCGGGCGTGATCCAGTCCGTGGTCCACGGTGGCGAAAACGTGGTCTTCACCTGGACGGGCGTGATCCCGGCGGCGACAATGGCGTCGGCGATGTCCTGTTCGATGACGAGGATCGCCGGGCAGCCGGAATACGTCGGCGTCACGGTGACGGTGACCGCCCCCGCCGCATCGATGTCGACGGCACGCACGATCCCGAGATCACGCACGCTGAGCACCGGGACCTCCGGATCCATCACGGTGTCCAGGATTGCCCACACCTCATCACGGGTCGGCAACGCGGTGCGCGGCGGTGCTACCATTGTGCACCAGGGTGCGAGCGCGCCACGATCTGCATTTCCGCCAGCATGTGCCCGAGATGTTCCGAATGGGCGCCCTGACGCGCCGTGCGTCCCGCACGCAGCGGAACGTCGGGCGGCATCGCAAGCGTTGCACGCTCGACCACGTCACGCACGATGCTGATCCACTGCGCCTGCATGGCGGACAAATCGGGCCCGATTCCCGCCGCGAGTGCCGCGCGGTCGATGTCGTCGGCAGCGAACAGCTCCGGCGTGAATCGCCAGAGGGTGTTCAGCGCACGCTGCACGCGGTCGTGGCTCTCAATCGTGCCGTCACCCAGCTTGAGCAGCCAATCGCCGCTGTGACGCAGATGATACTTCACCTCCTTGAGCGCCTTGGCCGCGATCGCGGCCAGCTCGGGGTGCGCGCTGCGCGCCAGTGCATCGAACATCACGACCGAGTACACGTCGAAGAGGAACTGGCGTACGATGGTGACGCCGAAGTCGCCATTCGGCTGCTCGACGAGCAGGCAGTTCCGGAAATGGATCTCGTCGCGGAAGTACGCCAGCGCATCCTCATCACGTCCCGCGCCTTCGACCTCGCCTGCGAGGTGCAGCAGCATCGTGGCCTGACCCACCAGATCGAGCGCGATGTTGGCGAGCGCGATGTCTTCCTCGAGAATCGGGCCGTGTCCGCACCACTGGCTCACGCGATGGCCGAGCACCAGTCGGTCGTCGCCGAGCCGCAGCAGCGCCTCGAACAACACATTCGGGGGTACGGCTGGCGGCGGAGTGACCGAACCTTTCACGCCGCTCACAACACGCGGACGCCGCGCGGCGCCTTGTAGAACTGCGGATGTCGGTACGCCTTGGCCGCGCCCGGATCAAAGAATGGTCCGCTGTCGCCGGCGCTCGACGCGGTGATGGCTGCTGCCGGCACCACCCAGAGCGAGATCACGCCGCCGCGCCGGGCATAGACGTCTCGCGCATTCTGCAGCGCCTGTTCTTCGTCGACAGCATGCAGCGAACCCGCATGTTCGTGCGGGGCACCCTGCTCACTCTGCGTGAAGACCTCCCACAGCGGCCACTGGCCATCGACAGGGAGCGCTGCCGCCTGCGCGGCCAGATCCGCCGCGCCCAATCCGGCAGCGGCGTGTCCGGGACTGGTCACGCCGCGACCGAGGTGCTGCTGGCGCGCTGCTTGGCGGCATATGCACTGGCCGCTTCCCGCACCCACGCCCCCTCGCGCTCGGCCTGCCGGCGCGTGTCGAGCCGCTCCTGGTTGCACTGCCCGTTGCCGCGCACGACCTGATTGAACTCGGTCCAGTCGATCTCGCCGAAATCCCAGTTCTCCGTCGCATCGTCGTAGCGAAGCGCGGGATCGGGCAGGGTCAGGCCAACCGCAATCGCCTGCGTCACCGTCAGGTTCACGAAGCGCTGACGAAGTTCGTCGTTGGACTTCCGCTTGATGCCCCACCGCATCAGCTCCGCCGAGTTGGGCGAATTTACGTCGCTCGGTCCGAACATCATCAGCGACGGCCACCAGAATCGATTCACGGCGTCCTGCACCATTGCCTTCTGCGCCGGTGTGCCCGCCGCCAGCACCGAGACCATTTCGTAGCCCTGGCGCTTATGAAAATTTTCTTCCTTGCAGATGCGGATCATGGCGCGGGCGTACGGTCCGTACGATGCCTTGGCAAGGAGCGTCTGGTTCACGATCGCAGCACCGTCCACCAGCCAGCCGATGACACCCATGTCAGCCCAGGTGAGTGTCGGGTAGTTGAAGATGCTGGAATACTTCGCGCGGCCGTCGAGCAACTGCGCGATGATATCGGTTCGATCCGCGCCGAGAGTTTCGACGCCACAGTAGATGTACAGGCCATGGCCCGCCTCATCCTGCACCTTGGCGAGCAGGCCCACCTTGCGCCGCAGCGATGGCGCACGCGTGATCCAGTTCCCCTCAGGCAGCATGCCAACGATCTCGGAGTGCGCGTGCTGCGACATCATCCGGATCAGTTGCTTGCGATACCGCTCAGGCATCCAGTCCTTCGGCTCGATGCTCTCGCCGTTGGCGATCCGGGCTTCGAATGCCGCCATCACCGCCGGATCATCGGACATCGTCTCGATCGCTCGTGTCTGGGTCATGCCGGAATCTACCAGCTGCCGCGGCTCGGACAATGGACGTTGCGAGCGGCAAAGATGTATTTTCGGACATGGAACATCGGACTCCGGTACAATCGGCCTCAGTCGCTGGCGGCGAGGTCGCGGTCGACATCTCGAATGGCGTCGCGACCATCCGTTTCTCGCACCCGAAGGGCAACTCGCTGCCTGGGGCGCTGCTGCAACGGCTTGCCGGGACCATTGCGGAGGTCGGCCGCGACCCTGACACGCGCGTCATCGTGCTGCGCAGTGACGGAACAGGACCATTCTGCGCCGGGGCGTCCTTCGACGAACTGGTGAACATTTCGACACCGGACGAAGGCGAGCTGTTCTTCAGCGGGTTCTCGCGGGTCATCCTCGCGATGATCCGGTCGCCGCAATTCGTGATCGTGCGGGTGCAGGGGCGCACCGCCGGCGGAGGTATCGGGATTGCGGCGGCCGCTGACTACACGTTCGCGGTACGAAGTGCGTCGGTGAAGCTGAGCGAGCTCGCCGTCGGCATCGGGCCGTTCGTGGTCGGACCGGTGATCGCGCGACGCGTGGGCATGGGTCCATTCATGGCGATGTCCGTCGACGCCGACTGGCGTGACGCCGCGTGGTGCGAAAGCCATGGACTGTTCGCGCGCGTGCACGAAGACACGGCGGCCATGGATCAGGCGATCGACACCCTCGCGGCAACACTCGCCGCGTCGAATCCAGAGGCGATGCGCCAGATGAAGGCGATTGCATGGCAGGGCACGGAAGCCTGGGACGCGTTGCTCGCGGAACGTGCGCGGATGAGTGGCACGCTGGTGCTGTCCGACTTTACCCGACAGGCGATCGCCAGGTTCAAGGCGAAGTAGCAGGGCGCCGCGGGAACCGGCGCATCAGCTCACGATCCGCCAGAGCGGTGTACGGATCGCCTGTTTCAGGTCGACTGACAGACGGCCTTCAGCGAGTGTTCGAATGACGTCGTGAAGTCATGGTCGCGCAGAAGACGCATCGCGGCCACCACAGGCGCCTCGAGTTGCGCCGCCGCCGCAATCAGCGTCGCGATGTCAAAGGGAACGCCTTCCACGCGCGCGAGGTACTCCTCGGCTGCCGTGAGATAGCCCATCATGCCGCCCAATTCGGTCGGCGCGTAGGCTTTGCGCGTCTGTCGCAACAACTCGGCACCGGCCCGTTCGTCGGGCATCGCAAGATTTTCGGAACCGCAGATCACGCGTAACCGATCATTGACTCCGATCATCGCCAGCGAGTGCATGTCCAGCGACCCGCCGGCGGCGTTCACCACAACGGCGTCGAGCTCACTTCGCAGCAAGTCTGCCTTCTCACCGGGCGCGTACACCGGAATTCCCATCGCGGCGATTTCGCCGCGGCGTGATTCGCTGGCGTCCAGCGCACGGATCGACGTGCCACGTTGGAGCAGGCGGCTGAGCACACGCGTCCCAACGTTGCCGCATCCGATCAGCCCGATGGTTGCCCGGGCGACGTCGACGTCGACACCGCGCAGCATCGCGGCGAGCACGTGGTAGTTCCCCTGGCCGGTCGGTTGCGACGTGTCGGAGACGACACAGCCGGCGAACCGTGCGTGCAGGTAGTCGAGCGATGTCGTGACGCCGTCCGACAGCACTCCATGGCCAAGATCCTGGCCAGTCGTGATCCGGAAACCGCCACGGGACTCGGCGTCATGAAGACACTCGATGCCGAAATCGAGGAGTGCCCGGTCGTGTACCTGCCCGACCCGGGCGTCGGCAGTGGGGTGCAGGACGCACTTTCCACCAGCGATGGATGAGATGTCCCGGGCAACCAGCGGTCCGGCGATGCCGAGCCGCCGTGACCAAGCGACCTTCTCCTCCATGCCGACGGCAAGTGCCGTGGCTTCCCGATCGCTGTCGAACCCGGCGGTATCGGTTCGCTCGGGCGTGGCGATCCGGAATCCCCCCAGGGAGAGTCGCCCGGAGCCCGGCGCTGCACAGGTGGCAATGCTCAGCCGCCATCCAGTGTCGGGGTGTACGTAGCGATACACCCAAACGTCCGGCGTCTCGTCTGACGTCCGAGTCCCGAGCAACGCGGCGGATGCAACCGGGCCGAGAACCGCTGGCTGGAGTGGTCGGGTCATGCGTGGCGGCGGACTCTGGTCCAGGATCGAGCGAGAGAAGGGGAAGGGTAACGGGCGGTCCGAAGGGGGCATAGTGTCGTGCGCGGCGTATTCAGCTGTGAATGGTCTGGCTGATGGGCGTTGGGACGACCAGCGCAACCGTGGCGAACACTCAAGGCGACGCGCTTGCGCGGGTGGCCTTGCGCGAACGCGTCCAAGCGCTCGATGTCCTGCGTGGCGTATCGCTTCCCGGAATTCTCACGGTAAATATTCTTGACGACGCGCCGAAACCAACCACGGCCGCCGAGCGATTGACGGAGCAATTCGTCGATGTCCCTGCCGACGGATCCTCCTACCCCTTGTTCTCAATGCTCTTTGAGGTTGGCTTCGCCGTGTTCCTCGACCGGCCGCAGTGCGGGGAGCGAATGGTACGCTCCTCGAGGTGCGCCGCTTGGCGGCGCTTCTGGCGATCGCCGTCTTGCAGATATTCCTGCGCGAGGACCGCAACATCGTCGTGCGTTACGCGTTCCTCGCGTTACCTCTCCTGTTCTTCTGGCGTGCCTCGGCGCGCGCCTGTTTCGCTGCGGCACTCCGCTGTATCGGCCTTGGTGTGGCACAGGCGCCGATCAATCGCGCTTTTGAGCGAAGGGACATTGACCCTGTCACAGCGGCGGCCCTACGTGCAGCGAGAGCGTCGGACATGGCGCGGGGTCAAGGCCGAGGGGCGACGGGTTGCCGCCACTCACAACTTCGTAGCCACGGCGGCATTCCGGGCATCGTGGCAGGTGCCAAACCAGTTGAGATGATTCCTGAACCAACGGCGGAATCCGAGCTTGTTCCATATTCTCGCCATGTTTCTGCTGGGAGTCGCGTTCTGGCGGTCGCGCATGTTTCCGGACCCGACGTGCCAGAGGCAGCTGATGAGACACGTGATGATCTTCGCGAGGAAGTGCCCCGGGTACTCGGGCACGGGCAGGCGCGACCGGTACGGCCGTGGTGAGGCAGTGTAGTGCGAGGCCGGTGTCGTGTGGCCCAGGGCTTCGTGCGGCCGCTCGTCGTTGTACTCGCGGCGGAAGGCGTCGAAGTTGCCTGCACCAGGCCCCGCCGCGCGAGCAGGTCGGCGACGGTGCTCGCGGCGGGCCACGCGAGGATCTGCGGATGCTTGCCCGTGGGCATGGCCAGCAGCTTCCGGGCGCCCCATAACGGATGGGCGGTGCGTGCCGGTCACCAGCAGCGCCGCCGTCGCCTCCACGAGCCGATGGGGGCAGGTCAGCGGTGCGCGACTGCGATCTCCCAGCCGATGCAGTGCAGAGGGAGTGTCACCCATGCTGCCGGACTATAGTGTTACCCATGTACCCGGGCTGTACCAAACGATTTCACGGGGGTAACCTGCTTCAGGTCTGCATCCACAGAGTGCCGACACAGGCACGTTGAGTAATGACGATTGCTACCCACGACGACGCTTGTCAATTCCATCAAGCGGAGCAGCAGAGATGAGTCTGTTTGACCTGAAGAGCAAGGTGGCAATCGTCACTGGCGGCAATGACGGTATCGGGCGCGGTATTGCCATCGCTCTTGCCAAGGCAGGGGCCAGCGTGTGCATCGCAGGTCGAAATGATGAGAAGAGTGAGCGTGTACGACGCGAGATAGAGGATCTCGGAGGACGCGCCATCGCGTCGCACTGCGACGTCAACGTACAGACCGACATCGTGGCGACAATTGAAGCAACGCAGCAGGCATTCGGCGGCTTCAGCATTCTCGTCAACAATGCCGGGATCGCCGCCCTCAATTCACCTGAGCTCATGACCGACGATGAGTGGGAGTCGGTCGTGCAGACCAATCTCTCCAGCGTCTTCAAATTCTCCAGGGCGGCGCACGCCTCGCTTGCGAGCGCGGGAAATGGAAAGGTGATCAACATCGGGTCCATGTACTCGCTCTTCGGCTCGCCCTTCGCGCCGAGCTACTCAGCAAGCAAGGGCGGCGTCGTCCAGTTGACCAAGTCCCTGGCTGTCGCCTGGGCCAAGGACAACATCCAGGTGAATGCCATCCTTCCAGGCTGGATCAGTACTGAGATGACGGCACCCATCAAAAGCCAGATGCCTGATCTGTATGCGCAGATTCTTGCGCGCACCCCTGCCGCGCGCTTTGGCGAACCGGAGGAGTGCGGCGGGACAGCTGTTTACCTGGCATCGGCAGCAGCCGACTTCGTCACTGGCCAAGCCATTGCCGTCTGTGGAGGCTACAGCGTTTCCTGAGTGAGTGAGGCCTGACCCCGGCATGCAGCGGACTCTCGCGACGCTCGCCGCTGATGCCAGACGTCCGGCCGCGGCGACAGAGCCTCCGCCTGCCTACGATTATCGCATGGCACTCGAGTTCGAGTGAGACGCGACCAAAGCCGCGGCGAACGCGCGAAGGAATGGCGTGCACTTCGAAGAGACGGCGACCGCGTTCGGCGATCCGCTGTCGATCACTGTACCGGATCCTGCGGACTCGGTCGGCGAAGCTCGCTGTACTCCGATTGAGCACTCGACGGTGTCCCAGGTGCTTTGCGGTGGGTCACTTTGCACGAGGCGTCTGGATCCGCCACATCAGCGCCCGTTTGGCGACGCGGTAAGAGCGCCACGATGATGATCTGCGTGTGAGCATCGACCGCCGCCACGCCAGTGCAGCCGTGGGTGACGCCGTTGCTGGTCGCCGTTGTCGCACTGTGGTTGACCGTGCGATTGCCCTTGCCCTGCAGAACGGTGCCCTTCGGTCCGCGCTGCACCATCACTTGCGCGGCCGGTTCGAACTTCTCGGTCTGCCGCACGATCTCCTCCCGCGTGCCGCTACGCTGCTTGCTCGCATTACGCGATAACGTCACGCCATTCATCGCAAACATCTCGTGGCCGATCAAGCCTTGAGCGTCACAGGTCGCAACGACCGCCGCGAACACGTGGGCTTTCTCGTGACTCAGCGTGCTGACGAAGTGCGCAATCGTCGCGAAGTGTGGCGCCTGATCGCTACAGAGGGCGATGACCCTCACATGCTCGGTGCACGCCCGGGCATGGCTCAACTGCTGACGATCGCGCGCGCGCAGGCGAAGAGCACGACCGTGCGGAGCACCGCCGGTCGCCAGGCCGGCGACCCCGTCTCGTCGTTCCGGAGCCGGGCGTCGAACCGATTCAGGTCGAGTTCGTGGTCGGGCAGATGACTGAGGGCGTGCTCGAACGTCCCCGGGAGGAGCTGCCGGGCCAAGTCCACGGGCAGGTCGTGGGATTGGTGTCGATATACTTGTAACGAGGCATGCAGGGCTCGACGGCGAGTGGTCCACGGCACAGATTCGAGGCACGGCGCTGCGAATACACCGTGCAGGAATCGGACGTGCCGCCGACCTCTTTCGACAGCCTCGTTTCCGACGCGCGCTCCATCGGGAACAGTGCCAGGACTGGACTAGCCTGCATTGGGTTTCGTGGCGCTTCTCGCCATCAACACATAAAATTCCTTTGACGGTGAAGAGATGTCGACATTTTTGAAGGCGATTCGACCCAGGCGGTAACCGGTAACCTTTCCGCGTCGATATCTCGTTGGCGCTGCTCAGGACCTATCTCCGAGGAGAACTCCCATGGATGTCGATCGCCCTCGTTTGTCCTTCATGACAATGGCTTTGTACGCCACGTGCACGATCCTCGCAGCTGGTTGCGCCGCCGGCACCAATGCCAAAGGGACGAGCGCCGCGACGGCGCTGCCGCAGTGGACCTACGATTCCACGATGGTCTTTCCCCGCGATCGCTCGCTCACGCGTCCGGAAGATGGTGTTGCGCTCCCCGACGGTCGCCTCATCGTTTCTGATCAGGAACATGGCCTGCGCCTCGTGGAGCTCAACGGCACGAGCAAGCCGTTCGGCGGCATGGCGGCGGCGGGGTACACGCATCGGCCGCCGGAACACAGCGGCGGCGCCAACGGGGTCTCTCTCGAGCCGGGTGGCACACACCTACTGCTCGCGGATGTGTTCGGTGGCGCGATCTATCGCGTGAACGTGTCGAGCGGGGCGACGGAGAAAGTCTATCAGCACCGCTACGGTATCAACACCGCCGTGCGCGATTCCCGCGGGGCTATCTGGTTCACCCAGAGCGCGATGAACACCCCAGAGGCCGGTGAAGCACGCATGTGGGCGAGCGTGGACATCCCGCGCCCGGAAGGCGCACTGCTTCGCCTGGGATCACAGGATGGTCGGCTGGCCACGGAGGCAGCGATCATTGTGGATTCACTGTTCTTCGCGAACGGCCTGGCGATCGATGAAACGAGCGGCCATCTGTATGTGGCTGAAACCGTGGGCGGCCGAGTGCTTCGCTTTCGCGTGGATCTTGGCACCGGCCAACTGAGCGAGCGGTCGGTTTTTGTTGACAGCGTGGCAGCGGACAATCTTGAGCTGGACGGCGCGGACCACCTTTGGATTGCGCTACCTCTCGCGAACGGGCTCTTGGTCGTGAACACCGCGACCGGCGAGCGTCACACCCCCTTCCGATCACTGACATCCGCGCAACAGGAGGTCGGCGCGGAGTTCATGCGGCGCGGCCAGGTGGGTGCGTCCCGCATGGAGTTGTTCACACCAGCGCTCTGGGCCCCGCTGCCAGGGGCCATCACCGGCATGATCGTCGGGCCTGGGGGCGGTCCCGTGTACCTCACAGGATTGGGAAATGCATTGCTGAAGCTGCCTCGCTAAGTCTGTGACCGCATGAAGAATTGGTAAACAAGATCGATCGCACACGGGCAGTGACGTAGACTGGGGGATGCCCAGACCTCCCTTGTCGTTTCGACTGGTGCCGGCCGACCGGCGCACGCTGAATGCCCTGCTGCAGGGTGGGGTGCAGCCCGTCCGCGTGGTCCTGCGGGCGCTCGCCGTGTTGGCGTTGGATCGCGGGGAGAGTGCGCCGAGCGTTGCAACCACCGTCCAGCTGTCCCCGCAAGCGGTGCGCAACATTGCACAGCGCTACCGCGCCGACGGCCTCGAGGCGGCGCTCTATGAGCGGCCGCGTCCCGGGGCAGCTACAGTCCTCGCGACCGCCGATCAGCAGCGCATCATCGCCATGGCGTGCGCCGATCCGCCGGTCGGCGCGGCGCGCTGGACGGTCCGCTTGCTCACGGAGGAGGCGGTCAAACGCAAGATCGTCCCACACGTGGGGCGGGAAACGATCCGGGTGCTGTTGCAGAGCCACGACCTCAAGCCGTGGCGGGAAAAAAAATGTGGTGCATCGCTGACCTCGACGCGGCCTACTCGCGCGCTTGGAGGATGTGCTCGCGCTGTATGAACGCCCCTACTGCGCCAAGGAACCAGTCGTCTGCCTCGACGAGAAGCCGGTGCCGCTGCACACCGATGTGCGGCCGCCGCGGCCCGCGCACCCCGGGCACGTCGCCCAACGCGATAACGAGTATCGACGCGGCGAGACGGCCAATATCTTTGGCGTCGTCGAACCGAAGGCGGGGCGGCACTTCACCTATGTTGCGCCAAAACGGTCCTCCGCCGCGTTCGCGCGGATGATCCGGCCGGTGATAACGGCGTATCCCGCCGCGCGGTCCATTCACCCCGGCGCTAAATCGGCGCCTGCCGCCGAAAAAGGCGGCGAAGCGCAAGTCGCGCTGAGCACCTCCGCGTTGCAGCAGCGT
>Ga0335394_10007716_pt1 | contig 12139 bp, 8 predicted proteins | sample MAT03_FD_205741 | JGI IMG/M metagenome (GOLD analysis project Ga0335394, IMG submission 205741) | Freshwater microbial communities from Lake Fryxell liftoff mats and glacier meltwater in Antarctica - MAT-03 (spades assembly) (version 2) ... | reverse complement strand
AAGCTCCATTTTTCGCCAAGTTGCAAGACGCGGAAGGTGGCCTTCACACCGCTCTTCTCTTCCGATTTGGCCTCGTTGCGTGGCGAGGCATTTGCGTTGACTTTCATTCCTGGCGAAATCCGCAGCACTTCCGCGAGAAGCTTGCGTTGACTAGCCTGCCAGTTCTTGGCTTGCTCTCGATCGCCTGGCTTGCCCGCCATGCGAGGCAGATCCTTCAACAGCGATTTCGCCAGCGAATTCATATCAAGCGAACCGTCGGGCAATGGCACGTCGAGGTCTTCCTTTTTGCGAATCTCCTGAATGCAGGCCATCTCGATCGGGTTGTAAGTTGTGTTGCCCGGATAGAACGTGTCGCCGATCATCTTGTACAAAGCCTGGCGATTATCGATTCCGAAGTTATGGTCGCCCGGCCAATCGCTGACGTGTGTTCGCAAGAATTTCTCGCGATCGAAGAGCTTGAAGAACGGGGCGGCACCTGCTCGCAATGGTTCGAGCGCGTAGGTCGCTTCAAAACAACAGTTGTCCTTCGCGTTGTAAGAGAGCAGGGTCGCACGCGGTGCCATCATGGCCGTCAGGTGCGTGTAGTCGGCATGCATGGCCAGATCGTTTGGCGTTTGTTCGGAATCGCCCAGGTCCTTGAAGTGATCGATGCGAGTGAGAAAGCTGGAATACCCCGCGACGGGATTGCTAAGTGTCACGCGTGTATCCAGGCTGCTGATCGTGATCGTCTGCCAGCCACCTCCGGAAAGACCGCTGACGGCCACGCGCTTGGGGTCAGCCTTCTCGTGAGCGAGCAGGATGTCGAGCCCACGCGACATGCTCAGGTAGAACGGGGCCAGACCGCTGGAACCGCACAGGTCGAGTTGGTTCATGACACTGTGCCGATTGCCCGGCGAGCGCAATTGGCCCATGCCGAGCCACTCGACATTCATCACGATCATGCCACGCTTGGCCATGTTGATGCAGCGAATCTGCTTGTACTCGGCAGCCTTGCCATTCGCGTCGTGACCATTCACGGCCAGGCTAACGGGCACTTTGTCAGCCAGCTTTTCGGGCTCGTAGAGGAGGGCGGGGATCCAGAAGTTGGGCAGGATTTCGTATCGAAGTTTCTTGATGCGGTAGCCTTCGCCTGGAAGCGTGTCGAGCCATTCGACTTTCGTCTTCGCGTCCCGCCACTTGGCCGCCTCGCCGCGAAAGACCACGTTCTTGAGAACATCCTGGCGAATGCGCTCGGATTCCTTTTCCCAGTCGGCCGCCGTCTTGACGCTGCTCTTCTCGCTCCCCGGAGTATGCAGTCGCGGAACCTTGCCGCGGACGTAATCGCGCACTTCCAGCATGACATCATCAGCGGGCAGGATCGGCCGCTTCAGGAAGTCCGCGACGGGTGAAGGCTCTGCCGAGAAGGCGGGGAGAGCGAGAATGATTGTGATCAGGGTTGTTCGCATAGTGCTTCCTCAGAGGGTGCTTTTCGCAGAGGATAACATGTTGAGTTGCACGAATACAGCGATTTTATCCACAGATTGCGCAGATTTCACAGATCGATCATGTGATTGATCCCTATCTGTATCATCTGCGAAATCTGTGGATGATCTTCTGCCAATCACCTCTTCATCCACTCTCGAATTGCCATCATCTTTGGGGCATCCTTCTCATCTTGATCGTGCCATTCCAGCACGCCCCAGCTTCCCCACTTGGTGTACTTGCCCATGGACGAGAAGACGCAATTCGTGTTGCCGCCGATCTCGGACCAATTCTTGAGATCTTCGAGGTACAAGTCTTTCATGCGCGGATGACGGTTGGCTACATGGAAGAGCTTCGTAAGTTTCTCGTTGTTCTCAGCACCACCGACGCCGGTGAGGTGTTGGCCGCTTTCGTAGCACATCAGTTTCAGGCCTCGTTTCTTGGCTTCGGCTGCATACTCCGCGTTTCTGATTTTGTTCTTGGCAATCAACTCCTTGCAGCCATCGAGCAGTTCGTCCACGCTCATTTCGGAGACTGTGTTGACGGTTCTCACGTCGCCGTACATACCACCAAAGTAAGGGGCGATGGCAATCGCGTCGGCCCCCTTGTACGCATCATTCCAGTCCATCGCCGTGGTCCCCGTCCAAACGTGAGCACCGTGAGCAGCAAGCACGCGAACCAGGCGATCCTTGCCCTCAAACACCTCCTCGAAGATCTTGAAGATCTCGATTGACCGTTGAGCGGAATATCGCAACTGGGCCTCGTAGCCATTCTTGCTCAAACCAAGTGCCAGGCCTTTTTCCTTGCAGTATTTCGACTGAGCGAAAATAGTGTTCCAGGTTTCATTGCTGTACTCGATGTACGCTTTGTGCTTGGGATTGAGCTTTTCCTTCACCAGCTTGGCGAAGCTGCGGATATGGTCGTCGTCCGCCAGATGTGGCAGGCAGAGCCAGGCGTCGGCATCGAGAGTATTGGCAAGTTGAATGCAATATTCCAGTGCCACGCCCTTGTTGCTCGCCTGGGTCGGGTCGTCCACGCGCGGGCGGTCTTCCCACTTCTCCAGCTTCGAGTTATTCGTCCTTTGCCAGTCCATGAAGCGAATCACGTTGAAACCCTGGTATCGTTTCAGCAAATCCGGGTTGAAGGGGGCCGTTTCATAGGTCTTTTCATGCTCCGTCTGTACCAGTCGAATGTTCCTCACGGGGTCGGTCGCGTCGGTCTTGCGGACGCGTACCGAAATGTGCCCCTGTTTGGTATCGACATTGACCGCGTAGATGTTAGGAGCAATCAGCTTGCCGTAACCAGCAGTGGCGAACTCAAGTTCACCTTTGCCATCGAAGTAGCACGTGTACTTGCCTCCGGGATAATGGTTGCCGATATCCACGAAAATCAGCGCCTCGGCGAATTGCTTCTCTTCGAGTTTGGTGATGGCACCGCGTTCGTTCATCGCCAGCGGACCTCCCTTGCCGTAAGGCAGTCCATCCTTGTGGCTAGTCCAGGGCCGCGATCCCTTGAAGACATCGACAAAGACGACTTCGCTCGACCAATCCGCGACGCCGGCAATGTTCATGCCCATCGGAAACGGCGAATCGGCCGCGAGGGCGGCCAGCGGCAGGCTAAGGATCAGAGTGGCGGCAAATGTTCGAAACATGGCAACCTCGCATCCGGGCGAGAAGGAAATGGCCCGGTTAATTTAAGGGGTTCGCGTGCGGGCAGTAGAGCAAAGCTCCTGAAACCGCGGAAAAGCATGGGGGAAGGCTCCAAAAGTGACGATTAGTCGATCCAAGCCCCCTTCCCATAGATTAGACGCTTTGAAATGTAAAATTGTTCACTATTTTCTTGGTAAATCTGGAAAAAATGTACAGGCTTGGTTCATGATCCGTAAGCCCAAGCGGCGGCAAGAGATATTACTGGGACGAAAGCTTCAGGCTTTGGCTTTCATCGAAGTGCGGTTACGATTTCGACGATCTGCGGCCACTGCTTGGATCGCGGATTGATCAACTCGAAATGCCCCGTATCGGATAGTTCGACGAGCCGGGCCGGATCGGCCAGCTCGATCGCGCGGCGATGATACCCTTGGCTCATCGCGACCGGCACGCCCACGTCATCTTTTCCGTGAACGAGGATTTGAGGAAGCCCCAAAGGAAGAAGGTCGAAAGGCGAGGCTGCGGTATAGCGTTCGGGAAACTGTTCGGGTGATCCTCCGAGCAATTCGCCAACGACACCGCCGCCCACGTTTTCTTGCCAGGCTCGGCGCAGGTCGCACACGCCGGCAAGGCTGACCACGGCCTTTAACGGCATCGGCGACTTGCCGAACACGGCACTCTCGGCTGGAATTCGCTTTCGCCCGGCAGCCCAAAGAGCCAAATGGCCGCCTGCCGAGTGGCCAATCAAAACGACCTTGCTCAGTTCGAGTGAATGTGGACCGGCAAGATCACGAAGTTTATCGACGGCTGCCGCAACATCGAGAAAAGTGCCAGGCCAACCGCCACCTTCGTTGCCGATGCGGCGATACTCGATGCTCCACGTCGCCCAACCTGACGCTGTTAATGCCGAGCAAAACGGATCGAGATGTTTCAGGTCGAAGCCAGATCGCCAGAAGCCGCCGTGAATCACGACGAGCACCGGATGCGGACCGACTACTTTCGGAAGCCGCAATTCTCCGAATTGATGTGGCCCTGCTCCGTAGGAAATCCGCTGACCAGGCTCGACGCTCATTGGTGGATCATTCTTGTTGGGGCCCTTTTCACTACAGCCGGCCAGCGCACTCATGCTGCCTAACACTCCTGCCACGAAATCTCGGCGTGTCGGGCTTTTACTTGGCAATGCACACTCTCCCGCGAAAAGCAATCAGACTGGCAAATCGAACACATGCAACGGCGAAAAATTGCCTGGATACTCTTTATTTTTTCCAACCGCCCGCCCATTTCCCGAACTGTTCGCGTTGGTAGCAGCAACGACGAGTCGCTTGCCTTCGGGATGCACCGCCAGCGAATGTGGATTAGGAATCGCGACGGTGTAAAAGGGCAAGGCATCGCCAGGTTGTTGGAAAAACAACTTCCCTTGTCCCGGCTGGCCGCTGGTGATTGCGATCAGGAATCCGCCAGGATGCCAGGCCATGTCGTAGACGTAGCCTTCGTTGTCCGTGGCTCCCTTGTAGAATGGAGTTCCTTTACCCGATGCCCAATCGAATGAGAGGATCAGCGAGATTCCCTGGACGAAGCCACCACTCTTTGGAAGACTGCCACCAGCGAACAGTGTTGCTCCATCGGGAGAAAACTCGAGGGAGCGCACGCCGCCCACGTCCTGGATTCGATCGCGAAGGAACATAACCTTGGCGTCCAATTCCCGAACGACCTTGCCCGTTGCCAGATCCCAATGCTTGATGGTCCCTTTCAGATCGCCCGAGACAAGCGACTTACCATCAGGATGAAAGGCGAGTGCCAACACATGCTCGCCAACATTGAGGACGTTGAGTTTCTTGCCATCATCCGGATTTGTGAGTCGAATCGTCTTGTCACGGCCGCCGCTGGCAATCAGTTTTCCGTCCTTGCTGATGGCGAGTGAGTAGACCCAACCATCGTGAGCGTCGGCCACGGACCATGTCGGTTTAGCGTCCTTCTCGTTGAACGGCCAACATGTGACTTGTCCCCACGAATCAGCCGAGATCAGCCGTTTTCCGTCGGGATGGAAGGCGATGCGCTGGACCCAACCGTTGTGCCCCTTCAGTGCCGATTGTTCCGCGAAGGGATTGGCTGAGGCGTCCCAACGGCGGACGCTGGCCTCGAATGAACCGGCAGCGAGCGTCTTGCCATCGGGGCTGTAACGCAAGGCGCACAGTTGATGGTCCAGGTTAAAAGGCTTGACAGCCTTGGGCTGGTATTTTGCGAGCAGAGTTTTGGGATCGGTCGGCATGGGAGCATTCTCGTAGGACAGGCCTCCCGGCCTGTTGAATCTAGGACAGGCCGGGAGGCCTGTCCTACACCAGCAACTCTTTCACGGCTTTGAACCCTTCATGAGCAATCGGCAGAGGTTGGCCTTCGTTGTCGTACTCGGTTGCCTTGGCATCGATGCCTAATGCCTTGAACCACGTATGAAACATGTGGCCAATGTCGTGCTCTTCGCTGGCGACGAAGGTTCCTTTGTCGTTGGTTTTTCCTACCACGACCCCCTTTTGAATGCCGGTTCCGGCCGTGACCAGCGACCAGGCTTCAGGCCAGTGATCGCGTCCTATGTGTCCGTTGATTCTTGGGGTGCGACCAAATTCGGACATGGCGATGACGAGAACATTGTCGAGCATTCCGCGTTCGTGCAAGTCCTCGATCATCGCGGCAAATGGCCGATCAAATTGTGGCACCAAACTACCCTGGCCATTGAAGTTGTCGCCATGAGTGTCCCAGCCGTAAGAGTTCACCTTCACGAAGGTCACATCGGCTTCAAGCATTCGTCGAGCGAGCAGCATGTGCCGGCCCAGATCGTGGGTGCCATATCGTTCCTGATCCTTCGCGGCGAAAGGGGCTTCGAACAAATCCCGGCGTTTCTGAAGTTGGGCGGCCATGTCGAAAACATACTTGGTGGCTTCGATGTTTTCCTTGCGGCGGCGATCCGCATATTTCTTGTCCACGAGATTGCGAAGTTCGTTGCGATCGAGATCTTCCTCAACGCTCATGGTGGCCGGACGGAGCAGATTCTCAGGCGGTTTGCCATCGCCTAGCGCGAGAGCACCAAACTTCGGACCAAGGAAGCCGCCGTCCTTCGGGATAAAGCCACCATTCATGGGCTTGATCCAGATGTAGGGAGGCAACCCACTATCGCCGTTGCCGAGGAGCTTGGAGACAGCGCCGCCGAAGAATGGGTAAGTCACGCCACGATTCTTCGGGTCGCCTCGTTGAATACGTTCGACGCCGGCCGAGTGAGAATTATCCTGAGTGCATAGGCTGCGAACGAGGGCCAGATGATGCATCATCTTGGCGGATTTCGGCAGCAGTTCCGAAACGTGAATGCCCGGCACGGAAGTCTGGATCGCTCGAAATGGCCCGCCAAACTGGGTATTTGGCTTCGGATCCCAGCTTTCAAGCTGCGACATGCCGCCATCGAGCCAGACGAAAAGCACTTGCTTGTGCTTCTTCTTGACCGTCTCAGCAAACGCTGGCGCGGCAACCGTGAAGGCGGCACCAGCGGCTGTGCCGAACCATTGGCGGCGGCTGAGTTGATGGTCGATGGGCGTACATAGATTCGAATGCAACATAAAAATCTCGTCTTTGTTTAGCGTTCGAGCCAGCGGCTCGAACGAATCTTGCAGAGGCATTCCGTTCGAGCCGCTGGCTCGAACGCTAAACAGTCAATGATTCACCCCAAACTCCGCCGAGGCCAACAGCGACCACGCCAATCGTCCAATCGCCTTTTCGCGTTGCCCGGCATGCTTCTTCAGGTAACTCTCAACAAGTCCGCGTTCGTCGCTCGCGGGCAATCGAGTCAGGACCGAAAGATACAATTCATCCGCGATCTTGTCGTCGGTCAACTTTCCTAATCGTTCGACCAGATTTCCGTTGCTCGGAACGAGCCAGGCGAGAACGGCCGGATCGTTCAGTAAAAACAGGGCGGCTTTGAGCGAAGGATTAATCTCGTCCTCCGGCTCGCGAGGGGCGTTGGCGAATGCCTTGTTGACTTTGGTCAGGATTGCCGCCTCGGCCTTTACGCCCATTGCCTGTTGCATCGCGGCTAGCAATTGCTCGGCCGACAGCCGTTTTTCGATTGCCGTCCGGAATGATTCGGGCGAAACTTTCGTTTCGCCCTCGGGGAACTCACTGGAACGCTGGTAGGCTTGCGACAGGGCGATTTGCTTCAGAAGCCACTTGATGTCGAAGTCGTGGGCGGCGAATTCCTTCGCGAGCAGAACCAATAACTCGGGATGGGAAGCTGCATTTTCCTTGTGATGCAGATCGAGCGGATGCACGATTCCTCGACCCATCAACAGGAACCAAATCCGATTGGCACCGTTCAGGGCGAAATCCGAGTTGTCCTTCTTCGGCAATTCTTCCGCCAAGATTGCCAGCGGGCTGAACTTCAATTGGCCGGGAGTTTTAGTCTTTGGGTCCGGTTTGATGGTGTATTCTTCGCCCTTCTTCAACGTCGGTGGTTCGAACTCTTTGCCGCCAGGCAAAGACGGCCCGGTTTGCTTGGGCACCTTTTTGAAAACCGACATGTAATCGAGTTTGCCGCTCGTCGGCCTCTCGGCCACGGCTGCGGTCTTGGCATCGGCGAGATAGGCGTTCTGAACAAAGGCGTGGATTCCCTTGAAATCTTGCTGCTTGTAATCCTTGATGAACAGGTGGTCGTGGCACTCCGCACATTGCAAATTTTTCCCGAGGAACAATCGGCCGATGTCGCGGGTCAGGGCCGAGTAATCGACCGAATTCTGGCCGTAATTCTCCAGCCGTTTCGAAAGGAAGAACGAAGCTCCTTTCGCATCCGTCGAACTCGCTCGAAGTATTTCACGAGTCATGGCATCCCAGTGCTTGTTCTGTTCGAAGCAAGTTTTCAAATAGGCGGACCACTCGGGGTAGTCGCCTAGACGCTCCATGAGCATGACGTGAAACATCTCGGCCATCCGCTTGGGGTAAGTTGGGCTGGCAAGAAGTTGCTCGATTAACTTGGCTCGCTTGTCCGGCGACTTATCGGCGAAAAAAGCACGAGCTTGCTCGGCACTCGGAATGGTGCCCGAGAAATCCAGATACGCTCGACGCAACAACTCGGCATCGTCCGCAGGCTTGGAAAGCTTCGCCCCGCTCGCTTTCGAGTCGACGAGCGTGTCGATGGCGGTCTGGATGGGTTCGGCGAAGGCTGATGCATTCAGCACGACGAGGGCGACTAGTGAAAACCATCGTGACATGGTTGAATCCGCGAAATGGGCAAGGCGTGTCTTCAGGCAGGTGAGGTAACTATAACCCGCCACGGTGGGAGAGGGAAGGACGAAATTGGGGGTTCCGGGTAGACGTCCTGTATCGGTTTGGAGATTTGTGCGGGAAGTGCTGGGTTTACTCATGGTTCGGGTTTATCCTGCCGATCTAGTGAAAGCGGAGCCAGACATTGCCAGGGCGGTCGGCGCATCACGGGTCGCGTCGCCTCCGATAGGCGACTCACGGAGTGGGACACATGCGAAAGGGAATCCTCGGTTCAATCGCCGTCTTGACGGCGGGAGCCGGGCTAGCATTCGGCCAGCCAAAAACGCCGCCTAAAGGCGCACCCGGCCCGTCTCAACTCCCGCCACCGGGCATGATGCCCCCGGGACCGATGGGGCCTCCGGGACTCATGACGCCCGACGGGCAGCCGTTCATGCCTCCGGGCGGGATGGAGGGAATGGTCCCTCCAGGTTCCATGTACGGCGACATGGGAATGGGACAAGGCCAAGGCCAAGGCGATCCCAACGAGCAAGGCCAGTATGGTAGCGGCAACGGCCTGCTCGGCGGAATCTTTGGTCGGGAAGGCCCGCCACGATTCTGGTTCGGGGCAGACTATCTGCTCTGGGTGCCGCGCGGCTTGAACCTGCGTTATCCAGTCGTGACGACCTCTTCGGCTCCGGACTTCGGGGTAGTCGGTCGGCCGACGACTGCCTCGCTTGGGCCATTAAATCGTACTGTTGATTTCGATAGCACGAGCGGCTTTCGACCATGGTTCGGATTTGCTCTCGATGAATCCGGCGAACTGGGTGCCGAGTTCAGCGGCTTCTGGCTGGATTCCTTCGTCCGAGAATTCAATTTCGGGGCGAATGCCTTCGGCTTGCCAACGCTCGCTATTCCGTTCTTGGACACGACGACGCTCAATCAAGGCAGCTACATCGTAGCGTCACCTGGCATTAACACGGGTACGATTCGCGCCAAGGTCGAGAGCCAAGTTCTCGGCGGCGAAGCGAATCTGGTGTACAACGCTTACAATTCGGGCGGTGCACCGGGCGGTTTGACGCTGCTTGCAGGTGCTCGATTCTTCGAACTACGCGAAACGTTCCAGTTGGACACGATCTCGAATACTTTCGGCGTGCCTCCGGCGGCTGTCCCGCCGGGTGGAACACAGGGCGCTCTCGGATCGAGCTTCTTCCCAGGTGGGGGCGGCTTCTTCTCCGGTGCGTTCTTCGGACCTGCCTTTGCCCCTTACAATGCCACGACCACGGACTTCATTCGCACCACGAATGATTTTTACGGCGGCCAGGTCGGCTTCAAGGGCGACGTCGGTTATGGGAACTACTTCCTGAACCTGGGTGGCAAAATCGGTGCGGGTTACATGAGGCAGTCCGTGGACCTTCAGGGCTCCACCACCTTCGGAGCCAATAACGTTCGCAGCAATCAGGCGGGCGGCCTGCTGAATTTGCCGCAAGACCTGTATCGCCATCGTCGCAATCAGTTCGCGATGCTCGGTGAAGGCAATATCAATGTCGGCTATCAGCTCGGCTCTTTCCTGCGACTCCAGGCCGGGTACACGTTCATGTATGTGAGCAATGTTGTGCGGCCGACCACGTCGATCTCGCACGACCTGAATCCGAACTTGATTCCGATCTCGCCGTCCTTCAATGGTGGTGCCCCGCCAATTGGCACGCCACGCGACATTGTGGCTGATACCGACTATAGCTTGTCGGGATTCAACTTCGGCATCCAACTCTCCTTCTAAACCAGAAGGAAGAGAAGATTCTTGAGACAGCCAGCCTTCGGGTCGGCTGTTTTCGTTTCACTGTGACCACTCTGTCGGCGATCTCTCCCAGCAATGCGCCTTCAGTTGATCGAGAAGCTCAGCGGGTAGCGGTCCCGCGTCGCTGGCGGCGATGTTTGCCCTCACATTTCGATCCTTGCGCATGCCGGGAATCACCGTTGCCACGTCCGGATTCGACAGGACAAATCTCAACGCCATTTCAGCCATCGTCATCCCGCCGGGAACGAGCGGCTTCAGGCGATCTGCTCGCTCGATGCTCGGATTGAGATTCGCAGGGACAAAGTAGGTGTTGCGCCAGTCGCCTTCGGGCCAGGTGCTAGCTTTCGTCAGGCTGCCTGTCAGCGTGCCTTCGTCGAATGGCACTCGGGCGATAATGGCCACGCCCAGTTCGCGGCAAACGGGGAACAATTCGTCAATCGGGTTCTGATCGAAGATGTTGTAAATCACCTGAACTGCATCGATCAAACCAGTTCGGAGGGTGCGAATGACGTTGGCCGGTTCCCAGCGGTTCACACTGATGCCAAAGGATTTTACAAGCCCCGCGGATTTGACGGCCTCCACGCCCTTTTGCCAGCGATCGTCGTCCGCCCAGTCGTCTTCCCAGACGTGGAACTGCATAAGGTCGAGAGAAGCCAGTCCAAGATTCTTGAGCGTGACTTCCGTCGACGAGCGAATGTAGTCGGCCGGAAACACATCGCCGAGTTGGAAGCCACGCTGGGAGGGCCACTTTCGGTTCTTTGGCGGAATCTTGGAAGCGACGATGAGTTTCTTGGTGGGATTCGCGCGCACGAGTTCGCCCAGCATTTTCTCGCTGTGCCCTTCGCCGTAGGCCAGGGCGGTATCGAAGAAATCACACCCAAGATCGACGGCGAGTTGCAGCGATTGACGAGTCTCGTCGTCGTCGCGGCCAGTCCAGCCCGCCAGGCCCCACATGCCATAGCCGACCTCGCTGACTTGCCAACCAAGCCGACCAAACGTTCGATGACGCATTGTTTTTCTCCGGATCGTTGTCTTCATAGTAGCCCGCAGACTGCGAGCGTGTGAATAATTGTCCGGTAGGGTGGGTGGAGGCTTTGCGGAACCCACCATTTCCCACGCGGCGTCCGGTGGGTTACGCAAAGCCTCCACCCACCCTACAAGAAATTCACACGCTCTCCGTAGCTCAAGTGTTGACAACTCGCCGCAGTCGTGTTAGTGTATTAGAAGACCGATACACCATGTCTGATGTTGGGTTATGGCCTTTCAGGTCCAGCCGGATTCGCCGGTCCCGATTTACGAGCAGATCGCCACGCAGATTGTGTTTGGCGTCGCGGCCGGCGATCCGCCTCCCGGGGAGTTAATCCCGAGTGTTCGCGATCTGGCACAACGATTGTTGGTCAATCCGAATACCGTGGCTCGTGCTTATCAGGATCTTGAACGGCTTGGAATTCTCGAATCGAAACGTGGCCGGGGGATGGAAGTCACGGCCAAGGCCCCGGACCTCTGCGATGTCCGCCGGCGGGAGATCATCCGGGCAAGGTTGCGAGAGACACTTCGCCAGGCGGCTTCGGGCGGGTTGACGGCAGAGGACATTCACGAGCTGGTCGAGGAAGAGTGGACACGGTTGAACGGTCGAGGACGTCGCCGAGGCCGAGGGGAACCATCATGAGCGCGGTCATTTCCATTCGTGGACTCACCAAGCGATTTGGCAGCAAGACCGTTGTCGATCGACTTGACCTTGAGGTGCCTCAAGGGGCCATTTATGCATTTCTTGGGGACAACGGCGCGGGCAAAACCTCGACGATCAAAGTCCTGGTTGGCATGCATCCTCCGGATGGAGGGACTGCCAAAATCCTCGGGCAAGATTGCTGGTCGAAAGCCATCTCATTGAGGCATCGAGTGGGCTACGTGCCGGAAAGGCCGCGATTCTACGAGTGGATGACCGTCGCTGAAATCGGTTGGTTCACTTCCACTTTTCATCGCAACGGGTTTCTCGGCA
>Ga0335394_10007710_pt1 | contig 12145 bp, 15 predicted proteins | sample MAT03_FD_205741 | JGI IMG/M metagenome (GOLD analysis project Ga0335394, IMG submission 205741) | Freshwater microbial communities from Lake Fryxell liftoff mats and glacier meltwater in Antarctica - MAT-03 (spades assembly) (version 2) ... | reverse complement strand
AGTCCCGCAGTTGCATCAGGGAGTTGTGTCGAAAACAGCGAAGAAGGCTAACGGATCAAGCGGCTGAGTTCCAGCAGCGAACAATGTGGAAAGGGTCTTAGGGGCATCGACTTAAAGAATTTCAACTGCGAGCCGGGTACGTAAGTGCCCGGATTTCTCCAGCAATCGCAACAAATCGGGGGATCTACATCCCGGCTCGCCTTAAGTCCGCGCCATTGGGGAATGGGTCGTATGGGACGTAGATGACCTATGTGGGTTTTGCTGAGAACACAAACTGATTCTACGCCGCCGACGTATCGATAAATCCGGCGGGAGACTCTGATCGCGGCAGTTTCAACGTAAATATCGTGCCTTTGCCGATTTCACTTTCAACGCGGATTCTGCCTTGATGTGCTTCCACGATGCGAAGACAAAGCGAAAGCCCAAGTCCAGTGCCGCCCTGACCGCGCGCGTCAGGGGTTTTGGTTGTGTAGAACGAATCAAAGATGTGCGGCAGTTTGTCGTGAGGGATCCCACAGCCTGTGTCACTCACAACAATCTCGGCCCAACCTTCGGACGTGTTGTCGCGAACAATAAGTCGCAGGCGTCCGGCTTCTTTCATTGCCTGGCGTGCATTCACGATCAGGTTCATCAGGATCTGCTGAATCTGGCTGCCGTTGACCAACGCCCAGACCGGCGAGGGAGCCATCAGATCGACGGAAATTCGATGCATCTGCAGATCTTTCTGCACCAACACCAACACGTCATCCAGGAGCCGTTTCAAGTCTGCGGGCTCAATGCGGTCAGACGTGTTGCGGGCATAGGCAAGCATTCCGGTCGTAATCTGCGCGGCGCGCTGGCCGGCCGAAAGGATTCGATCAAACGACTTTGTGCGGGTTTTTTCATCGGTATGCCGCAGCCCCATCCTGGCGTAATTGATGACCGTCGTCAGGATGTTGTTGAATTCGTGAGTAATGGATGACGCCAACGCTCCCACAGAGCTCAATCGCTGCGCACGCATGAGTTCATCCTCAAGCAGGGCCAAACGTTGTTCCAGGTCAGCAATTTTCAGTGAATCATCCATGACGTTCAATTGCTCCGGAGAAATATGCGCGGCAGCGCGCCAGGATCCATAAAGCCGCTACCAGGAGATTTATCGGCATAATCCGACGACATCTTGCGGGGGTCGTGTTGCAAAGCCGCATCAGGCGGGGTAATTCTCCGGCAGAAACTGCTGGAACCCGATCGGTTCATTGCCGTGGCACTGTGGAAATGTTGTGTTTCGGCGACACGGTGTTGTGCGATGACCATGTGGTGTTTTCGCGACCTCCAATGACTGGGAGGTTCTCCGTGCGATTCTCACGGCACGATCTAGGCTCTCACAACGGTACGACGAATTCCGGACCGACGGGGATGCTGTAACCGGTCGGAGATTTATCGGATGTACGTTTCCCTGATTGAAAAGTCTGGAGTGGATTCATGCGCCTTCTCAGTAAACCGACCCGACACACCGTGACTGCGACGGGGCGTGACGGATCCACGTTGACGGAAACGGCAATCGTGCTTCCGATCTTCTTTCTGATGCTGTTTGGATTCATTGAGTTCGGCCATGTCTTCATGACCATCCACACGTTGAATTCCGCAGCGCAGCGTGCCGCACGTCTGGGAATCAGCGAGACGGCGACGACAGCCAGCGTCACCACGCTGGCGAATCAGGTCGTCAGTTCAGCGATTCCCGGTTCCAGCGCCACGATTCTGGTGAAAAACGGCGATGCGTTCGATGTGACCGGTGTGGATGCTTCGACGATCAATTACTCCGCGCTGCCCAACATCGAACTATCCACCGCGGAACGGCGGCAACTGTTTATTGTGCGCGTGTCCGTGCCTTATTCGAACGTCGCCATTCTGGGGCCAAGATGGCTGGGCGGGCTCACTGTTTATGGTCAGTGTGTCATGAGGAAGGAATAGTCATGAGAAGTTTGACATCAATGAGACGACAACGAAATCAACTTTCAGTCCGGCAAGGCAACCGTAAGGCCGCTGCAATGATGGAGTGCGCAGTCACTCTGCCGGTCCTCATAATGATGGTCCTTGGGATTCTGGAGATCGGGTCGGCGCTGCGAGCGTCCACGATCTTACAGTCTGCCTGCCGTGAATCGGGACGACTGACTGCGATGGACTGGCGATACATCATCCATGACAACCAGACGCCTAATCAAAAAGTGGCCCAGGATCTGAAGAATTTTGTGACAGCAGCAGGGCTCAAGGGCAACGACTCGACCGTCACGATTACCCATGCGGACGGTGCCAGTGTCGGACAGACTTTTGACCTTGCAGATCCGAACAACGATCTTCAGTTTGTGCGACTTCAGGTCACATTGCCGTATTCGAGCGTGAGCCTCTTTCCGCTGACGTACCTGGCCGGGACAACGCTCAAAGCATCGATCGTAATGCGAGCCACCATCAGGGGTGGCTCACTGTCCAACTGAAAAATGAAGTGTCCGGTCGGGTTGCAGTTACAACTTACAACCCTTGGTAAGAATGCTGACGAAGAACCGTTTTCGATTGCAGATGTGATGGCTCCGTGATGAATCGACTGAAGAAAAACTGGCCGAGGAACTCTTCAATCGAGGTTTTCGATCGGCATGTCAGGTACGTCGGAACGACTCCCTGTAACAACCCGTGAAGAATTACGAAAGAAAGAAGGGATTGGAATGAAAAAAGTAAATCAGAAATCCGGAACATGGCAGTTCCGGCAAGAGCATCGAAAAGGTGTCTTCTTCGTACTGGCAACGATATGCCTGTTGGGGGCCACGACGTTCGTGGGAATGTCCGTGGATCTTGGCATGATCACTGTCACGAAAACACGCATGCAGGCCGCTGCCGACTCGGCGGCCCTGGCAGCGGCTCAGGAGATCGTGGTGGCCGTGCGTAACGCATCATGGAATTCAGAAACAGGACTGGACATGGTCGCAGTGCATACCGCAGCGGCAGCAGATGCTCGGGCTATGGCGGTGTATGTCGCCAATATCAATGGATTCTACATTGATCCGAGTATCGATGTCCTGCCGGGGCGGCGAATGTTGGCAAATGACGGCGTTTCTTACACCCAGACATGGGGTACAGGCCCGTACAACTGCGTGAAAGTGAACATCCGTAAGAACAACAGTAACGCGAATGCTCCAGATGCAAAACTGCCTCTGATTTTCGCTCCCGTTTTTGGTGAGCGGGCTCAATCGATTACGACGTCGGCAACCGCCTTCATCGAATCTCGAGACATCGTATGTACATTGGACTATTCCGGTTCGATGAACGACGACAGTTGCATGAGCTCGGCCACGATCAGCCGTCTGACAAAATCCAGCGTCGAAGCCAACCTTGATGCGATTTGGGCCGCACTCGTGGCATCCGACGTCCGGTTCAGCAACGACGCCCCAACAAAGAAGTTCCAAACTGCAGGGTTTGGTCTGATGAATTCTGCTGCAGGCACATACAATTCCAGCAACACCAGTCAGACTGTGATTGAGGCTCTGGGTCTGTACACGCCGGAAAAAAACTACTACGACACATGGTCGTTCAACAGTTCAGGCGACGACTACTATTTCACGACGTCAGGCGGCTTTAACTTTCGTCGGTTCACACAGGGTACATTCAATGGGCAGCTACGAAGAAAAACGACCAGCGGCAATACCTGGTCGACCGTAGCAGCAACAACAGCCCCTGGCTATTTTCCGCAAATCGTTGAGAGTGCAATTCGGTTTCCGCAGGAAGGCAAAAACACTTCCACCGGCATGCGCCTTGGAAAGCCATCCATCGCAACCAGCAGATCACGATGGCTGGCCTATGTAGACTTTGTCCGTACCGACAGCAACCTCAGCAATCAGGGTTATAACAGGAAATACGGCTACCGGACGCTGTGCGTGTATCTGATGGAATCTCGCGCCTTGAACTCACAGTCTGAAGATCTGTGGCGAGCTCCGTGCTATCCGTTTCATGGTATGAAGATGGGCATGGAAACGTTCTGTGAGTTCATGACCGATCTGAGTTATGGCGACAACATTGGCCTGGTGAACTATGCGACGTCAGCCCGCATCGAAACCGGGCTGAACGAAGACGGTGCCGGTGCGACTGTGAATCTGGGTACTTCAGACCTGATGTCAACACGATACCAGGATATCAATACCATCCAGATGCACAAACAGGCCGGACATTATTCTAACACCACGGCTACCGGTGATGGCATCCTGAAAGCCGTTGGACTCATCAACTCAAATGGGCGGTATGGCGCTCAAAAAGCCATCCTGCTGATGACGGACGGTATTCCCAACGTCAGCCCACCCGGCTTTAGTCTTCCATCTGACTGGAACTGGAATACGTTGCTGGACTATGACGACAACGGCACTGCCGACTACACAACCAGCGACGTGAATGCTCGATATGCCCTGTATCAGGCGAAGCTGGCGGCGGATCAGGACATCGTGATTCACACGCTGTGCCTCGGTGCCGGAGCGGATACGGCGCTTCTGAAAGCAATTGCGAAGATCTCCGGTGGCTACGACATCGTTGTGCCGGCCGGGACTTCGGTCACTGCACAGACGTTGCTGTTGCGAGAAGCCTTCGGCGTTCTGGCCGGACAGGTGCCTCCTGCCCGCCTGGTGGTGTCTCAGGAATAACTTCGGAACGAAAGCCTGCGGAATGCAGGACTTCTCAAATTAAAAGGGCCGCGTCGCGAAAGCAACGCGGCCCTTCTTGTTGTCGTCTGGCCCTTCCTGCGTCATTGTTTTAAGATCCCGCCACGCGCATGTTTCGACGCTTCATCGTAAATTTATGTTTCACACTCCGGTAGCACTATCTCCGTGTCTGAAAAAAAGCAACGCATCAAACCACAGACCCTTCGCGGCTTTCGCGACTTCCTTCCCGATCAGATGATGGCGCGGGAACACCTGATCGACATCGCGAGATCCGTTTATCGAAGCTACGGCTTTGCACCGATCGATACGCCCGCACTGGAATACGCCGAAGTGCTGTTGGGTAAGGGTGGAGAAGAATCGGACAAGCAAGTCTTCCGTTTCACCGATCAGGGCGATCGTGATGTCGCGCTGCGATTTGATCTGACCGTGCCACTCGCACGCTTTTCCGCTCAATACGTTCAGGAACTGGGACTCCCGTTTCGACGCTATCACATCGCGCCGGTCTGGCGTGGTGAACGGCCAGCCCGTGGACGATTCCGCGAATTCATGCAATGCGACTTCGACACAATCGGCACGATGAGCAATTCGGCCGACATCGAAACGCTGTTTGTGATCAATGATCTCTTTGAACGCATCGGCATCGAACGATTCACGATCCGTGTTAACAACCGCAAGGTGCTGAATGGCCTGCTCGAAAAGTGTGGCCTCCAGGATCATGCCGTTGGCATTCTTCGGGCACTGGATAAGCTGGATAAGACCGGGCGCGATGCCGTCGTGGCAGAAATGGTGGAAAAGGCAGGCATCCCGGCTGTCGGTGCAAATCAAGTCCTCGACATGGCCCAACTCAAGGGAAGCCCTGATGAAATCTTATCGTCGTTGGAAGGCATGTTGTCCGGAAGCCAGACTGGTGAACTCGGCCTGCAGAATTTGAGTGACCTTTTTTCAGCCGTGAATGGATGCGGGTGGCCCGCCGGGCGCGTGTCACTCGACGTTTCCATCGCCCGAGGTCTGGATTATTACACCGGCACAATCTATGAAACACTACTCGGAGATCTTCCGGATATTGGCAGCGTCTGCTCCGGCGGTCGTTACGACAATCTGGCCGACCTCTTCACCGCCCAACAACTTCCCGGCGTCGGTGCCAGCCTTGGACTGGATCGTATGCTGGCCGCCCTCGAAGAACTTGGCCAAACGCAGAAAAACACCACACCGGCACCGGTGCTGGTGACAATGTTTGACGCCGAACGAGTCATCGACTACCTACAACTCGGACGCATGCTTCGCAAGGCTGGTATCGCGACAGAGGTTTATCCGGAAGCGAAGAATATCGGCAAGCAGATGAAGTACGCCGACAAGAAAGGATTCAAACTGGCTCTGATCGCGGGTGGCGACGAATTCGCCGGCGGTGTCTGGCAAGTGAAGAACCTCAAGAGCGGCACACAGGCATCCGTCGCGACCGCCGATCTCGTCGCCCATCTGACGTCTGAATTGATTGTGCCTGTGTAGCTCAGTTGCTCCGCCGACTGAGATTCACCGGGAAAATCGCGGCAAATCCCCGATTCCGGCTGACCGTTTCGACTCATGCAAAAAAGCCCGGCATCGCTGGAATGCCGGGCTTCCGCTGTCAAAAGTTCAACCACGCAAGTCATCACTCGCGTTCATGCAGGCTGCATGGCACCGATGACTTCCCGCAGACGGCCGCGAGCAGTGTGCAGTCGTCGCTTGATCGTCCCGATCGGGCTTTCAAACTGCTCACTCATTTCCTTCAGCGAAGAACCTTCAAAGTAGAAGGCCCACAAAGTTTCCCGGTCCATATGGCCGAGCTGGTTCAATCCCTCGCGAACCTGTTCGATATTTTCCTGTCGAATCATTGCAGAAAAGGGAGTGTCGTCCGTCTCCTGCAGGCCGTCGAAGGACTGAGGCTCAAAGCAGGTTTCATTGGGTCGCCGAACTGCTCGATTAATCGACAACCGGACGGCGATCTGGCACAACCAGCCACCGAACCGTTCGGCCTCCTGCAACTGGGGCAGTTTACGGAAGGCTCGCAGAAAGACTTCCTGCACGACTTCATCCGCTTCCGCCGTGTTGCGTAATCGCTGCATCACGATCCCGTAGATTCGTGACTGGAACAGCACGACAAGGTCGCTGAATGCATCCCGGTCGCCGGATTGAGCTCGCAGAACAAGTGGTGTGAAAGAATCAGTGATCATAGGTCAGACTCCAGTCTGAAAATCACGTCGTGCCATTCGAAGGGATCGCCCGTGGCGGAGATCGAATGTGGCGTGAATGGGCTTCGCAGGAACTGCCGTGAGTCCTGAAGAGCAATCGCTGCGGAAACAGCAAAGCCTTCGGAAACTCACACGAGAAACATGGAAAGCACACCGTGCGCGATCCATTTCGAGCGGTTCGAGCGGAAGAAGTTTGAAATTCGTCCTGAGGACGGGAGCTGTCTGCCCCTTAACTTCTGCCGCTGATACCAGTCAGACAACCCAAGCCTTGATTCAAGGCCCGCTCCGGGATTTCGAGTAATCTCGAAAAGGAGCGACTGAGCGAACTGAGACAGCGATCGGAGAATCCTCCGCAACACTGTTTCGAATCGCTCGCCGGGTGTCCGTGCAGGTGACGCCAGCGCGAATCGCGCATGGAGCCCATCTGCTTCGGTACCACTGCAAAGACTGCGGGGGAGGCAGAACGGACGAACAGCCCGGCAATCACATGGGCCGCGACGGCCTGTGTTGATGCAATCAGAGCGTATATCGTTGTGTTCAGCAGCATTGTTCTGCCCCCAGAATTGGTCCCGAGCCCATTGTCTGTCACTGTGACGGACAAAGTTCTTTCGGTCCATGTGTATCGTCGCATGTTCGCGACGCAAATAGGTCAACAACAACGATTGTTGTCGACAAAACAACCATCCCAGTTGGACAGTCCGGGATCTTTCAAGGGTTTCCCGAGACCGTCAAACCAAATTACCCATCGACGCCTAGACACGAGATCTTCTGAATTGGTTCGCCAGAACTCTTCAAGTTTCGTAGAATTCTTCCGAAAATACGAAAAAACCTGATTTTTTCCGCGTCGTCCACGATGAAATTCACAAAATCTCATCGAAAAATATCTTCACTCCGAACTTGCATGACAAATTCGTTGTCCGTTACCGCGAATCGCAGCCGCAGTACTTGGCAGCATTGTTGTTCCAAGGTATCATGGCATCCACCGCTCCTATAGCTCAGTTGGTAGAGCAACTGACTCTTAATCCGTAGGTCGAAGGTTCGAGCCCTTCTGGGAGCACTGAACGCCACCCCTTAAGCTATTGCTGGGGGTGGCGTTTTTCATTGGTTCTACTCGAGAAACAGGGGTTTCGGAGTCAATTTGCCCCTTCACTGTGTCCGGTTTTGTCCGGCCCTGTCCCGTCTTGTTCTGCACCGTTTTGGGGTGATTTGCACCACCGGGCGGTTGCCGTCAATTCGGCCCGTACCGTCCGACGATGCCACGAACGCTTCCTCGAAGTATGGGCGCAACTCAGGAAAGATCGGACAAACCCGGAACGACTTTCCGACAAAGTGTTCTGTCTTGGGGCTCCGGATGGTGAACCGCCCCCGTTCAAAGTCCACGGCTGACCACTTCAGAGCAAAGATTTCGGATGGAACCCGCAGCCCACCGTATCGCCCCAGAGCGATAATCAAACGCCACTCGACATCCTGAGCCCCGGCAGCATCCTTGAACCAAACCCGAGCCCCTTTTTTGTCCCGTGTCACAGTTGCCATCAGTCTTTCCCTTTTCCAAACAAGAACAGAACCATTACACAGACTTCTTCTGCGGCTTAGGTAAGCAACATCTTCCAACCCATTGAAACTCGGTCGCGCACTGTGGGCAACTTGCCGGGCGTTGACTCAACTTCACACCGCACTTGGAACAAACGGGCCTATGATCAAAGAAACAGACCATGACGATGCCAAACGGTCCAAGTAAGAAACCAAGAATGGTGCCTTCGAACCCCGCTTCCTTTCGAGAACCAACAATGCCAGCGATGGCACTTGAGGCAATCGAAAGCCCCATCATCCAATACCAATACGCACCCATCAGTCTTTCCCTTCCCCACGAACAACGATTTCCAAACCCAGATACTCCGCCAACTCATCCAACGCTTTGAACGAGATACCAGCCCCCGCCATGAAGCGGCTCAACTGCGGCTCATTCAAATCAGTGTTTTGGGCCACCCGGTAGCGAGTCTCCCCGCAGTTCTCCAACGCAGCCCGGATTTGATCCGTCAGACTTAGCGGCTTAGTTTGTTTCTTTCCCATGCAATCGCTTTAAGCTTTACTTCTTTTCTGCACAAGTACCGTTCGAATGGAACCATCACTAATCCCGCAGTTTGATGTTGCCTTTGTGAACGTCACCCAGGTGGACACCGATCCGTCGAAAGCAACTCATCACCCGTTGGACGATCTCCCAATCTTCAGGCCCATAGATTTCAATCCTGGATTCTTCCCACTCTGCAAACTCTTCCTCAGTCTGATCAACGACGGCTGCCGATGGCCGATCCAATGTCGCTCCCGAAAAGTCGAGCGCGAAGGGAGGGACGACGAATTGCATTTCGATGACGAGAAGCTCCGGATGAAAATCCAGCATCGTTGGAACATTAAATCCTGCGAAATCGTTGTCCGAGTACATCGCCAGTCGTTCAAAGACTGCCCGTTCCTTTTCAAAAAGAGTCTTTCCCCGATGTGCCTTGACTGCCGACCCCTTGTTCGTCGAATATACTAAGCCATCGACCCCCGATCCCAAGCGCTCAAGCAGGCTGCACGCTTTTCGCGTCACGTATTTTAACAGTCGATCAAATTCTTCCGGATAATTTGGTTCCATGATTCGTCCTGCAAAGCAACCCTATAGCCACTCCGCGACGGTTGCCGCGACTCTGATCATCGGCCAACAACAGATTCCACTCTCCAAGGTAAGTCCGGAGAAGCTCTTTTTTGCCAGAGGCGTTTCATTTGAGCCCGGCCCGGCAACAATCGAATTGCAAATTGATGGTAAGATTCGAAATCTGGAAGTTCGCGTTCTTCAGCCCGTTGTTCCATTTGATGACGAAGTAGTCATTCGGCAAGTTTAGTCGGGATCGGGTGTTTTCAGAATCATCACTTCCCGGCAACACTCGGCCGGTTTGGTGACGACTAGCAATCCAGCGGCTTCCATCTTTGCCAGAACATCGTGGCACGTCCGCCGCGGGATCCCAGAACGGGCCATCAGCTTTCGCGTAAACCGCACGGTTCCTGATCCCTCCAGCCTCGTTTGATACGCCCGATCCAACGTCACCACCAAGCGGCATCCGACCCGACAGACCCAACACACCATCGAGCCACGCCATCAAGATCGGGGCACGGATGAGCCACCGCCCACCACGCCCGGCGCTTTGGAATGCCGGACGATTTTCAACGCAGGGCTACTTGCCATCGGCCACCCCCTTTCGGCGCTCCAGCTTTGGGAATCGAATCCTGATTCCAAAGCGAGTGGCCAGCGCACCGGTTGCAGCCCGTTTCAAATCCACATCCCCCACAACATGGGCGGCCCGGGCAATCGCCACCAGTTCAGCGGGACTGTTCAAACTTTCCGTCTTCGACATGGGTTACCCCCTTTCAGTAAAAACCAGACGGTTCACTGGTAGGGGCGTTCGTTCGGTGTTCGGTGGCTTTTTGCGCAACCGAACACCAACGAAAACGGCCCGTCTCACGGTGGAAACGGGCCGAAAAATCTTTTGGAATTTTGGTGTTCGTTCGGTCAAAACGGATTTGCTCGACGTTTCCCGTCTTGGTTTTTTGTGGTTTGCTTTTCCTTCAACGCAGCTTCACTTTCGCCCCGAAGTTTCATCAGCCACTTCCAAACTCCGGTCCCATGAATCCCACCTTTCGATGGTGTTTTGCCCCAACTCGGGGCCAGCTCAATTTGCCATCGTTCTACTGACCATGACTGGCACACATCTTTGTGCTTTTGCAGTAAATTGGTCATGTGGGAGTTGAGGCATATTTTCGGAGTGAGCGACCTAGATTCTGCCGCCATGTCGGCTTCAATCATATTACCCGCCGATTCAGTCGGGTTAGGTTGCTCAGTCTCCCCTCCGTTCTCGGCCAAAGCCGGTAGCCGGGACAAATCCATCGCCGAAGCCACACTTGACCGAAGGCCATCCTCAAAGGCGACAGCCTCAGAGAAACTTTGGAAACCTGCGTATACCTTGCTCAGAGCCAACCTCGCCGGCTCGTCAAAAGTTGCCATTCCGTCGGCAGATGGGGAATCAAACATCACAATGATGGATTCACATATAAACTGTTCCCAAAGTTCCAGCGACTCTACATCCACTGTGGCGAACAAATCCGGGATTTTTTTTTAGAAAAACTCACTGCCAGGTAAAACAATTCGACTCGGCTCGACAAATCATCTACTGCCAATTCGTCCGAATTTGACTTCAATTTATAGCCGTAGCGGGAAAGCGGTCCGTCCACGCGAACCACTTCAAACCAATGTCCAAAGTCCTCCAACAAACCGCTAAAATCTTCGACGGCAAGTTGTGGAGTCCTCACGTATGCTACGGCGCGTTCCAGATGTGCTTTCACAATCTGTCCTTTCCCCAAAGCGGGCCGGGCCGGGGAGTTGTTCGGGAAAGGTGAACAGCTCAACCCGGCTCCGCGTTCGGCCATCCGGTTTCGAACCCGAAGTGCCACCTGTTGAAGTTATGATATCAGTTTCCCCGGTCGGTGCAAACAATCTCAGCGGTAACGTTCAGTCGTTCCCAGTGGGCGCCCGGAGACAGAACCCGAGAAAGGCCCCACTGCCCTGCCGGGCATTTTGGTCGTGAGTGGATTTTTTCACACGCTGCTGAACAGCGGTTCTTAGGGACCCAAAGCCCGCCGGCCTGCGTCTCGGCATTCCGGGGTGTTTCAGGGACCGCCCACTTTCCCCCTCGCTGAACCTGCAAACAAAAGAAACCCTGACCCACCCCGCGGGGTATGTGGTATTCGTCCAAATTCGACCGGGGAGGACCCGCAACACATCCTTCACCGCGTTAGGTCGGGGCTCATTTAGTCGGCTTAAATATAAGTGCGGATTTCTCAAACGTGAACCATTCCGTTACTGGCTGGTCCGGCAGTTTCCTCGAAGCGTAGTTATAAACAATTCCGGCCGGCATCCTGTCGTCTTGGCCATCGACATAAATATTTACCTTCACCCTTTTGTAACCGGCTTGGGGGTGTCGCTCATTGACCTCTCTGGCGAAGTGGTGCCAGACTTCAACTGCCGCAGCTTCTACCAAGGCTGGGTCAGAGGTATTTGGGTACAGGATCTCGACGTATCGATGTTCGACATCGACCGCAGTCTTTATGTGGGATTGTTGGGTTCTATCGGGCCTAACGATAAACGGCCTTATCAGTTCGTTCCAAGACCACGGTTGCTTCGGCTTTTCCCACGGGCGAAACCCCCAAATCGGATAG
>Ga0335394_10007709_pt1 | contig 12145 bp, 13 predicted proteins | sample MAT03_FD_205741 | JGI IMG/M metagenome (GOLD analysis project Ga0335394, IMG submission 205741) | Freshwater microbial communities from Lake Fryxell liftoff mats and glacier meltwater in Antarctica - MAT-03 (spades assembly) (version 2) ... | reverse complement strand
CAACAGCGATCGCCTCAGTTGCAAGGCTTGGTGATAGAGCGGTTCGGCTAACTCGTAGCGTCCCTGTGCTCGATAGAGTCCTGCCAAATTGTTGAGGCTGGTGGCCACAGCGGGATGCTGCTCGCCCAACAGCGATCGCACTACGGCCAAACAATTCTCTAACCAAGGCTCTGCTTCTGCATAGATTCCCTGACCTTCATAGAAGCGACTGATTCCAGTAAATACCCAAAGCAAACCATATTCCTCTTGAATATAAAGTTCCTCCTGCGTTTCTAGTCTCATTAAGTCGGTGGCGACTGCCTTCAGGTGCGGTATGGCGGCCTCCACCGACTGAATCTGCTCTAACGTCGGCGTTTGTGGGATTTGTTGCGCTACGGCAATCATTGTTGTCGCCACTGCCGTTTTCAGCGTCTGCCGTTCTTGAGTGGCGAGCTTGGCCGCAAAAAACTCTCGCAGCAGTTGATGCAGTTGATACAGTCCTGCATCCGTCCGGGTCAGCAAATGCAGGTTCAAGAGCTGCTGGTTTCGCACGGTTGCCAGGGCTTCCTCATCCCACTCTGGCAAACACTGCTGCACCAGCCCCCACGGAATCTCGGCCAGCGCAAATAGACTCAGCAGCTTGGCAACTCGTTGTGCCGACTCATTCAGCCTCTCCCAGCTCAACTCAAACGCTGCCGCCACACTTAACGGTGCGGTCATGCCGGGGTAAGGTTCCTGAAGCGCTTGCGCCTCTAGTCGTTTTTGCTGCAATCGCGTCCACAACACGGCCAGCGTTACGTCTTGATCCTCCGCCAGATACCGCCCCACTAACTCCAACCCCAATGGCAAATAGCCCAACCATTCACAGACTTGCTTGGCTCCGGTTACATCTTGGTCAATGCGGCCATCGGCGACCAATGACCGCAACAAAGCCAACGATGCTTCTGCGCTCAACACCTGGATGTCGTAATTTTTTACCGGGCTGCCAAAGCGCGATCGGGATGTCAGCAAGATTTTGAACTGCGATCGGGGCGGCGGTAAGAACGGTTTAACGTCCTCATAGTCCTGCACATCATCCAACACCAGCAATGTCGGTTTAGCTGGCCAATGCCGCCAACAAAACGCCACCTGTTCCGCCAATTCCAGCCCCTCTGGCATCACTAACCCCAAGCTGGCTCTGGCAAAAGAAACAATTTGCAAGCCCACATCCTGGCGCGATCGCAGCCAACACACACCGCCGGGAAACTCGTTTGACTCTAGCTGTTGGAGGGCATATTGCAGGGCGAGTTCTGTCTTGCCAATGCCACCCATGCCAGCAACGGCAGAAATGGCCACCTCCGTTTCCTTCGCTACCTGTTTATGCAACTCCTTCAGATCGACATCGCGCCCGACAAATTGGGCAATTCCGCTATAGGGGAGATTGTGGGGGATGCCAACGATTTCTTTAGGAGTTGGGGGATAGATATGGAAGTGTTGTTCCTCCCCGATCCATTGCTTTCCACCGTCCTTTGCCTGAGCGTTAACATCCATAAGAGCAATCACCAGGTCTTGAGATCCCAAACTTTTTAAGAGATCCCCGACTTTTTGAAAAAGTCGGGGATCTGGTAAACCCTAATCTAACTCAGAGGCACCAAAGTACTGCTTTTCCGCAATCCACTGCTTTCCCCCTTGCTCTGCTTTTGCCTGGACATTCATATTGTTGTCGCCCGTCACGTTTTGCACCATGTTGCTGTTATCTTGCAGCTTTCCGGCGTTAATTTCTTGAGCCAACGCCTGAAGCTCTGCGGCAAAGTGGGGATCATCATCCATTGCCACCTGCAAATAGGCAGCGATCTGGTTAATCTGTTCCGGCGCGATTTTGTGGGTTTTCTCAATCGATGTTTTGACCTCCTCAATCCGAGGCTTGCCGCGCAGCTTTGTCCAGATCCGCTTGAGCAGGCTTTCCATTTTGGCGATCGCCTCCACCGTATATTTCTTGCCTAGCTCACCTGCACTAGACTCAATGAACTTTTGGAAAGCAACGGTGGCGATCGCACCAGCAGTTAACGATATAGGGTCAGTCATGGGGCAAACTCCAATACTAGGGCTATACACTTTTGGCGTTGCTTAATCCGGATATGAAATTTTTTGAGAGGGGCGCGGCGCGCCCCTCTCAAAAAATTTCATACTTTAAATCAGCAATGCCACACTTTTTACTAGAAGAATTCTTAATCCCATTGAAGCTTTTACACTGAGGGTTAGGCAATAGTTTTTTTGGGGAACCCCAACTTCCTCAACTTGCAGCCCAATTCATGCAGACTGAGCCATCAGCATCTTCTAGGCTGACTTTGCTACCTTTTAAGAGGCGAATGATTTTATACCTTTACCGCAAGCTAACAACCCGCTTGCAGTACTCGCTTGCAGTTTGAGTGGTTGTTAGGTACGAGTTCAAGTGAAACGTCCCAGAAGGTGCGTGGGAGCGATCGCAGAAAGCTTCCGCTACAGTTCAGTTGAGAGATTAGTAGGGGTGAATTAGAGTACAGAGTCCCAAGATGTATGTGGGAGCGATCGCAGAAAGCTCTTACTACAGTTCAGTTGAGTGTTGTCTCCAAGCCTTTCTAAGCGAGACAGTAGTTTGTAGTAATTGCAGAGCAAACGGACGCGACTAGAGTCTGCTCCTGACAGTATGTACAGATGTGCATACTATAATTGAGATGGTTTATCAATGGAATAGGGACAAGGCAGTAGCTAATCTTCGCAAGCATGGGATTGACTTTGCTGATGCAGTGTCCATTTTCTCAGACGATCTGGCAATTACTATTCCAGACGAACGGTTTGATAAAGAACGATTTGTCACAATCGGCGTTGATGCATTTGGCAGAGTTTTGGTAGTTGTTTACACACTGCGAGACGATGAGATTCGGCTCATTTCTGCTCGCAAAGCAACTCGGCACGAACAACAGCAGTATGAGGAAGAGTAGTCATGGAAGCAGAATATGACTTTAGCCAAGGTAAGCGAGGCATGATCGACCCTACTCCACCCGGAAAAACTCGCATCACAATTCGGTTAGATGATGAGGTTTTAGCGTGGTTTCGTGAACAAGCCCATATTGCAGGCGGAGGGAACTACCAAACCTTGATTAATCAAGCTTTGCATCAGCATATTCAGCAAAGCCGTGAGCCTTTAGAAGAAACCCTACGCAGAGTTGTTCGTGAAGAACTTGAGCGTGTTGAGCGGTGAGGTGTTTGTTGAGGGCTAACACTGCACAGCAGCGGAGGGACGAAAGCATCTGGTGCTGAGTCGAGGTTATTTAGGGCAGCACAACTTCACTGTTAGCTGGCTTTGTTTACGGGTGGCTGTAGTTTCAAGGCTGTTTGTATTCAAAATCAAGCGATCGCAGGAACATGGGTAGGGGCAGGTTTAGAATGAGGTTTGTGATTTAGAGACAGTGAGGTAGTGGAGATGAGTAGTGTTGTGATAGCCGTTAGCCGCAGTGCAACCCACACCTTTACGAAATTAAATCAGGAAAGTATTCAGCTTCTAACAGGTTTGGGTGTCGAAGGTGATTCACATCTGGGCAAGACGGTTCAGCATCGATCGCGAGTAGCTGTTGATCCAACCCAGCCTAATTTACGCCAGGTTCACTTAATCCATGCTGAACTGCATGATGAGTTGCAGGCTGCTGGTTTTGCTGTGTCAGCAGGGCAGATGGGTGAAAACGTTACAACACGAGGAATTAATCTACTCGCCTTACCGACAGGTACACGGCTACATCTAGGCAATCAGGCCGTGGTGGAATTGACAGGTCTGCGAAATCCTTGTGCCCAGTTAGATCAATTCCAAACAGGACTGATGGCAGCAGTGTTAGATCGTGACGAACACGGTAAGCTAATCCGCAAATCGGGTGTTATGGGTATCGTTGCAAGGGGTGGCGAGATTAAACCTGGCGATCGCATTCAAATTGAACTGCCACCAGAGCCACACCAGTCCCTTGATCGAGTTTGAGAGATAATGATTTCAACCTTTAATGATTTCAACCTTAAAGGCTTGGTTCTTCAAGCACGTCCAAGTAGTTCAACCTACCTAAAAACCAAACCCCAAAACCCTGCGCCGCCCGTTGCGCTGGCGGCGCAGGGTTTTGGGGTTTATGTTTAATTACGCCACCTACTTTTCTATGAACGTTCAAGTAAATTGGTTATTGGTCGCAGTTACTCTTGGTTTACTCTCCCTCGGTTCTCAGGCAGTCTCTTACGAATCGGCTCCCGGTGCAGAGTCCTCGCCTCCAGCCTCGTCAACCCCAGCCCCGACCCAAATTCTAGAATCAGGAATGAACGGGGAAGAGATTTTTTTACCCAGTGCGGCTGTACTGCTGCCCGTCCTTTCTGACGCTGAAATTGAAGCCTTGCAAGCTGAACTAACCCAGGGGATTGACACCTGGTTTGGATTGGCGGGTCTCTCTAAACTGCCAGCCCCACCGCCCCTGTCAGATGCTCTCCACAATTATCGGAACGCGTGGAGTACAGTCAATGTGGATGTGGCTACCTTTTTAGGATCGTGGCATGACGGTGAAGGCTATCCCTATTCTGTCAGCATTTTTCCTTCGAGTGCTCCAGGGCAAGTGTGCGTGTTGGAGTTTAAGCCAGAATGGAGCCTCTACATTTTCAATGAGGCTACAGGAGAATACGGCAAAGACATGATTAGTGAGCAGATTCTCACGTTTTCTGTTGCCACGGTGGAAGATGGGCACCTGCGTAGCAGTCAAGTGCGTTCTGTCGGTTCAGCGACAGCCGTCGCAAATTATGCCGTTGGCGAGGCGTATCCAGTGATGTTTATGAGCCTAATGGATGGTCACGGTAGTAGACGTGTTGTTGCATTGTCCTCGCCGCCTACCTTGCCCAGTGACCTCCCCACAGCCCTGGTAGCCCCTGTGTCTCAAGCCCTATATGACTATGGCTGCACAACGGCGCTAGCTCCCCCCGATGGTAATGGAAACCTAGTGCCGAATAGATGAGTAATAGATGTGCATGACTATGCAATTTAGCAACTATGCAATTTAGTCAGGCGATCGCCCCGGTTGACCCCTGCATGAATGCTTTTTTGAGGGCGTGAATCGTTTCCTGGCTTCGCCAGGAAACGATTCACGCACTAGGTCTATTCAACTGCGTAAGCCTACATAATTGGGAATGGCGGTAACGATGGGTGTTAATAAGTTTCAGTTCGTGGCGCAGGCGCAGGCAGAGTGGCAGCGAGTGGAGCGATCGCGATCGCTCCACTCGCTGCTGCCAGACGATGCGGTGCATGTGTGGCGGCAGGGGCGGCGATTGCTCTCGTTTAGCTCTAATGACTATCTGGGGCTGTCAAAACACCCTGCCCTGGTTGCCGCCGCGCAGGAGTACACAGGTCGCTATGGCACGAGTGCAACCGCCTCGCGGCTCGTTGTCGGCACCTACGACATTCATACTCAACTGGAAACACAACTGGCTGTAGCCTGTGGACAAGAAGCGGCATTGCTATTTAGTTCTGGATTCCAGGCTAATTCAACGATTCTTCCGGCTTTGCTTGATCGACACTCGCTGGTGTTGTGCGATCGCCTCATTCACAACAGTCTGCTGCAAGGCATCTTAGCCAGCGGGGCACGGTTTGTTCGCTATGCCCACAACGACTTGGAACACCTCCATCGTCTGCTCCAAAAACACGTCGAAAAAGACTACAGCCGCATTCTCATTGTGACCGAAACGGTTTTTAGTATGGACGGCGATCGCACCGACTTGGACAGATTGATTCCGCTGGCAAATCAGTACAACGCGATTTTGTATTTAGATGATGCCCATGCTTTGGGGGTGTTGGGCAGACATGGCATGGGTTTAGCTGCACACCGAGACGGAGTAGATGTAATCGTTGGCACCTTCGGCAAAGCGTTTGGTGCCTTTGGCGCATTTGTAGCCTGCTCTCAGTCTGTCCGAGAGTATTTGATCAACACTTGCCCCGGCTTTATTTACACGACTGCCCTGCCGCCGGGAGTCGTAGGGGCGATCGCCGCTGCCCTGAGTCTAATTCCTACTCTATCGGCAGAACGGCAAACGCTGACTGACCATGCCGATCTGCTGCGCGCCCAACTGCGGGCGCTGGGCTACGATCCGGGTGCATCCTCGTCTCACATTATCCCGGTGATGGTGGGTACAGAGGCGGCTACCCTTCAGCTCTCGCAAGGCTTGGAAGAGCATGGCATTCTGGCTACTGCCATTCGCCCGCCCACGGTGGCAGCAGGAACCTCGCGTTTACGACTGGCGTTGTCTAGTCAGCACAGCGCTGATGATTTAGACTATTTGATTCGTGCTATTCGCGCTGTTAGTAACAGTTCTCATGAGTCGCCCAATGCTGATTGACTGACAAAAGCCCTGAAAGTCTCATTGCTCCGTTGTCAACCCGCCCTAAAATAAATTTTGGGCTAATCGTGAAAGTCCATTTCAATGGACTAAGACCCTGATCTAGTCCTCTTTAGAGGACTTTAGTGATGAGCCAGGAAATTGATTTCCTGGCGGTGCAGCAGGTGTTCAAGAGATTTGTCAGTTAACCAGCGCCCAATGAGTCAGTCCAATGAATCAAATAGCTGAGGCGATCGCCTATCACGGTTGGGGGTTTGACCATACCTGTTGGCAATTTTGGAAAACTGCGTGCGATCGCCAGGGTATCGTCCTACGCTGCTTTGATCGCGGCTATTTTGGCAAATCGGTTTCGCCAGCATTCAGCCCATCCAGTGCATATAAGCTCATTTTGACTCACTCCTATGGGCTGCATTTGTGTCCGCAGGAACACTTGCACCAGGCTGATCTCATCGTCATTCTCAGTGGCTTTCAGTCGTTTCACCCTAGCCAACCCACTGCTAGACGACGCTCACAACTAACACTTCAGCAGATGATTCGGCAGTTTGAGCACAGTCCCCAAATGGTGTTAGAAACCTTTTGGGCAACCTGCTATCACCCGTTGGCCTGGAAGGGAGACGCTGTAGAGATGTGGAAAGATGTAGAGATGTGGAAAGAGATCAGGCAGGAAAAAGGCGCTTCGTTGAATACTGACTTGTTGAATACTGGCTTGTTGAATACTGGCTTGTTGAATACTGGCTTGTTGAATACTGACTTGTTGAATACTGGCTTACTGTTACAGGATTTGCGCGCCCTCGATACCGCTTGCTTAGACGTGAATTCCCTAAAAAATCGGTCTAAGATCTTGATTATCCACGGTGCCAGCGATCGCATCACGCCCCCCAACTGCGCTCAAGATCTGTGTCAAGCCCTCCCAACCAGCGACTATGTGGAGCTGCCAGCAGCGGGTCATGCCCTACCGATGACCCATTTAGAGGATAGCTGGCGATCGCTTGCTCTGCTGCTTCAAGGCTTGCCGACTTCATAACCACTGCTGTGACGGATCTCGACAAACAAAAAATTGCTGATAACTTTGGACACGCTGCCGTTGCGTACCATGCTCAGGCAACGCTACAGAAACAGAGTGCGGCCCATTTGTTAAACCTGGCAGAACCCTGGTTAACCCATCTGCCCGATGGCTCAATTTTGGAAGTTGGTTGTGGGACTGGCTTCATTACGCAGCAATTGATTCAGCGTTTTGAAGGGCGATCGCTAACAATTACCGACCTTTCGGCAGCAATGCTGGAGTTTTGCCAAACCCATGTACAGGTTCCCACCTCACAGCGATCGCTGCTGTCATTTCAACAACTGGATGGTGAACTGCTGACTGCGATTCCGTCTCAGGATGCCAGTCAGGATGCCAGTCAGGATGCCAGTCAGGATGGCAGGTCTCAGGATGCCATGCCCCGCTATGCCATGCCTAGCTATGCCATGATCATCAGCGGGTTTGCGATTCAGTGGTTTAAGCAGCCCGTTGAGACGATTCACCGCTGGTTAAATCTGTTACAGCCCGGTGGGGTGCTGTTAGTTTCGGTACCCACCCGCGATAGTTTTCCAGAATGGAGACACGCCTGCCAAGCGCTTAACTTACCCTATACCGCTCATCCGCTGCCCCAAGCAGCTCGCCTCATGCAGCCGCTTGCTTCTGAGCACTTCACTGCCACCTGGTACACCGAAATGCTGCCTACAACGTTTACCAGCGCTGCGGATTTCTTCAAATCTCTAAAGGCGATCGGAGCCTCTCATAGCCAAACCCAGACGCGATTGTCGCTGCCACAAATGAAGCAATTAATTCGCTATTGGGATGCTCAAAATCCGGCAGGTGTCACGGTACATCACCATGTTGTGTTTGGCATCATCCAACGAGCCACATAGCGATCGCGCCTTCCTGAGCATTGGGCTGAGAATTAGGCTGAGAATTAGGCTGGGAATTAGGCTGGGAATTAGGCTGGGAATTAGGAGAGCGATCGCTTTGCCTTTTCGGGAGTCGCAACCTTTGCGGATCTGGGCATCGACACCCTGAATGACTTTAATACAGCGGAAGGCGATCAAATTCAGCTTTCTCGCTCTGTGTTCGCGGTTTTTGCTAGCCAAAACATCTCGACCGCGCTGAATAGTAGCCAGTTTGCCACCGTGGTTTACAGCAGCGGCAGCGGCAAGCTCTACTACAGCCATAGTCATAAAGCTTAGGACATGCCAGCGTCATTCCCGACTGCGCGGGAATGACGCTGGCACCTATCGAGCAGATGGATTCCCGCCTGCGCGGGAATGACAGGGAGGCGTCCTATTGATCATGGCTACCGCTATACAACCCCGATGGAGCGATCGCAGGCTTTGGCAGCGGTGGCTACTTTGCCCGATTGCAGGGCATTCCAGCTCTAGCAGGCACTCAGTTCTCAATTAGCGCCTAAGTTACTCCTCTATGCCGACTCTGCTCCCCATTTCTGCCATTGTGCCGACACGCGATCGCCCCCAGCCTCTATTGCGGATGTTGCACAGCCTCGCGGCTCAGTCGGCACAGCCGGTAGAACTGGTGGTCGTTGATGCGTCAACCGACGACCAAACCCAGCAGCTTTGCCAAAGTTCCATTGCTGGACTGGCAACACAAATCTGCTACAGTCGGGCGATCGCAGTCGGCGCAGCAGTTCAGCGCAATCAGGCCGTTGCCGCTGCCACCCAGCCCTATATTCTGTTCTGCGACGACGATATTTGGTTTGAGCCAGAGTGTCTAAGCCGTCTTTGGGAAGGGTTGCGGTGTGACTCGGCACTAGGCGGCATCAATGCCATGATTACCAATCAACGGTATTTGCCGCCGGGGCGGATTAGTCGGTTGCTGTTTCGCGTGCTGCATGGTCAGACAGAAACCAGCTATGCCGGACGGTGTATTGGGCCAGGGTTAAACCTGCTGCCCGAAGACTGTCCCGACTTACCCGATGTGGTACCAACGGACTGGCTGAATTCGACATGCACTCTCTATCGACGAGAGGTGTTGCCCCATCCTCCCTTTTTGGCTCACTTCACGGGATACTCTTTACTGGAAGATGTGACGCTGTCGCTAACGGTGGGCAAACGGTGGCACCTGGCAAATGCCCGTACGGCTCGAATTTATCACGATAGCCAACCCGGCGAACACAAAAATAATGTGGCAGTGCTAGCCAAGATGGAATTAGTCAACCGCCACTATGTGATGACGCAGGTGTTGCAGCGGCAACGGTGGCAAGACTACGGCAAACTGGCATTGCTACAGCTATTTGGCATCGCCGCATCGCTGGTGTCGCTGACAGGCTGGCGATCGCTCCCCGCCATGCTCTGGGGCAAACTGCAAGGAATTGCGGCGATCACTAGCAGCATTTACTCTCCAGTAATTCCGGACGGCACGCAGCACATTCCGAATGAATGAATTGTGCAATATCAGTTGATGTTGGTTGCGGATGCGCTGCACCTTCAATCAATATCAATTGTGTCAATTCAGGATTGCGGATTAATTAACCAGAGATGTTGCAATCTGTGGAAGGCCTAAAAAGCCGATGGCGTAATATGTATTACCGCGCGTTGGGCGTAAAGCTGCACGGCTATATTTGGTTGCGGCAGATTGAGATTCCTCGTAACTTTGCAGAGATTGAAATCGAACGTGACTGCGCCATTGATCGCGGCGTTACCTTGCTGTGCAGTGGAGCATCCGTCTCTCATGCCAAAATCCATATTGGCGCTCATACCTACATCAATCGCTATACGTTCCTTGATGCAACATTGTCCCTCCGCATTGGTCAACACTGTGCGATTGGGCCGGGGTGCTATTTGACCGATCACGATCATGGCCAAGCGATCGGTTTACCGCCACTCTCGCAGCCGATGGTAGCAGTCCCGACCCAGTTGGGCGATCGCGTCTGGCTAGGGGCAAACGTGGTGGTACTCAAGGGTGTCACCATTGGCAACGATGTGATTGTGGGTGCAGGTAGCGTTGTGACTAAAGATTTACCGGAAGGAGCGATCGCCGTTGGCAACCCCGCCCGCGTGATTAAGTGCCGTACCGATGTAGCGATCGCAACCACTCCGTTGACAACCCCTGCCGCAGGTTCAGCCTAAATGGCAGGAGTATTGAGGTAATGATTTTTTGAAGCGCGGGCTTTGTCCACGCTTCAAAAAATCATTACAAGTTTAGGACTATCCCATGAACACCACGATCTTAATTTCATGAACGCCGGAATTGTCATCACCACCCGTAATCGAGAACAGGATTTACAGAAACTGTTCTCTTTATTAACAGCTCAGCCCAGTTGGAAAAACCTGCCTCTGTGGATTCATGACGATGCCAGCGACGCTGTTTCAGCCGAGTATTGGCACACTATTCGGCAACGGGCGCAGGTGGTTTCTAACGCTCAGCGTATGGGTTACATCGTCAACCGCAATCACAGCAATGCTCAGGCTCCGTTTGATTTAATTTTTAGCCTAGACGACGATTCGTGTTTTGTGGATGCCGAGGGTCCCGATCGCGCCATTGCCTATCTCAACGCCCATCCGACAGTAGCCGCATTGGCGTTTCCCTTGGTGGACAGCTTAACCCCCTCCCCTGTGCCCAACACCGCTCCCTATCGCTGTTTGACCTATGTTGGCTGCGCGCATCTCATTCGCAAAGAGCTATTCGTAAAACTGGGTGGATATCGCCACGATTTTATTCATCAGGGGGAAGAATCTGAGCTATGCGCCCGCATCTGGGCGGCAGGGTACGAGGTACACGCCTTCCCGGCCTGCCGCGTCCACCACTGGGTTAGTCCAGAAGCTCGCGACTATCACCGCATGGGATTCTATGGCCCTCGCAATCGCGTCATCAACCACATGCTGCATACGCCTATGCCATTTCTACCGTTTGAATTGGCACGGGCGATCGCCAGTTACACCCGTTTATCGTGGCAGACCAAATTGCCGCTGACTCACCTGCGGGGGCTAATGGCGGGAATGCAGCACGGCATCAACCACTGGTCACAGCGCCAAGCCTTACCCCTGGATTTATATCACCAACTGATGGCGCTGCCCATCTCGGCCTGATGTGGATTTGTTGTCAACTGGGTGCACGAGAGCACTATGCAATTCCTGTTGCATTGCATCAACATCATCAGCTTGCCGCCTTGATTACGGATGCGTGGGTGCCGCCCCACTCTCCTCTGAACTGGTTTTCGGCACCTGTTTTGGCTAGACTGCGCGATCGCACTCATCCGGCCTTAACAGATGCTCCCGTATACGCCTGGACGGCGGCGGCGCTGGGCTTTGAAGTACAACAAACTATTCAAAATACTGCTCAAAATACTGCTCAAAATACTGCAAATTGGCAACGCACCATTCGCCGCAATCAATGGTTTCAACACCAAACGATTCAAACGCTAATATCTCTCCGGGCTGCGCTAGCCAGACTGCCTGCGCCCCCCGTGCTATTTGCCTATAGCTACGCGGCGCGGGACATCCTTCGATACGCCAAATGCCAGGGCTGGACAACGGTATTGGGGCAAATTGATCCGGGTTGGATGGAAGAGAGCAAGGTTCATCAAGAATTTATTGCTCAGGCTAAGACCTATGCTGATTTAGGCATGGCCGATCAACGCGCCCCGTCTGCTTACTGGTACGATTGGCACGAGGAATGTGGTCTTGCCGATTACATCGTGGTCAATTCTACTTGGTCTGCCCAAGCGCTTCAGCAGGTCGGTGTGGCCGCAGCAAAAATCCAGGTAGTTCCCCTGGCCTATACCCCCCCGCCTCAAGCGACTGGGTT
>Ga0335394_10007706_pt1 | contig 12146 bp, 8 predicted proteins | sample MAT03_FD_205741 | JGI IMG/M metagenome (GOLD analysis project Ga0335394, IMG submission 205741) | Freshwater microbial communities from Lake Fryxell liftoff mats and glacier meltwater in Antarctica - MAT-03 (spades assembly) (version 2) ... | reverse complement strand
TTTTCAGTCAAATAATCGTGCAGGCCATTCACCACCGACAGACCGCGCCGGATAGCAGTCCGGAGGATGTCCAGCATGTCAGGAGGCAATACGCCTCCGACGGTAGCGACGCCGATGATCAGGTGGTGCACCGCTCCGGTGCGGGCGATGGCCGTTTCCAGGGAATCGAACACGGGAATGTTGCGGTGGCGGCCGTCCAGCAATACACCGGCGTCCTGCCCGGCAGTGGGCGGATCGATGACGCCGGCGATGTCGAAACGTGCTGTGCCCCGGATCAGCCCGTGCGCCGTTTTAGCGTCGCTGGTGGTCAGCAGTCCGTTCGTCAGGATAAGTGCTTTGCTCAAGGTTATGCCTATTTTCGTTTGATCAATACGCCCGGAAATGGCCCGGCCGGCTTTTGCGCTGCATAAACCAGTTGTCCGTTGACCCATACTTTTTCGATGCCCGCAGAAAGCGCGTCGGGGTGTTGCACGGTCGCCCGGTCCTGAACGGTTGCCGGGTCAAATAACACCAGGTCGGCAAAATATCCCGGCGCAACAAGACCTCGGTCGGTAAGGCCCAGGTGTTCCGCTGCCAGCCCCGTCATTTTATAAACCGCCATTTCGAGGGACATAATTTTGCGCTCGCGCACATAGCGGCCCAGCACGCGGGTAAACGCGCCATAGCCCCGCGGATGCCCGCCCCAGGCGCCGTCGGAGCAAATATTGGTGTGTGGCCAGGCGAGGAAACTTTCCACGTCGGGCTCGTCCATCGACTTACCCATGATGCCTTCCACATTGCCCTGAAAATCCGGATGTTTTGTATTGAATTCAGTCGCCGTCGCGATGAGGTACATCAGGGTTTTCGCCGGGCGTTCTTTGCGCAGTGTCGCGATGTCGGCGACACTTTTCCCGGCATAAGCGGGGTCGGGCGCATAGGCGACGAGGAGCGATTTTTCCGCGTCAAATAATTGATCTACTGCAAATTCCGCGCTTTGGAGATTGGTATAATCGCGGTTGGGAAACAAAACGCGCAGGGTGGATCGCCAGAAATCATAGGGATAGCAGTCGGCAGTGATATCGACACCGGAGGCGCGCGCCGTTTCGAGCTGGGCCAGGAGCGTGGGCGCATATCCCCAGCGGTCTTTTTTTGCAATTTTGATGTGGGATATCTGGACCGGTAATTTGGCTTCCCGGCCGATCTGAATGATCTCGTCGATCGCCTCCTCGAGATTGACGTCTTCGCTGCGGATATGGCTGATGTAACGCCCGCCCGATTCGCCGGCCGTTTTGGCCAGTTCGAGTACCTCGCCCCGGTTGGAATAAAAGGCGTTTTCATACTCCAGGCCGGTAGCCAAACCCAGCGAACCTTTGTTCATTTCCGCTTTCAACAATCCTTTCATCCGGGTCACTTCCTCCAATTTGGCCACCCGGAGCACATCGGTTTCGCCCATGACCATTTCGCGCAAGGTTGTGTGGCCGGTATAAGTGGCCACGTTGACGGCAACCGGCCGTTTTTCAAAAAAACGTTGAAGGGTATCGATCGGAATACTGGAGCCGTCCTGTCCGATCACGATGGTCGTAACGCCCTGGCTGAGCAGCGCCAGCGCGCCGGGGTTTTCTTCCAGTCCGCCGAAATGGTGGCTATGGCTGTCGATAAAACCCGGTGCGAGCGTCAGTCCACCGCCGTCGGTTACGGTTTCGCCGGGCAGGGGCGCCAGGTCGCCTGTTTCCCAGATTTTGTTATCCCGCAAACGCACAGCGCAAAGTCGCGCGGGCGTACCACTACCGTCGATCAGGTTCACATTTGTAATGCGTTGTATGCGGGGCAATTCCGCTTTTTTGCCGGCCAGGACCGCTTTGATACGCGAGCGAGCTTCGCCGTCGGATCCGCTGCTCAGGATGATCAGCGTTTGATGCTGTTTGGTATCGCGGACGATCTCGTTCAGAAAACCGACCCAACTACCGCTATGCGACAGCACGAAACCCGTCGAATCCACGCGCCATCCGAATCCATATGGATATGTTTTACCGTTGTTCAGCCTGACCGGCGTGTAGGCTTCCTGCATTGTTTTGGCCGACACCAGTTTTTCCCTGTACAAGGCCTGGTCCCATTTCAGCAGGTCTTCTACGGATGAGTAGATGTTCCCGTCTCCGACCACACCGTCGAAACGGATCAGATCGTTGGGTAAATCCCGGCCGTTTTCCCGCCGGAAGCCGAGCACCCTGTTGTCCGGCGATCGCGGCATGCCGAGGGTGTAGACGTAAGTATAGCGCAAGCCGAGGGGGCCAGTGATCTGTTGTTTAAAAAAGGCATCGACAGGCATGCCCGATACTTTTTCGATGACAGAGGCCAGCAATACATAGGCTGTATTGCAGTATTCCCATTGTTCGCCGGGCTTGAACCTGGGTTTCGGTTTGTGGGTGGCGAGCAGTTCCAGGAGTTCATCGTTGGTCAGGGTATCGAGGGTATTGTGGTGTTCCAGCACCAGGTCGAAATACTCCGGCAGGCCGGAGGTATGGGTCAGCAGGTGGCGGATGCTTATGGTTTCATAAGGGAAGGAGGGCAGGTATCGCTGCACAGGGTCGTCGTAGCCGAGTTTGCCTTTTTCCTGCAACATCATGACCATCATGGCGATAAACTGTTTCGAGACGGAAGCCAGGTTGAACGCCGAAGTTGTTTGCAGCAGTTTTTGCGTAGTAATATTGGCCACGCCAAAGGCTTTTTTATACAAAACTTTGCCGTGGTCGGCCACCAGCACGACGCCATTGAACATCGCCTGGCGGTTCAGTTGCGTCAGCACCGAGTCCAGCTGGCGCAGCTGCGCGGGGGCGGGTTGCGCGGATACTGGCAAGGAGCACAGGCCAAGGAAAAATACACCCAACAGAGCCTTTATTAGTTGATTCATACGATGCGTTATGCTGTTTTTTTGAAAGCGTAAAGATGCCAAATTCCGCTGCTAAATATATTCCGTATAAAATTGACCTTATGAAGGTAAATTGATCTGCGATATTGAACAAATTGATTCAAAGGAGCCATCCCCCGAGGATTCGAAGTGCATCCAGTACTTTTGGCGGGCTTGGGTATAGTAAAAATAAGAGAAGGACGCTCCGGGCCGGAAGAAACCAGTTTCTACGATAAAAAATAAGTTCGGCCGGACATACAACCCTTCCTCACCGCGCAGTCCTCTTTATCTCAACACCATCACACAAACGACCTGATCCCGTATTTTCAAACATGTCCGAACGCGAACTCATTGAGGCCTGTACGGCCAATGACCGGCTGGCCCAGCATACGCTGTACGAACGGTACAAGCGGGCCATGTTTACCCTGGCTTACCGCATGACGGGCGACTTCGGGCTGGCGGGAGAAGCGCTTCAGGATGCATTTTTGAAGGTCTTCCAGTACATCGGCGATTTTCAGGGCATGGGTACGCTCGGGGCCTGGATCAAAACGATCGTGGTGCGAACGGCCGTGCGCAAGATGCAGCGCCGTCCTTTGCCATACGATGAATTGCCGGCTTTTAAAGACCTCGGGGCGCTGGATTGGGGCACGGTCGCGCTGGATGCCGAATACCTGGAAAAGGCCATTCAGGCGCTTCCGGAAGGTTACCGCCTGGTATTCGTACTGACGGAAATCGAAGGCCTGTCGCACCGGGAGATCGGGGAGGTATTGGGGATCAGCGAGGGGACATCCAAATCGCAGTTGTTTTATGCGAAAAAGCGCTTGCGGGAGGTGTTGGGGGTGGGTTGTGAAGGGCGTTGAAAAAATTGAGGCATTAAATATTGATTATGAACGACTTAAATCATAAAACCCTGCAGGACGCCTTGAAGCGGATGCCTGAATACGATCCTCTCCCGACTGTATGGGAGGATATGGCCGGCGCCTTGGATGCGGATGCTGCGCTGGGCGAAGCAACCCGAACCTTGCCCGACTACGATCCGCCTGCGCTGGTTTGGACGAATATTGAGGCGGGGCTACCACAATCAACGGCCAAGGCAAAACGGCCGGCCCTGAGGGGCTCTATTATCCGCCGCTTTGCCGCAGCGGCCGCAGTGGTCGGTTTGTTGCTGGCGAGCTGGTGGCTGATCCGCCCGGCGCAAATGCCGGATGAAACGATTGCAGTTACGCAGGAAGTCGTTGACAATCAGGTATTTGCCACGGTTCGGGAACCGGAAGACGAGGCCTTTCAACTGATCCAGACCCTCTGCCAAGGGAGCGCGCCGGTATGCAGGGAGCCGGCCTTCCTTGCCTTGAAAAACGAACTCGACGAACTCACGGATGCTAAAAACGAACTGCGGGAAGCCCTGGGCCAATATGGGGACGACAGGGACTTGACCATACAATTGGTACGTATCGAACGGGAACGATCCGATTTGTTGCGGCAATTGGTGCAGATGATGTAAAGTTGGTTTAGGGGGTTTAGGAGGTTTAGGGGGTTTAGAGGGTTTAGGGGGTTTAGAGGGGTTTAGAGGGGTTTAGAAGGTTTAGAAAGGGTTTAGAGGGGTTTATAGTTCTTTGAATAACTAGCTTTCTTTATTTTCGCTCAATACCAGAAGCAGGTTGTCATGTTGAGCGCAGCGAAACATCTGGATACTTGCTCTGATTGGAGGCACATGGAGGCCTCTCGGTCCCGAATGAATTCGGTATTCGCTGCGCTCTACACCGGCCCTTGGTTTGGAGAAAAGAATAATAAAGGAAATTTAGTTTACCCAATTAGTTGATCAAAGAACTATAGCGGGTTTAGAGGGGTTTAGAGGGTTTAGGGGGTTTAGAAAGCATACGCTGTACTTCGTGTTTTCCCCATGCGAACCACATACGATACCAGGAAATTACCGCTCTATAGTACTTTGATCAACAAACTGCATTATTTCCTGAGTTTGGGTTTTATCGGTAGCGCGGCGTTTACGCCGCCGGTAAAAGGCCATTTATGGCCGTTTTTATGGGACTACCGGCCATAAATGGCCGCCTACCGGCGGCGTAAACGCCGCGCTACCGGCACTAGATTGGCGGGTATTAACGCAATTTGTTGATCAAAGAACTATAAACCCTCTAAACCTTTTACTAAACCTCCTAAACCTTTTTCTAAACCTTTTCTAAACCTCCTAAACCTTTTCTAAACCCCTCTAAATTTTTCTAAATCAATCAACGATGAAATACAAATTCTTGCTGCCTGCTTTGCTGCTTTGCGCAGGGTGGGGGAGGGCCCAGACCACGCTCCAGGTGGTCACCAAAACGGTGCAGAAAAGCGTCGCCTGGAAGCCCGGTTACGAACTGGAAATCACCGGCGAAAGAGCCGATGTACAGGTGGAGCCCTCCACCGGAAACACCATCAGCGTAAAAGCGGAACTGACGGCCAAACACCCCAATCTCGATACGGCCAAATACGACCTGCAAGCCTGGAAACTGGTGGTCAGCACCGTCGGAAAAAAAGTATACATCCGGGCTTATATCGGCCTGGCGGCCAAATCCAAGGTTCCCTTGTCCAACCTGAAAGCCCGCTTAACCGTGTACGTTCCGGCCAGCTGCCCCGTCAATCTCAGCAATAAATACGGCAAAGCACGCCTCGAAAAACTAAGTGGCGCCATGGTGTTGCATGGTGAATTCTGCCAGTTTACCCTGAGCGACTTGAGCGGCGCAGTGCAAGTAGAAAGCCGGCATGGCGATATCGACGGCCGGCGGCTATCCGGTCCCGTCAAGATACAAATGAAATGGACAGATATGAACCTCAGCGGTCTGGGTGCAACCTGCGATGTTCGCTCAGAATTCGGCGCGGTGCGCCTCGGCGCCACGGCAGGGGCCGGCGACGTGACGGTGCATGCCTCCCATTCGGACGTTACCCTCGACCTGTCCGATCCTTTGGTACATAATCTGCAACTCCAGAGCGCGTTCGGCGAAGTAGTCGCTTCCGGCAATCGGGCACTCGATACCAGTGGCTCGACCCCGAACCTGCAAAAAGCCCGCCTGTTCCGGAGCAACCGAAGTAAAAATATCTACATACAAACCAGCTTTGGAAAAATTACGGTGCAATAACAACACCCAATCATTTAAAAATCAATTTATTATGAAAAATAGCCTTTGCTTTTTGTACAGTTGCTTTTTCGGTTTAGGCGTATCGGCCCAAACACCCGATACCAGCTTCGTTACCATCGGTACAGAAACAGGCGTGCTGTCGAAACAACAGATCGCCGATCAATACGATTACGTGTTCGGGACCAAAATGCCGGTGCGCTGGATGTTCAAATGGAACCCACTGTCCGGGCTCGATCAGCAGGGACTGCTGAATCTCAGCGCAGAGCACAAATTGTCGCCGGCGTTTTCGGTGCAACTTACTTATGGCATCGGCGCGGAAAACCGCTTTGACTCGCTTTATTCGATCCCCCAGCCTTCTGATTCGCTGCGTCCTCAAACCATAGCCTATCACCATATTAACCTACAAACGCGTTGGTATTTCGATATGGTCCGCCGTATCCGGGAGGGGAAAAGCGCCAATAATTTCAGCGGCAATTACTTAGCCCTGGAGTTGGCCCATACGACGTTCGGGGCGGGTTTGCAGGGAGAAAAAGCCCGGCTGGCGTCCAATATTTCAACTGTTGCCCTGCGCTTCGGGGTACAACGGCGTTTATTCAAATATGGGTACTTCGACGTCAGTTACGGCATGGGCGCCCGCCACAGCATGGGATACGACGGCGACATCACAAGACCGCCGAAACGCTGGGATTTTTTCGCCAGCACCCAATTTGCCCTCGGCCTGGCCCTCGTCAGACCCAAAGCCGGTTTACAACAGGCCATCTCTCAGTGCGACGTACTGCAATGTTTCCGGGAAGAAAACCGGATGTGGAAGATCGATCTGTACGAACTGGTTCGTATTCGCGATAACCGGAACGCCAAAGCCTCGCTGCGCATCGCTTATGAACAAAAATTAGGAGAATCTCCTTTTTCGGTGGAAATGGAAGGCCATGCAGGCGCGAATTCAAACCGGAGCAACATCAATTATTACAAATACAGCGATTCGGGCTGGAATATCGGCACATACGTTCAACTCCGCTACTATTACCTGATGAAAAAACAAATTGCTGCGGGTAAATCCGGTAACAACCTTTCGGGCATATACTTGGCAATGCACGCTGCTTACGACCGCGCGTCACTCGTCAAAGCCAGTAGCGGCGCGTTTTTCTACAATTTCGACGGTACGGAGCAATCGTTCCGATCGGGTCCGGTATGGGGATTGCAATACCGCTTGTTCAACCATGCCTTTATCGATATGCACATTGGATATGTGGCGGGCTTTGATGTGGCCAAAGGCATCATAAATGGTGTGCGGACGCAGTACAGAAGTGTGAATTTCGAAACCGTGGGTAGATTGCGTGTGGGGCTGGCCTTTTAAAAAAGAGATTGTCGCATAGGGTTCAAAAAGTCACCACAAAGTTCACAAAGTCACACAAAGTTTATTTATAATAAATTGAATACCAATTTATTAAACTTTGTGCACTTTGTGGTGACTTGACTTTTGATACGACCTCCGCTTAAAAGGAAATCATTTAAATTTTTTGGTTTTCAGGGCATTCCACCATTTTTCATCCTTTGTGATACCGGAGCGTCCGGCTTTCCAGCGATTGCACCGGACGGGCATTTTCGTGTTCGATTTCTTCGAAATCGTGGATTTGGGCGCTGGAGGCTTCTATCGGGTGCTCCATCACGAACCAGGTCACGATTTCGGAGCAAGGCGGCGTGGTAAGCGAGCCGGAGTAGGTGAAATAACTTTTGTCGGATGGGAAGAATCCTTCGGCATTAAAGGTGCCCGCAGCGTCGTACACGGCATCTTTGGTGGCGGGTAAATGATCTACAACTTGTTTCAGAATATCATTTTCGGCGCCTTCTTCCACGAAAACCCCGATCACGGCGAGTTTGCCGGTCGCCGCATTTTTATGTACAAAATGGATTTCCAGCGGATAGGCGCCGCCGTTCAGGGTATGCTCGCTATGGGTATGGGTGTGGAATTGCAGCAGATCGTACGTTTCCCCATTCACGATGATGCTGCTGCCGGCGTCGTAGTTGAATTGAAGGGTATGGCCGTTGTTGACGATGTGCGTGGTGCTGGCCGTATAGGTTTGAGGTATATTGGGTGAGGCAGGATCATAAATAGCGCCGGTGAGATTGACGGGCGATTGTACTTTTCCGCCGCAAGGCGTATAGTCCACACAGAGTTCGCTCCAGTGGTCGGGGCCGTCCACACCTTCGTATTCCCAGTGGATTCCTTCGCAGGAAGGCAGTACTTTTTCGTCACTTTTGCAGGACGTATTCAGGAACAGCAGGCCGCAGGCCAAAAAGGGTAGCAGGGAGGTTTTCATAAAAATAGATTTTTGGCAACTTTTTGAATCGGTGCAATATCATTCAATAATATGGGACAGCATTGACTACAATAGTCAGAACTATTTTGATGTTACCCGACTCGACACTTCTCAAAACATCATCTCCGGTATATTCGAATTCACCTTACGCTCACAAGAGAGACAAGAGTCGCTACATTTTACAAGTGGCCGTTTCGACTTCAAACACTATCCGTTGTAATCCGTTCTACCATCTTACTATAAACTCAGAAAAAAGTCAAGCCGGAGGCCTTACGCCTCGTCGTCCTCCACCGGCACCGGATTGCTTTCCCACATCAGATACGCTTTCAAAAATGGATCTAAATCCCCGTCCAGCACAGCATCGGGATTATGCACCTTATATCCCGAGCGGAGGTCCTTCACCCAGCGGTCGTCGAGCACATAAGATCGGATCTGGCTGCCCCATTCGATCTTGCTTTTGCCGGCTTCCACCTTGTCTTTTTCTTCCTGACGGCGGCGCAGTTCGATAGCGTAGAGGCGGCTTTTGAGCATTTTCATGGCGTGGTCGCGGTTCTGGTGCTGGCTGCGTTCGGCCTGGCATTCCACCACTACGCCCGAGGGCAAGTGGCGCAACCGCACGGCCGATTCGGTCCGGTTGACGTGCTGGCCGCCGGCGCCGGAAGCCCGGAACACGTCCATTTCGATGTCGTCTGGTTTGATGATGATCTCGATGTCGTCGTCTTCCACCAGCGGGTACACGAAGACGGAGGCGAAGGAAGTCTGGCGTTTGCCCTGGGCATTGAACGGGCTGATACGCACTAAGCGATGCACGCCGTTTTCGCCTTTCAGCCAGCCGTAGGCGTAATCGCCCCGGATCTCGAGGCTGGCCGATTTGATCCCTGCTGCTTCACCCTCTTGCTCAAAGAGTTCGGTAACTTTGAAACCGGCTTTATCCGCCCACATGCGGTACATACGCAGTAGCATCGCCGCCCAGTCGCAGGCTTCGGTGCCGCCGGCGCCGGCGTTGATGGTCAGCACGGCGTTCATGCTGTCTTCTTTCTTGTTCAGGGTGCTGCGGAACTCGGCGTCGGCCAGGGTAGCGGCGGTTTTGGTGTACTGGGCGTCCACTTCTTCGGGCGTGGCCAGTTCTTCGCGCTGAAATTCGTAGAGGCCTTCCAGATCGTCTACTTCGCGGGCCAGGACATTGTATTCGTCGACCCATTTTTTACTGAGGCCGATTTTGCGCTGAATACCTTCGGCGCGTTTGGGGTCATTCCAAAAAGTGGGGCTGAGGCTTTCTGTGCTCAGGTCTTCAATTTCGCGGAGTCGGTTATCCACGTCAAAGATACCTCCTGAGGACCGCCAGCTTGTCTTTCAACTCTTTGAGTTGTTCGATCGTCATGGAAACGGGAAGTTTTTGGTGAAGAAAAAGGTTTAGATGGTTTAGGGGGTTTATAGTACTTTGATCAACAAATTGCGTTAATACCCACCAATCTAGTGCCGGTAGCGCGGCGTTTACGCCGCCGGTAAAAGGCCATTTATGGCCGTATTTATTGAATTTAACGGCCATAAATGGCCTTTTACCGGCGGCCTAAAGGCCACGCTACCGTTGAAACACCCACCTTAGGGACCACGGAATTCAAACGCAGTTAGTTGCTCAAAGAACTATAGATGGTTTAGGTGTTTAGATGGTTTATAAATGTTTAGATGGATTATAAATGTTTAGATGGATTGGAAATATTTAGATGGTTTAGAAGGTTTTTCAACCTTCTAAACCATCTAAATATTTCCAATCCATCTAAACATTTTACTTCACGTCCACATAAAAAACCAGATCAGCCTTCGGGCCGATAACGCCGGAGGGGTGGCCTTCTGCGCCGTACCCGATTTTCCAGGGGATAAAGAAGGTGGCTTTACCGCCGTGGTTGAGCAGCATCACGCCTTCGTTGAAGCCCGGGATCATTTGACCAACGGTGAATTTCAGCGGTTCGCCGCGGTCATAGGACGCGTCGAATTTCTTGCCGTCTGCCAGCAGGACACCGATATAGTCGGTAGAGAGCATTTCGCCTTCCGTAATGGCGGCGCCGGTTCCTTGTTCTTCGACCACATACTCAAGGCCGGAGGCTGTTTTTTTCAATCTATCACCCAGTGTTTTGGCTTTATATGCGGCCAGGGTGGCTTGCAGGCTGGTTTCTACTGCCGCGCTTTGCGCGATGGCAGCTTTTTCCTTTTCTTCCTGTTCCGATTTGGAGGTGATGTTGACTAATTTGATCAGGAAACGCAGTTGTTTTTCCTTTTTGAGGGCTGGCGGCAGACTTTTGATCATCATACTGTCCAATTCCTGGATTACTGAGGCGCTGTCGCCTTTGGCCATCAGCAGGAGGGCGTCGAAAATCGGCGGCACTTTGGGCGGCATTTTGTCTAGTTCCGGAATTTGTATTTCCCGGGGACCGCCCGTTTTATAGGTGCTGCCCATGAGCGAATCACCGACATACGTGGCGATGCTGACCAGTACTGCTTCGCCCGGCTGGGCTTTCACGCCTTCCAGGTTGGTGAAGTTGGTGAAATCGTACCCGTGGGTGGTTTTAATGCTCGCTTTTTTGCAAGCGGTTTGGAACAGGGCAGCGCCAGCAATGGCGAAAAATAAAATATACGTACGCATGAGTTTGAAATGAATTTTCAAATGAATGTTGCAAAATTGAATGGCTTTTGGAGGGGTGTTTTTTTAAATTTCACCATAAATTTCACGAAGTTACACAACGTTTAAGGAGTTAATTTTCAACGAGATAACTTTGTGTAACTTCGTGAAATTTGTGGTGAATTATTTTTTTGAAGCGGTATATAGTCGACGCAAAGTGGTTTTGAAGGAAACGGAATTGCAAGATATTCACAATCAATATTCTAAACCTTCTAAACCTTCTAAACCGACTATATAACCACCTTACTCCGCAGACACTTCGATATAAAAAATCAAATCCGTTTTGGGGGGAATCGGTCCGCCGGGCGTTCCTTCCTCCCCATAAGCCAGGGCGTATGGAATAAAGAGGGTGGCTTTTCCACCGGAATGGAGGAGTTGCGCACCTTCATCAAATCCGGGGATCATTTGTCCGATACCTGCGGTAAATGGGAGTTTCTCGCCTCTCTCAAACGAAGTATCGAACAAGGAACCGTCGCTCAACGCGCCATAATAGTGGGCTTTCACGGCGGTGCCTGTCTGGATCATTTTACCATTGCCGGGTTCGTGGATGATATATTGCAATCCGGAAGCCGTTTTCTGAAGTTTTCCTGCCAGGCTGCCTTCGCGGAATTCTTTGGCCAGGGATTCGGTTTGTACTTTCACCGATTCCAGCCGGGCCTTGCTTTCAGCCATTAGTTTATCCGCATCCTCTTTAGACAGAAAACTAATGAGTTCAACCTCATAGCGCACTTCGGTTTGCGTTTTCAGCACTTCAGGTATCACGCTGCGGATCATAGAATCAATTGGCTGATAGATCGTTATGCTATCGCCGGCGCTCATCTTTACCACGGCGTCGAACAGTGGCGGAACACGTGCAGGCATCTGATCCGGCGGCGGGATTTTTACATCTCTTGCGCCTCCGGTCGCGCGGGTGCTGCCCATAAGCGAGTCGCCTACGAAGGTGCTGACCTGCACCAGGGCGGTTTCACCGGCCTTGGGCTTGGCGCCGGTTTTATTCGTATGGTTGACCATTCGGTAACCGTGTTCGGTCATGATGGGCGTTGTGATTTGCGAAAAAACCGACTGCGCCAACAGGACAAAGCAAAGGGTGGCTGCGAGGATATGGATGGTGTGTTTCATTTTAACAATTGTTCTTTGTA
>Ga0335394_10007704_pt1 | contig 12146 bp, 8 predicted proteins | sample MAT03_FD_205741 | JGI IMG/M metagenome (GOLD analysis project Ga0335394, IMG submission 205741) | Freshwater microbial communities from Lake Fryxell liftoff mats and glacier meltwater in Antarctica - MAT-03 (spades assembly) (version 2) ... | reverse complement strand
ATTGCATTAATCTTTGATTGATAGATCGACCGCAGATGCAAGGCAGATTAACGCTGATTAACGCAGATAATTTCCTGTTATGGCGATCGAATGAATGCAATGCGAGTCTATTGAAGTTTTCCGGGTTTGAGAGAGAATCTTGAGAGTTTCAAGCTGAGGAATTAAGCCGTTTGCTGCGGCAAAACCCGATCGTGACGGCAACTTCATTCGTTAAATTACAAAAGGTTCGATCGAGATCTCGTGCCATTTCCCCTCAAATCGTTCGACAACCAAAGGTCGAATGCGGAACTTGGGGGGGCACCCGTCGAGAACATCAATCCGCAAACACGAATAAGGACGGCGTTTGTGGGAACCTTGGCCGCTGCGGCCGACAAATAGCAAAGATTCCGCTATCGGGCGATCGCCTTTTTGCGATCGCCCGCCCTCACGCGCCAACCGATCAGCTTCTGGACTCGATGGTTCCTGCAACATCGGCCCTTCCGGGCGCTGGCGGCGGAGACTGTGGCCGCTTCCCCCGCAGACAATCCAATTAATCCCAGAGTCGCCGTGTCCGGTATTCCCAGTCCGCAGGTATTCCAAACAGTGAGCGTGGCCAGTCAGCACCAAATCTACTAGCGGACGCCCCCGCGCTACTTCCCCAACTGCATCGGCCACCCCGTCGAGCACCTCGCGCAATCGCAACCGAACCGCCAAAGTTTGAGCTTGATTCCACTTTGTCGCCTCTGTCACGTAGGGGGGATGGTGCAGGTAAATTACCCGCCCCCGCACCTCGGAATCGCGCCAAGAGTCAATCAGCCTTTTTTTCAGCCATTCGAGCTGTTCAACGTCGGTGGCGGCTGTTTTGTGGGACGACAGTTGTTTGTCAATATCTATGAGCATTTCGTCAAGTTGCTCTAATTTGGCGCTCAAGTCGTCTAGCTGTTCGGCTTCAGAAGGAATTTCGGGGTTCAGCCGATCGCACATTTCGAGCATTGCCAATTTTTCTTGTTCCAATTTCTGGCGATCGAGTTCCAAATTCTGGCGGCGAATGTCGCCCTGTTTGGTTTTCGGGATCGGTAATGGTTCGTTGAAGGTGTTGGAGTCGAGGGCGAAGAAGTCTATGCCGCCGCTGCGGAAGGTGTAGTAGCGGTTGGGTAAGCGGGTAAAGCGTCCGGGTTGGTAGCGGAGGCAGCGGCCTGTGCTGGTGCTGGCGGTGTAGTGGGCGTCTAGGTGGCGATCGAGCTCTCCCGGCATTTTGTGAGCTTGCAGGTAGTCGAGAAAGGCTTTGGCGTAGGCATTTCCGCGATCGGAACCGTGCCAGCCGACATCGAGATCCAATTTGGCACCCAACAGCCGGCGCAGTGGCAAAGCTGTCGCCGACAGCAGGCCGTAGACTATGGGCAAGTCGTAATAGTCGTGGTTTCCCGGTACTGGCAAAAACGGAAAGTTGAACACCATGCGATCGTACGCAATCCGAGAGGGATGCTCGCCGCCGACTATAAATTCTCGGTAGGGGCGAATAAAGTTTTGCAAGTAATATTCGCTGGAACCTACGAGATAAACTACATCGCCCGTGTGGAGGACGAAACGGCAATTTTCGCGTTCCGAGATCATTTGTTGGGCAACCTGCCGCTGGGGGTTGTGGCCGCGGTGGTTGCTCGTGCCGCTGTCGCCTGCAACTAAAAACGAAAACTCTGGAGAGTCGGTGGTTGGAGATTCCAAAACCATCCGAGTTTGGTCGATTCCCCGATCGACGATCGACTGTTCTTGCCACCGCACCCGCTCTTTCATTTTGCGGATTTTGACTGTTATTTGCGGGTCGGAAACGAATTTCAATTCACCTCTTCTCCAAAATTGCTGAGTTCCTAGTTAATCATAGTGTAGCGATCGGGCGAGTTTTTACATCTCTCTAAAAGCTGAAAATCGACGCGCGGGCAGTCAAAAACCCGGTTTTTGACGAGAATACAGCGTTACAACTCACATCTTGTCGCATTCTCAATAAGCCTTTTATGGGCGGGCTCTGGGGTTCACACCACAAGAAAATTCACTCTTTGTGGAACAGGTCGTCGGGCCTTTTAAGCGAGAATGGTGCAATATGTGAGACGATCGCACTCCCCAACTCCAAGTGCGATCGATCCCTACACCCTGCCCCAAGTGGGCAACATCAGATAGAACGCAGTAAAAAACTAGAAAATGGAAGCAATACAACTGTCTTTATTCTCAAATGAGTCAGAACCAATTCCTGTCAAAAAGCAGAAGAAAGCAAAATTAGGGCGTTACGAACGCATCCAACGCGAACTAGAAGCAAATGACTGCGACCCCTACAAGATATTCATTGATATTGAATCTCAGTCACTGCCAAAATCAGACTATAGATTTGTAGATCTTTTCTGCGGTGCTGGCGGCATGACCCAAGGTTTATTGCAAGCAGGTTTTCGACCAGTAGCAAGCGTTGAAATTAATCCCATCGCCTCGGCAACTCATACAAAAAACTTTCCCGATTGCCATCACTTGTGCGACGATATAAAAAACTTAAATCCCCAAAATTTGCTCGCTGAAATTGGTTCGCCAGAAGTTCATGTTGTTGTAGGCGGGCCGCCGTGTCAAGGCTTCTCAGTTGCAGGAAAACGCGACCCCAACGACCCCAGAAATCGCCTATTTAGAGAGTTTGTCCGCGTTGTCTCTGAAATACGTCCTTGGTATGTTGTCATGGAAAATGTACCAGGAATATTGACTATGCAAAAAGGAGCTGTTAAACAAGCAATTTGCGAAGCTTTTCAGGAAATTGGCTATCCCCATATGTCCGTTGCGGTGCTGGAATCAGCCACCTATGGAATTCCGCAAATCAGGCCGCGAGCTATTTTTATTGCTAACAGATTTGGGATGCCAAATCCCTATCCGAAGCCGCAATTGTTACCCGAACAATACAAAGCGATTGAGTCAGCAATTGATGATTTACCACAGTATACTCCCATCCCAGAAATCAACCACGAATGGACTCGTCATTCTGTTCAGTACATGGAAAGACTTGCTAAAGTTCCACCAGGCGGTTCTTTGTATGAAAGCTACGCCGATGCTTTCAAGCGACAGTATCCGGGAAAACCGAGCATGACTGTGAAAGAAAATCACGGCGGCACTCATATTCATCCTTATCAGAATCGCGTTATTTCAGCCCGCGAAATGGCTAGATTGCAAAGTTTCCCGGATTCATTTATTTTTGAAGGATCGATGAAAAAGGCAATGTGGCAAATTGGAAATGCTGTGCCGCCCCGTTTAGCAGAGTGTATCGGCTTGGCACTTATTCCATATTTGACTGATATTGCTTTCAATAAACCTAGTAAAGTTACTCTTCCAGGCAAAGCCTAAGAATTAGCAAATAAGATATTACTGATTTTCCTCGCGACGCTGAACTTTTAATAATATATTACTGGCAAACTTTGGTGTACCTGCTTTTTCACCTAAAAAATTAATTAATTCAGTAAAAGTCTTTGGGGGATTTTTGTACTTTTGAGACTGTTGCTGTAATAAATCAACTATTGAGTCCGGGTATTCGTCCAATAAATCGCTCAGAAATTCATCGGGCGACTGTGCTATAATGTTCCAAGGAGCTAGATCGTTTTCTCTAAAATCCTTGAGATTATTGGTGACAATGATATCAGCTCCAGCCGTTACGGCGGCGGCAAGAACATGACGGTCTTTAGGGTCATTTGTCATTGCTTCCTCTAGCCCGACAGGCACTTCAACCATCGCTTCAGGAAAAGCTAATTTGATTTGATTTTCAAGATTCTTTGCTTTCTCCTGCGAAAGCTTTCCTCCACCGATCAGGTTGTCTATTGCCTCATCGAGGATTTTCTGAGACCAATATAGTAAATACAAACCTTCATCAGCAGTGGAAAGCAGAGTATCGCGCAAATACATCGGGAACAGGACACAAGCATCAAGTAAAACACTAAGTTTAGTCATATTAGGGATTAAATTAGTCCTATTCCTCGTACAAGCCAGCTTCTTCAGTCATCTCGATTAGCTCATCCAAGAGTTGGCGGCGCTTGACTTTCCGCTGTTCTTTGTAAATCATTAAATCTTGGAAAAGTATGCGCCGATGGGAACCAACTTTGATATGGGGAATTTCTCCGTTTTCCAGTAATTTGACTAAAAATGGTCGCGAAACATTCAGAATATTAGCAGCTTCCTGTGTTGTCAGTTCGCGATTGTGACGCATTATGGAAATAGCTTGACCTGATGCCATTGCGCGCACAACTTGACCGAGTAAACTATAAACTGATTCGGGAATAGCAATTTCTTCTCCGTTACTTGCCACTAATTTTAGTTGCGAAGATTCGAGGCTGAGAATCTGGTCTAATTGCGCTATTGCTTCTTTTTCTTGATCTGGAGTCAAAACCGACTCTGGCGACTCTTTTTGTGTCAACATAGCAAGTCTCTCTTTTAATGTGTTTTTGTCTGATTTATACAGTGTTGGACGCACTTCGAGCAAAGAAACCGGGTTTTCACGAAAATATTTCGTTGCAACCGACAGATTCGCGAAAAAACCCGGTTTCTGGCTACCCGCGTGTAAGTCTCCGGTACATACTCGGTTGTTTTCACGATAACACTTTTCGCGCTGTAAACGCAATATCCGCAACAAGCGAAATATTCAAACTTGTATGAAGCAAGGTGTGCAGTGCACTTCCTTGCAGTAGCTTGGGAAAATTAGCTTTGTATTGGCTTACGATTCAGACTTTTTGAGTATTTTTACTATTTCTTCCAGCAGTTTATCTATAGCTTGTGAGCTGTTGACTTGAGTTGCGTTGGGGAGAGATTCGGTATTTCTAATGTGCTCATGCAGATAACCATCACTTATGTTTTTTTGGATACTATATAGTCCTTTCATTGCATTTTTAAAAGACTGGGTGCCAGAATAATTATTTGCTACTTTCTGGAAGTTGTCTATGCCTACTCCAAATATAGGAGGTACATGATCCATGATTGCACGAGTAAGCATGGCAGTCGCATAATAGTTTTCATGAGAATAGCTACTGTTTAGTTCCTCACATAATTTGATAAGTTTTGAACAGTCAAACTTTGATTGTCTTGATGAAATATCTTTGAGTTCCTGTAGTCTTCCTTCATTAATAAAAAGGGGATTAGGTGACACAGTTAAAGTTTGAGAAACCTGATTTTTAGGTTCCTTTGTACTTTCGATTTCAGATATTCCTTTAGGTGTAATCCAAACAGGGCCACAATTAGGATCCAGACCAAACAAGCTATCACAAGCTATAAAACCTTTCTCTTCTAGTAAGTAAGTTGCGATACTTAAAACCTCTCCTTCAGATAAGTGTGTATCCTTAGTAACATCACTAAGATTAATATAATTTTCTGTGTTAGCTCCAGTAGATTTATAAATACAACATAGGACTTGAAAACGCTTCTTTTGTTGTTCTGCTGCGAGGCGCCTAGTTGAATTCAATAAATACTCAGTGGGATCGATATTATTTTGAGTTACCTGATTCTTTACTTCAGCTATTCCTTTAGGTGTAATCGAAACAGGGCAATCAATCTCATCCAGGTTATAATTATCAAATCTGTAACTATATATTTTTATTAAATCCTGCGCGTATAAGTATTTTGAAATACTTATAATTTCACTTTCCGATAAATTTAGAGACTTAGCAATATCACGAATAGAAATATTTTCCTCAGATATATTGCGCTCAGTCGCTTTACAAATACAATACAAAACTTCAAGATGCTTCGGGTTTAGTTGTTCAGTATCTTGGCTATCGACGTTCATAATTAACCTCAATAAAAGCTTAGTGCGATCGATCGCTCACATTCAGTATATCTCAACAGAGTATTATATACTGGATTGTACAAATACGCCCACGTCGTGCGAAGGAGCCTGAAATAATCGTTCTAGTTTCTTAGTTGCTGGTAATGGTTTGCCTTCAGCTTGACAACTCTCGATTAGTAATTCTATTACCTCTCGCGCATTGTAGATAGCTTGTTCATAAGAATCTCCGTGAGTTACAGGCTGCATTATATCCTCAAATTCCGGCAAAAATACGACAAAGCATCGATCGCCCTCTGACCATTGGATAACAACTGTATATTTCATGGTTCTGTCTCCTCTGCTTCGATTTCCCTAAGCGCCTCAAGTGTTTCGTTGACTAACTTCTCTAAATAATGTTTGTAACAATTCTTGTCCGTGTTTGGCGGTTTTCTCGTAAGTGTGACCGTGAGTGCAAGGCTGCACAAACTCAGTAAAATCACGCAAACAGACAACAAAAACTCGATCTTCTTTTGACCACTGGACGATCGGACTATAATGCAATACGGTTCACTTAACATATTTATGCCCCGGAGATCCCCCTAAATCCCCCTTAAGAAGGGGGACTTTGAGGGCATTCTTGTCCCCCCCTTTTTTAAGGGGGGTTAGGGGGGATCGTCTTAAGTAAACCGTATTGGACTATAATGGCTATTCATGGGTTATAATACTTGAAATTATCCAGCGCAATTAAATTATATGAAATATAAAAATGGATTATTTAAAATGGAATAATTCAATCGCAGCTCATTTTTTCAAAAATGAAATGGCAGGGCGCAGCGTTCACCTGTATGTCACAGAGGAACTAATAACAGATATTGGTCAAAACTACGGTGCTGATTTTTTAGATTTTATTGAAGCTATCAAAATCGGACTTCTTGGTGCAAAAAGGAAGGGTTTATGCGTAAAAGCTTGGGAAACTCAGGAAAATTGGCTGCGAGAGTTAGATTATCCGCCATACATTGGTTATTTAGCGCTATTTGTCTTAGCAGCCGGTATTGAAGGAGATTTTGCCGCGCATTCTTACTATCCGCGCTTGCGAACATTACTTGGTGAAGAACCTACCACAGGCCAGTATCCTTCATTTGACAGGATGTCGAAACTCTGGGAAGATTTAGAAAAGTGGTCTAATGAAGACAAATCTGGCGAATTGGGTATCTTTAATAGCCACAGCATTGGGAAGAGAAAACACATTGGACTGCCGATCGCCCAAACTCTCTTGACTGAAAAAGAACGTCGCGCACTCCCTGCTATTTTTGCCGCTGCTGACTTAGATCCTATTTCATATCCCGCTGAGGGAGCGATCGCACTTTTGTTAGCCAAACACGGCCGCACACAACTGCGAAAACGGACGCTGGATTTGTTAAAAGAAACCAGAGACAGCGACGAAATTCGCCAAGCATTGCTCGAATGGATTATTGATGAATTGCGCGATTGGGATGGAACTGCTGAAGTTTCAGGTAAAACGCAGATTTACGGAATCTTGAGATTGTGTTGCAAACTCGATTCAATTGCCAAACGCGCTACCCTAAGCTTGCGTTGCAGTACCAAACACGAATTTCCTGAAGAGGATTTGCTGTTATCATTAGAAGATAATTCTCAATCCTTTTCCTGTTCCGAATATAGCGGTGTTTGGTCTTCATCTCTAATATCTGAGTCAGACGGAAAAACGGTTGCTGCTTCAGAATTTAATTGGCGGGAAGGTGTAAAAATGCGATCGGCAGACTCTAAATGGTGTTTTAAGCTGCCAGCCTCGCCCATTCGAGTATTCGTTGATGGAGATACTGAGGGATTGCCAGGTATTGTGGAAGTGCGCCAGTTGCCCACTCAACAGCCATTTTATTTAGCTGCTCATCAAGAGTGTTTGGAATTGCTGAAAATCTGGGGAGAATTGAGCTGTCAAGGCTTTGAAAAGTTGCAAATAATAGATGGTTTGCCCAGTGGGTGGCACTTGTTCAAAGCGCAGGCTGCTTGCAGTGACGAACTCATTAAACAAGAATACCCAATCTTAGCTTTCCCGACTAATGTACGGCTAGAGTTAGCTGGGGGAATCCGCCTGGAAAGAGGCAATAAGTTCTTTAAGTTTGCCCCGCCAAAATTATTTTTACAAGGTGGTAGCGAATCAATAAAAGTATATTGCAATAATCAGCTATTAGATAGCATAAACTCAGCAGGTAATTATGAACTGCCAGCCGATACTCCAGCAGAAACGAAGTTGTTAATTGAAGCACGCAGTGGGGAGGATATTATCAGGCGCTGTTCTCTGTTATTAGTAGAAAACTATTCTTTGCCATCCCAAAGCAACGCGCCACAGTTCGATCGCTTCGGGAATCTCCTGACCGGGGACAATGGGAGCGCGAGCGTTGCCGGCGCATTGGTTCGGGGCGTTGATTTCCCGGACTTTAACTTCAACACTTTTTTACCAATACAAGGAAAGCAGCGGATTTTCTTTGTCGGTAAAGAACCAGGTCAAATAGCAATTTGGCCAGCAGAATCACTACCTACAGATTGGGAGCCTGTTTGGGCTATTTCCAAAGGTCGCCATCGCGGTCAAGTAATGTTTTGCAGCACCAATTTAGTAGAGTCACAACCGTTGATATCAAAGTGCAAAGACCGAAAGAAAATGCGGGCATGGAAAGAAATACTGTGGCACGATCGCAAGATAATTTCCCCGCCCGATCGCTCCAACTTAAGAGCATTGTGGAAACAATTTCAAAAGGAGGCAGAACGTGTCTGAAACTAGCGAAAAACTGCTCTACGTTATTTCAGCAAAAAAGGAACTTGCTTGGCTATCCTTTAAGGAAACCTTTGATTATTTGTATAATCTTGAGACGGGTTTGAGGGAGGAAAACACAGACAAAGACGGAATTAAGAATAAAAGATTGCAAGCAATTCGCGCCCTCGATTCTCTGGGTCACTGTGACTTTAATTTTAGCGATGATAGCAGCAAGAATAAGGTTTATGCAGCGAGTCCTGTATTGGTGCGATTGCCTTGTGCCGGCTTTCCTCAAGCCATTTTAGCAGGAGCGCGATCGCCCAATACGATCGCACAATTATCAAATACTTGTCAGTCGGTGGGACATCACATCAACCTTGAAGTCACAGCACAAGCCAGTGAATCAGTGCTGATACCGAAGCGAGTCGCCGTGCAAGCTGAAGATGTAGGAGAATTGAGGGCGATCGCGAATTCCCTTAAAATACCTTTTATCGAAACGCCCTCAGCCTGGTCTGTGCTGCATTTTTCCGCCAGTATTGACGATTACTTAGCTACCCTCAAATGGTATAATGACACAGAGCTAAACTGGCAGAGCAAAACCTTTGACCCGATTTATTTACAATTTCAATCCATAAAAGAAACCGATTGCCCCATTCGCCTTAGTAAATACAGTCACCCATCGCGCAACACCCAAGTTTACTATCTTTGGCAAGACGGAAAGTGTGCGGAAATAGACCTTGATTGGGGAAGGTATGCTGTTCTCAAAGCACTGCGGCGGAATGTTCTTATCTACGACAAACACAGATTCATTATGGCAGTACCAGCCAGCGCCAATCTGCCACGACTCCTAGAAAGAGCCCTAACCCTTTGTTCTGGTTATGCACCAAAATATGAAAAAATGCCGCGTGTTCTGCCGCCAATTCAGGGATTCAAGTTATTCTCCGCAATTCCCCCTCAAATAGCAGAAATGACCGCAGCTAAATCAGGGCAAACACTTTTGCAGCAATCTTTAAGTATAACATAGTGAGGTAATTTATGCACGACCCAATTAACGCTTTTAACACAATTCGTGACAACTTTCTACTTTATATAAAAACCGCTTTCGGAACTCAATTCCCCGAAATAGAACAAGAACGCGAAAGACTGCTGCGCCAACCCGGTGCATTCCATCAAGAACCCTGGATAGAACCAATGCCCAGCTATCAAAAATCAGGTAAAACCATCAATGATTTAGATATTTCAAATGTACCGGGATTAGATGAAACTGCCCTTCAAGACTTTAAACAACTTGCCTCCTGCGGACTTGTAGGCAATTACGAACTGTACAGCCACCAAATCCAAATGCTGCGACAGGCATTAGAAGGTCAAAATGCTGTAGTAACGGCTGGTACTGGCTCAGGTAAAACCGAATCTTTCTTGTTGCCCCTGTTTGCTTACCTTGCCAAAGAATCGAGAAATTGGAACGCTCCTAAACCAGATTTACCTAATCTCAATGACTGGTGGATAAACAAGGATTGGCAAAATAAATGCAACCCATTGAAGAATACAAGACGCAGTTTTAATAGTTCTTATCGCGTTCCTCAAAGGAGTCACGAAAAGCGGGATGCTGCCGTTCGCGCCCTAATTTTATATCCCATGAATGCCTTAGTTGAAGACCAGCTAACTAGACTTCGCCGCGCTTTAGATTCTCAAGCAGCGCGCGATTGGTTTCAAAATAATAGAAACGGAAATAGACTTTACTTTGGGAGATACAATGGCGTTACTCCCGTACCGGGGCATGAATACAAAGAAAATCGTAAACCTCATGGCAAAAAAATAGAAGAACTGCTGGAAGCAATGCAGCAGATGCAGTTATCAGCCGATCGCGCTAGCGAACACGCCGATCGCACTGACGATCGAGATGTGAGGTTCTTTTTCCCGCGTTTAGATGGATCAGAAATGCGCTGCCGCTGGGATATGAAAGATTCCCCGCCAGATATCTTAATCACCAACTATTCTATGCTCAGTATCATGCTGATGCGCGATATCGAGCGAGATATTTTTGAAAAAACAAAGGAATGGTTAAACAAAGATGGTAGCGTCTTTCATTTAATTGTTGACGAATTGCATTTGTATCGTGGCACTTCGGGGACAGAAGTGGCTTATTTGTTGCGACTGTTGCTGCAACGTTTAGGGCTGCATCCCGGTCATCCAAAATTGCGGATTCTTGCCTCTAGTGCATCTTTGGAACCAGACGATCCAAAAAGCTTAGAATTTCTGAATCAATTCTTTGGTGCCGAATGGAATTCTGAGCAAATTATACCTGGTCATTTAGAACAAATTCCACCAATCGAAGGTCAAGAGTTTCTGGATAGCGAACCGTTTATCGCTTTGGCAGTAGCACCAGAAATCAATAATATAGAAACGTTGCAGTCAACGGCTGCATACAATGCTTGCCGCCAAATTGTGGAATCTGAAACCGCGCAGGCTGGGGCTAGAATGGTCGATGCTTGTAACGTTGATGACAAAATTCGTGCCGTATCGATCGCGAATTTTGGTCAAAAAATGTTCGGCAATGACTTAACAAATGAAAATCTTAAACTGGCAGTAAGAGGATTGCTTGTCGCTCGCGGTTTGTCTGACCTAACATCCTTGCCATCCTTCAGAATGCACTGGTTTTTCAGAAATATCGAAGGGCTGTGGGCTTGCACTAAACCAAATCACGGGTGCGATAAAAATGAAATTAGTGAAAATAGACCTGTCGGCAAACTATTTGTAGAAAATCCTCCCATACTTTGCGATAATTACCGAGTTTTAGAACTTCTTTACTGCGAACAGTGCAAAACTATATTTCTTGGGGGAAACAGGCTGACAAGACAGAATAGTGACGGATGGGAACTTTTGCCTACTGAACCAGATATTGAGGGAATTCCTGACAGAAGAGCTGGACGATTTATTGAGCAGAGGACTTACAAAGAATTTGCTATATTTTGGCCTTCCAGAGAAATCCATGAAGATTCAGAGCGTTGGGGACAGTCTAAAAAAGCAGAGTCAGGTCACTGGAGCAAAGCATGGCTAGATACTCGCAGCGGTATAGTTAGTTTGGACGCTCCTAATTCATCTGATGACTTGATAGTAAAAGGTTATATTTTTTATCGACCGAACTTGCTACCAGAAAATGAGGAAAAAGTTAAAGCTTTGCCTTCAGTTTGTCCTTGCTGCGGTGCAGACTATAGCAAACGAAAGTTTCGCAAGTCTTCAATTCGAGGGTTCCGCACAGGTTTTTCTAAAGTGAGTCAATTACTTTCCAAAGAACTGTTTTATCAGTTACCGGAAGATGCAGAATCCCGCAAATTAGTTGTGTTTTCTGACAGTCGCGAGGATGCCGCTTCTATATCAAATGGCATTGAGCGATCGCACTACGACGACCTGGTACGAGAAGCACTTTTTGATGAACTCGGACAGTTGGCGATCGGAGAATTGTGCCTATTACAAGATATTCAACAACACAATCTGCCTGCTCGTCCAGAAGCCCTATTATTTGCTCAACGCCACCCAAAAGCTATTGACCAGATGCAAAAAGCAATTAAAAACGTTGACAAGCCATTGCCAGAAGGTCTCGATCCTGAAGATTTAGAACTGTTACAAAAT
>Ga0335394_10007702_pt1 | contig 12147 bp, 17 predicted proteins | sample MAT03_FD_205741 | JGI IMG/M metagenome (GOLD analysis project Ga0335394, IMG submission 205741) | Freshwater microbial communities from Lake Fryxell liftoff mats and glacier meltwater in Antarctica - MAT-03 (spades assembly) (version 2) ... | reverse complement strand
GTGTAGCCGTCGGCCGGCGCGCGCGCCACCGCTTCCGCACCGATGATGCCGTTGGCGCCTGGCCGGTTCTCGATGACCACCGACTGGCCCAGCCGCTCGGCCATCTTCTCGCCCACCGTGCGGGCCAGGATGTCGGTGCCGCCGCCGGCGCTGGAAGGCACCACCAGGCGGATCGCGCGCGCCGGCCACGCGCCCTGCTGGGCCCGGACGGACGGGCCGGCCAGCGCGCCTGCGGCGAGCGTGAAGCCGGCGAGCCACCGGCGGCGGGTGATTGATCGCATGTCTGGGTCTCCTTGTCTGGGTGTCGTGGCGTCAGTCGGCAACGGCAAGGCGCACGCCGAAGTGGCGGCACAGCACGTCGCAGATCAGGTCGTGGCAGGCGCCGACCCGGGTGGTGGTGAGGGTGCCGAAGTCGATCATCGTGGAGGACTTGCCATAGGCTGCCCAACGCACCAGGCCGTGGTCGATCACCAGGTCGGCGGCGGCAAGCACCTCCGGTTCGATGTCCTGCACGCGGAACTTGGTGCCTGCGAGCGAGCGATTGGCCGAGGACCCGATCACGCCCAGCCCGTGTTCGTGGCTGAGGCGCCCCAGCTCCACCAGCACCGGACCGCCATTGAGCAGCAGCGCCGCAGTGTCCTGGTAGGTGCTCTGCGCGTACACGTCGGGATCGAGATTGCGAAAGATGCGATGGTCCTTGCGGCACGGCGCGATGGCGCCCACCGGCAGGTCGTAGGCCTGGGTGATCATGCGCACCATCGCACGGCGTTCCGGGTCGAGGATATGGATCTCGTCGTGCAGCGCGGGCGAACCGGTGAAGGCGCTGTACTTGCCGGGCGCGCGGCCCTTGGCGCGGTGGGTGCGGCGGATCGCCTCCGAGGTGGCGCCCACGATGGCGTAGCCGATGGCGGTGGGCACGATGGCCACCCCGCCATCCTGCAGGGTGCGGAAGACGCGCTCGGCGTCGCTACGGGGATCGGGGGCGGCAAGCAAGCATGCACTCCTTAATTTGAAGAACTGCTTTGCCTATACATTATTGCGCCGGCGATCGCGGAGGTGGCGTTAGACTTCCTGCCAAACCATAAGGTGACCTAATGAGAAGACTGCGCGTGTCGCCGCAATCCCTGCGGGTGTTCGAGGCGGTGGGGCGCCGCCTGAGCTTCACGCGGGCGGCAGAGGAGCTACTGGTCACGCAAAGCGCGGTAAGCCAGCAGGTTTCCCAGCTCGAGGCCAGGCTGGGTCGACGCCTGATCGAGCGGCGCGGGCGGGCGCTCTTCCTGACTGCGGATGGCGAGGCGCTGCAGGCGGCCTGCCAGCGCGGCTTTGCGTTGATCGATTCCGCCGTGCAGCGCATCGCAGCCGGTGACGGCGCGGACCGCCTGCGCCTGAAGGTGCCGCCTACCTTCGCGATGAAATGGCTGATGCCGCGCCTGCCGCGTTTCCAGGTGCTGCGCCCGCAACTCGAACTGGGCTTGAGCACCAGCGTGCAGCCGGCGGATTTCGAGACCGAGAACATCGACATCTCCGTGCTGCGCGCCGCCAATCCCGACCCCGCACTGCACTCGGTGCCGGTGCTGGTCGAGCGCATGCAGCTGGTGTGCTCGCCGCGTCTGTGGGACCGGCGGCGCTCCCACCTGGCCGCGCTGGACGGCCTGACGATGCTGCACACGGTGAACCGGCGCGATGACTGGGATTCGTGGCTGCGGCAGGCCGGTGGCGAGGATATCCGACGCGGGGCACAGTTGGAGTTCGATGTCTCCCTTCTGGTCTACCAGGCCGCGGTGGAAGGCCTCGGCGTCGCCGTCGTGCAGCCGGAACTGGTGGAGGATGAGCTGGCGACCGGTCGGCTGATTGCGCCCTTCGACATGATCTACCCGACCGGGCGGACGTACTACCTCGTCTGCCCGCAGTCGCGGCTTCGCGTGCCGGTCGTCGCGCATTTCCTGCAGTGGATCGCGAGCACAGCGGTTGCTGCGCCGGGCCATGCGATCGCCTTGCGGCGAACCTGACCTGGGCGCCATCCGGACATGGCGCTGCGCACCTGGTCGACCATGTCATCCCTCATGTACCGGTACGGCAGTGGGTGCTGTGGCTGCCGATTCCGCTGCTGCTGCTGCTGGCATCGCATCCGGAACTGGTGGCACCGGTGCTACAGATCGTGCGCCGCGCCATCACGCGCTCTCTGCTCGATCAGGCCCGGCTGAAGGCCGCTGAGGCCAACAGCGGCGCGGAGCTGCCGATCGAGCAGCCGGCGCAATTCGAGTTGGTGATCAACCTGAAAACCGCCAAGGCCCTTGGGCTGGTCGTGCCACGGCTGTTGTTGCTGCAGGCGGCGCGGGTGATCGAGCTCTGATGGGCATCGGCATCGCCGAAGTCCGCTTCCGCGGGGCGCGAGATGCTGTTGTGCGCAAGAGCGCCGCACCGCAAACGAAACCTTGCCCCTCGAAACGGAGTGAACAAGAAGCGCATCCGCAGCGTCCGACTCGCCGCCTTGCTGGCAATTGTGATCGGCTTCCTTGCAACCGCTCCAGCCAATGGTGCGACAGTCGTGTTTGCCGACACCTTCGAAGATGGCAGCGTGAGCGACTGGATCAGGTCCACCAATTTCGCGGGCACGAGCGCGATCACCGCCAGCGCAAAGGCGCATTCCGGGGCCTTCGGTCTCGAAACGTATCTCGAAGTGCCGCCCCCGTCGGACACCAACCTGTTCGTCCGTGCATCGCACGGATTCGTAGCTCCGGTCACAGCGACCTACCCGCTCGATCTTTGGGCGAGAAGCACCATCTGCAGCGGTTGCGTGATTTCCTATGACGTGATCCTGGATGGTGCTTCGCTGGCCAGAACGTCGGTATCGACGTATCAGCAACGCTCATTCATCCTCAATGGATTGTCGGCCGGCGCGCATACCCTGACGCTTGGGATGTTCACTACAGTGGCGCATACCGGACACTTTTTCGCGGCTTTCGATGATGTTTCGATCTCGACTGTCGTCGCGGTTCCGGAACCTGCCGGCTATCTGATGTTGCTGGCGGGACTCGGCTTCATCGCCGGCATGGCGAGACAGCGCGCCTCTGCCGTGTAGCTTCGGTCGGCGAGATCGGCCACCGCTCGATATCGTCCAGAACGAGCTACGCCGTGCACTCTGGCGTGACCCTAAAACGGGCAGGTGAACCGCCCAACTCCTGATAGTATTACCGCTTCATGTAAGTATTACTATTGGAGTGGACATGCAATCCAATCTCACCGTCAAGGGACAGGTCACGATTCCAAAGCCGATGCGCGACCATCTCGGACTAAAGCCTGGCGAGGCGGTGCGCTTTTCCTACACCGCCGATGGTGGCGTGGAAATCCTTCCTGCGGGCGAGCCTTCGCCCGCCGGGCGCAAACCCGCAAGCCGATTCGGCAAACTCAAGGGCATCAACAGCAAGGGCTGGTCCACCCAGGGGCTGAAATCCACCGCGGAGATCATGGGCTGGCTGCGCGGCTATGATGAAGACGGCCGCGACCCTGGGTTGACGCCCCGTCCGGCTGCGAAACGCCGCAAATGATCGTTGTCGACACCTGTGTTCTGATCGATCTGGCCGGCGGCGACATGCGCTGGGCCGACTGGTCCATCGGGCAACTCGACACCTGGAGCAATCGCGGGCCGCTGATCATCAATGGCATCATTTACGCGGAACTCGCCAGCGGCTTCGACTCGATCGAGGAACTGGAATCCTTCGTTACTGCCGCTCAACTGGACTTGCGAACCGCGGGACGTGCGGCGTTGTACCTTGCGGGACGGGCGCGTGCTTTGTATCGTCGGCGCGGCGGAAACAGGCCGGGCTTGTTGGCCGATTTCGTCATCGGCGCGCATGCCGCCGACCTCGACTGCCCGGTGCTCACACGCGATACAGCGCGCTTTCGCTCGTACTTTCCCAAGCTGCAGTTGATCACACCATAATTCGCCGGGCAGCGTGATCAGTATCGTCACGGGTGAATCCCGCAAGATGCGCGCTCCGCAAGCGACACCCATCAGGGGCCCCGCATGCTCAAGTTCTATTTCAACGGCTCGCCCAACCCGACCAAGGTGGCGCTGTTTCTCCACGAATCAGGGGCGGAGTCTCACGTTCGAACTGCATCCGGTCGATACGCGCAAGGGCGAGCAGTTCACACCTTCCATCACCAACCTCGACCCCAAAGCCAAGGTGCCGGTGATCGTCGATGACGACGGCACGGCGGTGTTCGACAGCAACGCCATCCTGCTGTATCTGGGCGAGAAGACCGGCAAGTTCATGCCGCCGGCCAAGGATCGCGGCGCCTGGCTGTCATGGCTGATGTTCGTCGCCACCGGCGTCGGTCCGTTCGCAGGCCAGGCGGTGCACTTCAAGCACATGGCCACCGAGAAGGTGCCCTATGCGCAAAACCGCTACCAGTACGAAGCAGCGCGCCATTTCGGCGTGATCGAAGCGCATCTGGCCAACCACCGCTACATGGTGGGCGAGACCTACACCATCGTCGACATGGCCTTGTGGGGCTGGACGCGCATGCTGCCTTTGGTGAACGGCGAAGAGGCCTGGGCGAAGTTTCCCAACCTGAAACGCCTCACCGACGAGATCGACGCGCGGCCGGCGGCGGCGAAGGCGGCAACGCTCAAGGACAAGTTGACCTTCAAGGCGACCATGGACGACGAGGCGCGCACGCACATGTTGAGGCATCTGGAACGAAATGCGGCCTGAGTTAGTCCGACCGTATCGGGAGGCGACAATGAAACCATTGGTTCGGGAATCCAAAACGTCGGGGAGCTAAGTCATCACAAGGGTTGCTATCCGAACCTGTTGCGACGCCGGCGTGCGGATCGACTGCGATTCAATAGTTGCTCAACCAGCGAGCGAAGCCGGGAAAGGCCATGCCCGCGCTTGAGCGGGCGTTGAAGGAAGAGCGCGATTCCTGGAATTTGGCTTCATAGCTTGACGAGTCGCGGAAGCTTTCCGGGGCGACCCGGGAGCCGGAATACGCCAAATCCACGTTCGTCAAAGGTCAAGATGCGCCCACCCGGGATTGCAAGATAGAGCAGCAACAAGGTGGCATCAGCAAAATCCATCGGCACGTTGGCATAGCCGTCCATCCAGCCCGCCAGTTCGCCGTAACGGGCGGTGTCTACCGAGGTGACTTCGAGTATCGATGCGGACCAACGCAGGAAACCGGTCTGGACCGGCACACTGAAGTCCAACAGATGCGTGACCTCGGTGACAACAGCCTCGGTGCTGAGCAGGCGCGACTGTGCGGAATTTTTCGCGAACCATGCTTTTGTCGCCGCGTGCCGGGATTCACCTCGGTCGAACAGGGCAATTAGCGGTCCGGCGTCAACGATGATGCTTTGCACGCAGCTTCTCTTTCAAGCGGACGCTGTGGGCGAGTCCAAGATCCGACTTGCCACTGTCCAGTACGGCACCTTCGGCTTCGAGCCCGGCCATGATTTCAAGATAGTACCGGTGAGGGTCCGGCCGCGCGTCGGCGGCCGCAAGTGCCTTTTCGACCAACTGGCGCAACCACTGGCTGCGCGTCAGCCCTTGGGCACGCGACAGCGCATTGATGCGGACAAGTTGCTCGTCGGGGAGGCGGAGAGACAGCATGATTCGTCCAATTTCCGGAATGGGAATTTGTGATACAAAGTGTACTACAAAGCATGCCCGGCTGCACACAAGGCCTCAACTAACGGTGGCCACTGGTCACCTCCCCTGAAACTGTTGCGGCCGCCGCGCCGACATGGCGGCCACGCCTTCCTTGAAGTCGACCGTCTTGTAATGCGCGTTCTGTTGCACGCTCGTGGTCGACCGCATTGCGGATCTCGTCGACCAGGCCGGTGCGCAGAGTCGCGCGGGTGGCCATCATCGCCAGCGGTGCGGCCCAGACGCTCGGCCCACCAGGCATCGGCGCCGCAGGCTTGGCACCAGGTCCACAGGCGGCGGGTGGCGTAGTTGAGGTAGTGCGCTTAGGTGAAGCCGATGGCGCGATGCGGATCATCGCCTTCATCACCGAGGTGCCGCCTTCAACCATTATGCGGAAGGCAAGAGCTGGCACTACCCGAGGCCCCTATTTCCCGAGCCTAGCGTGCGCGAATGCCCCCGAATGTCGCCGCCACCATCGATTCCACGATCTGTTGGTCTGTCAGCGTGCCAGCTTGGCGCAGAAACTCGACCGTCGGGTCGCAAGACCGCGAGTAGAGGGTGAATACGATCACATCATCACTGACGTCGGCCGCCAGGTCGCCGCCGGCCCTTGCTTCGGCCGCCAGTGCGCGAAACCGCTTGTTTATCGCATAGGCCACGGCCAGGTAGTCGAGGCTGAGCATCAGGCTGCGCTGCAACGCGCCGCGGGTTGAAGGCAAAAAAGGCACACCGCCCTGCAAGCGCCGGTAGATCGACCAACGAAGGATGTGCTCCAGGCGTTGAATCGCGCGCCAACCGGCCGGCATGCGATCGAGCTCGTCGCTGGTTTCGCGCAGCAGGCGCGTCAGCGCCGCCGCCGCCAATTTCTCTTTCGATGAGAAGTGTTTATACAGGCTGCCTTTGGCGATGCCGACGCGATCGGCGACATCGTCCATGGTCATCAAGTCAAATCCTTTTTCCGAAAGGAGGCTGTTGACGGCATCCAGGATGGCTTCTTCCCTTGCATCAAACTGATGTTTTTTAAAGGGATTTTTAATATTTAACATTTCTTTGGCGTAGTTATGAACTTAACCGTTCATTTTATGACTAACAAGTCACGTTTCTACCACGAAGTTCAAGTATGGCAAAAACGTCTCCTTAATCAATCACCACAGGAATTCACCATGACCCTTACATCCCGCACCCTCCGTTCCCTCCTGGTGGGCGTCGCTTTTAGCGCAGCCTCCACTTTCGCTCTCGCCAAGGACATCGTTGATACCGCCGTCGGCGCCGGCAACTTCAAGACTCTGGTTGCCGCAGTCCAGGCCGCCGGGTTGGTCGACACGCTCAAAGGCAAGGGCCCGTTCACGGTGTTCGCGCCGACCGACGAAGCCTTTGCCAAGATACCGAAGGCCGACCTTGACGCTCTACTCAAGGACAAAGCCAAACTGACCGCGATTCTGACCTATCACGTCGTGGCTGCGAAGGTGATGGCCAAAGATGTGAAGGCCGGTGATGTTGCAACGGTCAACGGCAAAACCATCAAGCTTGCCACGCAAGGCGGCGTGACGGTCAATAACGCCAAGGTAATCAAGGCCGACGTAGCGGCATCCAACGGTGTGATCCACGCCATCGACACGGTGATCATGCCGCCGCTCTGATTGGTGTTCTGCGGTCGCGATACGCGATATCAATCGTGACCAACCAGCCCGATCGACGGGCGACGTTGCGGCATTCCTCCTTTGCCGCCGAAGCAACGTCGCCCGTCACCTGCCGCAATCGAATTGCCCAAGCTTTATTGTCCGAACTCGTGCAACGACCTGAAAAGGGTTAGCGTGCATCGCTCCGCTCCACTCCTATCCGCCGCAGCACGCAAGCGCCGGGTTTTCAGGCGTTCTGGCGGGCACTCTGTTCCTCCTGACATTGTCCGCCTGCACCAGCATACCCAAGAGCGACATGCCGGAGGCGCGCTTTGCAGATTTGGTGTGCCCTGAACTGGACAGTGAGGTCGTCTTGGCGCAAAAAAGTATCGCGGTTGCCACAGATGCAAAAAGTAACGCATGGAAAGCATACAAAATACCTATACCGAGCATGAGCCTCATTGCGGTGCGCTACGCAAACGCCACCTTGGAACTGAACAATACTCAGAAACGCCTGGCCAAGCTGGAAGAAAAGCAAAAGCTCAAAAACTGCATTGCTGGTTGACAGCGATGTTGCAATTCGCTTCCAAATTAGGGGGCGGCGTTACCTCAGTCGCCGCCGATTTCGCTGCCGCGTTGATGGCACCAACGGCAGGCTTGACTGAGCAGGCCTAGAAGGCCCGCGGTACCAGCCTTCCGCCGAACGTCCAAGGCCGAGTTTGACGCCTTCGGCGAGTGCGGCATCCTGGCCCACGGTTTCGCCCGTGCCCGCTGCGCCGACTGCGGACAATATTTCCTCATTGCCTACGCCTGCAAATGTCGCGGCGTTTGCCCCTCCTGCACCACCCGCGCATGATGGAGACCGGAGCGCATCTGGCCGACCATGTCATCGCGCGCCTGCCGATGCGCCAGTGGATGCCCGCGGTGCCCAAGCGCCTGCGCTTGTCACCTGGCGCTCACGCGCAGCAACGTGCGTCATCGCCGTCCGCCTTTTCGCCCGATTGAAAAACACAACACTTTTGTTTAGTATTGGACTTGTGAACCCCAAACAAATGAAGAAATGGCTGGAGCAGCAAGGCGCCACATTTCGACCCGGCAAGGGTTCTTGTTTGTAGGTTTTTCTCAAACGCAAGCAATCATCCCTGCCAATGCACGGCACTGCCGAACTGGGCAAGGGGTTGCTCGCCGCGATCTTGCGGCAGCTTGCTCTGAAATAGGGACATGACATGTTCGACTACCCCGTAACCCTGACGCCCGACGACGGCACTGTGCTGGTGACCTTCGCCGATGTGCCGGAGGCGATTACCTTCGGTGCCGATGAAGGCGAGGCGCTGCTCAATGCCATTGATGCGTTGGAGACAGGCTTGTCGTTTTACGTGGACGCGCGCAAGCCGTTGCCAAAACCCGGCACACCCAAGCGCGGCCAGAAAACGGTGCGTCCCTCGGCCCTGGAGTGCGCCAAACTCGGCCTGTACCAGGCGATGACGGACCAGGGCATCAAGAAGGCCGAGCTGGCCCGCCGGCTCGGGTGGCACATGCCACAGGTGGATCGTCTGTTCGATTTGCGCCACGCCTCAAGAATGGATCAGATCGAGGCGGCGGCGGCGGCCCTTGGCAGGCATATCGAGATCACTGTTGCCTGAAGGGGCTTACGCGGAGCGCACCAGGGTGGCCGTCATTCCCATCATTTTTGCCCGCTTAGCCTTGCTCTGCGTCTTGCTGAATGGCCTTTCGGCATTGGCACAGACAACGCCGGTGCAAGTTAGGCCAGGGGTTCAATCCATCGACCTCACAACCGATGGATTGGTGCTTGAAGACCCCGACGGCAATCTTTCCCTGGATGAGGTCAGATCCACCGCCGTTGGAAGCCGCTTCAAGCGCGCATCGTTTACCCCGGGCTTTACCCCATCCGCCTTTTGGTTCCGCTTCACGCTCCGTAACGAGGGGGCGACGCCAGACATTTGGTGGCTCGACAGCGGGGATCGCTTCATGCAGGAAGTGGATCTGTTCTGGCCCGATGCCAGCGGCGCCTATCAACGCCAATCGGCAAGTTCAACCCGTCCATTTTCCGAGCGCCCCTTGCCTACCAGCAAATTTGTCTTTCCGATTTCGCTTGAGCCTGGGAAGGCTGTCGAAATATATCTACGCGCACGGCCGATGGGATTCATGCCGGTGGCGTTTTATCCCAGCCTGTGGAAACCGGAGGCGCACAAAGAGGCGGCCAATCGGGTCCGCCTGCAGTAAATCTTCTATGTCGGGATGGCGGCCGCCCTCATCTCTTTCAATTTTTTCCTGTTCGTTTTCATTCGCGACCGGAACTACCTGTTTTACGTGTTGGCGCAGACCTCGATAGCATGGTGGGTTGGCACTTCCCCTTTCGGTAGCGGCATCGCCTACGAATTGTTTTGGCCCGGCTCTCCGCTCTTTGACCAACTTGCGCTTGCGCTCTCGTCTGCCGCGACTACCTATTTTGCCTAGGTATTCCAGAGCCGATTGATCGAGTTAACAAGTGTCAGGCCGGACATCGACCGCTATTGGCGAATGATTGTCTGGACGCTATTGGCATGCGTTGGCGTGGCATCGCTTGGTATCTTTTTTCCGCAACTTGTACCTGTCCATCTAATGCAAGACGTTTTTCGTGCCACGTCCTTCTTTGCAATGCTCTTCGTCGGCTGCGGCGCTTACGCGGTGTATGCAATGGCAAAATCAGGCGCCCGTGTGGCAAAGGTTCTTGCAATTGCCTGGTTACCCGCATTTCTCATACTGCCTTATTCGCTATCGCTCACCTACTTCAGTATCCGAATCAATTGGGTCATCCCGCCCCTGATGCTCGTTTCCGGTTTGGAGATGATTCTCATGAGCCTTGTCCTGGCGGACCGGATCAATCAGGCCAGAAAAGAAAAGGCCCGGGCCCAGGCAGAGATGGTCACAGCGTTGCAGCGATCGGAGCGCGAATTGGAGAACACGGTTGTCCAACGCACCGCGGAACTCCGGAGGGAACAGAGCCGCGCAAAGGAGCTGTTGCATAACATACTGCCCGCAAGCCTGGCGGACGAACTCTCAGCCACCGGCAAGGCCAGTTCGGCAAGCCACGAATCCGTGACGGTCATGTTCACCGATTTCATTCAGTTTACGCAGACGGCTTCCACCATTCCGGCCGACCGCCTGGTCGCCGAGCTCAATGAGATCTTCGGCGCCTTCGATGACATTTGCGATGAACTGAGCGTCGAGAAGATCAAGACGATCGGCGATTCCTACATGGCGGTTGCCGGGCTGCCAACGCCCTGTGCCGACCATGCGCAACGCTGCGTACGCGCCGGGTTGCGCATGGTCGAATACCTGGAACAACGCAATCGCAAAGCCGCGTTCAAGTGGGCTTTGCGCATCGGCGTTCATTCAGGGCCGGTGGTTGCCGGCGTGGTTGGCAAGCGCAAATACGCGTTCGACATTTGGGGCGATGCCGTCAATCTGGCATCCCGGATCGAGAGTTCGGGTGAAGTCGGGCGCGTGAACGTTTCGGCCTCTACGTACGATCTGATCCAGAAAGACTTTGAATGCACGTATCGCGGCAAGGTCAACGCCAAAGGCAAGGGCAAGATCGACATGTACTTTGTAACCGGGAAAGTCGGCCAAGGCGCTGCGTAGTGAAAAAATGGCGCGGACTGCCGATCATCACAGCGTCCGCGCCACGTCTTCAACTCAGGCCGAACGCACCAACCGCCCAGGCAACGCCCCGGTCGCCTTGCCTTTCTCCATCACCAGTTCACCCGCGACAAACGTGGCCTCATAGCCGGTGGCGCTCTGCACCAGACGGCGCCCGCCGGCAGGCAGGTCGTAGGTCATTTGCGGGGCGCCCAGGTTGAGCTTTGCGTAGTCGATCAGGTTGATGTCGGCTTTCATGCCCGCTAGCAGGGCGCCGCGGTCGGTCATGCCCAGGCCCCGCGCATTGCGTTGCGTTTGCGCGTGCACCAGGAACTCCAGCCCAAGTTTCGGCCCACGCTCGCGGTCACGCGACCAGTGGGTGATGAGGTAGGTGGGATAGCTGGCGTCGCAGATGTAGCCGCAGTGCGCGCCGGCGTCGCCCAGGCCCAGCAGTGATGCGGGGTGGGTGATCATCTCGCGCACCACATCGAGGTTGTTGTCGGTGTAGTTGTAGAGCGGGAAGTAGAACTTCTTTTTGCCGCCGTCTTCGAGCATCAGGTCGTAGGCCACGTCTTCCGGGCTGCGGCCGGTGGCTTTGGCGATGCCGGCCACACTGTCTTCGAACCTGGGCTCGTAGTTGGCGTGGTCATGGCCTAACGGATAGAGCTTGTGGAAATCGCGCGTAATGCTTGCCAGGCGCCAGTTTTCCGGCGCGGTGGCGGCTTCCATGATCAGGCGCGCGCGCATTGCCGGGTCGGCCAGACGGAGCACCCGCTCGGCCAACGGCAGGTGGGCTATGGTGGCATAGCCGGGCGTCAAGAAAAACGGGTTCATCGAGCACTCAAGGCCGTGCACCATGCCGATCGGGCGGCAGGCCACTTGCGCCTTGATGTCCAGGCCCTCATCGCGCGCTGCTCCCACACGTTGCATCACGCTGCGCCATTTTTCAGGCATGGCATCACGCTGCAACAGCGTGAAGCTCAAGGGGCGGCCGCTGATCTTCGCGCAGTCGCGCAGGATGTTGAATTCGGCGTCGATATCGTCGAAGTCCGAGATCATCTGCAGCACGCCACGGCCGGTTTCACCCACGGCTTTGGAAATGCTGGTCAGCTCGTTGGAGGCCACGCCGAAGGTCGGCGTTTGCTCACCGCGCGAGGTGCGGTGCACGAAGGTGCGCGAGGTGGTGAAGCCCAGGGCGCCAGCCACGATCGATTCCTTGACCACAGCGGCCATTC
>Ga0335394_10007695_pt1 | contig 12151 bp, 8 predicted proteins | sample MAT03_FD_205741 | JGI IMG/M metagenome (GOLD analysis project Ga0335394, IMG submission 205741) | Freshwater microbial communities from Lake Fryxell liftoff mats and glacier meltwater in Antarctica - MAT-03 (spades assembly) (version 2) ... | reverse complement strand
CCGTCTAGTCAACGCACAACTCCTCTGCAGCCAACGTCGCAATGGCATACGCCGGCGCACACCGCGACAGCTCCGGCCCCAATGTCTCGCCCAACAGAATGCGTTCGCCGTCCCATCCACACTCTGCCAACGCAGACTCGGCAAGGAACTCGCCATGGCCGCTGATGACGACACATTCGAAGTCACAATGCTGCAAAGCCGATTTCTTGGCTCGCGATTTTCGCGTAGTTGGGCCTTTCGACAGTTGGCGAATGGCATTAACCAACATTGCCGATTGGGCGGTCGCTATCTCTCGAGCGAGAGCATCGACGTCGCTATCGGTCAGCGTCGAACCATCCTCTCCAACCATCCGCGATAGCCGAAAACGAGCGAATTCGCGAGTCGCAGGCTTGCCGTCAGCCGTATCGCAATTGCTCGGTTCATCCGGCAGATCTCTCAGCCAAAGGTACACGTCTTTCACCGTTGCAAACTGTTCGTTCATGACCGGGCATGGAACCCCAAAAAGGGTCAATTCCCTCACGATACCGGCCACATTCGACCTTTCGACGCCAGTATAAACCAGAGCTCCCGTTTGCAATCGCTGCGAATCGGTTTGCGCTTCCATGGCTATGCATCCGTTTCGAATCGGTATGAGATCCGTGGTCGTCGAGCCGACATCGATCAACAGACAGGATCGTTGCCCAGCTAGTCGGGTCACAAATCGCGCGAGCCCGTGCCAATTCGAGGCAGCCACGCTCCATGGCTCGCGAGCCGATTGCACAACACTCTTCCATGAGCCGTCGACTCCGTAAACTCGAACCAACTCCGAAGGCAAGATCGAAGTAAGCTGTTCCAAGATGACAGCGACCCCTTCGGCTCTGGTCGCAAAACAGTCTGCCAATTCACCAGTCATCGTGACGGCCACCCCGCAAAATGCAGGGCAGGCATCGAGAAGCTGGGCTACCGAAACCGCCAGTTTCCGCGACTGTTTCCACATGGGAAAGCCCATGCTGTGTGACCAACCGGCTGAATGAGCGGCTTTCAAGTTGGCACCGCCGATATCCAGTCCGACCCATGGATGCCCAGACACCCATGGATGCCCAGATACCCATGGATGCCGAGGCAATCGATCGATGGATTCCTGGTTGAAAGATGTCACGTTGGCAATCGAAAATAGAGAAACATTGGTAAGAAGCTGGTCTAACGTCTCGGCCGCCAAAGTGTGATTTACACGATGAGCATGCAATCGCCATAGCTGTAAAAGCGATACTCTTCTTCGATCGCCTTTCGATACGCTTCTAGAATCAGTTCGCGACTCGCAAAAGCGCTTACCAGCACGATTAAACTGCTCCGCGGCAAATGGAAGTTGGTGAGCAAGACATCGACCGCGCGAAACTTGTGCCCAGGACGAATGAAGATGTCGGTTTGACCGCTCCAGGGCATCAGAGAACCACTGCCAGCTTGAGCAGCTGTTTCCAAGGTTCGTGTCGAGGTCGTTCCGATCGCAACAATTCGGCCCCCTTCGGACCGGCAACTTGCAAGCCGCTTGATCACCGGCTCAGTGATCTGGGCATACTCCGAGTGCATTCTATGATCGGACAGTCGGTCCACTTGAATCGGTCGAAAAGTCCCGAGCCCTATATGCAAAGTCACCGAAACCAATGCAACTCCAGCCGCGCGAATCCGCTGGATTAATTCTTCCGTCAAATGAAGTCCAGCAGTGGGAGCGGCCACCGAACCAGGATTGCGAGCGTAAACAGTTTGGTAGCGCTCCTTGTCTTTCGAAGTCATCTGACCATCGCGAATGTACGGAGGCAAAGGGACTCGACCGTTGGTCTCAAGCAACTGGAGCCATGTTACCTCGGGTTCAGGTTTCAGCAAAACGTGCCCTTTGTCGGAACTCGTAACAACGATCAGCCGTTGCGCTTCGCGTCCCTCGGGATCGCGCAAAACGATCGCTTCGCCCGGCTGGATGTAGCCCCGCGATTTGCAAAGGAGTTCGGCGACACCATTCTCTTCGCGAAGAAAAAGTCCCTCCCAACGACCGCGAGTCTGCTCCCGATAACCGATCAATCGAGCGGGGATGACTCGAGAGTCATTGACGACCATCGCATCCCCTGCTCGGAGAAACGATGGCAAATCTCGGACCGACTCATGATCGATTCTACCTGTCTCGCGATGAATGACCATCATGCGTGAATCAGACCGCTTCGTGGATGGCTCTTGGGCGATCAATTCCCTAGGAAGGACGAAATCGTAGTCGTCCAGCTCACTCGCTGGTTTCTCTGGGCTTTCTGCCACTGGTTGCTTTCCAAGATGCGTTACGGCTCCATCGGAGCAGGCGAAATATCGAGGCAATATTCTACCGCTGTTTGTTGAGCCGAGCAGGGGCAGACATGACAAGTTATCTTCAAATCGCTACAATAACTCGGTGGTTTTACCTTGAGCGACCTAAGCCTGCGTTGGCGGCGTTAGACTATGAATCTGCATCCTTCCGTTTTCCGAGGAGCATTCCGATCAAAACATGCGTTTGGGATTTTGGTGATGGCTCTTTGCATGGTCGATGTTCCGAATGCGGCCTCGCAGCCCTCCATTGACTTTGCAGATAGCGGTCTGCATAGCGGATTGCTGGCGCAGCATTTCGACGGTGGAGGTACCAGGAACTACCTGCCGCAACTCATCGTTGCCGGTCTTGCAATTCTGGATTTTGATAACGACGGATGGCTCGACGTATATCTGTTGAACGGCCGAGAGTTGTTTTCAGACCAGAAGGGCGAACCTATTACGCCGTTGGGCAATACTCTCTATCACAATAATCGCGACGGCACTTTTACCGATGTTACTCAATCGGCCGGGGTTGCGAGCTACAGTTTTGGATTGGGCGTCGCCGCCGCTGATTTCGACAATGACGGTGATCAAGATTTAGCCGTCAGCAACTTTGGGTACACGCAGTTTTTTGCAAACAATGGAGATGGAACGTTCACGTCGATAGAGAACGAAGCTGGCACAGCAGGTTCCGCCAATCAATTTGGTGCAGGGATCGCTTTTCTGGATATCGACAATGACGGCTTTCTGGATCTCTTTGCGAGCAACTATGTCGAGTTCAGTCTCGTCAAGTATACCGCGGATTTGCAGCGTTTGTCTCTCTATCCACCTGGTCCTAATGACTTTCGGCCAACCTCCGACAGGCTCTATCGCAGTCTCGGAAACGGAAAGTTTGAGGATGTTAGTGTTCCCTCAGGGATCGCCGGGGCTCCCGGGCCAAGCATGGGAGTCGTATGCGGTGATTTCGACGGCGACCATGACTCGGATATCTTCGTCTGTAGCGACGCATCCGCAAATCAGTTTTTTATAAACAATGGTTTTGGTAAATTCACGGATGTGGCTCTCGAAGCTGGCGTCGCCTACGACTCCAAAGGAACGGCCAATGGCAACATGGGGGTGGAGGCCGGCGACTACGACAACGATGGTTGGGTCGATCTGTTGATTACCAACTATACAGGGCAGGTTCCCATGCTATACCGCAATTTGAAGATCGGTTTGTTTCAAGATAGTAGTCGCGTTTCGCAAGTGGGGCGGACGGCGCTGCCTCATACGAATTGGGGAGTCGGGCTGTTCGACGTTGACAACGATGGTGATTTAGATGCGTTCTTTGCGAATGGTCACTTCCTAAAGCAGATCCAAACGATTGATGATCGCACCAACTACCGCGTTGCGAACACACTCATGAGAAACGATGGGCGTGCGGGGTTTCGCGACATTAGCTCGGAGGCCGGAGCGGGTTTTCGAATCAAAGAGAGTAGTCGGGGAGCAGCCTTTGGGGATATGGACCAAGATGGTGATATCGATTGCATCGTTCTCAATGCGAATACTGTACCTTCGTACCTCGAGAATAGAACCAAGGGCTTGGGTGCTTGGGTGGATCTGCGTCTAATCGGAACGAAAGTGAATCGTGATGCAGTTGGAGCGGTCGTACGAGTGACTATGAAAAACACGACTCAGGTAGCTATGGTACATGCCGGGCGCGGATACCAGAGCCATTATGGAACAGTGCTTCACTTCGGTCTTGGAAGCTCAAAAAGCATTGACCGAATTTCCGTGGATTGGCCAGGAGGGGCAGCAGAGGTTTTTGATTGCCATGAAATCAACCGCCAATGGAGGCTGGTAGAAGGGACTGGAAAACCAGCGATTACGCGTTGAGTAGCCTGGCTACGCTTTGCTCTTGAGTACTGTTGCCGGGAGAACATTGGAGCATCCCCGAAAGCCTTGGATCGTTCGGAGCGAGCTTCTTTGCCTTCATGTATTCCTTTCGAGCCGAATCCATGTCCCCATTCATTTGCAACGCGTTGATCAGGACCAAGTACGCATCGACGGTGCCTAGTTTGTCAGTGGCTCTCCTAGCAGAAAAAACAGCCCGGTCGGCTCGCCCCAGACTTAGCAACAATTTGGCTAGTTGCAGATCGGACGTACCGCTGGAATCCAATTGAGCAGCCTTTGCAAGCGTTTTTTCTGCCAGATCGGGCTGCTTGGAAGCCACCGCAAGACTTGATAAATTCCAGTAGTTCACCATGTTGTCGGGCTGGATCTCCACCAATCTGTTGTACACTGCCAGGCAATCCCCGCCCCTTCCTTGTCGATGGCATAAATCGGCCAAAAGTGAAGCGCTTGTTGCAGACGTTGGATCCAATTTCAATGCCTGAACCAAATGGCTTTCGGCAATGTCCATTGACTTATGCGCAACATGCACCGAAGCCAACATTGTGTATCGCTCACTTGCTAAACTTCGAAACGTTTTTTCGAGAGCGGCAGGGTCTGTAGGAATAGTAGTTCTGGGCGTACTATCTCGAACTTGCTGAGCTTCGTCCCGTTTGCCTTGTCGCGCTAACGCAGTGGCCAGAATAGCGTAGGCTGCAAATTCCGTGGACCCTTCGTTAACTGCTTCCCTGGCCGCCAGCTCCGCATCCGCGAATCTATCGACTTCCACGTACGCTTGCGCCAAACAACGGAGCGTCCGAGTATTCTTGGAATCTTTCTCCAGGGCTTTCTTCAGCGAAACGATTGCTTCCTCGGTTCTCCCCAGCTGACTCAGCACGTCGCCCATCGCAAAATGCAGCGTTGCGGAGGCTGTGCCGCGTCCAATACCGCTGCTCAAGGTTTCTACGGCCAATTCATGTTTGCCGGATTGCATATAAACATTTGCCAGCAAGAGTAAAAACTGTTCATCTTTAGGATCGAACTGCACCCCCTTGCTTAAGACTTCAGCCGCTTGTTCGAAACGAGATAACTCCGCGTAGGCTAAGCCGGCTACTCGAATCACGCTGGGATCCAGCGGATAAGCTGCAATTGCGGCTTCGATCTTGTCCAGCAGTCGTTCTTGTTCGACTTCACGACCATCGAAGGTAACTTCCAACGGGAGTTGGAAACGCGACGACGTGGATTGCGTCACTGGCACGCTGGAGTTCGCTTCGGAGCTTGTTGTTAGCGATTCCGAAGGAATCTCCGTTGAAAATGGTCGGAAAAAAACCATCAATAGCAGTACGAATGAAACCAGGGCGGCGAAACCTACCAGTCGCAGATAACTCGACTTTTTAGGGGTTACTGGAGTCTGTTTTTTCTTGGGGTTTTGGCGATTCATTTAGGCTCGATCAGCTCGACGAAATAATGCACTGCGAATAATGCACTGCGAAGAATGCACTGCGAAGAATGCACTGCGAAGAATGCACTGCGAATAATGCACTGCGAAGAAACTTTGGAATTCCTTCGTCACGTTCAACTGGTTTATAGATTTGCCAACAAAAAACCTAGGTAGGAGGTTGACGCAACCTGCGGAATAAAGTCCCAAGGTCAGTACTTACAATCCTAAATTCTACCAGACGAATGCGTTTTAAGCGCTACAGCGACACGCAAGCGAGAGGGGTTTTGGCGGAAGCGATTTACAGGGTCACGACAGCGATTCGCCCCATTTCTCCTAGCGTGGTCATCCAGAACATACCCACATGGAGATGGCTGTCGCTGTCGGTAGCTTTAACGCTCCCGCGCGGTAAACCCTCAAGTGCATGTATCGACAGAATGCTGTCGGGTGATTGACTTAGTCCCGTTCCGAGAGCCTTTGCAAAGGCCTCCTTGACTACCCACAAATGGTAATAGGCACTCGTTCGATCAGCTATCGGAATCGTATGCCAAATTTGCAACTCGTTCGGATGCAAGTTTTGCTTCGCTAGCATCTCCAATTCCGGCAATGGTCCGATGGTCTCTATATCCACGCCCACTCGGCCCGACGGGCAAGCCGCCATCGCAACCCTCCCCGGCGTCTTCGAAATGCTGAAGTCAAACTCACAATGCGAACGCGTTTGTAGAGAATCCAAGTCGTCAGAAGCCCAACCCAGTTTTCCCAAATCGTCCACAGAAAAATGAACCGAACTGGGCCGTACGGCAAGCATCTGTGCGATACTCTCCCGAGCCAACCCGCGACGGGCGATGAACAGCTCCTGCTCCACTCGTCTTCTAAACATAGCTAATCTCTGAATCTCGCCATCGCGTAACCAGGATCGCCATCGGGCGAACGGTTCGCGACGGAACGGAGAGCTAGCTACCATGACTTTGGCATGACAATCCGATAACTCTAGTGTTGAGAAGAAATCCTGTTCCGTCATGGCTTAAACCGCCAAAGCGTTTGACTCGAACCAAGGCACAACCGTTTGCAACAGTTCCGCCCGATCCTCTCGGAGCATGGTAACGTGGTCCCATTGAGGTTGGAAAACGACACAAACCTCAGCTCGATTTTGTAGTTGAGGAAACATATCGAAAAACTGGTTCGAGTAGCTATAGTAGTCAACCACTCCACCCGTATATACGAACTGCAACCGTACTCCTCGGTCGATGAGTGCGACAAGATCCCGTTCCGACTGCTCGCGATTGGGAAACTCCCGAATATCGAATCCTTGGGGCATCGTCGATGCAGTCGGCCTACCCCTTGAAAACCGATGGTGAATCGTTTCAAACCATTTGGATAAGCTCAAAAGTTTTGGCAAGTACTTAAGTCTGATGTACGGCATGAGGTGTCCCGAGGTACGGTAACCGCAGGCGTCCATGAGGCACGCAGCGACGATTCGCTCATCTTCCGATGCGGATGCAACCGCGTCATCCGCGCCAGAACACAAACCAAAAAGCATAAAATGAGTGTATCCGTATTCACTTTGAAGCATATCCATAGCCTGCTGCACTTCGCTTGACGCTCGTCTCAACGACGAAACTTGGCTGCCGACGGCCATACTCTCGCCTATTCCCGACAGATCGAAACGGAACGAAGGAAGGCCCTTGCACGACAGAGCATCCGCCAGAGAAACGTGCAATCTAGACGGGCCAACGCTAGTCAGCATTCCAGCCGTCAATATCAACACGGCGACCTTTGACTCCCGGCGATTCCCACCGCGGATATCGCATACGTCGGGCTTACAGTGAAAGCCGAAAAGATGCTCATGCTCTCCAAACACGTGTGGTTTATCCATTAGGCGACTCCGTTGGCGAAGAGTGAAGCGATTGCCCGCGAACTGTTAGGTGAGGAGAACGCAACTTGGGAATACTCGTTCGCATTCCAATAGATTTCGTCTTGGCACGCTACGTGACTCCAGTCCGGCAGACCAGGGGATGGTTGATTTGCAGGCAGATAGTCTTTCGATGTAACTATCCATCTCGATGCGGACTGCAATCGGATCGAATCGTTGAGCTCAATGGAAGAGATTTCGTTTTGCATGAACTGGGAACAGGCGTAGCCCATGAACTGGAATGGTTCAGCCTTTCGGAATTTCAAAAATCGAGTTAGGCTTCCCAGTTGATATCGATGCTGCATTCGCAGGCCGTCCAAATAAGATTTCCCACAAAAAACCGGATCCCACAAGACCGCTTTGTCGATACCCGACAACGGAGTCTGGGCTAGCAGGGTTGCGCCCAACCGAACGCCAAGAACCGAGACCGCACGGTGCGATGGATCGAGTGCATGGTCATGGCGAATTCGGTCCACCACCGCGGCTATGTCGGAACGCCATTGTTCCAGCGTGGCCAATTCGTCTCTTCCGGTCGAGTTGCCGGTGCAAGCGAAGTCAAATCGAACGACTTCGAAGCCATCTTGCGAGAGGCGAATAGCGAGTTGCTGTAGATTGCGAAACGAACGGGTACCTTCGTGGCCCGTGGCGTTGCATAGCACGATGGAATGATGGCGCTTTAGTCCATCCGCCGAAACCGATGGATACCTTATCGTAGCCAGTCGTTCCTTTCGACTGACAATCGAAAGGGGCTGAATCTGGGGAAGCTTGCGTCGTCGTTCCGCCGACCGAAATTTTCTCAGGTTAGAGTCTGCTGCATCAACTTTCAAGCTATCCGTTTTGGATAGCGACGCTAGGTGTTGGCTCAAACTCGCAATCGTCGGGTTTGCAAAAAAGTCCCGCACGGGTATCGAAAGATCTAATCTTGTCGTTATCTGAGCGATCACCCGGGTTACCAGCAGCGAGCTACCACCCAATTGGAAGAAATCGTCTTCCCGTCCAACTTGCCCTACGCTGAGGACCTGCGCCCAAATCGAAGCAAGATCTCGTTCCAGTTCTGTTTCAGGCTCCCGATACTGGATTTCGCGCGCGACTTCGCCAGACTCCACCGAAGGCAATGCCGTTCTATCGATTTTTCCATTGATCGTTTTGGGAAAGGAATCGAGAAAGAGATAGCGTGACGGAACCATGTAGTTTGGTAGCCGGTCCCGAAGAAACGCCGAAAGATCGCTGGCTGACAGCGGACTAGATCCTTTTCGAACGACGTATGCCGCAAGGACTTTTTGACCAACGTTCTCACCACTTAGGACGAGGGATTCGCTGACGGAATCACATTGCGACATAACCGCTTCGATCTCACCCGGCTCGATGCGGTATGAGCCAATTTTCATTTGGTGATCGACGCGACCAGAGAACTCGATATCGCCCGAAGGCAACCATCGGGCTAAGTCTCCTGTCCGATAGAGCCGGGTCGCATCTGCGCTACCATCGATCGAAATGTGAACAAAGGCCTTTTCGGTAAGATCGGGTCGGTTCAAGTAGCCGCGTGCGAGAGCCGCGCCGCTTATGAACAAATTGCCGGTGACTCCGATTTCCACCGATTGAAACTGGTCGTCGAGAATATGCGCCGCGTATCCGGCCAGTGGCTTGCCGATTGGCATCTGGGGTTCATCCCAATCTTTGGATGGGATAAAGGCGGTGCAGGTAACAGTAGTCTCTGTTGGACCATAGGCGTTGCACCAAAGAGCTTCATGTTGGCTCTGGCGACGCCAGCGTCGAAAATGCTCAACCGAAACCTTTTCGCCCGTAGCGATGAGCAAACGCAAGCACTCTGGAACATGCGAATTGGAAGCGACCATGAGGTCAACCCATTCATGCCAATAGGCAGTTGCGATGTGCAAAGCCGTGATCTGGTGGGTGTTGATCAGGTAGGAGAGCTCATTGATCGCCTGTGCCCGTTCGCGTGGACGAACGACGACAGTGCTTCCGACCAGCAGAGGTGGGAAGATTTCCTCGATTGCGATATCGAAATTCAACGTGGAGAATTGGAGCGTCCGGTCCGAGGGCTGGAGTTGGTATAGATCGACATCCGCCAAGCAGTAGGTTGTCAAAGAGCGATGCTCAATCTGCACTCCCTTGGGCTTGCCTGTCGACCCGGAGGTGTACATGACGTAAGCCAAGGAATTGGACGGGATATGCAGCGATAGTTTTTCGCCAGGCGTCTGCCACAATCTTTCATCGTGCGGGTCGATAAACGAGCATACGTTCTCGCCCGTCGCTTCGAAGAGATGCAAGTAGTCAGAATCGCAAAAGACCATTTGGATCGAGGCGTCATCGACGATGAAAGCCAGTCGCTCTTTAGGAAATTCGGGATCCAGCGGGACGAATGCACATCCGGACTTTAGGATGCCTAACATACTGATGATCGCCGTCGCGGATCGGTCCATGCAGATCCCGATTCGGTCTTCGAGTGCGAAGGAACAATCGATTAAGAATCTCGCGATCTGGTTCGCGCGTCGATTGACCTCTTCATAGGTCCATGTCTTACCCTCAAACTCAATGGCGACGGCACTACCACGCTGGTGCACTTGGTGCTCAAAGCGAGTCGCAAACATGTCGACGCTCGCGGATTCAATCTCCGGATCTGTTGGGCAGCTGAGCATACAATTTACAATGAGGAAAAAGAACCGATATGAAACCCCAGTTCCGCACCATACAAGTCTGGCACATAGAAAATCGGGGCTTTGGACTGCTGACCTACTACCCTCTGGATTGAGTCGGAAAGGATTGCTAAACCGCGCAAGAGGTCTTCGTCAGAAATGGTTAATGGAGGTAAAAGTTTAACGACCTGATCGCGTGCTCCCGAGGTTTCAATCATCAAGCCATCCTCGAACGCTTGGCGACAAACCTGACCTGCCAGTGCAGCATCCGAGAATTCGAGTCCCCAGATCATTCCGCGGCCACGCACCGCCGAACACGCTGAACCGAACTGTTGCATCATGCGTTGCAGTTCGAACTCGATCGTCACACTGTGAGTATCGATTTGAAGACCAAGTCGATTATCGCGCCAATATTCGAGAAGCTGTCGGGCTGCAACAAAGGCGAGGTTGTTGCCTCGAAAGGTCCCTGTGTGCTCACCAGGATTCCAGGTGTCGCAGTCGCGGCGCATCAAGACCAATGACATGGGTAATCCACCACCGATCGCTTTGGAAAGACAAACAATATCCGGTTCAATACCAGCCCGCTCGAAGGAAAAGAAGGTACCTGTTCGGCCATTCCCAACTTGAATGTCATCGATGATCAACAGGACATCGTGTGCTTTGCATATGGCCGCTATACGACGTAGCCATTCGAAACTCGCGACGTTTATCCCTCCTTCACCTTGCACGGTTTCCAGGATGACTGCGGCAGGCAGAGGCAAACCACTGCTCCCGTCCGCAAGCATCTTTGCCAAAAGAGTCGAAGTGTCGACGTTGCCGAGGTAACCGTCAAACGGAAGGTGGGTCACGTTGCTGTGCGAGCCATAGCTAATGTCGTGATAGTATTGATTTCCCGTGAGAGCTAAGGCACCTAGCGAATGTCCGTGGTAGGCGTTCGTAAAGGCAACGACATGGGAACGCTGTTTCGATTTGCGGGCTAGCTTGATTGCCGCTTCGACGGCATTTGTTCCAGTTGGACCAGTGAACTGGACTTTGTAGTCTAAGTTTCTAGGTTTGAGCAAAATCTCATCAATGGCCTCTAGCAGTTCAATTTTTGCAACGGTTGCGGTATCCAAGCCATGCAAGACTCCGTCCTTCTCAATGTAAGAGAGAATCGCTTCCTTGACCCGCGGGTTGTTATGACCGTAGTTCAATGTCCCGGCGCCCGCGAAGAAGTCGAGATATCGTTTCCCGTTACAGTCTGTTAGCCAAGAGCCCTTCGCTGACTGAAAAATGGTCGGGAACGATCGGACATAGCCACGAATGTTCGATTCGAGCCGATCGATGGTATGCTGAATCATCATGCTGATCTACACGTGCGCAAATGGTTTGAGATGCCAACTCTGCATCGAGCGGGAAACTGCCGACATACCTAGAAGCTAGGTTTAAAATGGCTGGTGAGCAAAGGTGAATTCGGGCTCAGGGAACAGAATGCTGTGATCGTGGCGGGATGTGTTGTTTGTACGGGTTGAATCGAAGAAGTTGGTCCAGCGGCGGCTCGCAACGTCTTGGAGAGGAAGCGTTCGATTCCTTCGAAACAGGCGAGGATGCAGTCAGGATGCCATTGGATTGGCGTTTTCGCTCCGCACATCCTCGCTTTCCAACGGGCGGGTACACAATAAACTGAGCACCGCCCTGGGCAGAGATACGACCAATGCCTGGAGTGCAGATTTCGAAATTCAGGACTCCATAAGAGATGCCGCCATCGCGTAGTGCTTGTTTGACTGTGTTGTGTCGCATGGTTTGTTTTCTGTGTCCAGTAGCCGACTCTTGCCATGAAATCGGTGATTCCGCCGAGTGAATCGTAAGCACCTAGGAATAAGTTTTTTCGTTTAACAGACCGACTGACTCATAGCTGCAAGCTAAGAGGGCAGAGCTCGTTCTAAGCCCAGCGGGCTGGCACATCCTTTGCCGGTGGTGTTAACCACCGGT
>Ga0335394_10007693_pt1 | contig 12152 bp, 8 predicted proteins | sample MAT03_FD_205741 | JGI IMG/M metagenome (GOLD analysis project Ga0335394, IMG submission 205741) | Freshwater microbial communities from Lake Fryxell liftoff mats and glacier meltwater in Antarctica - MAT-03 (spades assembly) (version 2) ... | reverse complement strand
CGCCGAGATCGTCCCTGCATCCGCAACGCCCAGTTGAAACTGTGAACACTGAAGCGTTCCATCCACAGCACGAAAATCAGCCGTTAAATCACCCAAGCTCGCATCCGCAAACTTTAGGTTTTCGCCTTGCAGATGCAGAGTGCCTTCAGGTTTTAGGTTTTCCAAAGTGATATCTGCATTCCCCGTAAGACTCCCGCGAAGCAGCGCTCCATTTACTTTCAGACCCATCTGCTCCAGTTCAGGCGCATTGATCGCAAGCCGGAACGCTGTCCCGGTCTCCGCTAGCCCATAGCCGTCATCCTTCAAAAACAGTCCGCCGCTTGCCTCCACGACGTTCCTGCCACGAGTAAAATTAATCGTCTTCACGACAAGCTTGCGATCGCCAAAGTCGCCTTCGGAAAGGAGACGATCCATCAGGACGTCGCCAATTTGCGCATCCGTAGCCTCGACCGTGTATTGCGCAGTCAGCGAATGCAGCGCGTCACCGAGCGTCTCCACGCCGCGCTGGGCGTTGAGTTTTGCATTCAACGTCTTGATCGTATTTGTCCCGTAATTCAGGTCGCCGCCCTGCACCACGGCATCCGCCGTAATACGTCCGCCGCCGATGGAAAGGATTCCTTCTGATTGCAAACTCCCCTGCAAGCCCAGCTCCCCAGGAAACTTGGATAAATCGGACGCGTTGAGCTTGTAAGAAATTTTACCGTTAGCCTTATGGATATCAGGTTCCGTCGGAGAAATCTCCATCGCGCCTTCCGCCTCAAAGTTCAGTCCGTCAGCATGGATTTTGAGCGTCTTCAATCCCATCACGCCCTTGTTCCAATCTGCCCGCAACTCAGCATTTCCAGTCAGACTATGTTCCGTAGCCTCGGAGTGCGCCTGAAGCGACAGACTCCCCGTCCAGCTCTCCACCTTTTCGGGAACGCCAATGAGACTCAGCTTTAAATCATCCAGCACAGCCGACACCGGCGAAATCCCGCCAGCCATTTCGATCACCTCTTTCAGTTGGATAGCGGAGGAAACCAGCGTGATCACCAGCGCCTGCGGATTCGCGTCCGGAGCCACACGCAGCGTAAACTGACCGTCTGCTACCGCGACTTTGATTTCCAGCCCGCCATCCGGGAGCGCCTCACTACGATGAGTGAGCAATAGCCGAACAATCTCCAGCCGCTCAGCAACTCGGAACTCTTGAATCAAAAGCCCCTGAGCATCGTGCTGGAAAGGCACTCGGATTTCCCCGGTAGTCAGCCCCCCAGCAATGCTCAGATTTTTCCAGCCAAACTCGCCCCCTGTCCCCCGTGACGCCTTAAGACTCAAGGCATCCACGCTAAACTGGTCTTTAACTGCCAGACTGACGCTCCCAATATTGATTTGCCCGGTAGGTAAATCGAGCCCCTTCAGGAGCTCATTGAATTGCACCGCAATCGGCTTGCTTGGTTTATCCGGCCCCGAGTCCTGCGGCGTCAGCACACCGTTTATAGTGGCAATATCTACCCGCTTCAAAGCCTGTCTCCAATCACCCCGGAACAGCTTCCACAAATCGTAGTCCACATACAGCCGGTCCAGCGTAAGCGATTCCACCGCCCCCAGCCCGGAGCCATCGTCGCGAACCTTCACATCGCGCAACTCCAGCGTGCTCCACACATTCCCGGATACCCTAAGATCGAGCACAAGATGCTCTTTCCCAGCCAACCATTGTGCCGCCCAGCGCCCTCCCACATGCAAAATCGGACGGTGAAAAATCAGGACCATCAGCAACCCCCACATCACCCCACGAATCACCCGTCGCAGAATCAATCTGCGCCTGGAAGTAGGTTTGGATGTTTTCGGATCAGTCATGAAGAAGCGCAATCCTTAGCAGTCGATGGAAAGTCACACCACAGCAATCCCACAAGCGAACGCTGGCTTTTGAAAATGGTTTTTCAGACTACTGTAGTCCGCCCTATGTCGTGAGACCTATCAATGAAGCGTTTCCATTGCCTGAGAAGCAGCGGGAATCGGCTTCCGTCTCTCAAGTGTGGGTTTAAAATTGCCGAACGCCTCATAATGATAAGTTGCGTTCTGTTGGGCGGATTACACTAGTATTCAGTAATACCTAAATTTTCGGATATAGCCTGGTAAGTTTTATGCGTGCGTCCTCTGTAGTGAAGTGCCAGTTGATTGGAGCGCCGCGTTGATTGCGACTCCTTTGCCAAGCGGCGACTTCGCGTCGCATGGTCGCGAAGTCCGGGAGACGGCGATCAAGGCACTGGCGGGCGAGGGCACTGAGTTCGATCTCGGCGATATTCAACCAACTGCCATGTTTGGGTGTATGATGAATTTCTAGCCGCTCAGCCAAACGGCGCGCTTGTGCTGGCGGAAAGGTGGCATAAAGCGATGCATGTCGTGGGTATTGAGATTATCCATGACGAGGCGAACCTTGATTGCCTTGGGGTAACGCTCATCGAGTATGGCCTTGATGAAGTAAGCCCTATCCTGCCGGGTGCGTCGCTCGGTTACCTCGACGTGACGGCGTCCGGCCAGCGGTTCAACTTTGACGAAAAGCGTAGCCACTCCGTTACGGACGTATTCATGATCAATGATCTGGCCGTGTCCTGAAGCCATTGAAATGGGGGGCTCCACCTCGCTGACCAACTGTTTGCTGGACTCGTCCATGCAAACAACTGGATAGCGTGGATCAAGGGGCGGTCGGAATACCTCCAACACATCCTCCAACACATCCTCCATGACGGCGACAAACGCCGCATTCTGATCAGGCGGGATCTTCCAGTATTTGCTTAGGTGAGGCTTAAGCGCATTTTTTTTAGCGAGCGCTGCACAGTCATCGTAGAGACGGAATTAGCGATCTTTAACTCGACGAGTTTGTTGGCCAGAAGCCGCACCGTCCACCGTCGGAATCCATCAGGAGCTTGGGAACAGGCCAGAGCGGTCAGGCGGGCGTCGAACTCGCCGTCAAAAACAGCCTCCCTTGGTTTAGGTTGCGCTTTGCGCGCAAGTGCCGCGTCTAGGCCCTCCTCAATAAACCGTTGCTTGAGGTGTTCGATAGTGCGCGAAGTGACGCCCAAAGCGGTGGCAACATCCGCCACTTTCCATGGATCGCCCCACTCGCCCGCGTCGCACAAAAGCAGGGCACGTGCGTAGAGAAACTTTGTCGCCGTAGAATTGCCACGACGTGTCAGTTCGGTGAGTTGTTCGCGTTCTTCCTTCGTTAGGGTAACTTTATATCGGTTGGCCATGCCGGGAATTTAGACCGAATTCGCCAACTATAATACGAAAATATTAATGTTACATGATACTAGTCACCCGAGGTCACCACGGGCGGATCCGTGTTCTTGGATTCCGTCGGGACATGCACTGGCGGATCGAGTGATTTGCGGACCGGCTGCGGCGCACCCACTGCGCGACGGTAGTTTTCCACCGCTTGTAAAATCGATTGCGCCAGCAACTGACGATAGTTGGAGCTGGCGATCAATTTTGCATCCGCCGGATTGCTCATGAATCCGCCTTCCAACAACACACCCGGCATTTTCACATCGCGAATGACAACGAATCGGGCGCGCTTCAACCCACGATCAAACAGCCGCGTTTTAATCACCATCGAAGCATGCGCAGATGTCGCGAGTGCGATGTTCTGGGCGTCAAACGCATTGCCAGCGCACTCTACGAGATCGGTGACAGCTGGTCCGTCGGACATCATCGAAGGCACACCGCGCGGCGCGAGCGTGTAGGTTTCCACGCCAGTCCCCCACCCTCCTGCATTGAAATGAATGGAGATAAACAGCGCGTTCTTATGCTGATTGGCGATCTTCACGCGCTCATCGAGCGGCACGAAATAATCGCCGCCGCGTGTCAGGACGACTTTATAACCTGCCGCCTGCAAAAGCGCCTTTGCCCGCATCGCCGTATCGAGTGTGGAGGCCTGCTCCGTTCCGAAAAAACTGGTCGCTCCTTTGTCATGACCGCCATGCCCGGCATCCAGGATGATGGTTTTCACCAAGTCCGCCCCCTTGATTTTACCGGGCCTCATCACTGGCTCCAAGAGCTTCACAAGATCCATGCGTGAGATACACACACTGCCTTTATGCGCCACAAGCGGATAGCTCAGGATGAATTTGAGATTATTGATGAAGAGCTCCTGGGAATCTTCCTTACCTCGCAAACTGCGCGCACTACTGCTGGCAGTAACCTCTTTTTCGTGCCGCTTTAAATTGGGCAACCCGTAAAATGCCGCGACATTTTCCATCGTCACGTAATCACGCCCATCAAGCTGGTACACGGTCCAGTCCGTCGCACCGCGCATTTGCACGCTGCACCCCAGTAAAATCAAGATCAAGGCACATAGCCATCGCATCGTGCGCGGAAAATAGGTGGAGGAGTCCGAGGCGCAAGCATTTCCCCGGCGCATTTCACAAGCAAAAATTAAATGCAGCTTTGATATTTCACCATCATACCCTATCAAGCGGGCACTCCCCTTATGAAACTACGTGATTTTGGAATACTGGTTCTTCTACTGGCAATCGGTGCATTTATTTACTGGAAGTATTTCAAGCCTGAACCTCCCAAGCCAACTCCAGAATCCGCACTGGCTGCCACACCTGCCGCCATCCGGCGTCTTTCCACACTGGCAGACAAACACATCGATTCCATTTTTTCGCCGCTCGACGACAAGGCCGCTCTCATGCCCCATCAGGAACTTCGCAAGCTGCGGGAAAACCTGGCTGACGATGCCACCAAAGCCTCTCCAGAGGAACGTCCACTCTACCAGACAGCAATCCAACTTTGCGATTCATTGTTGAAGGCAGTGAAGGAACGGGAGAGTTCATCCTCGAGTCTGGCAGCACTGCATTCCACGCCTCACAGCACGTCCCTCAGCGACAACAAAGATAAAAGCAAGGATGCTGCGGACAAACAACAGTTGTTCGAAACGGGGATTAAGCAGCGCTGGGTGGAAAATTCAAAAGGCTACCGAGATCAAGCTGCTGCACTCTACAAACGGCTACGAGAAGAGGAGCGGAAGCTGAATGCCCAGGACATCGGAGACGCCCCCGTAACAAAGCCCGCTCCTTAGGAGACTGTTGAAATACACAACTACGCATTTCGGTGGGGCAAAATCTTACTCTTTGTCTTACTCGCTCTCAGTGACCGAGTTTTAAGTGTGAAGTTTTAAGAAAAGGCAGTCCTCATCCATCGTCTGCCGCTCCAATCAACCATCAACTATCACCAATCAACTGCGTTTGATGGCGTTAAGAGCAAGACAGCCGAGCAAAGCGAGACAGACGTGGGGGTAAGCAGGTCAAAAAGTAAGAACCTTCGGTTTCATTCATCCCATCCATCCACGAGGTTTTTCAACAGACTGTTAATAGAGGTCGAGCTTAGTGCTTCAACAAGCTATTAAAACACCCCACCAACCTCCCATTCTTCAACGAGGTTTTTTGAAAGCTCACCCAGAAAGCGTGACGGGCGTTGCATCGGGTCTCCGTAGCCATTTGAAAAACTCATGCACGGGTAGGTGAGATATAGTTCGTCCTTGGCGCGAGTCACTGCGACGTAGAAAAGACGCCGCTCCTCCTCGATAGCCTCGTTCGATTCCAACGAACGCGATCCCGGAAATTTCCCGTCTGCCAGCCAGATCACGAAGACAGCTTTCCACTCTAGCCCCTTCGCCTGATGCACGCTGCTCAACACTACTTGCTCCTGATCCTCCTTCGGTGCGGTCGCCTCGTTGTCGAGATTGGTGAGTAACGCAAGCTGATCCAAAAACTCCTGCGCACTGGTATATTGCTGCGCAAAATTGGCGAGCGTGTTCAAGTCCTCCAAGCGCTGTTCATGGTTCGGGAAATTCTGCTTCGCGTAATCTTCATAAACCGCGTCCAAAACCGTCTCGATCATTTCGCCCGGTGACGCCATCTGCCCGTCACGCACCAATTCATCCAGCGTGTAAACAAGCTGTAGCCAAGTCTTCGCCGCTTTCCCAGGAACCTTGAGAGGCTCCAGCAGTTCCTTCACTCCGGGACCTCCACTCCACGGATTCCCACTTGTCACAGGAAGCGCCTGTGTCGGCTCCTCTCCCTCGGGAGCAATCGGTGTTTGATCTGTAGCAACCGGTTTGAAATCCAATTTTGTCGTCACTGCTTTAATAACCGCACTCCAAAGCGTGTCCGCCGAGCGCGGACCAATCCCGGGCAGCAGTTTCACCACGCGTTTGAAAGCTACTTCGTCGCGTGGATTTACGATCCATTTTAAAATCGCGCCTACATCCTTCACGTGTGCCTGCTCAAAAAAACGCAACCCGCTGGTGATTTGGAACGGAATGCCGCGTCGCGTCATTTCCATCTGCAACTCCATCGAATGAAAATGCGCACGATACAGCACGGCAATCTCGTTGAGTTCCATCCCTTCCTCATGCAGTTCCAGAATGCGCTGGGCAACAAACTGCGCCTGCTGGGCACTGTTGCCCAAGGGAACGAGCGCGGGTTTCACGCCGGATTCTGGACGCACACTCACCAGATGCTTTTCAAACTGCTCCGTGTTCGCAGCGATGGCGGCGTTTGCGACCTCCAACACTTCGGGAATGCTGCGGTAGTTCGTCTCTATCTTATACACCTTGGCACTAGGATACCGCTTGGGAAAATCCAGGATATTGCGGAAGTTCGCACCGCGCCAAGAGTAGATGCTTTGCGCATCGTCGCCCACAGCCATGACGTTCTGATGTCGCGCTGCAAGGATTTCGATAAACCCACTCTGGAGATGATTGGTATCCTGATATTCGTCCACCAGGATGAACTGAAACTGCCGCTGGTAATGTTCCGCAAGCTGGGGATACGTGAGCAACAGCGTCACGGTCTTTTCCAGTAAGTCATCAAAATCCATCGCGTTTGCCGCCTTTTTGCGAAGCTCATATTTTTTTCGCGCATCGGCGATCTGCTCAGTGAACTCCAATAAATGCGAGTGCTTTTGCTCCAATACCTGCTCGAGCGGGAGATTGGTATTGAGCTGATAGCTCAGAATATCAGCAATCACTCCCGCCTTCGGAAAGCGCTTTTCTTTTGGATCAAAACCCAGCGTGAGGATCACATCAGCCATCATGTCTTCCGCGTCCTCCCGATCCATGATGCTGAAGCCCGCTGCAAATCCGGCTTCATTCGGGTGACGCCGTAGGACACGATTTCCGATACTGTGAAACGTGCCGCCCCAGAGCCGGGTCAGATCGTTCGGAATCAAAGACGCCACGCGATCCAACATTTCGCGGGCGGCTTTATTGGTAAAAGTAAGGAGTAGGATGTGCTGCGGCTGAACCCCATTTTCCACAAGGTAGGCAACACGATAGGTCAGGGTCCGTGTCTTTCCTGAACCCGCTCCAGCAAGCACCAGCGCTGGCCCCGGCGGAGCCAGCACCGCTTCGAGTTGCTGCGGATTCAACTCCGCCGCAAAATCAATGCGTGGAGCAACCGGACCGGAGCGATGAAGCGTATATTGTCGTGCCATTCAGAAGAGCAGGCGTTTTCGTTGCCGGACGGCGAAACAGCAAGTTCATACTTGGGGACAGCCGCATGTCGGATTGCAGCAACAAGATGAAATTTGATTCTACGCTTATCCTTAGGAGGCTGCTGAAATACTCAGCGAACATTTCGCTGGGGCAAAATCTTACTCTTACTCTTGCTCTTGACCTTGATCTTACTCCCAGTCGGATTTTCCTCAAGGCTGGGTGCCAGAACGGAACTCACCCATATCGATATCACCTTGCTGCGCTACGAGCACGACCCCGTTGCCCGCTTTAAATGCACCTGGGACAGAAACACCAGCCGGACCTGTAGTCACACCTGTAGCATTTAATGCTCCGCTCGCTTCAACATCGCCGTTCCAACGCACTACGAGCGCATTCTGCCGCACGGTTTGATTGGTCGCCGCATACTGGGCCAGCGGCAGACGGTTTCCATTCGCATCTTTCTGATATCCACTCCCGACGACAAACGCCGCTCCTGTCTCAGGCGTAGCTGCCGCTGGAGCCGCATTATAAGCGCCGACCACAAACTGCGCCGCCCCGCCGCTGCTCACTCCCGTCCCAATCGCCGCCCCATTATCCCGCCGCACCGTCATTGCATTCTGCTTCACCGTCGGCCCACCAAGAGTCTGGTATCCATTTCCCAGGACAAAAGTCACACTCGCATCATTAAACGCCGTCGTATCCATCTCCGGAACCGCTGGGAATACTTCATTACACCTTCCAATCACCGTCTGATTCGCCCCATTCGCCTCCGTAGAACGCCCAATACTGATCGAATAAAACCCACGAGCCCTCGGCCCACCATTCCCAAAAGCTACTGAAGACAACCCCTCCGCTCCAGCCGCCGCACCAATCGCTACACCATTGTGAACTCCCCCCGTTGGCACTATTGCGGGCCCATTCGCACGGCTGTTGCTTCCTATCGCAACCGACGCAGTTCCTTTACTAGACGCAAATCCTCCAATCGCAATCGTATAGCCACCATCAGCACTTGAGTTGCGCCCAATTGCTATTGACCCAGTATTATTGGCATAGCTCATAGAACCTAATGCGAGCGTAGGTAAAAACCCAGTTGCGTTGGCTCCTACACCAATAGCCACAGCCTGGCTAGTCGTAGTGCTTGCGCCCAACAACGCTAGTGATGCTGCTGGAACCGTGCTGGATTGTGTTATTACTTTATTCCCTGCGACTGTAAGATTGCCACTCACTGACACATTCCCTGTAGTATCTTGCATAAGAACGCTGTAGCTTAGCCCGCTTTGATCAAAGATTTGAACATTTGCTGCATTGGGATCAATAATAACTCTTCTGCCTTCACTCCCGAAAACGCTCAATTTTCCATCCATACTCAACTGCATTTGATTTCTCGCAGCCTCTCCTCCTATCCTAGAAGTTTGCCAGCGCCATTCTGTCCCAGAACCCGCACTTTCAACTAAAAAAGTTCCGATTGAGTTTAGACTGACCGGATCCAACACATTATAACCAACATTTAATGAACCAGCGTTAATGTTTCCGCTTCTTAATTCCAAAGATAATTCTGGTGAGCCAGCTTGTGTGCTTCCTAGAACGCCAACTTCATTAGCGTGCTCTATACTTAACCAATCGGTTGCAATAGTTCCAGCTTGAAGTGATGTGCATGATACAGTGAATAGAAATATAAAGTGCTTCATTGCCTTCTCATAAATGAAGCATTTATTCTGTCAATAAGTCATTGAATACAAGTAACTTAATAAGTAAAAATTTTATGAGTCGTATTTACGATTGCGCACCCCGTGAACGTCTTGAAAGTAAAACTTTGCTGAATAGCATCAGCAATTGGATCAGGCTTATGGACTCAGGCGAACATTACGTCTTCACCTTATCCATAAACACATGGCTCCAGTTTGATTAGGCTTTCTATCACTCTCAAATAATCCTAAAAACGGCAGTTTAGGGGGTATTTTTTTTGGCTTTTTTACAGGGAAAAGACACACTTGCGGAGCAGTTGTATTAGCTCACCCCTAGAGCCCCTTGGTTTTCTCTGATAGTGAAGCTCAACTGCGGTTTTTAAGATATATACCTCTTAGTGAGGATAAAATAAAAAAGGCGCATACTCAAAGAGTATGCGCCTTTTAAACTAAATTATTTATTTTCTACGGCGACGGCTTGAACAAACAGATGCGATTCCTAAGATTACCAAAGCAGAAGACGCTGGCTCAGGAACAACTATCTGACTTGCATTACCTAATGCATTACTTTCTCCTGGAGGAGCAAAGTTATCTGTAAGAAGGTTATCAAACTGGTAAACTAAGCCATCTGTATAACTTCCAGGGGTAGTCCAAATTAGATCTCCATATTGACTAGTTGTTCTAGTAAATTCTCCGTATCGTGTTCCATTTGCTAATCCATTTGCTGAGTTAATAGAGTTAAAATTAGCAGCTGTAATACTTGGCCACCATCTAAGACCAAACTTCATATTGGTTGCAGGAACAGTTAAAATATCAAATTCGAAAGCACGATTCATAAGGCCATCAGATCCGTCAGGCCCATCTAATAAATCGAACGCTTTTGTAGATGAAAAGGTTGCGGAGTCACCATTAATTAGTGCTACATCTAAAACTGAATCGTCACCACTCACCCATCTGTTTAGCCCTGTAGAACTGCCATCAGCTATATTAATTTGGTTAAAAAACCCATCGGCACCTAAATTAATTAGCTGAAACAACGATCCAGCTGCAATTGTATTTCCATTCTGATCATTAATTCGAGCTGCACCAATATTAAATGCGATGGATGAATATGAGTTGTTTAAACTAATAGCCGCTGTAAATAAGGCTATAGCAAGTAATTTTTTGTGTGTCATTTTTGGTTGGGAGGTTACTGGGAGAGTGCTACTAATAATTGGCATCGTTTATCCAGTCTTTACCTACGCTATTAGCTTTTTTGCGTAGAATATAGGCTTGCCCAGGCTGCAACAGAATATCTTCACCTATGGTAGTGCTACTGCTTCCAACCTGACGCCATCCATTTGTAGGAGCGCCTACATATACATAACTCAATGTTGCTGCCCTATTAAAGCCTGTTCCTGCTGGCCAAGTAATTAACTCGTCTTGACGTTGCGGAGAGAGCGTTCCAGTTGAATGCTTCAAAAAGCTTTTCACTGGATCTTGGTCTGCCAAACCAGATTGGTTTAACTTAACAGGTGCTGGGCGGTTAATTGAAATGTAAATATCATTTCCACTGACAGCACTTCCACCCGGAATAAAGCTAATCATCTTGTTCATGACAACCCAACCTGTATTGGTTAATTCGATTGAACCAGCATTCCTGTTTTTAATCATAAATGCCTCATTTGGCCGTAGCACCCAGTCTGCTACTGTAGTAGGCTGTCCACTTTGCGCAGCATTTGAAGACCACGTATTTGTATTAGTAATATAATACACTGTTAGAGTAGCAGCTTTATTGATCCCAACACCCGTGTAGCTGGTAAACTTGACTTCATCTCCAACATTGTTAAGTGCCGTTGGACGACCTTCAAGAATTGGCGTTCCGCTCGCTGCAGGATTTTCAAATACATCTCGGATACGGAAGTAAGGGCGAATTTTAACACCATCGCCAGCTAGCAGCGCGACTGGCGCGCTTCCATTAAACGCATGGGACAACAAGCTGTCTCCTTCAGTATCCAGCGTAAGTGAGTTAGTGCCATTGGCTGTCACTTTGTAATAAAGACCGCGGAGAGCGCCCGAAGTAAATTCAGCGTAGTAGGTTTCGCGCTGACCAGGGTGCGCATACACAAATGCACTTGCAGTCCAGTTCGGCGATCCAGAGCCTGCGTTTACGGTGAAAGAGGTTGCAGTAATAGATCCCGCTACTGTTCCAGCGAAAATTGCATCACGCGCCATAGGCAACGAAATGTAGCTGTCTGTATTGCCAGGCAAAGTCTGCTTGACGAACCCTACCGGATCCGTTGTGGCGCTGGTTTGAGCGTGGATTGAGGGTGAAGCAGCCACTGCGAAAATTGCGGCGACGGCGAGGGTGGAGATTCTGGGGAGCATCTTCATATGTTTGGTTTGTAGGCGGTTTATGTGTTGGCGCAAGTAATTTTTAAAAATATATAAATATAATTTGGGCACGCTGCTTGAACGGGCTCAGTGCATAAAGCGAAGGTAGTGCCAATCGGGGTTTAATTTTTGATTGGAGAAATTTAAATAATTGAAACGGTTGAACTTGAGTTCAAGTGCGTTATCCCTCGCATTTCCCCCATGGTTTGATGCCGGGCGAGTTACTTACTGCCTACTAGCCATCATGCCGCTGAAGGGATGCTCCGTATGATTAGAGGAGTTCTTGGCTGGACGCCTTGCCTGCATTTCTCACACTTTTTTGCATGAGCGAAATGTTACGGTAAAACGCAAATTGCCGGATTTATACCAATTCGTGATTGAGAACGAAGCATCGTAGTAGCGGCGTCACTATAATCAGCATTACCCATAAGTATTCATGCTCTGCGTTGGCCCCTTGGGCCCGTTGGGGTTAATGCGCTGCCTGCATTACTTTTACCCAGGGTCAGAACTCCTGATCTCACCCTGTAGAGGAAAGACATTGAGGAAATAAGCTGAACCGGAAATTTGAGATTTTGCCGAGGAGGCAGGCTTTCAGTTGAGTTCCTACACGG
>Ga0335394_10007691_pt1 | contig 12153 bp, 8 predicted proteins | sample MAT03_FD_205741 | JGI IMG/M metagenome (GOLD analysis project Ga0335394, IMG submission 205741) | Freshwater microbial communities from Lake Fryxell liftoff mats and glacier meltwater in Antarctica - MAT-03 (spades assembly) (version 2) ... | reverse complement strand
TCCGGCGCTGTGGTCGATTCAACATCCGCCGTCGGTATTGCTTCCGCAACCTTGGAATCGGCCGCCACCGTGGGTGCCGCACCCGCTACAACACCCACCGCCGCAGTACATTTGAACTCCGCTTCGATCTTCCCGCCATCCGTCCCGCGAACCTTCACCGGCCCGGTGCAGGCTGTTCCCGTCGGGAACGCCATCTCCATCTTCACCTTGTCCTTGCGTCGGCGTGCATCGATTGTGAGACCGTTGCTTTGCCACTGCAGATTCGTGGGGCGCCCCATTCCGCCCTCGATGTAGATCCCCACGCCCTCAGGCGTAATGCGTCCCGAAACCGCCGTCGGATCGATCGCCTTTTCGCCCACGATCTGCATCGTGACGCTGTCGCCCTCTACCTTCACCGAGGCCGAATCGACGAATACCGGATCGGCCGCGAACAGGCCTGCGAAAAAGAGAACTGAAGCTCCGGGCATGCCCAGGCAATATCGGCCAGATCCTTCAGATTTTGAAGTTCGGGGTTATTGCTCGGTAGATTCGGTCTTTATTACCGGTTCCGGACGCCCGCCCTTGCGGATCTCCTCGCCGATTTCCTGGCATGAAATCGCAGTTTCATCGACCACATGCGTGAGCAGATCATGGATCGAAATCGTCGCCAGGTTGCTTTTCTGGCCCAGCATCCAGTCCATCAACGATTCGAGCCGTCGGGCCGCATCCATCCCATCCGCCGTGTGGGTTGGCAGCCCAACCGGCCAGACGTCTTTCAGAATTCGATAAGACGCTCGCACACAGTAGAAAAGAGCGCGCGGAAAACGCGGCTCGAACACCACGAACTGAATCATCGTGTTTACCGTGACGCGGCCGTGGTTCAGCTTGCGGTACGCGTCGAAACCCGAGCACGAACGCAACAACGACAACCACAACGCCTCTTCGACGATGCCTGCCGACGCCCAGGTCAGGTTGCCCGGTTGTTGGCGCTCGCGCTCCATCGTGTGGTGGTGCATGTCCAGGATGCGGGCGATCTGACCAATGCGCTCCAGCATGACGCCCAGCCAAAGGAAGGACATCGGCTCGTCGTGCAACATCGTGCTGCGCACAAGGCCCAGCGCAAGCTGCACGCCCCGTCGCACGTGGGCGTAGAAACCCTCGCGATCCGAATCGAACAGTGCTTCTGCTCGCCCATCGTGGAACCAGTGGTAGAGGCTGTTGACCTCGTGCCACACTTCCTCGGAGAGGGTCTCCCGTACCACACGTGCATTTTCGCGGGCGGCGTCGATCGAGCGCAGGAGACTGACAAAGTTGTCTTCCGAGAACGACATGTGTCGTTGCACGAACTCACCATCGCCGGCCTTTTCCTCGCCGAGTCGTTCACGAAAGTCGGGCAACTGACCCGAGACGATGACGAGCGGTAACCAACACTGCGTCACCGGTATGCCGGCATCGAAGGCCATCGTTCGCGTGCTTTCCAGCAGGCGAGCGGTACTCTCGGCGCGTTCCAGATATCGGCCAAACCAAAAACAATGATCCGCAACACGCGAAATCACGGTGTCTCTCTTTGTACCCAGGTGTCCTTGGCGCCTCCGCCTTGGCTCGAATTCACGACGTATGAACCTTCTCGAAGCGCCACACGGGTCAAGCCTCCTGGCAGAACCCACGCGTCTTTCGGTCGGCTGAGAATGAAAGGCCGAAAATCTACGCGACGCGGGGAGACGATGCGCTTGATCGGATCCCAGGTGGGGCAGGTGGACAGTTCAACGCGGTGCTGGGCGATGAACTTGCGCGGATCTGCGACGATTTTTTCGCGGAAAGCCGAACGCTCTTCGGCGCTTGCCTGTGGACCCATCAACATGCCGTAGCCACCGGCCTCGTCGACCGCCTTGACCACCAGCTCGTGGAGGTGAGCCACGACGAATTTACGATCCGCCTCGCGCGCGCAAACGAAGGTCGGAACCTGCTCGAGGATCGCTTTCTCGTCGAGGTAGTAGCGAATCATGTCCGGAACGAAGGGGTAGACCGCCTTGTCGTCGGCGACGCCATTGCCAGGTGCGTTCACGAGCGCCACGTTGCCTGCGGCGTAGGCCTTCATCAGGTCCTTCACGCCTATCAAACTGTCCGGACGGAAGGCGGCGGGATCGAGAAAGTCGTCGTCGATGCGACGGTAAATTACATCCACTCGACGCGGTCCGTGCGTCGTGCGAACGAAGACACAGTCATTGTCGACGAAAAGATCCGAGGCCTCGACGAGACCAATGCCCATCGTCCGCGCGAGGAAGGTGTGCTCGAAGTAGGCTGAATTGAAGGGGCCGGGGGTTAGCAAAACCATCGTCGGGTCGACGCTGGCACCGCGAGGCGACACCTCGCGCAAGGTTTCGGCGAGGCGTGATGGGTATTGTTCAACCGGGCGGACGTTGGCCTTGTCGATGGCGTGGTGGAAGATGCGCTTTGTCACGCTGCGGTTCTGTAATACGTAAGAAACGCCGGACGGCGTTCGCACGTTGTCTTCGAGGACGAGGAATACGCCGTCGGGTCCCCGGATGAGATCGATGCCGGCGATGTGCATGCGTACGCCGCCCGGGGGGACAATGCCGCGCAGCTTCGGCAGATAGTGTTTGGCGCCGAGTATCAGATCGGCCGGAATGACCTTGTCGGACAAGATCTTCTGTTCGCCGTAAATGTCGTCGAGGAACAACGACAGCGCCTGCATCCGCTGGGCGAGGCCGGCTTCGACACGCTTCCATTCGTTGGCCTCGATGATTCGCGGGACAAGGCAAATGGGGAAGATTTTTTCGGTACCGCGGGAGTCCGAATAGACCGAGAAGGTCACGCCCTGATTCAGCAGGGACAGTTCGGCCAGAGACTGGTAGTGCGCAAACTGATCGGGCGACAGCCCCTCAAACGCACTCAGGGTATTGAGGGCATGCTCACGAGGCTTCCCGTTCGACTGGATAAGCTCGTCGTATGTGCCTTTGAGCCCAGGGTAGTTGTCGAAGAGTGCGTGGGTTTGCATGGGAAGGCCTCGCAAACCATTGTATAGGGCGAAGCGGAGAACGAAACATCGGGCGGGTGGGATTTACTGATAATTATCGAGCTGGAAACACGCTGTTTACTTCGGATTCCCTATTCTCCTGAGCCAACACCATGGGCATACGCGTCGCACTGAACCACCGCACGGTCTACCGTTACGATCGACCCGTGATATTCGCCCCGCACACCGTGCGTCTGCGACCGGCTCCCCACACCCGAACGCCGATCTTGTCGTATTCGATGAAGATTGAGCCCGCCGAGCACTTCATCAACTGGCAGCAAGATCCCTTCGGGAACTGGCAGGCTCGCCTTGTTTTTCCGAAGCCGACCCCCACGATGTGCGTCGAAATTGACCTCGTCGCCGAACTTGCGCCGATCAATCCCTTCGACTTTTTCCTGGATGAACACGCGGAAACTTCGCCTTTCAAGTTGAGCGAAACAGACGAGCGGAACCTGGCGCCGTACCTTGAGACGCTGCCGATAGGCACCGGAAAAACGCCCAAATTCGAGGCGTTTCTCGCCAAGATTCGCCAAGAGGTCGTGGTTGAAGGCCAGCGGACCGTCGATTTGCTGGTCGGCATCAACACGCTCATTCAGAGCGATCTTCGCTACGACATCCGGATGGAGCCGGGGGTGTTTTCGCCGGAGGAGACGCTGGCGCGCGGTCACGGGTCTTGCCGTGATTTCGCCTGGTTGTTGGTGCAGATCTTGCGGCAACTTGGCTTCGGGGCTCGTTTTGTGTCGGGCTACTCGATTCAATTGAAGCCCGATCGAAAGCCTCTCGAAGGTCCGGCTGGCGTTTCGGTGGATTGCACCGATCTTCACGCATGGACCGAGGCCTATTTGCCCGGTGCTGGCTGGGTGGGGCTTGACGCCACGAGCGGTCTGATGGCCGGGGAGGGCCATATCCCACTTGCAGCCACAGCGGATCCTTCGGATGCCGCCCCGATCTCGGGGACCTTTGGTTGGGCCCCCGAGGGGAAAGACGACAAGCTGAAAGACCATTTTGAGGTCTCGATGCGTGTTGATCGCCTGGTCGACAGGCCGCGCTCAACCAAGCCCTACACGGACGAACAATGGGAAGGCATTCAAGCCGCCGGCGAGGCCGTCGATCGCGTGTTGCAGGCCAATGACGTGCGTTTGACGATGGGTGGAGAGCCGACCTTCGTGTCGGTCGATGACATGGACGGTGCCGAGTGGAACGTATCGGCGGTTGGCGTCAACAAGGAAAAGATTTCGGACGCGCTCGTGCGTCGATTGCGGACGCGTTTCTTTCCTGGCGGCATCTTGCACCATGGGCAGGGCAAGTGGTACCCGGGTGAACCGCTGCCGCGATGGGCGTATTCGTGTTACGGAAGGCGCGACGGCGAGCCGGTCTGGAAAGATCCAAATCTGTTCGCCGATAACCGTTCGGTTCCCGTTGGTATTCGAGAGGCGAAGGCATTCGCGGTCAATCTGGCCGGACGTCTTGGGGTCTCGGCCAGTCATCTGGTCCCGGGCTACGAAGACGTGTGGTACAATTTGTGGCGCGAACGCCGCATGCCGGTCAACGTCGATCCGTTGAATTCCCGGCTGGAAGATCCGGTTGAACGGGAGAATATTCGCCGACAGTTCGCGCAGGGGCTATCGGCCGAAGTGGGACTGGCACTTCCGCTCCGGACGGTTCACGTTGGCGCCCGGTTTGGCTGGGTGAGTGGTCGCTGGGTTCTGCGCGACGACCGCCTTTATCTGCTGCCCGGCGATAGCGCCATGGGCTACCGCTTGCCGCTCGATTCCTTACCCTGGGCGGCAATGGCTGATCGTCTGGATGCCGATGCGCTTGATCCGACGGCAAAGCGAGAGCGCTTGCCTCTGCGTCAGGCTTTTATCCGCCAGGAAGTCCACGATGGGATGCCAACGGTTGGTCCTCCGTTCGTACCGGTTGTGGGACAATCGGCCAAGGGACAGGTGCGAACCGCGATGTGTTTCGAGCCGCGCAACGGGGTGTTGCACGTCTTCATGCCACCCGTGTATTCGCTTGAGGAATATCTGGATTTGGTCACAAACATCGAGGAAACCGCCCACCATCTGAAGCAACCGATCCGCATCGAAGGGTATCATCCGCCCGAAGATCACCGGTTGCGCAAGCTATCCGTAACACCGGATCCGGGTGTCATCGAGGTGAACGTTCATCCGGCGTCCGGCTGGAAAGAGTTGGTCGACACCACGACGGGTCTGTATCAGGACGCCCACGAGGTTCGACTTGGTACCGAAAAGTTCATGCTGGATGGTCGGCACTCGGGCACGGGTGGCGGCAACCACGTTGTCCTCGGCGGCGCGACGCCGAACGACAGTCCGTTCCTGCGCCGCCCCGATCTGTTGCGCAGCATGGTGGCGTATTGGAACAACCATCCCTCGCTGTCATACCTTTTCTCCGGACTGTTTGTGGGTCCCACAAGCCAGGCTCCGCGCCTCGACGACGCCCGGCAAGATGCGCTTGATGAACTGGAGTTGGCCTTTGCGCAGATGCCCAAAGAAGGTGGTCCGCCTCCGCCTCCATGGCTTGTCGATCGCCTGTTCCGAAACCTGCTGGTCGACTCGACAGGCAATACCCATCGCGCCGAGTTCTGTATCGATAAGCTCTACAGCCCCGACTCATCGACGGGTCGACTCGGGCTGCTTGAGTTGCGTGGCTTTGAAATGCCACCCGATGCACGCATGAGCCTTGCACAGCAACTGCTGGTGCGGTCACTCGTCGCACATTTCTGGAAGACGCCCTATCGTAAGCCGCTGATTCGCTGGGGAACCACGCTGAGCGATCGCTTCATGTTGCCGCACTTTGTTGATCTGGATTTTGCCGACATCGTCGACGATCTCGCGAGCGCTGGTTTGCCGATTCGCAAGAACTGGTTCGAGGCCCATCACGAGTTCCGCTTCCCGCTGCATGGGCAGATGAAACTCGATGGCATGACGATCGCGTTGCGACAGGCAATCGAGCCGTGGCATGTCCTCGGTGAAGAACCCACAGCGGGTGGCACGGTTCGCTATGTGGATTCGGCGGTGGAACGGCTTGAATGCAAGGTCGATGGCATCCATCCACCGCGCCACACGGTGACCTGCAATGGTTATCGATTGCCGCTTGTCTCGACGGGTACGGCAGGGCAGTACGTTGCCGGGGTGCGATTCAAGGCCTGGCAGCCACCGAACGGATTGCATCCCCGCATTGGCATTCATGGGCCTTTAACCATCGAGGTTGTCGATACCTGGAAAGAGCGCTCTTTAGGTGGATGCACCTACCATGTCGTGCATCCCGGCGGACGTTTCGAGGATCGCTTTCCGACCAACGCGCTTGAAGCTGAAAGCCGGCGAAATGCCCGCTTCCAGTCCTTCGGCTACACGCCCGGTCGATGCGTACCCGAGCCCGTGGCATTTGATCCGAGGTTCCCAACCACGCTCGACCTGCGCAAGGTTGGATTGAAGTGACGAAAACGGCATAACTATCGTATGTTGAAAAACCAAATCCGATGATTCCACCGCTCATGGGCAGCGATCCGGTTGCTGCTCTTTTGGCAACGTACAAACCGTCGCCGAATCAGTTCGACGAGCTCTGTGATGGTGATGGTCGATTCCGACCGCACTGGCATCGCTTGATGGAGCATCTGCGTGCGCTTGGAGCGCAAACGCTGGACCGGCGCTGGCAACAGGCTCAGGTGTTGCTGCACGACAACGGCGTCAGCTACAACGCCTACGGCGATCCGGGCGGCATGGAGCGCCCCTGGAATTTGTCGCCGTTGCCCGTCGTTCTCGATCAAAAGGATTGGCGGACGCTTGAGGCGGGCGTCGCACAACGCGCCAGTTTACTCGATGCGCTGTTGGCCGACTTGTATGGCCGAGCGTCGTGCTTGACCGAAGGGATCTTGCCGCCCGTGTTGGTGTTCGGTAGGCCGTCCTTCCTGCGGCCGTTGCATGGTCACGTGCCGACCCTTCGGCGCTGGCTCACACTTTATGCAGCGGATGTGGTGCGCGGACCTGATGGTCGTTTTCTGGTGTTGGCCGATCGCACACAGGCCCCGTCGGGGATGGGTTACGCGCTTGAGAATCGATTGATCATTTCGCAGGTGTTGCCCGAGGCCTTCCGCGACTGCAACGTTGAGCGGTTGGCAGGTTTCTTTCGACGGTTACAAGACACGCTCTCGGCGCTTGCGCCGCACAACCGCGACAATCCGAACGTGGTGTTGCTGACCCCGGGGCCGTACAACGCCACCTATTTCGAGCAGGCATATCTTGCGCAATATCTGGGCGTCACGCTCGTCACCGCGGCTGATCTCACGGTTCGCGAAGAACGCGTGTTTCTGAAAACGCTCGGGGGCCTGCAACAGGTCGATGTGATTTTCCGGCGCGTGAACGACGACTACTGCGATCCGCTTGAACTGCGCAGCGAAACGTTGCTCGGCGTGCCGGGCCTTGTTCAGTCGGTTCGTGCGGGTCACGTTTCGGTGGCCAATGCCATTGGCTCTGGCCTCGTGCGTACCCCGGTTCTGTTGCCGTATCTGCCTCGACTGTGTCGGCATTTACTCGGCGAAGATCTATTGCTGGATTCTGCGCCTAGCTGGTGGTGTGGCGATCCCGATGGTCTCGCGCACGCGCTGGCAAACATGGATCGAATGGTCTGGAAGCCAAGTTATACGGACGAGTACGTTCATTCGGTTGCCGGTAACGCGCTGTCGGATTCGGAACACGCAGCACTGCGCGCCAACATTCTCGCCCACCCGCAGAACTGGGTTGCCCAGGAAAATGTCTCGGTATCGGTTGTACCCGTCCTGACCAAGGGGGGATTCGAGGCACGATCGCTTGTCCTGAGAAGCTTCGCGGTGGCCGGTCGCGATGCGTATCACGTAATGCCGGGTGCGTTGGCCCGGGTGGCATCGTCGAAGGCGGGCTTCGAGGTCACCATGCAAATGGGGGCGGGGAGCAAAGACGTCTGGGTGCCAAGCGATGGTCCCGTGAACACGATGACCTTGCTGCCGTCTGCGTCGCAACGGATCGCGTTGTCACGAGGAGGAGGCGATCTGCCGAGTCGAGCCGCTGACAACCTGTACTGGCTGGGTCGATATGCTGAAAGGGCCGAGGCGTTGGCGCGTACCGCGCGTGTCTTGTTGCATCGCCTGGCGGATGCGGATCCGGGATCTGCGCCGGCATCGCATTTGCAGCCTCTGGTTGCAGCCCTTGCGGCACAGGCGGAATTGTCGATCCCAATTGATCCGGTCGACATGTCACTCGCGGACGTTCACGCACTGCTGATCCGCTTGCTTTCCGATCCGGAAACGCCCGGCTCACTGGCTTCGACCGTTCACGCCACGTTGCATGTGGCACGCATGGCGCGCGATCGTCTCTCCATGGATTGCTGGCGAACGCTGGCTGGTCTCGAAACCGAGCTTGTCGATCCGGTCCGCGTGGCCGCTGCTTCTCCGGCATTGTTGCTCGACGGGGTTCAGCGCTTGATTCTTCGTCTTGTGGCGTTCGCGGGTCTTGCGGGCGAAAGCATGACGCGCGGACACGCGTGGCGCTTCCTCGACATGGGGCGCAGGGTCGAGCGCGGCGTTAGCCAGTGTACGTTGTTGCGCCATGCGCTCGCGGTTTCAAGTGAACGGGATGGCCCACTGTTCGAGGCGGTGCTTGAAGTTGCCGACAGCAGCATGACCTACCGACGACGCTATCTGACCGTGTTGCAGTTGGCGCCTCTCGTTGATCTCTTGTTGATCGACGAGTCGAATCCAAGATCTGTCGCCTATCAGGTTGTCGCGCTTGAAAAGCATCTGCGCAGCCTACCCGCCGCTTCGACCGGGGGATTGCAGACGCGAGAACAACGCGTGGTCATGGATGTGTTGGCACGCTTGCGACTGGCCGACGTGGACGCGTTGTGCCCGCTTTTGTCCGCAGATCCGCGTATTCAATTGTTGAGATTCCTTGACGATCTCATCGCAAAATTTCCGGCGCTATCGGACAACCTGACCGAGCGCTACTTGAGCCATGCTGCGGTTTCGCGCAACCTCGCAGCGGGAGCGTCGATGTCATGAAATTGTCCATCACCCATCGTACAGTCTACGAATACGCCGAGCCGGTCACGAACGCGCAACACCTGGCCCACCTGACCCCGCGTGATGAACTGGGACAGCGTTGCCTCAGTCACGCAGTCGAGATCTCGCCGATACCCATTTCACCCCGCGAGCGGCTTGACTACTTCGGGAACCGAACGCTTTATGTGGCGTTCAACGAGCCGCATCGACGCTTGTCGTTCAACGCCCGCAGTCTCGTCGATACCTATTTGCGGCCCGATGTTCAACTTGACGCCTCCCCCTCCTGGAAAGGTGTTGCGGCGATGCTCAAGGGAGCGCCTCGACGGGATTTACTGGATGCGTGTCAGTTCGGGTTTGAATCGCCCCACGTCAAGCTCGATCCGGATGTGACCGAGTACGCTGCGCAATCCTTCCGGAATGATCGAGCAATTCTGTCTGCGGTAGCGGATTTGGTTGCCCGCGTGCATTCGGATTTCAAGTACGATCCCGACGCGACCGACGTTTCGACGCCGGTGTCCGGGGTGTTTTTGAAACGCCGTGGTGTTTGTCAGGACTTTGCGCACCTCTGCATTGCCGGGTTGCGGGGACTTGGTCTGCCGGCCCGCTACGTCAGCGGATATTTGCTGACCCGTCCACCGCCCGGCCGGATTCGGCTTGAAGGCGCGGATGCTTCGCATGCTTGGTTCTCGGTGTTCGTCCCCGACGTTGGCTGGTTCGATTTCGATCCCACCAACAACATGCTGGCCTCCGACGAACACGTCGTCGTGGCCTGGGGTCGCGACTTCTCCGATGTAACGCCCATTCGCGGCGTGATCCTCGGCGGTGGACGCCACACTGTGACGGTCAGTGTGGATGTCGTGCCGGCGTAGGACGCTTAGGGCACCGGTGCCACATCGGTTGGCGTGCTGCGCATGATCACGATGTAGTAGACCAACATCGCGAGGATCATCACAAACGAAACCCACTCGAAGGGGATGCGACCAAACAGAAGGTATTTGCGTTTGAAAAAACGACCCTGTGAGCGCTGACGGATTTGTGACCGGACCGAGTCGACGAAGGCCGGTGGTGCGTGATGCTTGATGCTACCGATTCGGCCAAGGGTACGGCGAAGTTCATCGAGTTCGGATCGACAGGTCGTACAATCCGCAATCGCTCGTTCCAATTGCAGCTTGTCGTCACTCGACAGATCACCGTCGAGGTAATCAGAAAACCGTTCGCGTACGGTGTCGCAATTGTGGGAGAGGGTCATCGGGTGTTCTTGTCGAGTAAGGCTTTTAGTTCCATGCGTGCGCGGTGGAGCCGCGACTTCACGGTACCTTCCGGCAGGCCTGTGATTTCACAAATGTCTTCGTAGGACAGTTCTTCCATGTCGCGCAAGACGACGAGCAACCGTTGTTCCTCATCGAGAGCCGCGATCGCGCGCTCCAACAGGTCTCCGAGTTCGGCGACCTCCAATATCGTGTCAGGGCGGTGAATGCGAGCCTGCATGGAACGATCCGCCAGGCTCGGGTCGTGGTCGGTCTCCATTTCGTTTACGTCATCATCCGTCGTACGGCGTCGGGCAAGATATTTGATGCGGTTCTTGGCGTGGTTGGCGGCAATCCGCAACAACCAGGTCGAAAACTGCGACTCGCCTCGAAATGAGTCGATTTGCTTGAAGACTGTGACGAATACTTCCTGGGCAATGTCCTCGGCCTCACTGCGATCCCCCACCATTCGATAAACAAGGTTGAAGACGCGATCCCCCTCGAGGCGAACCATTTCGGAAAACGCGTCCTCCTCGCGTTCGCGCAAACGTGCAATGAACAATCGATCGGCGATGCTCATTTCGTGGCGCGGCCTCGACCAGACTCGGATGCGACGGGCAGATGCCTCCATGGAGATAGAGACAATTGAAATCCTCCTGGGTTCCCAATTCGATCAGGGGCTAGGACCAAACAATCGGGCACTGACGGCCACAATAGTCTCTTTTTGGTCGCCTGACAGATCTCGCAAGGCTCCCAGATCCAGGGCGCCCATCTCCGAAACGGTCGAAATGCCGGCGCTTGCGTAGTTGTTTTCCCGCAACCCGTCGTGACCTCCGCCGCCGCGCAAAACGATCTGTACGGGTAGGACGTACTCGACCCCACCCATGAAGCTCGTGGAGGTGCTGCGCTTGCCGGCGGTGTCTCGGCGAGAGTCAAAGTCAGCCACGACGTCCGCCGCCAACAAGAACGTCGGAATGGGCGCGTAGGAAAGACCCAATCCTGCCCCGCGCGGTGAATACCGGGTATCGAGACGAGCCAGGTTGTAACCCACGATGCCGACGCCAAGACCGTCAACGGGGCGGAGTACGGCGCCTGCGTCAAACGAGAACCCCTTCTGATTCTGTGAGGTCGACTGGGATGTGGGAGCTGCGGGATCGGTCACCGTTTCGAGCCACAGGTACTTGATCGTAGCGCCGACGGAAAGGTTTTCATTGAACGGCATCGATAGGGCCATTCCGACCTGGTGTGCGGTCTCTGTTACGGATGGCAAGAGATCGAGACCGGAATAAGTGTAGTACAGACCCCCCGCGATGTTGGCCGCCGAGGTCGAGTCCGCGATCGAAACGTGGGCGCGATTTGCAGACATCGTTTCGTCGTATTGATAGGCGCCCTCGAACACGTAAGCACGCAGCAAGGATAGACCCGCGGGATTCAGCATCAGCCCGGCGTCTCCGGTGGCTGCGCCCCGCAAGGCACCACCCATTCCAAGCGCTCGAGTCCCAACCCGTGTCGGATTATCCGCGCGGGCCAGCGGCGCGGTGAAGAGAAGCGAGGCCGCTCCAATCAGGGGGGCCCATTTCCGGAACACGCATGTCATGTCCGAGGATTGTAGCCGTGTCCGTGTGCGATGCGAAAAATTGGTGCATTAGATCCAGCCGCGCTCCGCGATCGAGACGAATCCGTCCTGGGCGACGACAACGTGATCAAGGACGGAAATGCCACACAACTGTCCTACCTCCCTCAGTCGCTGGGTGAGGTCAAGATCCTCCCGCGACGGGGTGGGCTCGCCGGAGGGGTGGTTGTGGCAAAAAATGACGGCGGCGACACCTTGTTCG
>Ga0335394_10007690_pt1 | contig 12153 bp, 11 predicted proteins | sample MAT03_FD_205741 | JGI IMG/M metagenome (GOLD analysis project Ga0335394, IMG submission 205741) | Freshwater microbial communities from Lake Fryxell liftoff mats and glacier meltwater in Antarctica - MAT-03 (spades assembly) (version 2) ... | reverse complement strand
CGCGCTGGCCATGGTCTTGAACCGGGTGACCTGTTGGTTTGGGATGCGCATTTCGGACCGAACGAAGGGCATACCCCCCTGGAAGGGTTGTTGGCGGATCCGGAACTTGAGCTCCTCGAAATGATGATCCCGGATGAAGGGATCAAGGTGCTCGGTGGTCGACCGTTCGAAGCGTATCTGTTCACCCGCCGACCCGCGCACCGCAGGGAGGAGCATGCGACCCTGGCCTATCCCGATACCGGGCTCCCGTTCGCTTTGCCTCACCGATTGGACACACTGCCCTGCGCGAACGATGGGCCGGGCTGGTGTTTTGGGGGTGGTGAGTTTCCCCTGGAACTATCGGGCTTCCCGTTGCATGCGCCCGATCTGCTGTATGTGGACATCACCGTAAGTGGCCAGGTGGCTTGGAATGGGGATGTCGCCGGGAACGCTGAACTGGTGTTCGCAGAAGAGAACAGTGCTGGAAGGATGATGTATTGGGCTGAGCCGCTGCGTAACGGCGGGTTCAGTTATCGGTACCGCATTCCTATGCGCGGCAGTGATGAGCGCAACAAAGTGTACGTGTGGAACCGGTCCGGCCTAGAGTTCCGGCTCACGGACTTCCGGGTGGAGTCCACGCGCGTTTTCCGCGGGCAATGATCCTTGCAGATCGGATCGTGCCCATACGAAGCACGAGCACCTCTCATTCGATGATCACCTCCAATACTTCGCCCACAAGGTCCTTGGAGGGGAAGGGGATGAGGCCCTGACAGTAAGGGGTCCCAGGCCACCAGCGCGTATTGTGATATTCCTGCGTTACGATCAGGCGCATTTGCACGTTGCTGATCTCGGTGATCGAGCGATCCATGTAGCCCACCACGCGCATGTGATCAAGATCCGGCCCGATGCGCCAGGTGATCCCTTCCGGTCGCCAGTCGATCTCGAACCAGTAGTGATCACCGCCGAAAAGTTCCTTGTCGGATGCTTCGGTCTTCTGGGTAAGCGCGCGGTAGTTCTCGCTCCAGCGATGGTTTACAAAAATGTGGCCGTCCTTTTCCAGCGGCTGGCAGCCCGTTCCGAAGCGTTCCGGAGCAGGGCAGGCCATGTCCCAATTGGTACACGCCACGGTGATCATGCCCGCACGATCCGTGCGCGCATCGCTGGTGCTGTATGTCCATGCGTTGCGTTCCTCCGGCAACGGCAGTTGTTGCGGAAAACCCGGCGGGAAATTCTTCTCAGGGCAGTACAGTGGTGTTTTCAAGATCTCGAAATCGATCTCGGAATAGGCCACACGTGGTACACGTTGGTCCTGCTCCCCACCATAGTAGGAGGAGAGGTAGCCCCCCTTCTCACACGGTCTGCGCAGGCATCCGGGCGCCCCGTCGTAGATGAGCCAGATGGCGTTGGTAAGCCCCACCCACATGTCCGACTCGTTCAACAACCGTGTCAGCTTGCATTTAACGCGATACTTGCCGTAGGCCAGGCCGTGGCGCGAACGGATGCCCACATTCTCTTTGCGCCAGCTACCGTAGGTGCTCGCCGGGTTCCGCAGCTCTATGCTGTGCCGTTCGGGGTCGCTGCGCACGGTGGCGCAAGGCGTCGCGGTCGTCATGGGCCGCAAGCGCAACATCTGGTCTGCCGGGCAGAGGCAGCGGTAGCGATCGTGGTCCGCCGGGGTGTATTCGTTGGCGAGCACATCGGCGATCAAAGGGATGTTCTCGAACCGTGTAGAAGGGTCCACATAGTGGATGAATTGTTCGAACGCTGAGCGTCGGCCGATCTCCGCCGAGTTGCCGCATTGGCTGGAAAAGGCAGCACTGTTTGCTGAGGCCCCCTTGCCGATGTGTACACCAGCACCGAGGTCCGGAAGTGCGCGCACGCGCAAGCGCTCATCGGGCAGCAGCACTTGCACCTGTGGATCTTTCGCACCCGGGCCGAACAGCCAGTACCAGAACGGATCCACAAAGCGCCCGTTCTCCCGCGCGCTGATGTCGCTGACGGCGACTGGTAAGGATGTCTTGTTGAAGTGGTCCTCCGGTATCACCACAAGCATGAAGCGGTACTCACCGACCCGCGGATTGCGGGACCAACGTGCTTGGCGGCCGAGGCTGTCCAGGTGTTCCGGTTCATCCCGTGGATCACCGCGGATACGGAACCGGTCCTCAACGGTTATGCCCTCCCATCCGTTGGTGGCGTCAGGCGGAACCCCTCCGTTGGTCGTTCCCATGAACCATAAAAATTCTCATGTGCCAGCGGATGCTGAGCGCTGTCCGGACCCGCATGCGCATGGAACGCTACACGAGCGAAGGGGCGGGTCCCCTGCGCAGGGCGCTCCAGATCAAAGGCGGTTCCGCTTCTACGTCCAGGCATTCGCGTACTTCGATAAACCACGTCCATGTCGTCGATGTAGACCAGTTGTGTGTCGCGGTTCCAGATGTAAACGCTCACCAGATCCTCGCCGCTCACCAGAAGATCGCCCATGTGGAACTCCGCCCGGAGCGGCTGCCACCGGTTCGGTTCGTGCTCGCGCGGCTGGATCTCCCTGCCGAACCAGGCTAGCTGTTCATCGTTCCGGTCGAGGGAAACCACGATGGTGATCGGCGATCTTTCGGCCGCGGTGTGAAGCCAAAGCCCCACGGCGACCGAGGCCAGCGTATCGGCCACATCCGCTGCCAGGCGCCGAATGGCCGGGGCGAATTCCTTTCCTGCGCGGATCACTTGGGACGAGATGCCGGAAAAGGCCACTTCACGCGAGATCAAGGAGGTATCACCAGAGGACTCGAAATCAAAATGGAGGTTCGGACGCAGTGTGCGTTCCCCGATAACGAGCGACATATCGGAGTGTAACCGGGTGGCGCGATCGTACGGCGGAGGATCGGATGTTTCCAACGTTGCGCTATCGGCAATGGGTCGCGCAACGGGTAACGCCATTCCGTGGTCCGCGGGTGTTCCCGCTTCCGGCGTTACTTCGCCTGGACCTTGGTGGCCACATCCAGACACCACGAGCCCGACGCCGAGGTGGGCGAGCAGCAGGCCGACCAGGAGCGGGTTGCGAGGCGGTATCATGGATCGATGCGGTGACCGTTTTCGCAGGGTCTGGGGCAACACCCTTTTTTACACCACTGCGACCCGCTCCTGCGGGACTAGGTCCCGACCGGTGAGGCGGAGGAACAACTGTGTCGTTGCTACCACATCCTTCCTACAGTATGCCGCGATCCGTTCCAGGTCCTTGTCCTCGTAGTACACACGCGCCACGTCGGCGCCGGTGATGTCGTCCTTCGGAGTGGGTATGCCGAGGATGTGGGTAAGCAGCGCGAGCGAGGTGTATGCCTTGCGATCGCCGAAGCTCCAGAGGTTCATCGTGTCCAGGTGGCCCACCTCCCACGGCTTCAGCCCGGCGATGTCCAGCAGCTTGGGAAGTTTGATGCGATGCACCACGCAGCGGCGTGCGATCCAGGGAAAGTCGAACTCTTTGCCGTTGTGGCCGCACAGCCAATGCTCATCGGTATTGTAGTGCTTGTCGAGCAGGTCTACGAAACGCGTGAGGACAGCGGCTTCATCGTCGCCATGGAACGAGGTTACGCGCAGCGCCAGTCCATCATCCTGTTTGTGCATTGAGCCGACTCCGATGCAAATGATCCGGCCGAACTCTGCGAGGATACCACCCTTCTCCGCGTAAAGTTCCTCCGCGCTCTTCTCGTTGCGCTCCCGCTCGAAGCGTGTCTTGTCGCTGAAGAGTTTCGCCGTGCGCTCGTCCAGTGTCTTCCAATCGTATGTCTGCGGCACTGTCTCGATGTCGAGGAACAGCACCTTGCTCAGGTCGCGGGCTTGTTCGGGGCGCATGATTGTATCAATATTCAATGTTCAATGTACACTATCCAAGGATCAAGGAAGTTCCCTCACTTGAGCAGTGAGCATTGGATATTGGCCATCGGGTGCTTAACCGATCATCACGCCGCGCTTGTTCATCAGCGGAAGCATGGTGAAGTTCTCCTCCTGGATGCTCTCCGGCAGGAAGATGTACTTCTTGTCGTGCAGTTCACGGCCTATGTAGAAGCTGAGCCAGTACTGGTTATTCAAGGGGAACACGTCCTCCACGATGCGTTCGATGCGCGCCCAACTGTTCGGCTCCAGCGCGCCCAGGAAGTGTCGCATCTCGCTGGTCTTGCGAGATTCGCCCGCCACTTCACCATAGCCGCGCGAACTGACCAGCACGTTCTCGAGCGTCACCTCGCGCTGGTTGATCAGGTACACGTACCAGGCCAGCTCACCCTCTTCATCAGCCTCCCGCACCACCGCCATGGCGATGCCTTCGACCTTGGGCGGGTGGATGTCTTTGCGCATATCTATCTGCGGCGTAGGAGCCGATCGATGCAGGCATCGCCCCTGCGCAGCTTCGGGTAAAGATCGGGATCGCTGTCAACGTTTCGCGATGGCCCGGGCGATCGCGATCCACTTGAACACGTCGGTGGGGTGTCCGGTGGCGTTCACTTCCTCGCGTTTCATGCCGGTGCGCACGAATACCAGACGCTCGTGGGGGATCACCACCACGTACTCGCCGTGGAAACCGCGGCAGTAGTGGATCGGCTTCCCGTCCACTTCCGCGAGCCACCAGAAGTAACCATAGCGATCGTTGGGCTTGCCATGGTCCATCAGCTTCGCCGGGGTGATCGACGCCTGCCAGTATTCCCGTGGCAGGATCTGTTCCCCGTTCCACATGCCGCTATCGAGGTAGAGCTGGCCGATGCGGCCGAAATCACGCGCGGTGGCATAGAGGCAGCAGAACGCGCGGAAGTCGCCATCCGAACGGTCCTTGCCCCAGTACGCGTCGTGTTCGCAGCCGAGCGGCGTCCAGATCTTTTCTCGCACCAGCTCATCCAGCGGTCGACCATAGGCCGCTTCCAGCACTTCGGCCATGATCTGTGTGCTGCCGCTGATGTAATCGAACTCCTTGCCTGGTTCATCGCGGCATGGTTGCGTCAAGCTCAGTTCACGCACATTCATGCCGTAGTAGCCACGGGCATTGTCACTGAAGGGGTTCTTGCCGCTCTCACTCCAGTCCAGGCCTGTGCTCATCGTGAGCAGGTTCCAGATCGTGATCTTGCTGTGGCACTCGTCCTTGAACTCGGGCAGGAAATCAGCCACCGGCTGGAAGACGTTGTCGATCACACCCTCGTCCATGGCAATGCCGGTGAGCACACTGATGTAGCTCTTCGCCACGCTGAAGCTGTTGCTCACGCTATCAGCGTCCCAGCCGTTCCAGTACTGCTCGAAGATCAAACTGTCATCCTGGAACACCGCGAAACCGACTGAGTACAACTCCTGCAATTCCTTTTCCTGCTCGGGGCTGAGCTTCAACTTTCCATAGCGCGCGCCTTGCGGCCAGGGCTGTGGGTCCTCTGCGCGGATGGTGGTGTAGGGGAAGAAGTCGCGATCATCGATCTCCGGTCCATTGCGCCCGATCAAATAAGTGTAGCGCACGCCGCGCACCAGGTGATCGTTGCCGGTGATGTACAGCACGGAGACCACCAACACGACAATGGCCAAGAACCACAGGACGAAGCGGATGAGGGAGCGCATGTGGCCGAAGGTAAAGCGACCACGCATCAGTCATCAACCATCGCCACATCGAACAGATCCGCCAGCTCCAGCTTCAGCCGCTGCTTCACTTCTTCGATATCCACCGGCCCACCCAATTCCTTCGCCATGCTCGTAACGCCTTTGTCCGTGATCCCGCACGGAACGATGTTCTCGAAGAAGGAGAGGTCCGTGTTCACGTTGAACGCGAAGCCATGCATCGTCACCCAACGGCTGGCGCGGATGCCGAAGGCGCAGATCTTACGGGCTTTGATAGGGTCGGTGTGATCAAGCCACACGCCGGTCGATCCTTCTATGCGCCCGGCCTTGATGCCATAGGCCTCCAGCGTACCGATCACCGCTTCCTCCAGGGTACGCAGAAAGCGATGGATATCCGTGAAGTGGTGATCGAGATCGAAGATGGGGTAGCCGACGATCTGGCCGGGACCGTGGTAGGTGATATCACCGCCACGATCGATGGGGAAGAACTGGACGCCGCGTTCGCGTAGGCCTTGTTCGTTCAGCAACAGATGGGCTTCCTTGCCGCTCTTGCCGAGTGTGTACACATGCGGGTGCTCGCAAAAGAGGAGGTGGTCTTCGGTGAGTATCCGCTCGGTTTCAGGAAGGCTTCGGTTGGCGATCTTCCGGTCAACGGTCTCCTTGAACAAGCGTGTTTGGAGGTCCCATGCCTCTTGGTAGTCAACGAGGCCCAGGTCTTGGAAGCGGACGTGCCGCAGAGTTTCTTTCACCGCCACGGCGCAAAGGACGCAACGAATACCGCAACGTGGCGCAACCTTGGCGTTGGTTGCGTCGTGGCGGTGGAGGGTCGACCTACTTCACTTCTGCCAGCTTGCCCTTGAGCATATTGATCACCGCGATCTCCGTGGGGTCGACGCCTTTCTTTTCCGCCCAGTACAGGCTCACCCAATCCCCGAGGTTGATCAGGTACAACTGGCGCGCGAAGGCGGTGTCGCCCTTGCTCCACACTTCGTGGATGTGCGGGGTGTACTTCTCAAAGATGCCCTTGTTGATCTCCATGCGCATCTGCGTGCGCTGATGGTCCTCTTTATGGCGGAAGATCACCACGGCGAGGCTCTTGTCGCCACCGGCCCAGCCCACCAGCTCGTTGTGGTTCATCTCCGGGATCGCGTGGTGCCAGCAGAGTTCCTTGCTGTTCTCGTTCACCTGCTGCCGGAAGCGGATGCTCACGGCCTCGGTGTTGGCTTCGCTGTAGATCACCAGGCGCTTGCCGACAAGCTTTTCGGTGAGATCCTGCGCGGTCTTCTTGATCTCCTCTTTGTCATGCTCCAGCATGAGCGCGGCGGTCCTGACCGCGCCTTCGAAGCCATCGCCGATGATGCCGAAGTGGTGCAGCACGAAGAATTGCTGGACGAGTGAGAACGCCAACATGGTCCGCGGCGGATTGCCCCCAGGGATCACGATATGGTCCAGTCCCTTCGCCTTCGCCATCTCGAGCATGGTGCCACCGCTGGTGATCACCACCACGCGTGCGCCCTTGGCCAGCGCCTGTTCCATGGCGGCCAGGGTCTCTTCGGTGTTGCCGCTGTAGCTGCACGCGATCACCAGGCTCTTGTGGTTCACATAGCCAGGCAGGTAGTAATTGTTGTAAACCTCAATGGGGCATTTGGCCTCCTTGTGCGCTAGCTGCGCGGCGATGCGACCGCCGATACCACTACCACCCAGACCCGTCACCACCACATTGCCATAAGGCCCGCCGGGTGATTTCAATGTGGCCTTGCGGCCGATCTCCAAAGCTTCCTTGAGTTGGCGGGGAAAGGCGTCGATGAGTTGCTGCATGAGGTAGGTAATGCGATGGCGAAATTAGGCGCATGGCACGCACGGCCGTCGCCCGGGGTTGCTCGGTATCTTCGCCACCCATTCGCAATTTCGTCCATGTCCAACGCCCTTTCCGACCAGGAGCTTGTCCGCCGCGAGGCGTTGCAGAAGCTCCGCGCCCTTGGCATCGAACCCTTCCCGGCCGCCGAATACCCGGTCAACAGCACGGCGAAGGAGGTCAAGGTGCTCTTCAAGGAAGAAGGCGTACCGGCCCAGGTGACCATCGCGGGACGGATCATGAGCGTTCGCGTGATGGGCAAGGCCAGCTTCGCGGTGTTGCGTGATCATACCGGCGACCAGCAGATCTATGTAGCACGCGACGAAGTGGCTCCTGGAGAGGACAAGTCGATGTACGATGAAGTGTGGCGGCACCTGCTCCACCTCGGCGACTTCATCGGGGTGAAGGGTCATGTGTTCAGGACACGCACGGGCGAGATCACCGTGCATGTGAAGGAGTTGACCGTGCTGGCCAAAGCACTGCGTCCGTTACCGGTGGTGAAGACCGATGAGCTGGGCAACGTTTTCGATGCCTTCACCGATCCGGAGCAGCGCTACCGCATGCGTTACGTGGATCTCGTGGTGAATGAAGGCGTGCGTGAGACTTTCCTGAAGCGTTCGCGCATCGTTGCGGCCATGCGCGCGACGATGGACGAAGCGGGCTACCTCGAAGTGGATACCCCGGTGCTGCAACCCATTCCCGGAGGCGCGGCGGCGCGGCCCTTTGAAACACACCATAACGCGCTCGATACGAAGTTGTACATGCGCATCGCCAACGAGCTCTACCTGAAGCGTCTTATCGTGGGCGGCTTCGAGGGCGTGTTCGAGTTCAGCCGCAACTTCCGCAACGAGGGCATGGATCGTACGCACAACCCGGAGTTCACCATCATGGAACTCTATGTGGCGTACAAGGACTACCGCTGGATGATGGGCTTCATGGAGCGCATGCTGGAACGCGTGGCCATTGCCGCCAACGGATCGCCGACCGCCATCTTCCAGCAGAACGCGATCAACTTCACTGCGCCCTTCAAGCGCATCACCATGTGCGGGGCGATCAACGAGAAGACCGGCAAGGACGTGCTGGAAATGGATGAGCCCGCTTTGCGATCACTTTGCGCGGCGAACAACATCCATGTGGAGCCCAGCATGGGCAAGGGCAAATTGATCGATGAGCTCTTCAGCGCGCTGGTTCAACCGGAACTCATCCAGCCCACGTTCGTGTGCGACTTCCCTTTGGAGATGAGCCCGCTGTGCAAGAAGCACCGCGATGATCCGCGGCTTACCGAGCGGTTCGAACTCTACGTGAACGGCTTCGAATTGGCGAACGCCTACAGCGAACTCAACGACCCGATCGACCAGCGCGAACGGTTCGAGGAGCAGGTGAAGCTGCAGCAACGTGGTGATGATGAGGCCATGTTCATCGATCGGGATTTCCTGCGGGCACTGGAGTACGGTATGCCACCGACCAGCGGTGTCGGTATCGGGCTCGATCGCCTGGTGATGGTGCTTACCAACAATCCTGCGATACAGGAGGTACTGTTGTTCCCGCAGATGCGACCAGAGAAATTCGATTGAGCGGAACGTCGCAGGCGTTGCGCCCAAGGAAGCACCTGATGGAGCGATGAGCGCTCGGTCCGCTTCAAGGCTGTTCGATCAAGCAACGCGTGGACGGAGTTGCTGCGTCATACCGCTCGAAGCCTACTAACCCTTGTTGCACTATGGCGCGCGTACTCTTGCCAGCGTTGGTCCTGCTGGTCTCACTCAACACGTTCGGGCAATACGCAATTGGTGTACAGGGCGGCCCAATGCTCTTCAGCGGGGTGGGCGAGGCGCCGACCAAGGCCCTTTCCAATACGCAAGGATGGACCGCCGGGCTGCAGTTCGTGGAGGGTCGGAAAGGTGAAAACGGGTTCCGCATCGGGCTCGACCTTGGACAACGGTCCTATACGCTCAATGCCATGAGCGAAGACCTGCGCGAAGAGTTCGCCAGCGTTTCCACGATGCTCTGGATATCCTTCGAAATGCGTTGGTCACTGAGCCGCAGGCGTCGCATCTTCTTCGAGCTGGGTCCTGTGATCGGGGTGGAACTGCGCGAGGAGCGTAACGGCACCCGTTTTTCCGAAGGGTATTCCCTAACGGGGTGGTATTCGGACGAGATGCCTGCGAGTGAAACCGAGACCGGCTTCTCCATCCGCGATGGACATTGGCGTTTTGGGGTAACCGCGGAACTTCCCCTGGAAGGCCGCTGGTACGTAACCGGTGGCGCGCACCTGTGCCCCGGGGTGGGCAGTTGGGCGCGTGGCCATGGCTATGCCACCATGGATGCAAGCATGCGTATGGGCTTCTTGTACTGGCTGAGCAACAAACGCAATTACTGAGCGCGGGATGGATCACTTGATCCGTTCTGCGCGCGTCATCACCTCGCCGACCTGTAGTTCCCACACCACATCCATTCCGCTCACCACTTCACCGAAGCGTGTGTAGCGGCCATCTAGGTGCGGCGCGGCGCTGTGCGTGATGAAGAACTGGCAGCTCTCGGTATCCGGTCCCGCTGAGGCGAGCCCAACTGATCCGGCCATGAAAGGCGTACGGCCGATCTCGGTGCGCAAGGTCCACGGCATGCCACCATAGCCATCGCCGCGTGGGCAGCCCCCCTGAACAACGAAGTTGGGCACCATGCGGTGGAAGGCTTTCCCGTCGTAGTAGCCAGCGGTAACGAGGGAATCGAACGCGAGACAGCTGCCGGGACATTCGTTCACATCGGTCGCGATGATGATCTCGCCCTTGCTGGTGACGATGCGGTACTGCTGACCTTGCTTCAGTGCGAGCAGCCGGGCTTTGTCGATGGGGTGGTTGAACGGAAGGCGCGCAGGTTTCGGAGGTGGAAGACCGTCACGTTTGGCAATGGCTTTTTCCAGGAGGACCCTGGCCTCCACGTCCCTGATAGGATGCAGCGGCGCAAGTGCGGTCTTTTCCAGCGTCACTGGGAACAGAAGTCGGATCACATCCGGTTCTTCAGCGTCGAGCAGTTCGGCCACCGCGCAGATCAAGCCGGCATCATTGGTGTTCACTGCCGCAGTTACCACTTCGCCCAGTTGTCTGTATTGTGCCTCGGGTGAGGAGAAGCGCGATCGCATCATCGTCTCCCGGACACTGCGCACGGCGGCTTGGAACGCAGCCTGTCGCACGGCAGGGTGCTCCTCACTGCCAAGGACCGGCAGAAGACCCTCCACCGCGACCGTCCCGCGAGCAGCCATGAATGCCGCTGTGCGGAACGGGGAGGCTGATCTGCTCGCGATGGCGCTCAGCCGTTCCATGGCGATCGTACTTGCACTGTCATTGCCGTGACGAACGGCAAGAGCGAGCAGCGCAATACGCGCGGCGGTGTCGGTCCGTTGGGCCGCTTCGTAAAGGCATGCACGCGCATCCACCGCTTCCCTTGTCTCCAGCAGGTCCATCGCCGCGCGTTGCTCTACCGGTCCGGATGGCTGGGCGAACAACTGCTCCTCCGACCATTCCTCCGGGAAGACCTTCGCATACGCACGCATGGCGTTGATCTTCTCGTTGCTGCGCATGTTCTCTTCAACAAGCCTTCCCAGTAGCTCCGGGTTCGCGCGGTCGCCGAACTTGCCCATGGCGAGGATGAGGAACTGTCGCGCGCCGGTCTCCTGGGTACCCATCAAGTCGGTTATCTCATAGGCCGCACGGTAAACGAGGCTATCGGGAAGCCGACGCAACGCATCGGCGGCGCGTGCGCTACCATGGGATGTGGCCCGTTCCATGTAATAAATGATGGCGTTGGGATCCTTCAGCAAGTCATTGCGCTGCATGGCGATGAACGATGCGCTCAGGTAGGCGCGGTGTACTGTGCTATCGCGTTCCTCCGAAGCAGCTTCGGCCAAGCGATGCACGGCCGTGCTGTCCGCCACAAATCCTAGGGCAAAGGCCGCGGAAGAACGCACGGATGCGTCCGTATCACGAAGCGCGTTCAGCAAACAGGGTATCGATGTGCTGTCCTGCACACTGGCGAATGCCACCGCAGCGGCTTCGCGCACGGCTACCGAGGTATCGGAGAGGAGGGCACAGAGTTTCTTAGTGTCGCGGTGGTCCTGGGCTTCGAGCACTGGCCAGAGATGCTCATCGGCCCATCGGTTGGGTGCGTCCTTCGGGTCGGGTGCCGAACACCCGATAGCAGCGATCGACAGGAGTACGATGAACGATCGCTCCATCGGTCAGCGCTGCGGTGTCCCAAAGTCGATCGCCGGACGCTTCAGGAACAGGTTGGTAAGGTCCCAGCCGAAATAGCGCAACGCACCAAGCAGCACCATGGTGGCCGTGGCATCGTCAATGTTGCCGACCAGCGGGAGGTTATCGGGAAGCAACTCGAACACGCCGAACGTAGGGTTGAGCAGGTAGATGAAGGCCACAATGCCAGCGAGGGCGATCAGGAAGCGTTTCATGGAAGCAGGGTCATGGGTGCGTCACTTCGAACGACGACGCATCCACCGAAGGTATGCCGGTGAATATCTTCGAGGCCCCAATGAAGACCATTCACACTCTTCCGTTCTTGGCGGCATTGGTGTCGCCGTATCTGCTGTCCGCGCAGACCATGCCCGATGCCGAGGTGCTGGACCAGATGCGCTACGATGTGAAATACCTGGCAAGCGACCTGCTCGAAGGGCGCGAGGCGGGCACACCCGGCGAGAAGCTCGCAGTGGATTACGTGGCGGCCAAATTCAGCAA
>Ga0335394_10007688_pt1 | contig 12158 bp, 5 predicted proteins | sample MAT03_FD_205741 | JGI IMG/M metagenome (GOLD analysis project Ga0335394, IMG submission 205741) | Freshwater microbial communities from Lake Fryxell liftoff mats and glacier meltwater in Antarctica - MAT-03 (spades assembly) (version 2) ... | reverse complement strand
TCACGCCCGCGTCGTTGCGTACCGTGATGGAGTATCCGATGGCATCCACGTGGATGCCCGTCAGGGTAAACATGTTCATTCCCGGGCCAAGGTTCGTCAGCGCTGTCCCCGGAACAATCCCGATTGGCGCCCCAGGCGGAGCAGGGCTGCTGGTCTGGTACAGGCCGTTGACAATGGTCACGATCCAGTTCTGGGTGCTCGGCGCGTTTACTTTGATGGTCTCGCCGAACTGGCCGTTGGTCAAAGTCGTGGCGTTGTTCAGGCACACGCAGGGATCGGAGATTCCAACAGTGCAGTTGAAGGATGCAACGGTCACAGAGCCGCTCATCGTTGCCGTGCAGCCGCCGAGGGTGCTCGTGGCAACCACCGTGTAAGTGCCCACCGTGGTGAAGACGCCGAAGCTGATCGGTACGCCGGTACCCGGTACAGGAGCCCCGTTATTTACGGCATTGATTTGCAGTTGATAATTAACATTGGTCTGAGAACCGCTCAAACCGACCGGCAGGCCAGGGCCGCCGGCACAGAACGTACCGCCGCCGGTGAGGGCGAATAAGGTCGGAGTCGGATTGACCGTAATCGTGGTGGTCGAAGTAGCCGAACAACCGTTCGCATTGGTCACGGTCACCGTATAAGTGGTGGTAGCACCCGGTGTTACCGTGATCGAGGTCGTTGTTGCGCCTGTGCTCCACACGTATGAAGTACCGCCGGTACCAGTCAGTGTCGCCGAAGCGCCCGAACAAATGATACCGTCGTTATTGGTTAAACCCGAGGTTTCTGTTACCGTGATCCCAGGTATCGGAAGCGGGTTCACTGTGATCGTTACCGTAGCCGTGGAAACGCAGTTATTCGGATTCGTGACGGTTACCGTGTACGTCGTGGTCGTTGCAGGCGTTACTGTGATAGAAGCCGTATTTGCGCCAGTACTCCAGGAATAAGTCATTGCAATTGGCGCCGTTAAAGTCGCCGAAGCGCCTGCGCAAATGATACCGTCATTAGCCGTCGTGCCGGAAGTTTCGGCAACCGTAATCGGGCCGACCGGAAGCGGAATCACGGTAATCGTCGTTGTTGCCGAAGCGGTACAGCCGTTGGCATTGGTTACCGTCACCGTGTAGGTTGTTGTTACAGGTGGCGTTACGGTGATCGCGGTTGTTGTAGCGCCGGTGCTCCAGGAGTATGTGCCTCCACCCGTGCCCGTCAGCGTAACGCTTGCACCCGTACAAATGATGCCATCGTTATTGGCAGTACCCGAGGTTTCCGCTACTGTAATACCCGGCGTCGGCAATGGATTGACCGTAATGGTGGTCGTAGCCGAAGCCGTACAACCATTTACATTGGTCACCGTCACCGTATAAGTCGTTGTGGAAGCGGGCGTTACCGTAATCGAAGTTGTCGTAGCGCCCGTGCTCCAGGCGTATGAGGTCCCGCCGGTGCCGGTCAGGGTCGCCGAAGCGCCCGCGCAAATGATACCGTCGTTGGGCGTCGTACCCGAGGTTTCGGCTACCGTAATACCAGGTGTCGGAAGCGGATTCACCGTGATCGTCGTCGTGGCTGTGGCCGAACAGTTGTTGGCATTTGTAACGGTAACGGTATAAGTCGTTGTCGTTGCAGGCGTTACGTTGATCGAAGTCGTTGTAGCGCCCGTGCTCCAGGCATACGAAGTACCTCCTGTGCCGGTCAGGGTCGCCGTAGCGCCCACACAAATAATGCCGTCGTTCGGTGTTGTTCCGGAGGTTTCGGCTACCGTAATACCAGGTGTCGGAAGCGGATTTACCGTGATCGTCGTCGTGGCAGTAGCAGAACAGTTGTTGGCGTTTGTAACGGTAACGGTATAAGTCGTTGTGGTTGCAGGCGTTACGTTAATTGCGGTCGTTGTTTCGCCTGTATTCCAGGCGTACGAAGTGCCGCCCGTACCAGTTAAGGTTGCCGTTGCGCCAACGCATATAATGCCGTTGTTCGGGGTAGTGCCTGAGTTTTCAGTCACTGTGATACCAGGCGTTGGCAGCGGATTTACCGTGATCGTCGTCGTGGCAGTGGCCGAACAGTTGTTCGCGTTCGTAACGGTAACGGTATAAGTGGTTGTCGTTGCAGGAGTTACGTTAATAGCGGTCGTGGTTTCACCTGTGCTCCAGGCGTAAGTACCGCCGCCTGTGCCGGTCAAGGTGGCCGTAGCGCCCACACAAATAATGCCGTTGTTCGGGGTGGTGCCCGAGTTCTCAGTCACCGTAATACCAGGCGTTGGCAGCGGATTTACTGTGATCGTCGTCGTGGCAGATGCCGTGCAGTTATTCGCGTTTGTAACCGTTACCGTATAAGTCGTAGTCGTGGCAGGCGTTACCGTGATCGAAGTCGTCGTAGCGCCTGTGCTCCAGGAGTATGTGCCGCCGCCGGTCCCGGTCAGGGTCGCCGATGCGCCTACGCAGATGATGCCGTTGTTCGGGGTGGTGCCCGAGTTTTCAGTCACCGTGATACCAGGCGTTGGCAGCGGATTTACCGTGATCGTCGTCGTGGCAGTAGCAGAACAGTTGTTGGCGTTTGTAACGGTAACGGTATAAGTCGTTGTGGTTGCAGGCGTTACGTTAATTGCGGTCGTTGTTTCACCTGTGCTCCAGGCATACGAAGTGCCGCCCGTACCAGTTAAGGTTGCCGTAGCGCCCACACAAATAATGCCGTTGTTCGGGGTAGTACCTGAGTTTTCAGTCACTGTGATACCCGCCGTCGGCAGCGGATTGACCGTAATCGTCGTCGTGGTAGTGGCCGAACAGTTGTTCGCGTTGGTCACAGTAACCGTATAAGTCGTAGTCGTTGCAGGCGTTACGTTGATGGCAATCGTTGTTTCACCTGTGCTCCAGGCGTAGGAAGTACCGCCCGTGCCCGTCAGGGTTGCCGTCGCGCCCACACAAATAATGCCGTTGTTCGGAGTAGTGCCCGAGTTTTCAGTCACCGTAATACCGGGCGTCGGCAGCGGATTTACCGTGATCGTCGTCGTGGTACTCGCCGTACAGCCCGCTGCACTGGTAACCGTAACCGTGTAAGTCGTTGTAGATGCGGGCGTTACCGTGATCGAAGTCGTCGTTGCGCCTGTGCTCCAGGAGTAGGTGCCGCCGCCGGTCCCGGTCAGGGTCGCCGAGGCGCCCGCACAAATAATGCCGTTGTTCGGCGTGGTACCCGAGTTTTCAGTCACTGTAATGCCCGGCGTCGGGATCAGGTTTACCGTGATGGTCGTGGTGGCAGATGCCGTGCAGTTATTCGCGTTTGTAACCGTTACTGTATAAGTCGTAGTCGTGGCAGGCGTTACCGTGATCGAGGTCGTCGTAGCGCCCGTGCTCCAGGCGTACGTGCCGCCGCCGGTACCGGTCAGGGTGGCCGAGGCGCCGATACAGATCGAGCCGTCGTTGTTGGTTGTACCCGAGGTTTCCGCTACTGTAATACCAGGTGTCGGGAGCGGATTTACCGTGATCGTCGTCGTAGCAGATGCCGTGCAGTTATTCGCGTTTGTAACCGTGACCGTATAAGTCGTTGTCGTAGCAGGCGTTACCGTGATCGAGGTCGTCGCAGCGCCCGTGCTCCAGGCGTATGTGCCGCCGCCGGTCCCAGTTAAAGTGGCCGAAGCGCCCGCGCAAATGATACCATCGTTGTTGGTTGTACCCGAAGTTTCTGCCACCGTTATACCAGGTGTCGGCAGCGGATTTACCGAAATGGTGGTGGTAGTCGAAGCCGTACAGCCTGCTGCACTCGTCACCGTTACCGTATAAGTCGTTGTCGTGACAGGTGTTACTGTGATTGAAGTCGTCGTTGCGCCTGTACTCCAGGCATATGTGCCGCCGCCGGTACCGGTCAGGGTCGCCGATGCGCCTGCGCAGATTGTGCCGTCGTTGTTGGCAGTACCCGAAGTTTCTGCTATCGTGATACCAGGCGTCGGCAGCGGGTTCACCGTGATCGTCGTCGTGACCGATGCTGTGCAGTTATTCGCATTGGTTACCGTTACCGTATAAGTCGTTGTTGTTGCAGGCGTTACCGTGATCGAAGTCGTAGTAGCGCCGGTGCTCCAGGCGTACGTGCCGCCGCCGGTCCCGGTCAAGGTGGCCGAGGCGCCTGCGCAGATCGAGCCGTCGTTGTTGGTTGTACCCGAGGTTTCGGCTACTGTAATACCAGCCGTCGGCAAAGGATTGACCGTAATGGTGGTGGTAGCCGAAGCGGTACAACCCGCTGCACTCGTCACCGTTACGGTATAAGTCGTTGTTGTGGCAGGCGTTACCGTGATCGAGGTGGTCGCAGCGCCCGTGCTCCAGGCATAAGTGCCGCCGCCGGTGCCGGTCAGGGTTGCCGAAGCGCCGGCGCAAATGATACCATCGTTGTTCGTAGTACCCGAAGTTTCCGCTACCGTAATACCCGGCGTTGGCAGCGGATTTACGGTAATGGTGGTGGTAGCCGAAGCCGTACATCCCCCGGCGCCGGTGACCGTTACCGTATAAGTCGTTGTTGTGGCGGGCGTTACCGTGATCGAAGTCGTGGTTGCGCCAGTGCTCCAGGCGTATGTGCCACCGCCGGTCCCGGTCAGGGTCGCCGATGCCCCTGCGCAGATGATGCCGTCGTTGTTGGCAGTACCCGAAGTTTCTGCTATCGTGATACCAGGCGTCGGCAGCGGATTTAAAGTTGTAACGATCGCAACGGCAGTCGCCGTCAAAGTAGCAGCGTCCGTTACCGTAACCGTATAAGTGCCGGCTGTCAACATGGAAATATCTTCCGTAGTCGCGCCATTGGACCAGATATAAGTAAAGCCTGGTGTTCCGCCGGTTACCGTAAGGTTTACAGCGCCGTTGTTTCCACCGGCACAGGTCACATTGGTTGCTACGGTACTCAACACAGGGCCGAAGCACAGGGAAACGGTTACCGCAGCGCCTACATTATCCAAAATCCGCACATTATCAGCCTGCGAAACATCGGCCTGCGAGTTAGCCAGCGCACAAATCTTGATTTGGATTTTATTGCCGCTCAAACCGAGCTGGGTTACGATAAACGAGTTGCTTAGATTTCCCCCGGCAGCATATTGTATGGTTCCGACTCCGCCGCCAAATTGGTTGGGGATGGTGGTGAAGGCGCCGCCATTGATGCTGTATTGTACGTTGATGTAATCTTCAGGGTCAAGGCCCAACCAGGACAAATCAACCTTAAATTGAAAGGTACCGATGCCCATGGTATTAATCTCGGGACTGATCCAGCATACATCCATGTCAGAATCCACGATTTCTAATTTGCCGCCGGCAGTGGTCTGGAAATAATCGCCGTTATCGCGACCGATGCCTGTAACCGGCTCATCAAATGTCCAGGGGGACATGGTCCAGTTCATGCCCACGAAATCATTTACCTGATTGAGCAGGTATCCTTTATTAGGCGTGCTGAAAGTTTCGTTGTAAGGAGCGTTTGCCATGGCGCTTACGACATACGATGCCGAAGAGGTACAGGCTGGTATGGAAGTATCCGTAATGGTCACCGTATAAGTACCAGCTGCTACGCCGACGCGGTCCTGCGTGGTGGCGCCGCCCGTCCAGGCATAAGTATAACCGGGGTTGCCGCCGCTGACGCTCAAGTCGATCGCGCCGTTTGCTTGTCCACAAGTTGCCGGGAAGGTTTCCGGACTTTGAACAATAGGGGAACTAATAATGGTAGCGCTGGTAGATTGCGTACACATCGCGCCATCCGTTACCGTCACGGTATAGGTTCCGACAGCCAGACCGGAGATGTCCTGCGTTGTAGGGCCGTTACTCCATACATAGGTGTAGCCGCCGCCCGATCCGCCACTAACGCTCAAGTCAATGGAACCTGAATTGGCGCCGTTGCACACGATATTCTTTTGCGTCGTTGTCAGTACAGGCTGGTTGCAGTTCAGTGTAACCCCCACCTGCGGCACCGAGACATTGTCAATGGTCACGATCTCGGCGTTGGCGTTGGTGAACACACAAACCCTTATTCTGAGGTTGGTTCCTGAAATCCCACCCTGGGTCACGGTTGCGCTGCTGGTAAAAGGACCCGGAGGTCCGGCGAAAAGGTATGCCACCGTTGCGCAAGGGTTACCCCCCGCTACATTGGGTACCATGGTATACGCGCCGCCGTTCACGCTGTAAAGGACTCTGATGTAATCACCAAGACATGTTCCTGCGGCAACATCTATGTCAAAACCCGCCCAGGTTAAGTCAACCGAAAGCGTGACCGTGCCTGCTGCACTAATATTCATCAAGGGGCTTTCCCAACAGACTTCCTGGTCCAGGTCAATGGATTCAAGTACCCCTCCAGCAGTGGCAGTGGTTTGAAAATAATCAGCGGGATCCCGGAGGTCAGTAACAGGATCAGGGGGATTAGTTCGGCAGCTACCGCTGGGATCCCACGGAGTTAGGGTCCAGTTCACACCGCTAAGGTCATTTACACAACTGGGCAAATAACCTTTGGTAGGCGTGGAAAATATTTCCGAATACTGAGCCTGTACGGTGCTGCATACAGCCAGAAGAAAAAGCGCGGGTAGTAAATTTTTTGCCATTTGGCTTGTTTTGTTTGGAATTAAAATAACCGACGCCGATCATAGTGAAATGACAGCGCTCCCCGTTGAAGAGGAAAATTCACAAAAACAAGGGATGGAAAATGCCAGCAAACCGTGCCGAACAAAAATTAGGGGGAGATAATCAGGTCCATTCCCATGAGATTTACGGATTAAAAAGCGGATTAATTTGGGCAAATGTAAGAACTCCACTTCAAATATTGAGCCATAATCTCCATTATTTTATAATAAAATAATCTTACCCTCCAGGAAACGCTTATTGTAACCCTCCGCTATATTCATATCCCAGGGGTGCATTTCAAATTGTCGCTTCGTGGTTAGGGGTTTTGTTAAGGAACGGTGTCAAAATAACTTCCCAATTTGATGCCATTCTTTTGCCGTCATCCGTCCCATCTTTTTCGTTAAATAGCGCGGCTATTCGCCTCAAAAGATAGTTGGCTGACGCCAAAATAATTGGCCTGAAATTGGAAACTTATTTTGACACCGTTCCTAAAAGGGTATACAGGAACTTTGAGGCCGAATTTTATTTTGCATTAAAGATTTTGCTAAAAGGTTGATTATCGTTTTTGTTTGGCCACCCCCTACCCCTAAATGGAAGTATATTCCGTTGAATTAAAATTTGTGAAACTATTTACCGAAAATTTTAAATTTAGCAGAATATACTCCCCTTTAGGGGTAGGGGGTGGCCAAACAAAAACGATAATCAACCTTTTGACACAATCTTATACATAAGCGTCGGGCGGCTCTTCCAAGCGACAATTTGAAATGCACCCATATCCCAGATACTTACAAAAAAAAAACGACATTTTCCCCAATTGATATCTTTCGGCAATATATTTGCCGGCACTATCAAAGCATCCGGCCCCCACGACACCCTAACACCGTACCTTTTTAACTTAAACGCACATGGAAGGTTTTTTTATCGCCCAGGTTTGTATAATGGGTCTCAATTTCTCGCCGGCGGGTTGGGCATCATGCCAGGGGCAATTGCTTTTGATCGACGATTATTCCGCAGTTTTCGCCCTCTTAGGCACTACCTTCGGGGGAGACGGCCAAACAACTTTCGGCCTGCCCGATTTCCGTGGAAGGATTCCGGTAGGCACCGGGAGCGGACCGGGTTTAAGCAGCATAGTGCTGGGCCAGTCCGGCGGCGGCAACGGCGTCACCCTGACAACCAACAACTTGCCTGCGCATACGCACATGGCCACTGCAACGGTCGGCTCGAGCTCGGGGGCCGGCAATTCCAACAATCCCGCCGGAAAAATAGTGACCTCGACGCCCGGCAATCTCTACGCAGCAGCGGCAAGTGCAAGCGGCAAATTCGGCGGCGTCACTGCCAGTGTGCAGCCTGCCGGCGGCTCGCAGTCTTTTGACAACCGCATGCCTTACCTGGGGATCAACTTCATTATTTGCCTCCAAGGCATTTTCCCCAGCCGTAACTAAGTATTATTTTTTCACCCAACGGAACGAAAGTAAAGATCGTTCTAAAGGCCTGATTTTAAAAAAAAACACACCAAAGATATGGACCCAGCACTCGCTGTTATCACGATGTTCGCCGGAGGTTTTGCCCCCCAGGGCTGGGCATTTTGTTCCGGACAACTACTCCAAATCAGCCAAAACACGGCCCTTTTTTCTTTGTTGGGCACCACCTTCGGCGGAAACGGAACAACCAATTTCGGCTTGCCCGACCTCCGCGGCAGAACGCCCATGGGTACCGGACAGGGGCCCGGGTTATCAAATATTACCCTCGGCCAAGTGGCCGGCGTTGAAAACGCCACCCTCCTCCTCACCCAAATGCCAGCGCACAACCACACCGGTACGTTCACGGCAGGCGTATCCTCCAACCCGGCTAACTCCGATGAAGCCGATACGAATGTGCTGGCCCAGGGAAACATCCAATCCTTTAAAACAGGCGCAACGATCAATGGCGCCATGGCCGGTGTAACAGCAACCCTGGCAAATGCGGGCGGCTCCCAGCCATTCGCCATTCGCCAACCTTATCTCGGCATCGATTTTATCATTGCCTTACAAGGCATTTACCCAAGCCGCAACTAAAACCTTTCAACTTTTAAGCATACACCATCATGGAAGGCACCATTTCGCAAATACTCTTCTTCGGCGGAAATTTCGCGCCCACTGCCTGGGCATTCTGCCAGGGGCAAATACTTTCTATCGCCCAAAACACGGCCCTTTTTTCTTTGCTGGGCACTACGTACGGCGGGAACGGACAAACCACATTTGGCCTCCCTGATTTCCGCAGCCGGGTACCGGTCGGAAGGGGGCAAGGCCCGGGACTGCCCGATGTGGATCTTGGCGAGCAAAGCGGGTCCGAAACCGTGACACTCTCCGTGAGTCAAATACCGGCGCATACCCACAGCGTAACACCGGCAATGGCGGTTTCCTCCGTAAATGCCAGCACCGACAACCCAAACGGCAACCTGTTCGCAAACCAGGGCTCCGACCTGTTCGCTGCACCTGCGGCGGTGAATGGGGCTTTGGCCGGTACTTCCATGACCACGGCACCACAAGGAGGCGGACAGCCTCTCAGCATCAGGCAGCCGGTATTGGGCCTAAATTTTGTCATTTGCATGCAAGGCGTTTACCCAGCCCGGAATTAAAGAGCGGGTGACCAATAACTTGTCCATTTTAATCCCGATCAATTCATTTCGTTTCCTGAACGATCCAATTTTTACCATGCATATAGCTCGACGAAAAGTAATAAAAGCACTGGGTTTGTTGGCCGGCGTTTCCTTAGCTGGCGCCCTGCCCGGAACCCTGAGCGGCCGAACGGCCGCCTCCGCGTTTGAAAAATCATTCATACTCGGCAAAAAAGGCCGCACCCAGGCCATCCTGCTCGGGGCCGACCAAAGGGGGAACCGCTTCGGCAAATACGCCTTGCGCCATCCGGAGGATTTTAGCATCATTGCCCTGTCCGAAAACAGGGCAATGCTCAAAAATGCGCTGTCGGCCAAACTCAGCCTCCCGAACACCCACCGCTTCAAGTACTGGAAACAGGTGTTCGAACATCCAAAATTTGCCGACGTCGTTATTGTTACCCAGAAAGGCGACTTAACGGACGTTTGCAGCGCTGCCCTCCGCGCTGGTTATGACGTTTGGGTCGATCGCCCTGCAACGCTGATTCCTTCCAGGATGGATGCCCTGAATGCCCTGGCGCGTAAACTAGGCCGGCAATTGCTGTTTGTGTATGGGTTTCCGGAGCAATTATGTTTTATGGAACTCCGTTGTACGTGTCCTGAAGCTGAAATCGCCTAGCCTGGAATGACCGATGTACTTGTGCAGCAATTCAAACAAACCCTCGATGACTGTTCGGCTGTATTCCTGAAAGAAAACGCTGCGCACGGCGAACTCTTCGCTGCCTCCCGTAATTATTACGACTTGTTGTGCCGAATTACCGATTTGCAAATGCCGGACGTCCGGTTAGATGATGCCATTCTGCTGCCAGGCGGGAAGGCGATCGGACCGATTGTGGCCGCCGAATGTATCAAGGATTATATGCGGACATACCGGTTCATCAGGGGCCTGTATTGCGCCGTAATTGCGGTAAAAAAAGAACAGCCCGGCAAACCCGTTCATATTTTATATGCCGGAACCGGCCCCTTCGCAACCCTTGTACTTCCGCTGACAAGCGTTTTTAGTCCGGAAACGATCCAATGTACGTTGCTGGAAATTCAACCGGAGTCGTATCAAATGCTGCAAAAAACCATTCAAACGTTTGGATTGAAACCCTATATCCGCGCCATTCATCTGGCGGATGCCTGCGCCTACCGGCCAGACGATATACTTCCCATCCATATTGTACTGACCGAAACCATGCAGGCGGCGCTGGATAAGGAGCCACAAGTCGCCATGACCACCCATTTGTCTCGTTTTATTACGCCGGGCGGTTATTTGATCCCGCAAAAGATTACGGTGTGGGCAGGCCTGTCTAATCCGGGGAAAGAAATGGCGGCGCTTCTCTACCATCAAACATCCCCGGAACAGTTTCCCCAACCCGTAAAAACACTCATGGAACTGGATCAGCAATCGATGGCGCCGGGGCCTTCCGGGTATCCACCGATAGATATTGAACTCTCCGTAGCGCAATTAAGCGACTTCCCACAACTGAACCTGTATACTGAAATACAGGTATTCGATCAGGAAATTATCCGGTATCAGCAAAGCGGACTGACCATCAGCAAAAAAATTGTGAAATTTGACGCCGAAAATCCCCGGGACCGCAGGGTGCGGTTTCAGTACCGTTCCGGCGTAAATCCCGGTTTTGAATACACGCTTCTGGAATAAAACGCCCTGTTTATAATCGAGCCGAAACAATGGACAATCGTTTTTTTAAACTCCCCCTTCAATTTGATCTTGCGCGGCTGAAGGCCGATCTGGCCGCTTGCGAAGCCCGTCAATGGGTCGATCATTTCAATAAAAACGATTACGAAGGAAATTGGACGGGTATCTCCCTGCGTTCGGCCAGCGGTAAGGCGCAGGATATCCTGGCGAGTTTCAGCAATCAATTTGAGGATACACCCCTTCTGGACGAGTGCCCTTATTTTCGGGAAATACTCTCGAATTTTCCTTTTGAAAAAGAAACGGTTCGTTTACTCGCCCTCGCGCCCGGGAGCGTCATCCGCGCGCACCGCGACGCCGGTTTGGGCTATGAACACGGTTGTTTTCGCCTGCATATCCCCATTACCACCGACGAAAAGGTGCAGTTTACCGTTGACGGCTCAAACCTGAATATGGAAGCCGGACAGTGCTGGTATGCGAATTTCGACCTGCCGCACAGCGTCCTGCACGAAGGCGCCACCCGGCGCATCCACCTGGTGGTCGACGGCATCCGGAATGCCAAATCCGATGCATTGTTTGCGGAAGCCGGTTACGATTTTGAAGCGGAAAAGCGCTTAAAGGAACACGATCCCGACACCAAATTGGCGATGATCAAACACTTGAAGCTGATGGACAGCGACACGGCGCGTACCCTCATCGTGCAACTGGAATCCTCTTTATCCAACGCGCCCCAGCCGCTTTCCGGGAATGCCGCACAGCCAACTACCGACGATTGGGCGCCTACTGGTTTGATTGACATAGAAAATGAATGGCGCTGTAGCTGGATGCATTTGGACGGGATCGCGTTTACCGCGCCATTTTTTGATCAAACCCTTGCCCTAATCAAGAAATCGCCGGCCAACCAACATAAAATCGCGTCCTGTAGCACGCTTGAATTTCTGACGGCTGAAGCCGCAAATCTCGATTGTTTACCGCCCGATGCCTTTATTTTTCATGTTTCACGCTGTGGCTCTACCCTGCTGTCGCAAATACTGAGTATTGACCCGCACAACATCGTATTGTCGGAAGTGCCGCTTTTTGATGAGTTGCTGCGCCTGCAGTATCGGGAGGCTACCGTTGGGGAGGATTTTGCAGCAGGTGCCTTTGCTGCTGCGCTGCGCTTTATGGGGCGAAAAAGAACCGGGGCGGAACGGCATCTGTTCGTCAAAACGGACTGCTGGCATGTGTTTTTTTACCCGGTCATCCGGCGTTTGTTCCCCAATACCCCGATCCTTCTTTTGTACCGAAACCCCGCAGAGGTGCTGCGTTCGCA
>Ga0335394_10007685_pt1 | contig 12159 bp, 18 predicted proteins | sample MAT03_FD_205741 | JGI IMG/M metagenome (GOLD analysis project Ga0335394, IMG submission 205741) | Freshwater microbial communities from Lake Fryxell liftoff mats and glacier meltwater in Antarctica - MAT-03 (spades assembly) (version 2) ... | reverse complement strand
GTGTCGGCGACGGAGCAAAAGGGGATTTCTCGCCGGAGCAAAAGGGGACAGATGTTTAGAGGCTGAAAGCCCCAAGAACAGAAGGCCAAGCGTCTTTAGGAGGGTGCTCGAGAACCCAGAATTTGGTGTTTGGATGATGCACGATGGTGACGAACTTCCGTTTGGTGGCTGAAATTTCGAAATTATGGCCCTCGAAGTCGATGGTATGGTCGTTGTTGACGCGCCGCAAGGTGCGTAGGGAAAGGTGGAGATCCAAGAGAGGGGAAGGCGGGCAAGGTCGCATTGATGTGTTGCCTGTAAGCACGGCGTCGGCGGAGACTTGAGCGGGAATTTTTCCGGTGGAACGGTTCGTCTTGTAATTTTGACGGTGGATTTCGAGTTGGAGAATATCGTTTGCGTGGTTCCATGTCTTGACGTTGGCATGAGCCAGGAGGGTGACGAGGCGATTCTGGAAGGTGCCAAATCGCCGCTCAATCTTGCCCTTGGCTTGGGGAGTGGGCGCGACCAGGTGAGTGACGCCAAGGGCGCACAAAGCTCGCTGGAACTGACTTTTTGGGTCGGTGCGGTCATCGCTGGAACTTGGTCCGAAGAGGCTCAATCCGTCGGTGTAAACGATCTCAGGGATCCCATGGGTCTCGAAGGCTTCGCGGAAGTGGAGGAAGTGGTCCCAAGTCGTGTCGGAGGTGACAAAACGCCCGGCCACGTTCAAACCTGAATGATCGTCGACCGTGAGCAGAAGGGTTTGCTTGCGAGGCCCTGGCCACCACTGATGAATAGAACTGTCGTGCTGCCAGAGTTCGCCGATCTTGGCCCGACGGAAACGTCGATAGACACGCTTCCTGCTCGGCGGCTTCGGGACGAGATGTGAAAAGCGGGTTTTGACGTAGGCCTCAACCGTCGAGCGGGCGCGGGTGAATTTGCAAAGGCGTTCGAGTTCGTCGCATACCAGCTGGTAGTTGGGAGGGTTTTGTAGCGGCAAGAAGCTTTTGAGGAAGGCGTGGACTTTGGTTGGCCAGAGACCGTGTCGGTCGCCTCCACTGGCCTTCGGGCTGTAGGTCTTGCGATCAGCCAGCCAGTCAGTCCTCATGCGATAAAGCTGGGATCTGCCTACTCCCAACTGAGTGGCGGTCGTTGCTACGTCCAGAAGTCCCTCGTTGAATTTATCGAGGGTCTGAAGGACGAACTCCGAGGGAAGTCTGTGGATGATCTGTTGCTTTTCAAGAGCGAAGAATCGACCGCTCGACCCAATCAACGAGATCAATCGATGGGCACTCTCAGAAGCCCCTCTGGCCGGCCGAGCCGCCATCGCAGGTTGGCCCTCCGTCGGCCTCCGCTACGCTCCGGCCTCCTCCAGGCCAACCTGCGATGGCGGCCAGTCCCCTTTTGCTCCGTCTCTGTCCCGCTTTGCTCCGTCTCTGTCCCCTTTTGCTCCGGCCCCGACACGTGAAATTAATAATTTGATACAAAACATACTTTTTCTAAATTTACTCAAAGCTGCCAAAAAATCCCAAAGACCAGCTTCCGGTAATATTGAAATCTGATGCCCATCCATTTAAAACTAGTCGAGCAAATACATCATTCAATGCATTTCCACTCAGTGCAAAATCATATTGGTCAGAAAATGAAAGGCCTAAGTTTGAACCGTAACCCCATACGCTAAGAGTGGATTCCCATATTGGAGTTATTGAAGAATTGGATTGGCGTCTACTCTCGGGCGGCGTCTTTTCTTGATTCTGCGATTGCGATCCGGTCCGCCTGCCATTTGGCTGATTGGTTTTGGCTCACGAACTCGCGATGGGGACGCCTCCGCTCGGATGCGGATCGATGATGTAGATCGTGTCCTTGCGGCGCAAGAGGGCGAGGCCGTCCCAGAGGAAGGTTTCGGAGGTTGATGGTTTCGCGTTTATGGGTGGTGGGGTTGCAGGTGGGTTGGAGATTTTTTGGATTCCCCCCTCTGCATTCTCCGTGTTCTCTGTGGTTAAAATCCTCTTGGCCGCTAGCTGGCCGTCGGGCGAGTAAAGGCATGCTGCCGCACTTGGCGATCGGGTCTCACCATTACGATTTGTCAAGTTTCGTTGCCTGATCCCATCATCATCGCCGGACGCAGACGAGACCCCCTTGAAAAGCGCCTTCCGATAATTGCCTCGCCTGATGACATCATAAATCGCCCCCGCAAACTCCAACCTCGGTTGTCTTGCCAACAGCCATCGCCAGCAAATGCCTTCGGAAATGTCATTATGTATATTATAGGACCCCTTCTGACCCCTTCTGGCCGTCCTTAAGTTAGGGCGACTTATGGCTGACCCTTTCCTACGCCTGCCCCCATCACCTTTTTGGTACATCTGAAGGCCGGTCATTGTCGCCCGTAGGATTTTTGCTAGGCAGCGTAAGGAAAATCCTATTCTCATTATCTTTCAAGGAATAGATTTTCTCTTCAGGGTCTTTGTATAAAGCAAGCACGTTGTCGTTCAACATCTCATAAAAAAAAATTTCCCCGGTGCGCGTGATGATCACGCCATCCGCTGCAACTAGACCGGCAAGTCCATAGGGTGCCACTTTAGCCTTAGTATTCACTTTGTCCTTTCGCCCTTTCTCGCCAAGCAACGTCCCCGAAGCGAGCGACAGCTTTCCAAGCTTCAACACGTCCGCTTTTCGCGAACCGTCGAGAATTTTTCCCTCCTTGACAAACTTAATAATCAATTCTTTCGAGACAGAAAGGGTCACATCAAAGTTTCGCAAGAAATTCCGAGGAAAAACGGAAACCGCATTAATGTCCTTGGCATTTGGAGGCAACCAGAATGGCTCACGCTCGGCGCGAGAAGTGTCAATAGCCGTGAACGTCAAGGCGCAAATAAAAAGAAAATTTCGGCTAGCGGTGGAGACTGCTGAAAAACGTCTATTGTCCGGTGGATACTTATTCATTTTTGAAAAAGAATCGGTTGGCCGTCTTGAGGAATGACGAAAAGAGAATCGTGAGAAAGCTGTTCCCAGAAGAAAAGTCTTTCCCCTATAAGAAAAACGCCCTGCGCTGAAAGCAGTGCCTTAAGATCCCCGCCAACAATCTCGGCTTTCGAGATTATCATCTCTTTTATATGAGGTTCAATCGAGTCAGGGATTCTCTGCGGTCCCTTTGCAAACCTTTCTGCTTCAATTCTATCTTTTACTCGCCGTATCGAGCCATACGAAACCAAGAAAGAGTCAATTGCTTCCTTTCGCAATGCTACAGGAACTCTTGTTGTGTCTGCATAGAGAAATGCGGAATTTGCAAACGCATCGCTTTTCTTACGAAATACCACCCAATCAGATTGCTGCGGTTCAGCAGATTGCACGCCTAAACAGAACATTAATGCAAAAGTCCCCGCTAAACACATGGCGATCAAGTCTCCTTTACGTGTCATTCCATTTCTCCACCCCAAAAGAACCCATCATAAATCGTGTAATTGTCGCCATTCCTGATTGCTCCAAAGGTGTAGAATTCTTTCGATCCCCCAGAACCCCAAAAAGAAATGGTAGGCAGGTCGTACAAAGTTGGATCTGTTGATGAATTATAGCGGGGAACGCCAAAAAGTGTCGTATCGAGTTTCCATTCCGAAAGTTCGTGTTCACTGTCCAATGAAAATCGGTACATTTGCAGCCAAGTGAAACCTGCTGGCGGACTCCTGAACACTATTTCCAGGGCACGCCGCCAACCGCCATATTGTTTCCCCGTCCATACGGAGTAGCTTGGTACGTTTGGACGGTGACAGAGCCGGGCAGATTTGTCGTTGCAACTGCTGTTGTAATACTCGTATTAATCTTAGCGAGCCCGGCCATGCTTCCGGCGTGGGAAGAACCGGCGTTAATGTGAATCAGGGGAAATGCCCACACTTTTTGGGAATTATCAACTGGATTACTCGCTTCATCAGGGCTCGCGCTACTCACTGAAAGAGAAAAAAGTCCGCCATAGTCCAGATGTGACACTGGACTGGAGCCCAAATACACAGAGCCATTCGCTCCATCAGGAAATCCGCTCGGATCGGCTGATGTCCATCGCGAGAATTCAGGATCATAGGATCGGGACTTGAAGAGATACGATTCAGAACTCGAATCGAACGGTTTGCCGGTGTAGAATTGGATTGCCGCCTGCTCTCGGGCTGCCGTCTTTTTCGATTCTGCGGCCGCGATCCGATCCGCTTGCCATTTGACAACCTGCTCCTGGCTCAAGAATTCTGGCATCGGAGCGGGAAGACCGGAGGGGTGAAGGGTTGTCGTGAATGCGGCCACGGCAAACGCCGCCAGCGTGATGATGTAGTGTTTTATTTTCGTAAGTTTATTTTACTTGCTTGTGGTTATTAAGGAAAATGAGAAGTGCCTCACGTAAGGGATGGGAACGGTGAGAAGGCCGGGGTTTGGGCGGTGCGGATGGGCGCTGCTTTTGTGGGGTGGCTCCATCTTTCCTTCCCATCTTTTCCATCCTTTGCGTGAGATTCATCCTATTGGGTTTGGGGAATGGAGTCGGTTTGCGGGACAGGGTTGGAGACTTTTTGGATTCCTGTCTCTGTGCTCTTTGTGCTCTCTGTGGTTAAAATCCTCTTCGCATCGAACTGGCCGTCGGGCCAGTAAAGACATGCTGCCGCACTTGGTGATCGGGTATCACCATTACGATTTGTCAAGATTTGTTGCCTGATCCCATCATAATCTCTGAGCGCGGACGAGACCCCCTCGAAAAGCGCCTTCCGATAATTGCCTCGGCTAATGACATGATAAATCGCCCCGGCAAACTCCAACCTCGGTTTTCTTGCGATCAGCCATCACCAGCAAATGCCTTCGGAAATGTCAATATGTATATTATAGGACTCCTTCTGGCCTTTTAACGGACTTTGGGCATGGTTTTACCTTGGAATTCACACCAGCAGATCGTCCCAAACATGCCTTAAGTTAGTACCATTCAGGACCCCTTCTGGCCTTCCGAATTATTGATGCCAATGAGCCTTGTACCCTCAGGAGCTTTTGTGCCCGTGGCGTCGGTGGAGAAAAGAATGCCCTGATAGGGAAGCACATAGCACAATCTTCCAACCAGTCCGCCGCTCGTCATGAGAAAGACGATCGGCCTCCCCTGTGATTCCACAAATGACCAAAACGTGTGAGGCTCTAGCTTTACAAATCTCTCGGATTTGCTCCACCGATATGTGGATAGAACCAAGGCGAAAATCACCATGATCATGACAAAGTCATTTGAATTCATAGGAGACTATTTCTGGCTGAATTGGCAACTCGATCAACATACACCATTTGTGGGCCGCGGCTACTGCATACTCATTTAACACATGCCGTCTCATCCTCTAGAGCCATCCTGCCTGAACAAGCTGATATCCGAATGCTCCCAGCAAGACGATACCAGCCATCATTAGTAATACTCTAAATGGTGCAAACCATTTTCCGGTAATCACCATCAGTCTTTTTGAGAAGGCATTTGTATTAGCGCTAAACGCAAAGGCAAATATGCAAATTAAGCCATTGAATAAAAGGAGAAAATTGGGATTCATAATGTCTGATAGAAAAGGCCGAATTTAGTGGCTTATTCGTATCCGGGCTCTCCGGTTTCAGGGTTTATCGACGGATATAGTTCACGAATGCTTTCAAAGGACCCTTGCAATGAATCTACCGCGTCTATTGACGCCTGTATACTTAATAGAAGAGCTGATGTTTCGGGGCTGGGAGCCAATATACCGGTCAAATAGTTGAGAGCATCAACTAAGTCTTGTTCTTGCTCCGTTAGCTGGCCATCGATTGAAGCAACAGCAGCCGCAACGGTGCCTTGCACGCTCGTAGGAACCCACGTGTTAGTATCATTGAACGCCTCAATCATATGAGCTATACCTGCTCCGATGCTTATTATTCCTCCGGCGGTAACGACTGCTCCTGCGGCAGCAACGACGACGGTGGGGGACCCGGCTGTCATCATGCCAGCGCCGACTATGCATGTTAATGTCCCCCCCGCGAACTCTGCCACTCCGGAAGAGAAACCAGCCGAGTCAAAAAGCCCCATGTAATCGAATGAACTAAGCGGGCTGGGAGCATAGAAGTAACAATTTGGTCCGTCGATAAACCGGCCCGGATCTGGGGTGCCCCATCTTCCCAGCTCGGGATCAAAGGAGCGGTATTTGAATAAGTATGAAGCCGAGCTCGCATCAAATGGCCTTCCGGTGTAGAATTGAATTGCCGCCTGCTCTCGCTCCATCTCCTTTTTCGATTCTGCGACCGCAATCCGGTCTGCCTGCCACTTGGCAAGCTGCTCGTGGCTCAAGAATTCTGGCATGGGCACGGGTAGACCGGAGGCGTGAAGGGTTGTCGTGAATGCGGCCACGGCAAACACGGCTAGCGTGGTGATGTAGTGTTTTGTTTTCGTAAGTTTATTTTACTTGCTTGTGGTTATTAAGGAAAGTCAGGAGTGCCTCACGCAAAGGATGGGCTGCAACGGATCGGGCGAAGCTCGAACGGCCAGGCTTGCAACGGCGAGAAGGCCGGGGACTCGGGCGGTGCGGACGGGCGCTGCTTTTGTGGGGTGGCTCCATCTTGCCTTTCCATCCTTTCCAACCTTTGCGTGAGATTCATCCTATTGGGTTTGGGGGATGGAGTCGGTTTGCGGGACAGGGATGGAGACTTTTTGGATTCCTGTCTCTGTGCTCTTTGTGCTCTCTGTGGTTAAAATCCTCTTCGCCGCAAGCTGGCCGTCGGGCCAGTAAAGGCATGCTGCCGCACTTGGTGATCGGGTCTCACCATTACGATTTGTCAAGATTTGTTGCCTGATCCCATCATCATCTCTGAGCGCGGACGAGACCCCCTCGAAAAGCGCCTTCCGATAGTTTCCTCGGCTAATGACATGATAAATCGCCCCCGCGAACTCCAACCTCGGTTTACTTGCCATCAGCCATCACCAGCAAATGCCTTCGGAAATGTCAATATGTATATTATAGGACCCCTTCTGGCCTTTGCGACATGGCGAAGATTACGATTTATATCTAGGAAGGATTCGTGTGTTTATGGGCTACCAAATTTTATTTCGCGCCATTGAGCTGGAGTTACAGATCGAGGATTCCATAGTTTAGCTGGGCACACAAAAAGCTGAATAGGTGTCAGTTTGGCATCGATGAGCGATTGAGCCACATTTAGACATGTTTCCAAAGAGACATCATCCTTGAAAACGAGAATAACTCCCCCAATGGCACCGAATCGGGAAATGGCTTCTCTGCAAGTTACTATTAATCCAGGAATATCAGTTGTTTTTCCAACAACATGGATGAGAACGTCTTTTTGGCTACTTTGCACGAAAGCTAGAATCGGAGGAGTGCTGTTTGCAGAAGTGTCCGCGCTACATTCAAAAAAGCAAAGAAAATTAAATACATAAATACCGACTAAATACAAAGTGCTTTTCATTTTATAATATATGCTATTCTAGCAAAATCTCCGCCGCATCGTGAAATAATGCACCTGCATGTGACAAACTAACGGCACCATGTGTGGGATTACACCCCCAAAGAACTATGTTCCCGTCCAAACTGCTCTGGCTCATCCCTGCTCCGCCTACATAATGTTCATCAATTGATGTGCTACCATGGGCTACTAGAAAAACTTTATCATAAGTAGTCCATGCTGAAAGTTGACTCCAATCTGTGATTGATCCAAATTCTAATGTATCTCCATCATCGAGATAGTGAGTTGTGGAATTAGGCTTGGAATCAGCTACCGTCATTTTTGATATCTTCAGAAAAAGTCATTAGCCACTTTTACAGAAACAAATTTGCGCGGCCCAATAGATTAGCGCTAGGAGCAATATCGAGGCAACTTTTTAACTCGGGTAACCTCGGTTGAGTTTTTACTTTTCTATTGTTGCCCAATCGCTCTCAATGATAACTGGAGGATGACCTTCAATCCTCACCTCCATCTTAAATCGCCATCGAGCCAGCCTCCCCGACGCCTTGTTAAAATAGCGCTTTACAGCCTCCTTTTTAAGCTCTTTGAAGTTAAATCGAATGTCTATTTCGTTCTTCCAACCGACAAAATAGTCTTTCGTCTGGTAAGATTTCATTGAATCCGAGATCGGATCTGAGGAAACGACCGCCGAATTCCACCACCCCCCAGCACTTAAAGTCTCAGGCACAATTACCTTTCCTTCCGCATCGGTTGTTTGAATGAATATACTAACGGGTAATCCAAAACGTTGATGCTCTATTTTCTCCTGTAAGTCAGAGCGAAACAGAAAATCTCTGGTGGTTTGGTTTTTAATTTTCAAAGCAACCTCTCCTTCCTTGTCGGAATATAGCTGGAGAAGCAGCCTGCCATTCGAAAATGGCGTTCCTTTCCAATCCTGTTGGCTGGATGATTCGTCAAGGGCAATACCACGACACAAAAAGAGAAGTTGAAGTATGCACAAGAGGGAGATTCCGCCCGGTAGGACTGGCCTTCTAACGCTATTCATAGTATTGTGGCGTTCCCTGCGTCCACTGCGCCGATGGCGCATTAGTCACGATGCCCGCGAGCACGTTAAATTTTCCAGCCACGTCTGTTACCGCAGAAGAATCTGACTGTGTTACAACTGCCCCATGAGCAAAAGCAGACGGGTCGTTCCAGATCCCGATTTTAGCTCCGGAATAATCTCCGCTGGTGATTAGCACATACCCATCTCCATCGAGAATGTCCTTAACAGACAACGAAGGAACCCAGTAACTTGCACCAGCAAACATATATCCGAAACAATTGTATGATGGGTCAATCGTCGATGGGACTGTTCCTTGAATGCTGTCCAATTTCCACAACTCAACATTACGACCGTCAGCTGCTTTTGCCTGAAATATATCGTAATACCCAACCCAACCATTTCCCTGTTGTGCCGGTCCAATTGCATTTACCTTTGTGGCGTTTTGCCAATCAAGCAGTCCTGCGACATCAAAAGAACTTGTCGGTACAGAGCAATATCTATTGTCATTCGCACCATCAGGGAAGCCACTCGGATCAGCCGTTGTCCAACGAGAAAGCTCCGGGTCGTAGCTTCGAAAACGGAACGCATATATTCCGGTTTCTTCCATGTACGGCTTGCCGGTGAAGAAGAATTGCGAATCTCGAATGGCGGATGCCGAATCAGCGGCAGCGGCTTCTTTTGTCTTTTCTTCACTCCATTTGACGAGTTGTTCGTGCGTCTTGAATTCCGGCATGGGTGCTGGAAGTCTGTTCTCTGCGACTGCGGACTGCAGGGCGGTTAAGGCGGCGAGTATCGCCGCTAAGATGATGGGGTTTATTTTCATTTTATTAAGTTTTAAGTCTTTGGTGTCGAGTGTTGAGTTGCTGTTGGTTTTGTTTCTGGTGTCTGATTCGTGATGGCTTGCGTCATTCGCGGGATGTTTTTTTGTTGTCGTCGTTTCTACGGGTTGTTGGGAAGATTTGGTGTTGTCGGCAAAGGATTCGGCGGATTGTTGGTGGTGGCAAGGTTTGTCGGCTGGGGGATATTGCTGGCCAATTTCAGCGGTTGGCCGAAGGCGGTGAGGCTGGCGAAGGTGGTGAAGCCTGCTTCGACGGTGGCAAGGGTGGTGCCGAGGATGTCGTTGAGGTAGTAGGTGAGTTCCTTGGGTTTGCCGACGGGGTGGGAGGCAATCACCGATCCTCCGCTGGGGTGCGGCTCGATGATGTAGAGGGTTTCGTTGCGGCGCAAGAGAGCGAGGCCGTCCCAGAGGAAGGTTTCGGAGATTGATGGCTGAGCGTTGATGGGTGATGGGGTTGCAGGTGGGTTGGAGACTTTTTGGATTCCCGTCTCTGTGCTCTCTGTGTTCTCTGTGGATAAAATCCTCTTGGCCGCAAGCTGGCCGTCGGGCCAGTAAAGACATGCTGCCGCACTTGGTGATCGGGTATCACCATTACAATTTGTCAAGATTTGTTGCCTGATCCCATCATCATCTCTGAGTGCGGACGAGACCCCCTCGAAAAGCGCCTTCCGATAATTGCCTCGGCTGATGACATGATAAATCACCCCCGCAAACTCCAACCTCGGTTGTCTTGCCATCAGCCATCACAAGCAAATGCCTTCGGAAATGTCAATATGTATATTATAGGACTTGACCCCTTCTGGCCTTTCCACGCAAGGGAGTTTGCGGTCGGCCTCGATGGGCTGCGAGGGGCATTAAGGCTTCCACAATTTTCCACTGGGCGTCGGAGAGCGAGGTGTCGTATAAGGCGTTTCTCATTGCCTAAATGGCCCTGCGGGTAAAAAAGCCAACTCGCGCCTTCCGCTAATGTCAATCTTCTTCTTATTCTTTTCTGTGTTTTTTTACTTATCGTGAGAGACACCGATTATCTTGGGCTTTCTCAGACAGGCTCTTATGGCCCCCCCCCGCTACTCTTGTTTTGGAGGAGGGCGCTGCGTCCATCTGAATCAACAACCTTAAGAATTCCAGGAGAACGAAGTATCCAAAAATAGAATTTCCCCGCCTTATCAACAAATACACCATCGCAATGGTAGTCAAATTTTGAATACGAGTCCGATTGCTCATACTCTAGCGCTTGCCAAGTCGTTATATCACTAATATTTTCTGCGCCTTGGAGGAATTTTCGGAGATCATCTATTGTCTTTTTAATTACTATTCCAGTTGGGGGTGGTGGGGCATTTGAAAACCGAATTATTTCGATTGGGAGTGGCATTTCAAGCGGCACAAAGCTGCCGCTGTTCGAAATGAGAATTGACGGCAGCGAGACTGCAAAAAACAAGCTAGCTAAAAACTTTTTCATTCTAGTAAGGATGCGTCGCCCTCCCCCCAGTTACTCACAGTTTCCAGGAGTCATCGTAAAACTTGGCGAAAAAGCATTTACCGTAGCGAGAGCATTTGCTCCCCAATTTGGACTAAGTGCCTCCCACTCATTAGACCCGTTAACCCAACTGGCAGGGTTCGGGTGAAGACCTTGCTGATTTCTAAGTGCAGTCCAAAAGGTTGTTAGGTTTGAAGCTGCGGCTGCCATGTCTGCGTTGGCAGCAGCTGTGGCTTGAGCCGCTGTCTCAAAGGTATTTGAAACATAGGAGGCTGACCATTGCTCAAGTGGAGCCACAACCGTATTTAGAAATGCTATATACAACTGGACGTGCCAGTTTTCATGCGTGCTCATGTCCGACCGGAACTGTGAAGTGACAATACCACCATTTGCACTCGAACCAATCTGTGGCAAATGAACAAGACTACGCGCGGTGTACTCTAGCCCTGTTGTTATCGACACGGTATAGCAATGATTTCCCCCTTGGGCTTGGAGAGGCCCCAATTGGAGTTGCTGCGTAACAAATGGCTTTGGTTGAACCGCATATGCTGTAATAGGATTCTGCGACGTCCATATACGACTAATCGGGTCTATTTGGGAGGAGGCAGAATAAACATACAGACCAGCTACATCAAATTGCATTATTGGCACAGGTGAGTAATTGCTATTATTTGTGCCATCAGGAAATCCGCTTGGATCGTTGCTTGTCCATCGCAATAGTCCGAGGTCGTAAGAGCGAAATTTAAAAAGGTATGAAGCTGAACTCGTATCAAATGGCCTTCCCGTGTAGAATTGGATTGCCGCCTGCTCTCGGGCTGCCGTCTTTTTCGATTCTGCGGCCGCGATCCGATCCGCTTGCCATTTGGCAACCTGCTCCTGGTTCAAGAATTCTGGCATCGGAGCGGGAAGACCGGAGGCGTGAAGGGTTGTCGTGAATGCGGCCACGGCAAACACGGCTAGCGTGATGATGTAGTGTTTTATTTTCATGGTTTTATTCTATTTGTTTGTGGTTGTTATGGAACGTCAGGAGTGCCTCACGAAAAGGGTGGACTGCAACGGATCGGGCGAAGCCCGAACGGCCAGGCTTGCAACGGTGAGAAGGCCGGGGTTTGGGCGGTGCGGATGGGCGCTGCTTTTGTGGGGTGGCTCCATCTTTCCTTCCCATCTTTTCCATCCTTTGCGTGAGATTCATCCTATTTGGTTTTGGGGATGGAGTCGGTTTGCGGGACAGGGTTGGAGACTTTTTGGATTCCTGTCTCTGTGCTCTTTGTGCTCTTTGTGCTCTCTGTGGTTAAAATCCTCTTCGCCGCGAGCTGGCCGTCAGGCCAGTAAAGGCATGCTGCCGCACTTGGTGATCGGGTCTCACCATTACGATTTGTCAAGATT
>Ga0335394_10007683_pt1 | contig 12160 bp, 9 predicted proteins | sample MAT03_FD_205741 | JGI IMG/M metagenome (GOLD analysis project Ga0335394, IMG submission 205741) | Freshwater microbial communities from Lake Fryxell liftoff mats and glacier meltwater in Antarctica - MAT-03 (spades assembly) (version 2) ... | reverse complement strand
CCCCATGATTGGTGATCGTGAAGGTGCCGCCGCTCACTTCATCGGGCTTGAGTGCTTTCGCCCGCGCCCGACTCGCCAAATCATTGACGGCACGCGCCATGCCGCTCAAGTTGAGGTCGCCCGCGTGCTTGATCACCGGCACGATCAAGCCTTCGTCTAGCGCGACCGCCACCCCGATGCGTTGTTCGTGATGGATGAAAATGCCGTCGGTGCGCCACTCGGCATTCAACATCGGCACCGTTTTCAGCGCGGTGACGGTTGCCGCCACAAAATATGCCGTCAAGGTTAAATGGACACCCTGCTTGGCGAACTCGGCTTTGTGCGCCGCCCGATGCGCCATCACCGCCGATAGATCGACTTCAAAGACGGTGGTGACGTGGGGAGAGGTCTGCAATTTGCTGCGCACCATGTGTTCGGCAATGGCGCGCCGCATCGGGGATAGTTTGATCAGTTCCCCCGCCTCGTCGGCATGAGCGCCCGCAGCGATAGGCGCGTCTGCTCGCTTAACAATAGGCACACTGGCAATAGGGACGGCATGGGTTGGCGCAACGACCGATGCGCTGTAATCGACGGTCGGCTTGAAGAGATCGGCACCCTCAATCGGTTGATCCCAAGGATCGACCGCGCTCACGGGATTCGCCGCCGGCGTTGCCTCCAGATACGCCTCAACATCTTTTTTCGTGATCCGTCCAGCGCGCCCGCTACCCCTAATCAGCGCGAGATCGAGGCGATGTTCTGCCGCCATGCGCGCCACGACGGGCGTTACATGTCCGGTATAAGCGGCACCATTTCCCAAAGCAGGGGCATGTGCAATAGCGGGGGCAGTTTCGGGCGGGGCGCTGGCAGGGGTGCCATTCATGGGGATGGTGATCCCCTCGTCAGCACTGCCGATCAAGGCGATCACCGTCCCGCGTTCGACCGTCTCCCCCTCGCCGATCAAGATGCTCAAGATGATCCCATCAGCAGGGGATGGGATCTCGGTATCGACTTTATCTGTGCTGACTTCCAGCAGCGGTTCATAGGCTTCTACGCGGTCGCCCACCTGTTTCAGCCAACGGCTGACGGTGCCTTCGACGACGCTTTCCCCCAATTGGGGCATGATCACTTGGGTTGGCATAATATGGACTCCTCAGCCACAGGCGGGCGCTGGCTAGTATTCGGCAAGGTCGCGGATGGCAGCGGCGATGCTCTGCGGATTGGGCATGTAAAATTCCTGCATGGCGTGGGCATAGGGCACCCCCGGCACATCAGGAGCCGCTAACCGTTTGATCGGCGCGTCCAGATGTTCAAAAGCTTCGTCGGCGATGATCGCGGCGACTTCTGCCCCAAAGCCCATCGTCAGATTGTCCTCATACACGATCAAGACCTTGCCCGTCTTTTTGACGGAGGTCAGGATCGCCGCTTTGTCGAGCGGCAGCAGCGTCCGCAAATCGATGACTTCAGCATCAATGCCGTTTTCGGTGGCGACGATCTCAGCAGCTTTTTCGCTGTAATGCGCCATCATGCCATAGGCGATCACGGTCAAATCGCGTCCGGCGCGGGCGAGGCGGGCTTCGCCCAGTGGAACGGTATAGTCTCCATCGGGCACTTCGCCTTTGATCGCACGGTAGCCTTTTTTCGGCTCGAAGAACAACACCGGATTCGGGTCGCGCACGGCGCTCTTGAGCAACCCTTTGGCGTCATAGGGCGTAGACGGGATGACCACCTTCAAGCCCGGCACATGGGCAAAAAATGCCTCCACGCTTTGGCTATGGTACAGCCCACCCGCGACGCCGCCACCATAGGGAGCGCGGATCGTCAAGGGCACGCGCCACTGCCCGTTAGAACGGTAGTAGAAGCGTGCCGCCTCGTTCACAATTTGATTGAAGGCGGGGTGGATAAAATCGGCGAATTGAATTTCGCAAATCGGGCGCAGTTCCGCCAACGCCGCGCCGATGCCGACCGCGACGATACTGAGTTCTGCCAGCGGCGAATCGATCACTCGCGTTGCCCCGTATTTTTCTAATAGGCTTTGGGTGGCCCGGAAAACGCCGCCGCGCAACCCGACATCTTCCCCCGTGATGAAGACCCGTGGATCCCGCGCCATTTCTTCATCCATCGCGATCCGAATCGCATCAATCAAGGTCATCACTGTCATGATGGGGTCGCCTCGTGGGGGGAAGCTTCGGGATCAAGCGGGGCATAGACCGCGCCTAAAGCATCTTCTGGTTCTGGGGAAGGGGCGGCTTCGGCGGCGGCTTGGGCGGCATCGACCTCGGCACGGGCGCGGCGATCCATCGTATCGGCGGCATCGGTCGTCAAGACGCCTTCTGCCATCAGCACTTCGCGGAAGCGCAAAATGGGATCGCGCAGTTTCCAACTCGCGACTTCCTCGCGGCTGCGATAACTGCGGTCGTCGTCATCGGACGAGTGTGGCACGATGCGATAGGTCTTCGCTTCTACCAGTGTTGCCCCGTCTCCGTTGTAGGCGCGCTCGACCGCCACCTTCATGACGGCATAGACCGCCAAAATATCATTGCCATCGACAACCACCCCCGCTATGCCATAGCCCGCCGCCCGATCCGCGACGTTCGCAATTGCCATTTGGGACTCGACGGGCACACTGATGGCATAGGCATTGTTCTGGACGAGGCAAATGAACGGCAGTTTATGCACCCCTGCCCAATTCATCCCCTCGTGCCATTCACCTTGACTGGTGGAGCCTTCGCCCAAACAAGTCAAGGCAAGGCGGGGTTGGCTCGCATCATGGCGATCCACTAGCCCGTTTTGCTGGCGATACTTAATCGCAAACGCCAAGCCTGCCGCTTGGGGCACTTGGGTTGCCACCGGCGCGGAACCGCTGATGATGTTGAGGTGTTTGGCTCCAAAATGGCTGGGCATCTGGCGGGCGTTGCTCGAATATTCCCCGGTTTTGGCATACAAACTCATCATGAAATCGGTCGGGGTGATGCCCACCGCGAGGCAGAGCGCCAAGTCGCGATAGTAGGGATGCACATAATCGACCCCCCGATGAATGGCAAAGGCTGCGCCGACTTGGGTCGCCTCTTGCCCCATTGCGCTGATGTGAAAGGCGATTTTGCTCTGTCGATGGAGTGCCCATGCGCGCTCGTCCACTTTGCGGCTTAGCAGCATCATCCAGTACATCGATAACAGGGTTTGCTCATCCAGATGTGCCAACACCTGGGGAAGGGCATTTGTCGTCATTAAGACTCCTTCAAATTTGCTGGCTAAAATTTCTGTTTAACAAAATTCCCGAAACACATTAAAACCAAATAGGCGTTCATTAAAACGAGTTGGTTAGAATATTCCTACTTTTTGTGAGATAAACACATAGCAATCTTACCCCTCATTCAGGTATTGTAGCATTATGCCTAAATTTATCAATTAAAGAGTGTGCAAATTGCATAATTTGTACAGAAATATGCCATGTGCGCTGAAGATATTTTTGTAGAGAACGCCACAGGGAGCGTGATAAAACTTGTGAAAATAAGTTTGTATAGGGTCGATTTCCGAAGACATTGTGAAATTGTTGTGATCCTGCTTGAAAGTTTTGTTATAATCCATAGCAATACACTGTTGGATTTATTTTTGGAAGAATGATATGTCTGATTACACGCGGGAACAATTTGCCGATGAGGTGCGTGTCAATCGCCTCAATAGCCTTATTCGATGGACATTGATCGGCTGTCTCTTTGCTCTGTTTATGCTGCTCAATATTGGCTTAATATTCCGCTATGAGATCGTTAGCGCCCTGATCCCTATTGGGATCATGCTCGGTATCACCCTGACCGCCAACAGCTTAAAAAATGACTCGCCGTACAATACGACTGCCGGATTTTTTGTGGTGGGCGCGTTTGTCGCGATTGCTGCGGGGCTATGGGTGTCTAGTGCCGAAGCCGCGCTGATTGTCCCCTTTATTCTGCCTGTGTTGGTCTTTATTGTCGGCACGTTGTTCCCCCCTACTCAAGCCTTTGTCGCTGCGTTTTTAGCCGCTGCCATCATCATGCTGGTGCCGGTGCTTCGTCAAACGGGGCTTGTCCTCGGTTGGATGAACGCCAGCGCCATCTTGCTGTCTTTTGTCGCTGCGGGCATCGCGGCATTGGTCACTGCCGACCTCTACCAAATCGCTGAGTGGGCGACTTTTAACTATGCGCGTGAGCGCCGCGTTGCTGGGGAGTTGTTTGAGAACCGCGCGGAGCTAGAACGAAGCCTTGCCCGCACCCGCGCGCTGGGTGACCGTCTGCAAGAGACCAATTTGGCGCTGGATGGTGCCCGTGCCGCCGCCGAAGAAGCCAAACATTTTCGCGGTCAGTTCCTTGCCAACATGAGCCACGAATTGCGCACACCGTTGAACGCGATCATCGGTTTCAGCGAGACGATGCTCAAATTTCCGGCGATGTATGATGGCATCAAACTACCGCAAACCTACGAGGTCGATCTCAACCAAATTTACACCAGCGGTCAGGAACTCCTCAAATTGATCAATGACATTCTTGACCTCTCCAAAGTGGATGCGGGCAAGCTGGATGTGCGTATCAGCGCCTTCGACTTGCCGCCGCTGATCGCCCATGTCACCCGCACCGCCAACGGCTTGGTCTCCCAAAAACCGGTGAAGATCATCAATGAAGTGCCTGATGATCTGCCCCACGTGATTGCCGACGACTCGCGCGTGCGTCAAGTGTTGTTCAACCTGTACAGCAACGCCGCCAAGTTTACCGAAGAGGGCACCATCACGGTGCGCGCAAAAGTCTTCCCAGAGACTGTCGAAGTCAGCATGACGGATACAGGTAGCGGCATCCCGCCCCAATTTCATGAACTCATCTTTGAAGAGTTCAAACAGGCTGAAACCGAAGGGCGCGATCCGCGCTCCGGTGCGGGGCTGGGTTTGGCAATTTCCCGTCAACTGTTGCGCTTGATGGATGGCGAAATTTGGGTGGAAAGCGAACCGGGCAAAGGCAGCACCTTCACCTTCCGGTTGCCCCGCGCCTCAGTTTTTGAAATGGTGCCCGCAATGTCTGAGCGTATGCTCGAAAATTCTTAGTCATTACTTTATATTTAGGAGGGGGCAATGTCTGCCCAAAGCATCATGAGAATAATGTATGTTGAGGATAACCCGGCAAATATTTCCCTAGTGCAGCGCATCGCCCGTATGGGTGGACATCAAGTGATCAGTTACTCCAACGGCGAAGCGGCATTGCGCAGCTTTGACAATGATAACCCCGACTTGATCTTCATGGATGTTCAAATCGAAGGCAAGCTCACGGGGTTGGATGTCGTGCGCGCCTTGCGTGGACGGGGTGTCTCTAAGCCCATTATCGCCGTCACTGCCTATGCAATGTTGGGGGACAAAGAACGGTGTATCGAAGCCGGTTGCAATTCGTATATCTCGAAGCCGCTGCCCATCTCGGAACTGGTCGAGATGGTACAGCACTATGAGATTGAACTGAGCTCGCCCAAAGTCGCCAAATAAGCGTAACGTCATGCCGAACCTGCCCCCACTGTTGTCGCAGTTGGTTAATGCCATTGGGCTATGCCAACAGCGACAACAGCCCCGGCTGAATTGTAAAGGTCAGATCACTACCGAGCGCCAGTTCGCCATCCAACTCTACCCCTAAGCGGGAATCGCCCTGCACATGCACGGAGGTTGCCCGCACAATGGCGACGGCGGGGTGGGTGCGGTGTTTACCTGTGAACACCTGTTGAAACGCCCGCACGACCTCTAAGCGGGACACTCCTTTGACCAAGACCACATCAAACAGCCCGTCGCGCACTTGCGCATCAGGGGCGATCTTCATGCCATGCCCAAAGGTGCTGCCATTGGCGACCGCCACCACATAGGCGCGCCCCTCGTACCAGTGCTGACCATCGACCTCAACGCGCATCTCTGACGGCCCCTGCTCGATGATCGCCCCCAAGATGGCGCGGGTGAACGTCCATGGACGCCGATTCTTCGCCCGTTCCACCCGCCGCACCGCTTCGCCGCCAATGCCAGCACTGGCGATATTGAGGAAATATTCTTCGCCGCGCTCACTGGTCAGCTTGCCGATGTCGGTAGGCTGGGGCTGTGCCGTCGCGATCCAGCGGGCTGCTGCCGCCGGATCATCGATAGGGACGCCCACGCCGCGCGCCCAATCGCGTCCGGTGCCGATGGGGACATTGCCATAGACCATTTTAGGGGCGTTTGGGTAACGGAGATTGATCGCCGCCAGCGCATTGATCAAAATGTGGTTGGTGCCATCCCCGCCGATGGAGATCACCCGGGTGATGCCTGCCGCGTGCGCCTTATCGAGATGCACCGCGACTTCTTCCGAGCGTTGCGTGACGGCGATCAACAGCTCACCGAGCTGTTCCCACAACAACGGTTCGAGATCGCGCCAGACCCGCCCTGCGCGCCCGCCGCCAGCATGGGGATTCAAAATAATGAGAGTACGTGGGGAGTCAGCCATGATGGAAAAAACCTATTCGGTAAAATACTTGAAAAACAAAACTGGATACATCTCATTTTACTCGTAAACAATGGTGAAAGGTTAGCGTAACACCGATAGCATATTTTTAAATGGCAATATTTTACGCCCGATGTGGAATAAAAGTATATTGGTTTTATGGGGGAATATTCGACGCGAAACCATGCAGGTTTATGAAGACTCGCCATGCGCCTGATCCCCCCAAATAACACATCTTCATTTCACATTGGATGTATTTTATAAAAATCACCGTCGGCAAATGGACAGTAACCTGCTAAACTATGTTTTCATAGTCCAAGATAGCATTTTTAAGGGAGTTTATCGAATGGATCAAATTATCCCAGCGGTAGTAAACAGGTCTACAACAACACCAGTTAAAAGCCGAAAAAAGCTATCCTACGACAAACATTTGAGTGATTTCCAGTTTTTTTCATCAGATTTGATTACCTTATACAAAGGAGATGCAGAAAGTGTTCTTAAGTTATTAAAGCCTAATTCTGTAGATTGTGTTGTGACCTCCCCGCCATATTATGGTCAACGAGACTATGGAGTCGATGGGCAAATTGGATTGGAATCAAGCCCGCAGCAATACATTGACAAACTTCTCAATGTGTTTGATGAAGTGAAAAGAGTCTTAAAACCGTCTGGAAGTCTGTGGGTCAATTTAGGGGATACTTATTGGAGCGGAAAAGGACATCCGACACGTAAAGATAGTAAACAGAAAAACAGAAGATTTGATCGCCCACAAGATAAGGCAGGAGAAAAGCCTTGGTGTGTTCCAAAGCAGTTGCTTTTAATTCCCCATAGATTTGCTATTGGAATGCAAGAAAGGGAATGGATTGTACGGAACGATAACGTTTGGTATAAGACAGCACCAACACCTGATCCAGTTGATGATCGGTGTTCGTTAGCGCATGAATATGTATTTCATTTTGTGAAACGAAAGAAGTATTATTTTGATGCCGAATCTGTTGCAGTCCCTTCTAACGGAACGAAAACAACAAAACCACCCTCATCAGTATGGACAGTCCCGACAGCTAATAATCGAAAAAAACATCAAGCTGTGTTTCCCGAAGCGCTTACATCAATTCCCATTAAGGCAACTTGTCCCCCGAACGGCATTTTACTTGATCCTTTTTGTGGTAGCGGAACGGCGCTTTCTGCTTCAGTTTCGTTAGGAGAAAACCGTAAAGCAATTGGTATCGATATTAGTTCTGTTGCTTTAGCTGAAGCGGTGGACTTAATTTCTGCAATGTCCGTTTATGCCGACAAGAGAGTAATAGCATGACTCCAAGTTATTCAAAAGCTGAATCTGGGAACATACTCAGCTGTTTAGGACCTTCCAAATCCTCTAAGTAACTAAACTGGGGTAAATTAATTACTTGGGAATCGTTTCGATACTTTTCGATAGCGTTTCGCTGATTATTACAAAAAGGGTGAACTACTCTTTGATTTGAATGTGTTGTTCGCCCGCCTTGTGCGTATTGAATAATATGATCATGTTGAACGTTTCCCTCTGGATCCAACATTCCTCCACATATTTCACATGAAATTTGCGAATCCAATATGCGCGCCAGCAAAACTCTAGATTTTTGCTTTTCAGTAAAACTTCGGCTTCGTAGTTCTTCGATTGCTTCTGAATCAGGTTTAGAAGTTCGGCGAAAAATTGCATCATAGCGTGCTTGAAACTGAGCAGAGGTAATATCGCCTTTATATGTGATCAAAAGCTCCAACAAGTCGTTGTAAAAAGTCCCTGTTTGCAAGGTTACTTCAGGACCAGAGCCTGTTTTTCGGCTAAATGTACTTACAATAGCGCTTTTATCAGAGCGAATCACTTGTTCAAAGCCAGATCGATATACAGTAAATAATTTTTTGCGATTTAATATATCTTCTTCACTTCCCTTAAACATCCAATAAATGAATCCATAAAGCAGACTTCGCACATACCGACCTGCATCACTATAAAAATATAAAGCAGGAACAAGAGCCAATGATTTCGGTTGATTGGAATTCCCATTTAAGTGTTCAAATATGTCAACCGCTTTTCGTAATAAATTCCAACCATTATTAATAATCTGTTCAGCGTCGCCATCTGGGTGCTGTATCAGCAGTTTTTGAGTTTCAGGTTCTTGCCCTCGAAAACCTTCAGTAATAGTAAGCAATTCAGCCACATATCTGGGTCTATCTTGTATACTGGCAACCAAAAAAGGTTGCTGCAATTGTTGGATAGGCGTTGTATATGTGGGTTGAAAAAGTATATTTTGGAGATATTTTATATCGCTGAGTATTTCTCGCACTTTTTGTTGCAAGTCAGAATCTAAACTATTTCGCGTATTATCTTCAGGCCAGTAATGTGGGGCTGTACTACCACTAGAAATCGACATAACAGACCGGGCAAAACTAGAATTTCGGTTCTCAACGAGTGTGGTTTCCCATTCGGATAATTGACGCCCCGACTTATTTATCTTGAGAAATGATTGCTCCGCAGTTTTATAATCCCCTCTTACCCACAAAACATGGAAAGAAATATCACCTTTAAGTAAACTTTGATAAAATACTCCTTGGCGAAATGTATTCGGAGGAAGTTCTTCTTTTGGCGATTTTCCCTCGTCAACGGCTCGAACTAACTCTTTTTCAGCAGAGTCGTAAGTTTGTATGTTTCCTATTTTAATCTGTACTAACTGACTCACCTGTATACTTGCATGTCGAATCATCTGTAATTGTTCATCATCAATATCATCTGCTGTGAATTTTTCTCCCCAATCATTTTTTAGCCAAGCAAGGACGACAGAAATTCGATGCCCTCCATCAAGGATATAGTGAAAACCATTTTCTGGGCTTTCCCACATTATTATACTAGGTATAACTTGTTTATTAATAACGGATTCGAGTAACGAAACACACTCTTCAGGTGTCCATGCCCATGTAGTACGTTGAAAGTCCGGTTTGCGAAGATAACTGCGTCCAGAAATCAGATCGCTTAACCTGAGCGTGCTTTGCTTATCCTGACTATCATATTTTATTTGTTCCTCGGAGCGTCTATATCTCAAGTTTTCGCGCTCTACCAAATGGTCCAGATAGACTTTCATTTCATCCGACATCAGATTTGTCCCTTTTGTTTCGCACTATTTTCTAAGCATATCACAAAGGGCGATTAACGAGTAAACAAGGGAAAGACTTTGCTACTCCATTCAGCAATTAAAACTTCAGTATCTTTTGGCACACAAAAATAAAAATAGCGACCAAGACTCATTTTGGTCGCTATTCATTCTCGCCCCTACTCCCTGATCTCCTACGCCCTTATTCTACCATCCCCAGCGCCGCCAGTTCTTGTGTCCCCAATTTGTTGGCGTTTTCGATATAGCTCAACGACTGGTGCCGGAAATAGGTATTGTACAGTTCGGCATAGTGTTGATTGCCCTCCAGCAAGGATTCGTGGGTGCCTTCCTCGATGATTTTGCCCTGATTCAACACGATGATGCGATCCGCGCCTTTGATGGTGGACAAGCGATGCGCGATCACAATCGAGGTGCGCCCCTTGAGGACGAGATCCAGCCCCTCTTGCAGCAACGTCTCGGTCAGCGGATCGACGTTGGCGGTGGCTTCATCAAGGATGAAGATCGATGGGTTTTGCAACAACACGCGCCCCAACGCCACCAACTGTCGCTGCCCCATCGACAAACTGCCGCCGCGCTCGCCCACTGGGGTATCCAAACCATTGGGCAACGTCTTCAGCCAATCCCCTTGCCCGACCAAATTCGCCGCCCGTTCAACTTCGGCGTCGGTGGCATCTGGCTTGCTATAGCGGATGTTGTCGCGCACGGTACCATCGAACAAGAATGGGGATTGGGTGACGATGCCCAATCGTGAGCGATACGTTGGCAGGTCAAGCGTGCGGATATCATGCCCATCGATCAAGATGCGCCCACTCTGATACTCGTAGAAGCGCGCCACCAACTTGCCGATGCTCGATTTGCCCGACCCAGTATGACCGACCAACGCCAGCGTTTCGCCGGGGCGGATGGTCAGCGAGAAGTCGGCAAGGACTTGTTCGCCCTCGTTATAATGGAAGTCCACATGGTCGAAACGGACTTCGCCCGCGATGTCTTCCGGTTTCACGCTATCGGTCTGCACCACTTTCGAATCGGCGTCGATCAAGCCAAAGACCCGCTCCCCTGCCGCCAACCCCAATTGGAATTGGCTCCAAAACGAGGCGATGCTCGTCAACGGGAACCAGAACAGCGCCAAGCCCTGAATGAACAGGTACCACTGTCCGGCGGTCAGTGCGCCGGATTGCGTACTGACGCCACCCATATATACCAACAGTGCCGTACCAACCCCTGCCAGCATGTTCAGGATGGGGAAGATGCTGCTGAAGGTGTAGCCCGTGCGCAAGTTGACGCGGTATGACTGGGCGTTCACGTCCAAAAATTCGTCGTAGATCGTCGCTTCTTGCCGGAAGGTCTTGGCGATGCCGATACCACTGACCGTTTCCTGAATGTGCGCATTGACGACCGCGTTCACCCGCCGTGACTGGGTGACGGTATCGCGGGCGATCTTGCGAAAGGCGAGCGCCGTCCCCACGATGAACGGGCTGAGCGCCAGCGTGACCAGTGTCAACGTCACATTGACCGTAAACAGGTAGCCGATCAACAGGAAGATCAGCAGGATTTGGCTCATCAAGTCGGTTGCCAGCGAGACCACTTGTGAAAAGGCTTGGGTGTCGCTGGTCACGCGGCTGACGATCTTGCCGGACGCATAGGTATCGTAAAAGGACAGATCGCGCGCCAGCACTGCATCAAAAGCATCCTCGCGCAGTTTTAGGGTGACATCCCCGACGGCAGCGGCGGAGAACCATTGCCGCACCGCGCCGAACAACCACGCCAATACCCCTAAACCGACCACCCATGCCGTGACCGTCACCAATGATGTTGCCGATGGATCGAGTTGCAATTGATCCACCCCTTGCGAGATCACAATCGGCAGGGCGGTGCCCACGAGCGAAGACAACAAGATGGCGACGGAGATAATCGCCATGCGCCGTAGTTGAGGCTTAAAATATTGGGCGATGCGCCCCACCAACACACCGTCGGTATACTGACGGTCATAGGCTTCGGCATCCAACCCATCCATGATGAAACCCATAATCGTTGCTCCTTTGGCACGCTTACGCCACTTCTAAAGGTGGCAGTTCAATCTCGTAACGGGCGAAAATACGGCGGTACTGTTCGGAAGTGCGCAACAGCGTTTCGTGGTTGCCATAGGCGGAAATGCGCCCGTTCTCCAACAGCAAGATATGATCCGCCCAGCGGATTTGCGATAGACGATGGGTGATGAGCAGAGTGGTGCGCCCTTCTTGGGCACGGCGGATCGCTTTTTGAATCTCGTCCTCGGTGGCGCTGTCGATGGCGCTGGTGGAGTCGTCAAGAATCAGGATGCGCGGATCGGTCAAGAAGGCACGCGCCAGCGCGATCCGTTGTCGTTGCCCTCCGGAAAGTGTCACACCCCGTTCGCCCACCTCAGTTTGATAGCCGTCTTTGAAGCCCATGATGAACTTGTGCGCTTGTGCCTCGCCCGCCGCCCGTTCGATCTCGGCTTGGGGAGTATTGGGCGCGCCGAAAGCGATGTTCTCTGCCAGCGTGCGCGAGAATAAGAAGACATCTTGCTCGATCTTCGAGATCTGCGACCGTAGCGAC
>Ga0335394_10007680_pt1 | contig 12164 bp, 13 predicted proteins | sample MAT03_FD_205741 | JGI IMG/M metagenome (GOLD analysis project Ga0335394, IMG submission 205741) | Freshwater microbial communities from Lake Fryxell liftoff mats and glacier meltwater in Antarctica - MAT-03 (spades assembly) (version 2) ... | reverse complement strand
GTATAAATTCCGTCGAATAATCCGTATCTTACCGACGCCCGTGGCTGGTCAGGCCGGCGCCTGGTCAAGCTCGAAGGCCTTGTGCAGCACGCGCACGGCCAGCTCCAGGTACTTCTCGTCGATCACCACGGAGATCTTGATCTCGGACGTGGAGATCATCTGGATGTTGATGCCCTCGTCGGCCAGCGCCTTGAACATCTTGGACGCGATGCCCACGTGCGAGCGCATGCCGATGCCCACCACCGACACCTTGCAGATCTTGTTGTCGCCGATGATCTCGCGCGCGGTGAAATGTTGGCCGCGCGCCTTCTCCAGCACCTCCAGCGTCTTGGCGTACTCGCTGCGGTTCACGGTGAACGAGAAATCGGTATAGCCGGAGGCGCCGATGTTCTGCACGATCATGTCGACGTCGAGATCGGCGGCTGCGACCGGCCCCAGGATGCTGTATGCAATGCCGGGCTTGTCGGGCACGCCCATCACCGAGATCTTGGCTTCGTCTCGATTGAACGCAATGCCGGAAATGATGGCTTGTTCCATGGTGTCGTCTTCCTCGAATGTGATCAGCGTGCCCGTCCCCGTCACCTCGGGGTCATCGAAGGATGACAGCACGCGCAACTTCACTTTGTACTTGCCGGCGAATTCCACCGAGCGAATCTGCAACACCTTGGAGCCCAAGCTCGCCATCTCGAGCATTTCCTCGAAGGTGACGGTGTCGAGGCGCCGGGCCTCCGGCACGATGCGCGGGTCGGTGGTGTAGACGCCATCGACGTCGGTGTAGATCTGGCACTCGTCGGCCTTCAGCGCCGCGGCCAGCGCCACGCCGGACGTGTCCGAGCCGCCGCGACCCAGCGTCGTGATGTTGCCGTCGGCATCGACCCCCTGGAAACCCGCGACGATGACGATCAAGCCATCGTCTAAGTCACGGCGCATGTTGCCTTCGTCGATGGAGAGGATGCGTGCCTTGGTGAACGCGCTGTCGGTCAGCACGCGCACCTGGCCGCCGGTGTAGCTGCGTGCCTTCATGCCGAGCTGCTGCAACGCGATGGCGAGGAGTCCGATCGTCACCTGCTCGCCGGTGGCGGCGATCACGTCAAGTTCGCGCGGATCGGGCGTCGCGGAAATCTCCTTGGCGAGGCCCAGCAGGCGGTTCGTCTCGCCCGACATCGCGGACACCACGACGACCACCTGATGCCCCTGGCCGTGATAGTGCGCCACGCGCCGCGCGACGTGCTTGATGCGGTCGGTGGTACCCACCGAAGTGCCGCCGTATTTCTGGACGATCAGGGCCATGATTGCGAGCGTGGGAGAGGCAGTGGCCGCAAACAGCCCACCGCGGGGACATCAGGTCAGCAGGCGAAACGCCAGCGTGGCGTTGGTGCCGCCGAAGCCGAATGAATTGGACAGTGCGCCGGTGATTTTCATTTTGCGCGCCACCAGCGGCACGAAGTCGAGGTCGCAGGCCGGATCGACATTGACCAGGTTGATCGTGGGCGGCGCAATCTGGTCGCGCATCGAGAGCACGGTAAACACGGCCTCGATGCCGCCCGCGGCTCCCAGCAAGTGCCCGGTCATCGACTTCGTGGACGACACGGCCAGCTTCTTCGCGTGGTCGCCGAAGGCGCGTTTCACGCCCACGACTTCGGCGACGTCGCCCAGTGGTGTCGAGGTGCCGTGCGCGTTGATGTAATCGATGTCGGTGACTTGCATGCCGCCGTTGCGCAACGCATTCAACATGCTGCGGCGGCCGCCGTCGCCGTCTTCCGGCGGCGCGGTGATGTGATGCGCGTCCGCACTCATGCCGTAGCCGGTCAGCTCGCAGTAGATGCGCGCGCCACGCGCCTTGGCATGTTCGTATTCTTCCAGCACCAATACGCCGGCGCCCTCGCCCAGTACGAAACCGTCCCGGCCCGTATCCCATGGGCGGCTGGCGGTCGTGGGGTCGTCGTTGCGCGTGGACAGCGCGCGCGATGCACAGAACCCGCCGATGCCCAGCGGCGACACGGTGGCTTCAGCACCGCCGGCCAGCATGATGTCGGCATCACCGTACTCGATGAGGCGCGCGGCCTCGCCGATGCTGTGGTTGGCGGTGGAACACGCGCTGACGGTGCCGAGGTTCGGCCCCTTGTAGCCGTAATGAATCGATGCGAGGCCCGAGATCATGTTGATGATCGAGCCCGGCACGAAGAACGGCGAGATCTTGCGCACGCCCCCTTCGGCAAATGCCTTGACAGTGTCTTCGATCATCGGCAGGCCGCCGATGCCGGAGCCGATGCACACGCCCACGCGTTCCTTGTCGCCGTTGTAATCGTCGAGCCCGGCGTCCTTCACGGCTTCCATCGTCGCGACAAGGCCGAAGTGGATGAACGTGTCGTAGCGGCGGGCTTCCTTGGCCGACAGGAACTTGGTGACGTCGAAATCCTTCACCTCGCCGGCAATGCGCGACGGAAACGTCGATGCATCGAAGCGCGTGATGGGACCGATGCCGGATTGGCCGGCCAGAATGGCAGACCACGCCGCATCAATGCCGATGCCGACGGGAGCGATGATGCCAAGGCCTGTGACGACAACGCGTCTGCGGGTCATGTGCGATGCCTTGCGGCGAGTTCGGAACATTGGGCCAAGTGGCCGCCGCGCGGCGGGACCTGCGGCGCCGCGCCGGATGCGGCCTTTGCCACGCCGATTGCCGGCGCACGGGTTGGCGGGCGGACCGACAACCGCGGCCCGCGGCGCCCGTTTTAAGCGCCGGCTATTTCTTGATGTTCTTGCCGACGTAGTCGATGGCCTGCTGCACCGTGGTGATCTTCTCGGCTTCGTCGTCGGGGATCTCGGTCTCGAATTCTTCCTCGAGCGCCATCACCAGCTCAACCGTGTCGAGCGAATCCGCGCCCAAGTCATCGACGAACGACGACTCGTTCTTGATTTCGGCTTCGTTGACGCCCAGTTGCTCGGCGACGATCTTCTTGACGCGTTGTTCTACATTTTCCATGCTGTGCTCCCCTTGAAGGGGTCCCCTGAAGTGCAAACCCCGCAATTCTACCAGAATGCCCCTGCCTGACCGGGGGCCGGAGCGGCGCCACCCGGTAAACAAAAACCCGTCTCAAACCATGTACATGCCGCCGTTCACGTGCAGCGTAATGCCGGTGACATAGGCCGCCCCCGGGCTGGCGAGATAGGCCACCGCGTGCGCGATGTCCTCCGGCGCACCCAGCCGGCCCAGCGGAATGCGACCCACCAGCGTTTCGCGCGCGGCGTCCGGCAATGACTTGGTCATGTCGGTGTCGATGAATCCCGGCGCCACGCAGTTGACGGTGATGTTGCGGCTACCGACTTCCTGCGCCAGGGACTTGGTAAAGCCGATCAGCGCGGCCTTGGCGGCGGCGTAGTTCACCTGTCCCGGATTGCCGCTCGACCCCACGACGCTGCCGATCTGGATGATGCGGCCGGTGCGCGCCTTCATCATGCCGCGCAACACCGCCTTGGCCAGCCGGTAGGCGGGCTTCAGGTTCGTGGCCATGATTGCATCCCACTCGTCGTCCTTCATCCGCAGCAACAGGTTGTCGCGCGTGATGCCGGCGTTGTTGACGAGGATGCCGATCGCACCGTGCTTCGCTTCGATGGCCGCCAGCACCGTTTCCGTGGCAGCGGCATCGGTCACATCGAGCTTCACGCCCATGCCGGCGTGGCCGGCCGCGCGCAACGCGGCATCGATCTTCGCCGCGCCCTCGGCGGTCGTCGCCGTGCCCACCACGGTGGCGCCGTCGGTGGCGAGGCGCAATGCAATCGCGAGGCCGATGCCACGCGTGGCGCCGGTCACGAGGGCAAGTTGTCCGGACAGCGGCAGCGTTGTAGTCAATCGTGTTCTCCTCAAGCTGCCGCGAGTTCGGCCAGCGTGGCGGCCAGTGCCTCCCCGTCCGTCAGCGAATACGCCTGCACGCTGTCGACGCTGCGCTTGGCCAAGCCTGCCAGCACCTTGCCGGGCCCGCACTCGACGACATGCGTGATGCCTTGCGCGCCCATCGCCTGCATCGTGGCTGTCCACCGCACCGGATGCGCGGCCTGTTGCGCCAGCGCATGGCGAATATCATCCGGGGAGTCATGCATCAGCACGTCGACATTGTGCAGCACCGCAATGGTGGGTGCGGTCATCGTGATCTTCGCCAACCGCGCGGCGAGGCGCAGGGCCGCAGGCCGCAGCAGCGAACTGTGGAACGGTGCCGACACCGGCAGGATCACGCCGCGCTTGGCGCCCTTGGTCTTGGCCACGGCGATGGCGCGCTCCACCGCCTCGCGGTGACCCGCAATCACCAGTTGTCCCGGCGCGTTGAAATTGACGGCCTCCACGACCTGGCCCAGCGCGGCTTCGGCGCACGCCGCGATGACGGCGTCGTCATCGGGGGCGCCCATGATCGCCGCCATCGCCCCGACGCCGGCCGGCACCGCGTCCTGCATCGCCTGCGCGCGAAATCGCACCAGCGGCACGGCGTCACGGAAGGCCAGCGCACCTGCGGCCACCAACGCCGTGTACTCGCCAAGGCTGTGGCCGGCCAGCAACACTGGCTGCGGGCCACCCGCCGCGAGCCACGCGCGCCAGGCGGCGATACCCGCCGTCAGCATCACCGGTTGCGTGTTGGTCGTGAGATTGAGATCTTCCGCGGGGCCTTCCGCCACCAACGCCCACAGGTCCTGCCCCAATGCAGCGGAGGCTTCGTCGAACGTCGCGCGGACGACCGGATGGTCGCCCCAGCCGTTCATCATGCCCACGGCCTGCGAGCCCTGTCCGGGAAACACCATTGCAAGTTTCATGATTGCCTTTCGAGGTCGCGTGCGCGAGCTACCAGCGCAAGAAGACCGAGCCCCACGTGAAGCCGCCGCCCACGCCCAGCAGCATCACGTGCTGGCCGGGCTGGATGCGCCCGTCGCGCACGGCGATGTCGAGCGCCAGCGGAATGGATGCCGCCGACGTGTTGCCATGCTCGCCCAGGGTGACCACCAGTCGCTCGTGCGGCAGGTGCAGCTTCTTCATCGTCGCATCCATGATGCGGATGTTGGCCTGATGCGGGATCACCCAGTCGATATCGTTGGCGTGCATGGACGTGGCGGCGAGCGCCTCTTCCGCGACGTCGGCCAACACTTTCACCGCGAACTTGAAGACGGCAGTGCCATCCATGTGCAGGAACGGCACGCCTTCGACCACGCCATTGCGCACTTGTCCGGGCACCGCGAGGATGTCGCGATAGCTGCCATCGGCATGCAGATGCGCGGTGAGAATGCCGGGTGTGGCCGCCGGTACCAGCACGACGGCGCCGGCGCCATCGCCGAACAGCACGCAGGTACCGCGATCATTCCAGTCCACGATGCGCGAATAGATTTCCGCGCCCACGACCAGCGCATTGCGCGCCATGCCGGTGCTGACCATCTTGTCCGCCAGCGCCAGCGCATAGACGAAGCCGGAGCACACAGCCTGCACGTCGAAGGCCGCGCCGCCGCGCACGCCCAGTTTGTCCTGCAGGATGCACGCCGTGGACGGAAACACCATGTCGGGCGTGGTGGTGGCCACGATGATGAGATCGACGTCCGCCGGTTGCATGCCGGCGGCGTCCAGCGCGGCGCGCGCGGCATGCAACGCAAGATCGGACGTCATTTCGTCCGGCGCCGCGATATGGCGCTGGCGAATGCCGGTGCGCGTCTGGATCCAGTCGTCGCTGGTGGCGACGCGCTGCGCGAGCTCCGCGTTGGTGAGGATCGTGGCCGGCAGATAGCGGCCCGTCCCGGCGATGCGACTAGGCATCGGGTATCGGTGCCACGTTGAGGATGCGGTGCGCGGTCGTCGGGGTCGGGGTCGCGGCCGCCGTGGACTGGACCTGCGCCGCGATCTTGTCGAGCACGCCGTGCGCGACCTCGACGTACGCCTTGCGCAAGGCGTAGCGGAAGCCCAGCACGTCTGCACCACCGTGGCTCTTCACCACGACGCCTTTCAAGCCCACCAGCGTGGCACCGTTGTAACGGCGCGGATCGATGCGGCGCTTGAAGGCCATCAACACCGGATATGCCGCCACGGCCGCAGCGCGCGTGAAGATGCTGCGCGTGAACTCGGCGCGCAGGAAATCGTAGAGCATCGCCGCCAGGCCCTCGGAGGATTTGAGGACCACGTTGCCGACGAAGCCATCGCACACGACGACATCCGTGGTGCCGTTGTAGAGATCGGTGCCCTCGACGTTGCCGTAGAAATTGAGGCTGGAGCCCTTCAGCAGCTCCGCCGTTTCCTTCACGATGTCGTTGCCCTTGATGTCTTCCTCGCCGATGTTGAGGAGGCCCACCGTGGGACGCTCGATGTTCTCGACGGCGGTGACCAGCGCGCTGCCCATGACGGCGAACTGCACCAGTTGCGCGGGCGTGCAATTGACGTTGGCGCCAAGGTCGAGCGCCGTCGTGACGCCTTTGCGCGTGGGCAACTGCGACGCGATGGCCGGGCGGTCGATGCCGGGCAAGGTCTTCAACACGAAGCGCGCGATGGCCATCAGCGCGCCGGTGTTGCCGGCAGACACGCAGGCCTGCGCACTGCCATTCTTGACCAGGTTGATGGCCACGCGCATCGATGAATCTTTTTTTCGGCGCAGTGCGTCGGCGGGTGGTTCATCCATCGCCACCACTTCGCTGGCAGCGTGCAACGTGATGCGGTCGCGGGCAGGCGAACGAGCCTTGGCCAGCGCAGCGGTCAGCGGGGCTTCGAGCCCCACGAGGATGACGCGGGCGTCCGGGAACTCCTCGAGGAACTTGAGCGCCGCCGGGAGCGTGACCGCCAACCCGTGGTCGCCCCCCATCGCGTCTACGGCAACCGTGACGCGGATAGGGCTTTCACCTTCGCGCAGTACGCTCCGGTCTTCGCCCTCGGGGCGGCCCGGCGTGATCATGACGATTCACCTTCGCGCTGCGCGCTCCGGTATTCGCCCTTGGGGCATCCCGGCGGGCTCATGCCACGCGACCTTGAGTCAAGCCAAAGCCAGACTTACTCGTCGTTCTTGGTCTGGACGACTTTCTTGCCGCGATAGTAGCCGTTGGGGCTGATGTGATGGCGCAAGTGCACTTCGCCGCTGACCGGCTCGACACCGAGCGTGGGCGCGGTGAGGAAGTCGTGCGCGCGATGCATGCCGCGCTTCGACGGCGATTTCTTGTTCTGCTGGACTGCCATGATGATTTCCTTTCGCTGCGTTTCTTTTTAACGTTTCAGGCGCTGTCCGGACGCATTGGTGCGTACGGCAGCGTCAACAACAATTCGTCTTCCACCAATGCAACCGGATCGAAGATGTGATCGGCCACCAGCACTTCGTCGTCGCTGCCGGCGTCGAGGGCATCGGCCTCGGCTTCGTTCTTGGCCAACACCGCGATGGTCCGCTGCGCGACGGGGTATTCGAATGTCTCGAGCGACCGCTGGCACTCCAGTGGCACGCTGCCGTCGATGGCAATCGCCAGTGCCGGCCTGCCCGCACTGTCGACGGTGCCTTCGATGCGCCACCGGATGCTGCCCGGGCCTTCCGCCAGACGATCGGCCAAACGCTCCGACTCGGCCACGTCGAGGACACCCTCCATCGCACCACGCTCGCGCGCGAGCTTGAACGCGTCAAAAGTCCCGGGCGCCTTGGGCTGCCGCGGGGGACGTTGGGCCATGGTTGGAATACGCCTTGACTGCCGGTGTGGCCAAACGCGAGATAATAGCCAGAAACCGCAGCTATGTCAAAGAAAGGTCAGTAAAAACAATGGGGAACGCAGATCGGCCGTTGGTGCTTGCCTCCACGTCCCGGTATCGCCGCAAGTTGCTCCAACGGCTGGGCTGCCCCTTCCTGGTGGCCGCCCCCGGCGTGGACGAAGCGGCCAGGCCCGGGGAAGGCGCCGGGGCGGTCGCGCTGCGGCTGGCGGAGGCCAAGGCCCGGGCCGTGGCTGCGCATTATGCCGATGCGCTGGTCATCGGGTCGGACCAGGTGGCCGACTGCAATGGCCGCCATGTCGGCAAGCCCGGCAATCGCGACGGCGCGCTGGCCCAGTTGCGGCTGCTGTCGGGGCAGACGGTCATTTTCCACACGGGCGTGGCGCTGGTCGACGCCCATAGCGGCCGCTGCCATGTCGAGTTGGTGGATGTGGCCAGCACGTTCCGGGCGCTGACGGACGCGGAAATTGTCACTTACGTGGACCGCGAACAGCCGTTCGACTGCGCCGGCTCCGTGAAATCCGAGGCGCTGGGCATCGTGCTCTTCGAGCAGATCGTCAGCGACGACCCCACTGCGCAAATCGGCCTGCCATTGATCGCGCTCACGCGCCTGCTGCGCATCGAAGGCTTCGACGTGCTGCGACAGGTCGCACGGTGACCGGATCGCTCTACCTCGTGCCCAACCTGCTGGGCGTCGTGGCCGACCCTGCGGAGGTGCTGCCGGCGCGCACGCTGGCAGTGGCGCGGGCCCTCACGCATTGGATCGTGGAGACCGAGAAGCCGGCGCGGGCGTTCCTCAAAACGGTCGGCGTCAGCGTACCCATCGCGTCGCTGCAGATCCGGCCGCTTCCCGGACGGCGCGATGCTGCCGCGCTCAAGGAACTGTTGGCCCCTGCCCTGGCGGGCCACGACATCGGCCTGCTGTCCGATGCGGGCTGCCCTGGCGTGGCCGACCCAGGCGCGCTGCTGGTGGCGGCCGCGCACGCTGCCGGCGTTGCCGTGGTGCCGCTGGTCGGCCCCTCCTCCCTGCTGCTGGCGCTGATGGCGTCCGGCATGAATGGTCAGCAGTTCGTGTTCCACGGCTACCTGCCCGTACCGGGCCTCGAACGCGCGACCGCGCTGCGCCGCCTTGAGGACGACGCGAAGCAGCGCAAGTGCACGCAGCTTTTCATCGAAACGCCGTATCGCAACACCGCAATGCTGACGACGATCGTGGCCACGTTGCGGCCCGAAACGATGGTGTGCGTCGCGGCCGACCTGACGCTGTCGACGCAATCGATCATCCGCCAACACGTTTCGGCATGGCGGCGCATGGACCTCGCGCAGTTCGACCGACGACCGGCGATCTTCCTGCTGAATGCCTAGGTTGTGTCCGGCGAATCCTGGATGTAGCTCTTCAGCATCCGGTTCTCGAAACTCTGCTCTTCGTAGACCGCCTTGGCCACGTCGTGGAAGGACACGACGCCGTAGAGCGTGCCGTCATCCATCACGGGCACATAACGCGCGTGGCGATCGAGCATCGAGCGCCGCAATTCCATCACATCGATCTTCGTGCTGGCGATCAGCGGATCGCGCTCGTAGATGTCGGCCACCTTGAGCGCGCCCAGCGCGCCGTCGCGCGCGGCCAGCCCCGCCAGCACTTCGCGGAAGGTGAGGAGTCCAGCCAGCTTGCCGCGGTCCATGACGACCAGGGACCCGATGTCCTGCGCGGCCATCGCGCGCACGGCTTCGAGAACCGTGCCCTCGGGCGAGGTCGTGAACAGCGTGTTGCCCTTGATCCGCAGTATTTCGCTGACGAGCATGGGTCCCCCGTGGCGCGCAGTGCCTAGCGCCGCGTCGCCTTAAAGACTACGCCTCGATGCCGGGCCGGCGCAATGCCGCGCCGCCGACGTTCAATTGTAGAGCACCTCCGGCAGCCACAATCCGATGCCCGGGAACATGTACAGCAGGATGATCGCGATGATCTGGATGCCCATGAACGGCAGCATCCCCGCGAAGATCTGGTTCAGCGTCACATGCGGTGGTGCCACGCCCTTCAGGTAAAAGGCCGCCATTGCCACCGGTGGCGAGAGGAATGCCGTCTGCAGGTTGAGCGCCACCAGCAGGCCGAAGAACAGCGGATCGATGTTGAACTTGGCCAGCAGCGGAATGAAGATCGGCATGAAGATGACGATGATCTCGGTCCACTCGAGCGGCCAGCCAAGCAGGAAGATGATGGCCTGCGCCAGGATCATGAACTGGATTGGCGACAGGCCCAGCGACAGCACCCAGCGTTCGATCAGCTCCTGCCCGCCCAGCAGCGCGAATGCCGCCGAAAAGATCGAGGATCCGACGAAAAGCCAGCACACCATCGCCGACGTCTTCGCGGTGAGGAATACCGATTCACGGACCGTGGGCAGCAGCTTGACCTGCGCGGTGGCGACCACGCACCACATGCCGGTGGCGATGATCGACACCCAGCCCACCCACATCGGCGGGCCGGACTCCAGCACTTCGAACTTGAGCAGCAGGAACCAGACGACGGACAGTGCCAAGGCCAGCCACAACGGCACCCATACCTTCAACACTTGCGCACGGCGTACCGGCGGAAGCTTGGCCAGCGCGTACAAAGCGGCCAGCGAGAAGCCGCCGAACGATCCGACGGCGGCGGCCTCCGTTGGCGTGGCGAGGCCGAAGACGATCGTGCCCAGCACCGCCAGAATCAGCACTGCCAGCGGGAAAAACGACGCCAGCAACATCTTGTAGATCTCGTAGCGCACCCACGTGAAGATCGCGTAGAACCCGGCGAGCGAGCCGACGCCCACCAGCAGCACGATCCAGAAGGCGTTGGGCGTGGGCAGGCGCTCCCATGCCGCTGCAGCCGGAGGCGCGGGCGCCGCGGTCTTCGCAACGGCACCGGCGGTTCCGGCGGCGGGTGCAAGTGGCGCCGCCGCAGCGGGTGGTGGCGCAGCGGTCGCCGGCGGTTCCTGCAAACCACTGGCAGGCGGTTCCTGCAAACCCGTCGACGACGGCGGCTCCTGCAAGTTGCCCGACGGCGGCTCGGCCAGCCCGGTGCTCGATCCGGATTCCTCCTCCGTCGGCTCGGCCAAGCCGCTGTCCGTCGAGGCCTGCCCCATCGACTGCAACCCTGAAATGTCGACGACCACTTCGGGTTTCGTCAACGCGTTCCAGGTAAGACTCATGATCACGATGAACACCAAGGCAGGCAGCAGCGCGGTGGCCCCATCGCGCACGATCAGTCCGGTGGGCACGCCGTGCCGGCTGCGGCCCGTGAATGCGCGCGCCAGCGCCGGCATCACCTTGTCGCCCATCGTCGCGGCCAGCGTGGAAATATGCGGCGGCAGCGGCACGTGGCGGTCGGCAGCGGGCAGCGGCGGCATCATCGAGGGCCTCAACTTGGCCAGCACGATGACGTAGCCGATGTAGAGGCCCATCAGCATGAGGCCGGGAAAGAACGCCCCGGCGTAGAGCTTCACGACCGACACGCCGGCCGTGGCCCCGTAGACGATCAGCATCACGGACGGCGGAATCAGGATGCCGAGGCACCCACCCGCGGTAATGACGCCGGCGGAAACCTTGACGTTGTAGCCGGCACGCAGCATCGCCGGCAACGCCAGCAGGCCCATCAGCGTGACCACGGCGCCGACGATACCGGTGGCCGTGGCGAAGATGGCGCACGTGACGAGCGTGGCCACCGCCAGCGATCCCGGCAGCCGCGCCAGCGCGAGGTGCAGGCTGCGGAACAATTTCTCGATGAGGTTGGCGCGCTCGACGAGGTAGCCCATGAACACGAAGAGCGGGATCGAGATCAGCACGTCATTGGACATCACCGAGTACGCGCGCTGAACCATCAGGTCCAGCGTCTGCTGCACGGCTAGGTCCGGGTTCTGCGCCCGGTAGGCGAGCCACGCGAAGATCACGCCCATGCCCATCAGCGTGAAAGCGGTGGGGAAGCCCAGCATGATCGCCACGACGATCAGCGCGAGCATCAGCAGTCCCAGGTGGCCGTTGGTCATGGCCGACGGTGCTGGCATGAGCGCAAACACCGCGATCACGACGGCCGCCATGATCGACAGCCCGAACCATATTTCCTTTCTCATTACATCAACCCTTTGCGCGGCGCCTTCAACGGGCGCCCTCCTGCTTCACGACCAGCGCATCGAGACTTGCGATATCGGCGTCCTTGACGTGCACCATTGCCTTCAGCTTGTCGACGTCCACTTCCTCGACGTCACGGTCGCGGCTGGGCCACTGCCCGTTGCGCAGGCAGATCACGCAGCGCGCAATTTCAGCCATGCCTTGCAGCAGCAGGAATATCCCGGCCAGCGGGATGATCATCTTGAACGGGTAGATCGGCGGTCCATCGGCCGTGATGTTGGAGTGCTCGCGAATCACCCACGATTCCCCCGCATAGCCCCAGCCGGCCCACACCAGGGCGACGACGCCGGGCACGAAGAAAACA
>Ga0335394_10007679_pt1 | contig 12165 bp, 8 predicted proteins | sample MAT03_FD_205741 | JGI IMG/M metagenome (GOLD analysis project Ga0335394, IMG submission 205741) | Freshwater microbial communities from Lake Fryxell liftoff mats and glacier meltwater in Antarctica - MAT-03 (spades assembly) (version 2) ... | reverse complement strand
CCCGGCAGCACGATGCCGCGAGCAAAGACCGCACGAAGCAAGGTCAAGACCAGCTCACACCATGAATTACGTCCAGACCCAATCAGTACCAAGAGCGAATGAGTCAACCCCCGACAACATGCTCAGTCCCCAAGCTTTCTCAGCATTCTACTTTTCCAGCGCTGGTGTATAGCCTTTAGGCGACTCTTTTTTGGGATCGCAGAGGCGGCTAAAGCCTGGACACCAGCGCGAGCTAACAAAGTCGTGGGTGGCGGAAAAGGTGTGCGGAGCCTTTTTTTTACGAACAACGTGGTGCACTTTTTGAAGCCCACTCTTTTTGTGCGGAAAGCTCGTTCTCCTCGCGGGCGCGCGCTAGTGAGATAACCGCCCGCAGGCTTACGCCAAGCGGCTCACGCCGTTCTCCTCGCGGGGGCGCGAGAGTGTGAGATTGGTTGAAGCTGACCGCCCGCGAAACCGGCTAGACGGTGGACCTCGCGACCAAGAGCGTTAGCGAGTGGCGAACGATTGCAGCGATGAAAACAAAGGTTCCAAGGAGTCATTGCGACTCTACATTGCATCAAAGATTCCTGACACCTTTGTTTGTCTTGACACCTTTGTTTTTCTTCAATAAGGGTGTGGAAAAATGGTCAGGTGTGGAAAAGGGTCAAGACCGGATTTGGCAAGCTAGACAGTTCCATAGCTTACGCAGCCTGCATTTAATGCTCTTGACCCTTTTTTCGTTCCTGACGGACTCTGTGGAATTACGAAAGTAATGCGAGCAAATCGAACGGAAACTTGGACTGAAAACCGAAGATAAAGGCTGACCCCAACGCAGCCGTACCTGCCGGCGATTAGCAAGTCATGTAGCTCATTCACCTTGGCGGGGTGCTGAGCACAGGAGCACGCCTCGGTTCCATGGCATGTACCGAAGTTCTCGCGGCTCAATCGACTAGCGTCTCAGGCTCAGACTTGTTTTGACATCGCTTCACGCCATTGACGTATTGCTACTGGATCAGGGAGATCGCAGACACGGAATTTGCGTAAGCTGCCGTCGGCATCGTCGTAGATCAGCATCGTGGCTGCGGATAGGTTGGACGCGTCAGGACAATCGATCAACGCCGATGAATCCGACGGATTGATTCGACCTAAAATCCTTTGTTGCAAGTCGTGTCGGGACGCGCGGGGCAGCCAACGAGTTAGTGTCTCGGCAGAATTACAGACAAGCACTGTGAAAACACCCACTGCGGGACCATCGCGTAGGACTTTTTGCAGCGATTCAGCCCCACTGGCGATAGCGCTCGCGTCGAGGGAAAAACTAAACGACTCGTCCTGCCGCAGATCTCGGAATCGTTCTAAAGGATCGATAACCAGAACCATCGCCGCTTGCTCCGAATCATCATTGTCGACTCGTTGTTGAATCAGTTCGGCGACTTTTGCCATGCGAGCTTCACTATCGCGCGCCTTCACGACTTCACCTAGCAAGCCACACTCCGACATCCACAGCGGCAGGACCAGATCATCGGTACGTCCGCCATCGAAATACAAGATGGTTGTCTGCCCCGAGCCGGCAGGTGAGTGCGAAGGGAATCCGCTGATGCAAGATGCGAGCAGCCCACCGGTCATCTCATTCGGTGCGACAACAAGTACGTTGCGTCCTGCTTCACGAGAAAGAGTGAGCGTCGTTGGCGGACCGATTTCGACAGCTTCACCGAGCAACGCTGAAATGGTTCCTGGTTTGCGACCATTCAAACTAGCGCGAGCCAGGTCCGCATTCCATTTGCAGGGGCGATTGCCTTCAAAGACAACGCGTGGCGGAAGCGAACTGGCATTCTCGCGGTCGCGCGCGGCGATGCTCTCAAGCCATTTCGTCTGCCGTTCACTGGTGAGGTAGGCGACCTGAAACGGTTGGTTGCCTTCAAGCAAACCGCCGGCATCGTTGTAGATGGCTTCGCCAGGACGGCTGATCAATCGCGCGGCGGTGTTATCGTCGGACAAAATCAATACCGCATCCGATTCGCTGCACTGCAGCGCTACCCGCACAGCCATCTGACCAAGCGTCGCGCGGGGCAGCGATTGCGCTCCCGCCAAAGACTGGCTGCTAAGAATGACGTGCATTCCGAATGAACGACCTTGTCGCACTAAACGATCAAGCAACACAGTACAGTCGGCTGCCAAACGATCATCGCGAGAGAACAGTTCTTGAAATTCGTCGACGACCAACATGATACGCGGCATCACTTGGCCGGTTCGCTGGCGAAACTCAGACAGTTCTTGAACACCGGCGTCACGAAACTTCTCACCTCGTGATTGCAAGTCGGCATCGAGTCGCTGCAGCACACTGCGACCGAATTCGCGCTCGCTCTCAATGCCGATGACTCTGGCATGCGGCAGTCCTGCGTCGGCATAGATTTTGAATTCAACGCCTTTCTTAAAGTCAAGCAAATAAAAATGCAATTGGTCCGGCCGATATCGCGCCGCGCCAGCGGTGATGATCGTATGCAGCAATGAGCTCTTACCGCTGCCCGTCTTGCCGGCGATCAAGACATGTTGCTTGACTCCCTCACCAAGCCGCATCGATTGCAATCGGCGTGCGCCTTGGACACCGATCGGAACAATCAATTGGTGATCGCTGCGGTCTATGGGTGGCAATGACGGAATCGTTGGCAAAGCATCGCTTGAAATCGACAATAGCGAAGACGACGACGCAATCGAATCGAACGGAATCTCCACTTTCAATGCTGCTACGGCCCCGGTTCCGATCTGCTGAATGATTCCAGATCGAATTGCACTCGGTGGCGATGTTGTTGGCTGGAAGGTGATCTCACCAAGGTCGGGGCTGTCGTGTTGCCAACGACCGTCCGCGTCGATCGTCAAGCGAAGCATGCGACGATCCGTTGGCATCGGCATGTCACTAGGCCACGGACGCGATTGATCGCAAATCAAAACAATGAAAACGCCACAGCGAGTGGAGCTATCGATAATTGCACGCAAGTGCTTGTATGAATCGCGAGTCAAACTTTCCGGAAAACCGATCGCAGCGATGCCGCGATACGGTTCAAACATCGATCCCGCAATCGCGTTGTACTCTTCGATCCGCTCGTAACGATCTCGCAGATTGACTTGCAGGATATCTTCCGCATGATGAGCAAGCTCGGCCAAGCGTTCTTCGATTTGTCGTTCTCCCGACCAGACTCGATGCCCGACCAAGTCCGGTTGGTAGTCGGTCATCGACATGAAGCTGGCAAAGTTCTGCCCGCGCCCGATGGGATCGATCAGAGTCAACTTCGCTCGCCCTGGGGCAACACCGCAAAGCAATCGCCATAGTATCGCTTGAGCAAGATCGATCCCTTGATCAAGCTGCGTGGGTGCGGCATTAATGATCAGCCCAGTTTGGATACGACGATGAAGGACGACGGGTATCGCTTCTGGCAATGATGCACCAAAGAGACTCGGCGACGCACCACCGGGAACGCCGTTGTTTCCTTTCGTTCCAGCCAGCAAGTGACGCAATCGGTCGGTGACCAACAATCGCCCGACCGGGATGCATGGCAGTTGTTGTGTACCGGTCGGTGCCGCAGATACGATCCCCGGCCAATCTGGGAAGCGGTCTTCGACCCGTTGGCAGGCTAAGTCCATGCGCTGCAGACCACGCTCGATGCCTTCGCGAAGTCGTCGCTCCCTTCGTTTCAATTCATCAACGCGTTTGGCAGCAAGCTGTTGTTTTTTAGTCTGACTGTCCGAATCGGTTTTCGAGATCGTCTGTGTGATTGATTGAGCGAGAGAATCGGCATCGCCCCGCATTTGCGCGCCGACTTTGTTGAACTCGCGCGTAAACTTTGCTGCCGTTTCTTGGAGAGTGGCTTCCAACTGCTGCTTGGCGACCTTTTGCTCCGCAGCAATGGTCTTCTCGATCTCGGAGTTTTGTTCGGTATGCCAACGTTCAGCGGCCTCGATATGCTGGTCACGCCGCTCGACTAATTCCGTACTGGTTTCGTGTGCGATCTTGGTGGAAATTTTTCGGCCCGTGGCAGCACACTGTTCGGCCGCCGCTGCGATGCGTTCAGCACGCGGATACAATCGACGTGTCATCGCGCGCAACGGCAACAGCAAGATCCCGTAGATCGAAAAACCGATCAGTCCGGCAACGGGGACGCTAGCCGCCATCCAAAGCAGCCGATTGTCTGGTTGGACAAAGAAAACCACACCAACCCAAAGAAGAATAAAGATCGCCACTCCTGCGGGCAGGTAAAACGAGTCGACGGTCTTCGAAGCCGCGCCCGTCTGCATTTCTTCAACGGTTTCGCGCATGCGGCGTTGCAGTCGCCCGATCGCATCCACGGCATCACGGACCGAGGCTGGCGGCGGTTCGACAAAACTATCTTCAGGGCTCTCCGCAGGCGGCACGTCGGGCAGTCGATCAAGTCGTCGCACAGTCAGGCGGCGGCCAAACTCCAAGGCTTCATTCAATGGCAGGAGAGCCTCATCGATCAGCGAGACCTCCTTTCGCATCAATTGACCGGGTGTGTTGCGACGATTTTCATATTGTTGCAAGACGGCACCACGACGAGCATTGACTTTGCGCTCAATCGTTTTTTTTTCGTCCGCAAGCTTCCGTCGGTACAGCGCGGCGAGACGCGTTAGCTCCTGATGACCATTGACCGTCAGGGTTTCGTACTCAACGGTCAATGCTTCTTCAGCTTCGTCCCATCGCTGGAGCATCTCACGTCGCTGTTCCCGGCAATGGTCAACGGTTTCGTGACGGCGAAGGTCGAGCCGCTCAACTTCGTCGACCTCTTCTTCGGCAAGTCGATTTCGTAGAACCGTCAGTTCGTCGTAGGTGCGATCGACTCGCTTGGCGACTCCCGTAAGGAGTCGTTGTTGTCGTTGTGGGTCGAAAATGCCGACCACATCAAGGGCTGAATCACTCATGGGGGCGTTGAGGTGAAAACAAGGTGAGTGAAGGTTCTCGTTGAACCCAATGAAACAGGATCTTGCAAGCGGCTCATTTGTTTATTGTAAATCAAAATCCACTTAATCCGCCATCGTTTCGGCAAGTTCTCGATCTGACTTCACGACTAAATCTCGCCATTGGTCCAGTGCCGCTGACAATCTCGCCAACGACGGCCCTAATGCCTGGAGCCGCTCTCGCTCGAACTGCTCCCGTCGGCCGTCACGCCAAGTCTCTTTTGTCGTCGTCCAGCGTTGAGCGAAAAGTTTGAAATCCTGACGCAATCGATTTTGGCCGTCGATCACCGGTCCTAGGTTTGCTTGGGGTGGGTTCATCGTTCAATCCGGTTGTGGGTGTTCTGCGTATTGGTCGAGGTGGCCGATCAGCTTTGCCAAGAATTCCGCTGCACCGGGCAGAGTCGTGCTGGAGTGTCCGAGGACTTCGGCGACGGGGCCAGCCAGTTCCTGACTAGCCTGCTCAATTTGAATCGCGATTTTTGAAGCTGCTCGCTGCTTTTCTTCGCATTGCGCGAGGCGCCTCTTGGCAAGCTGCACTCGGTTTTTAGCGTCGCTAATCGCAGGCGTGTTGCTGCCGGACGCAATTCCAGTCTGACGGGAAAGGTTGTTTTGAGCCTCGGCCAAAGACTGCTCCGCAACTCGTGTTTGGTTTTTCCAATAAGCTGGCAAGGTTGTCGCAAAGTGTTCCTGAATGCGATGCGTTGAGAACTGAATCTCCTGCAACGCCAAGTCCCAATCGTGTGCCAGTTCGAGAACCGCGCCTCGCAATGAACGAATCGCGTCAATGGATCGAACGTCGCTGGTTTCCATACATTGAGATCTATTCGTTAGCGTCCGAGGTAGGCGTCGATCTGTTCGGCCTTGCGTAACAGGTACGGCACATGTTGCTCAGTCGATTGGATGATTCGCGATAAGCCACGCAATTGAACCACAAAGTCTTCGCTGAACTTTCGTTGTTGTTCATCACGCCAAGTTTGCTCCAGGCGGTTCATGTGCGTTGCCAAGGTTGTACTTCGAGACCGAAGTTCCTCAGCGAACATTTTCAAGTGTGTTGCAAACTGTCGAAGTTGCTCGGGATCGACAACGGCTTGGCTCATTCGCGCGGCATCCTAAAGAGTTCTTGTTTTGCAAGTCCTACGATTTGGCAAGTTCATGTTCGGCCGCTTCCAGCGCGTGGCGATAGCGTTCGGCAGAAAGCGTGAGGTTGAAGCGATTTGCTAGTTCGACGGCACTGCGCATCGCCATGGCACGAACCTTGGCAGGCGCAACCGTGGAGCGACGCATCGCGACAGCGCGAAAAGACGCCAACGATTCCAGTTCTTTTCCGTCGTCCAACAAGCATTTGCCTTGAATCAAATACGCAGCACATGAGAGCGTTTCGATCTCCAAGCACGGTTGAAGTTCTTCGATCGCTTCTTTGAATATACCCAGGTCGTACAGCGCTTCGGCGACGACCAAGCGGAGCTGCTGCTTTGCTGGGTCTCGCTCCAATCTTGCACGACAAACCTCCAAGCGTCGATTGGCCCAGTCTTGTTGGGATCGTTTTAATTCGCGTTCAACTTCGGCCGTATGCAGACGCGAGGCTAAGTCGGTGACTTCACGAAACTGCTGTAGCGACCTCGCCAATGTCGCTTCCTCGAACTCCCAGAGAACACGGGGATCGTCTTTGCTCAACTGCAAGGCTTGCTGCAAAAGTCGACGAGCTTCCAGTGGACGATCCTCGGAGCGATGGATTGCTGCCAGCTCAAGATACAGATCGATATCGAGTGCATGTTCGCGAACTTGCCGCTCGAGTTCCTGACGCCGCGTAACAATCGACTTGGGCGCATCGGTCTTAGCCGATTTTACCTGATCATCATTGGCGGTCGGACCGGCTAAGGTACCAGACATCGTAGTCGCTTCGGCTGGTGGAAATGAGGAGGAGAAGGTAGTTTCCCGGTACGACAGTGTGAACTACGGCACTGGCCTACGTCAAATAGAACTGCCAAGAAAATTTTCGAACCCCAATTACAAGCCGTGCCCTCGCCCAAAGTCGCCCGTCGCTCCGCCGACGGAAGCGTGCCGTGTGGCTTTATTGATCCGGTATGAATCCCATCGACCCACCCCGACTCCTTGGCCAATCGATCGGTTCCGCGCGATTCAAGTCGTTGCTGGAGGATTTTCAAGTCGAAGAGATTCTTGGTTTCGAGCCGACGGGTGAAGGCGAACATTGCCTGTTGTGGGTTGAAAAAACAGATCGCAATACCAACGACGTTGCCACTGAGATCGCGAAAAAACTGGGAATTCGAAAGCGTTTGGTCGACCACTGTGGACTGAAAGACAGAAACGCCATCACTCGGCAATGGTTCAGCCTGCATCTCCCCGGCCGAGAATCGCCGACGGCGGACGATTTGAATGGTGATGGAGTCCACGTTCTGGCGATCACGCGTAACTTGCGCAAGCTTCGCCGGGGCTGCCATCACGGCAATCGCTTCGTCATTCGCTTGAGGGACTGCACATTCACCAAAGCAGCGGCCGAGCAGCGCTGGCAAGCAATCATGGATCGTGGAGTACCGAACTATTTCGGACCTCAGCGATTTGGTCGCGACGGTGACAATATCGATCTCGCCCGCCGCTTGATGACCGGTGAAGTCGAAGTCCGGGACCGAGCGCTGCGAGGAATTCTCATTTCCGCAGCTCGTAGCTTTATCTTCAACGATTGCGTCGCCAAGCGTATCCAGTCCGGAACTTGGGATGTACCTCAAGACGGCGAGGTCTTTGGGTTTGCTGACAACCGAAGCCTTGTGATTCCCGAAAATCTACGCGGCGACGAGTTTGCACGAGTGCTAAACGGGACGCTTGAATTAACCGCGCCGCTCTGGGGCAACGGCGAGTTACTCAGCCGTGGACAAGTGAAAGCGTTCGAAGAAAACGTCGCGGCAAGCTCAGCGGAAATCGTTGCAGGCTTGGCCCAGTTCAATCTGAAACAGGAGCGCCGTGTCATCCGGCTGAAACCAGAAGCGTCAAAATTGACATGGGAAACGGATTCCTCGCTGGTCCTGCAATTCGCACTCCCCACGGGCACTTACGCGACGACATTACTAAGAGAATTCGCCGACCTACAGGCGAGTGGCTCGCACAGAAATCCAATCGCAGATTAATACCATTGAAACGCGTAAGCCTTGAACTCTTTGTAACGCTGCTCGCGCGCCGCGGAGTCTGACTTCAGCCGTGTCCAAAACGGGTCCAGTGAGTCGAGGTGATTTTTCAATGTCTGGGTGGAACCCTGAAAACTCGTCCAACCTTGACTGGTGGCTTCTTCCACTGCGGCTGTCGCTTCGTCTTGGCGGATCGCAAGCAGGCTGCGGATGCCTTCGCGAATAAGCTCATCTTCGCAGTCAAGCAATGGAGCGAGCATCAGCACGCCTTCGTCGGACAGCGGATGCTCGGTAATCTGGACCGCAGGTGCGAGGTGGCCGGCCAAAATTCGCTGCACGTTGTACGAGTGTACGAGCACGTCTACGGGCGTCAGCAGGTACAAAAAGACGGTAGCCGCGAGCGTCCACGAATGGCGGTGAATCAACCAAACAAATGAACGCTCTCGCTTAATCTTCAGAATCACCCAAATGAAACCGACGACTACGCAAGTGACGCCAAACAAGCCGATCGTACGCATCCGAGTCATACCGTTGAAGTCAATGTAAATCGACAAACGATGGTAGACCGCGATAGCCAGGACCAAATTCAAACAGGACCAAACCCAGGCCCAGCGGCGAAGCGTGCCGATTCGCGGGTCCGTCAATACATCTCCTTGGAACGCAAATGACATCACCAATGTTGAGAGCGCTAACGCCACGGTCAACCAAGCAGCCCCAGCATGCGCGTAGCCCGCGTAATAAAAGCCCTGCGGAAACTCGCGGTACCAGAGCGTATAAAACTCGAACGCAAGGTAGATCGCAAATAAAGCGGTGACCGAGATCAGCATGTTGCGAATTGGTGCGAACAAAGTCGATCGCGAAGTACTCGAGGAATCGCGTTTCACTGATTCTTTCAACACCGGGTATGGCATCGGATTTGAAAACATAAATCCGGTCGCGAGCAGCGATACAAAGAGCCAAAAGATAATCTGCCCCACGGAAAAACCATCCAGCCAACGGTACACATCGTCCCATACCAACGAGATTCGCCCAGAAATCATCGAACGCAGATCTGGGTTCGCATACACAAAGATGGTTGCGAAGATTGACGTCGCTAGGACGGGCAAGACAACGGATAACCACTGAAAAGTCGACGCTTCACGCGCTGTCGCACGACCGTGGATCGAGCTAACCACGAGAGTTTTGACGCCAACATACGGTGCAACCATGATGAATCGAGCGAGATCAACGAGGTATGGCGTGAGCGACCGAAGCGACATGGCAAACGCTGCAATCAGCATCAGGCCGATCGCTGCTAAGCCAAAGTTGCCTTGCCAAACAAGCCGCAGCGCTGCAAGCACTAGCGCTACCGCGACAACGCCAATCGATGGGCTTAATTTGATCGAAGTCGCACCAGCAACCAGCAAGCAGGGTGCAGCCATCAGGAGCAGAGCGACGCCGGCATAACCGTGGTTCGAATAGAGCGCTACGTCCGCAAAGATCACCAAGCCGAGCACGGCGATCAACGAACGCATCGTGGCCGCCGATGATTGCGTTTGCCGAGCATCATGATCGGATGCCAAAGTAGCTTCGACAACGCAATCAATTTCGCTCGATTGGGGAATCATGGCTGTTCGCTAACCTCGTCGCTATCGAGTCCGTAGTCCTTGATTTTCTTATGCAGCGTATTGCGATTGATGCCCAGACGCGTGGCGGCTTTGGTCTGCACGCCGCCACAGGACGCAAGCACCTGAGCGATCAGTTCACGCTCAACGCGATCAACAACGATTCCGTGTAGATTTGTTGCTTCATCGCCCGCAGTACTGAGCCCTTGCGAGACGACTTCTCGTGTCAAAGTATCAATGTCCATCGCCGGTAGCGGGCGACTTATAGGTCGATCACCGCCGGTCACGACGCCAGGCAATAAATCCGTCGTCAATTCGTCGCCTTCCGCCATTACGACCGCACGCTCAATGTAGTTCTGCAATTCGCGAACATTCCCGGGCCAATGGTAATCTTGCAGCGCCTGCATCGCCGCGCGATCGATGTGCGCAACGTAACGATCGTTGATTTCGTTGTAGTGTTCCAGAAAAAAAGAGACCAGCGCCGGGATATCATCACGGCGGCTTCGCAGCGGCGGGATCTCGATCGGGACCACGTTCAATCGCCAGTAAAGGTCTTCGCGAAATCGACCTTCGCGAACTTCGTTCATCAAGTCACGGTTGCTGGCGGCGATGATTCGCGAATCAGTCTGCAGCGTGGCCGTATCGCCGACTCGCTCAAACTCCTTTTCCTGCAAGACTCGCAGCAGCTTGACCTGCAATGTCAGCGTCGTGCTGTTGATCTCGTCAAGGAAGATGCTGCCACCATTGGCGGCTTCAAAACGACCAGCACGATTGGCGATCGCACCGGTAAATGCACCTCGCACGTGTCCAAACAGTTCGCTTTCCAGCAAGCTCTCGCTCAACGCTCCGCAATTAACGCGAACCAGCGGTCCACCACTGCGATGGCTCAGGCGATGCACAGCCGCCGCGATCAGTTCTTTACCAACGCCGGTTTCACCGAGAATCAAAACCGAAGCGTTGCTGCCAGCGACGCGACGCGTGATGCGATAGACGAGCTGCATCGCCGGAGAATTGCCGATGATGCCTGGAAGCGGTGGGCCAAAGCTGCCCGGCGGCTGGATTCCGAGGATCGACATGAACTCTAATTATCGGGTGGACTGACTCGCTCTTCTGTTTGCTTCGACGCATCGATCTCGGCAGGGAACCCGGACTCAGCGCCCGTCAAGTCTGCTCTGCGACCGATCTCGACTATAACTCGGTCAATCGAGGCACCCAACTGATCATCCATTGAACGCCGCGTTTCGCCCAACCGCAACAAGTCACCTCGTTCCAGCAGAACTCCATCACGCTCAATTGAACTCAACAGGGCTTCGCTTGCCGCTTCGCGCTGCTTCTCCGTTGCCCCTGCCAAAATCGCTAGGTCAACCAGGGCTGACTGCGCATCTCGGCTTGCGGCGACTGACAATACCGCCAAAAGCGGTTCGCCGAAAGCCACTGTCGCCGAATCGTCGCCCAGGATTCCCTTAGAAATCTGCATATCCTTAGAAATCCCGGCACCGGCCAACTTATCAAACTCATAAAAGGAGAACACGTCCGGCTGACTCGCAATCCGTCCCAACGCGACCGCCCCGTCAACGCGAAAATCAAACCGCTCCACCGCCGCAAGCGACGGTAACGAACGCTCGCTTTCAAGCGGCTCCAAGATCAACGACCAACCGGCTGCTGAGGAGGGCAATTCCACGTGGACCACCGGAATCGCCGAACGAAAGTCGCTGGTCACGGCTTCGACCACGTCGTCCATTGGCCCATGAAGAATGATCGGCAAATCGGCTCCCAAGGGTCGACGACGGACCGCGTCGACCAGCTCCATCGAAGATCGGTCCGGGAGCACCGTCGTCGAAATCATAAACCGCAGGTCGCCGCCTCGATCGATCGCGAAGACGGCGTCCCTGACGCTTGAGACCACTTCAACACGATATCCCATCGATATCAAAAAACGTTCGATTTGGCCAAATACTTCGTTTCGAGTCTCGACAAGGATGACGATCGGCTCGCGAGATAGACCGGTCATTTCAAGCCAACGATTCAATACGTCGGAGCTACCCGCGTACGGAAGTTCATACCCCAGACGCGCGATCGCGGCAGCCGCTTCGTAACGCAATCGCGGAATCGAGTGGGAAGCCGCGACAACAAGCGGCGTGCGAATCTCCGAGTGCGTGGAAACAAAATAGTCAGCGTCGCCAGCCATCGATTCATCGATCAACTGCATCGTGGCGACGGCGCTGCTAAAATCAGATCGCTGGATCGCCGTTTCGATCAGCCTTACCAGCCCGCTGGCCGAGACCGATTCTTCTCCCCACAGGCCCGCGAGCTCCGCACGAACCTCACGAATGCCAAGCGGATCGAGTTCATATCGATAGCTCAAGTCGGCGGCGATGCCCGCATCGCGAGCTGCTGATGAAAGGGTTCCAAGCCGATGCAGCAGCCGAACATGATCGATCACTGCCCGCCGAGCCGCATCGATGGCGGTCACCGTTGTG
>Ga0335394_10007678_pt1 | contig 12167 bp, 7 predicted proteins | sample MAT03_FD_205741 | JGI IMG/M metagenome (GOLD analysis project Ga0335394, IMG submission 205741) | Freshwater microbial communities from Lake Fryxell liftoff mats and glacier meltwater in Antarctica - MAT-03 (spades assembly) (version 2) ... | reverse complement strand
CATGATCCGCCGACTACGGGATGCCCCTCGAGCTGCCGGCGCTCGCTGATCCCAAGCAAGGTATGCAGCAGTCCGGAATCCCTGATGTAAACCTTCGGAGATTTCACCAACCGTTTACCGACGTTCGTGTACCAAGGCTCAAGCACTCTGACTACCAAGGCACCGGATAGCGTGTCGAGATGGCGTCTGACGGTTGTATGCGCCTCACCGAGGGAACGCCCGATCTCCGAGCTATTCCAGATTCCGCCCGAATAGTGCGCCGTCATCGTCCAGAACCTTCGCATGGTGTTCGCCGGCACCCGCACTCCGAGTTGCGCCAGATCGCGTTCGAGGAATGTACGAATGAAATCCTCCCGCCAGGCGGCACTCGCCGCTTCCGAGCGCGCCAGAAATGATCGCGGAAACCCGCCACGCAACCACAAGCGACTGAAATCCTGCCTCGCAAGCTCTTCGAGCATGAAGCCGCCCATCTCCACGATGGCGATCCGTCCCGCCAGGGTTTCGGAGCTTTGGCGCAACAGCTCAGGAGAAGCACTGCCAAGAACCAGAAACCGCGCCCTGACCGGCTTGCGATCGAGCAATACCCGAAGCACCGGGAACAGTTCTGGATGGCGTTGTACCTCGTCGATGACGACCAACCCGCGCAACGACTCCAGCGCTGTCATGGGCTCGGCCAACCGTGCCAGATCGACGGGGTTCTCCAAATCGAAATAGTTGCTCTCGGACTTCGCAGCCACCTCCCGCGCGAGGGTGGTCTTGCCACATTGACGGGGCCCCAACAACGCCACGGCAGGACTCATTTTCAGTCCTGCGCGTAGTCTCTCCAGAAGCCACGGTCGCTGCAGCATGCAATGCATATTGATCGCCTCTCGCTCAATATGCAAGGTGGCAGAATGTGATTTGCGATGGTCGCGCTTTCGGCAGTTGCGGCGGGTAACGAAGCGCTGCTTCAGACTTCGTAATCTATGTCAGGACATCACGCCTCTGCTCACTGGTCGTAGGGATCCGTGCCTATGCGTCGACGGATCGTGCGCGCCCTCGCAACGTCCAGTCTCGCCCTCCGCGCCATCGCCACCTCACGAACCGAGGCGGCGCGCCCTGAGATCGATGCAAAGGGTATCGCCGACGAGCGTCGCCTCGCCGAAGTTGTGGTGACCGCGCGCCGCAGGGAGGAGAATCTCCAGTCCGTCCCAGCCGCAGTTTCAGTGGCGAGTGGCGACCTGCTCGACGGTTCCTGTACCGTGAACACTCAGCAGTTGAGCCTGCTGGTGCCGGCGCTCTATTACAACTCTACCAACCCGCGGAACACGGCTTACACGATCCGCGGCCTCGGTTCAAACACCTTGTCCATCAGCGCAGCGAACGACTGCATCGAGCCGGGCGTGGGATTCTATGTGGATCAGGTCTACCACGGTCGGCCGGCTACTTCGTCCTTCGACTTCACCGACATCGATCGCGGGGAGGTGCTGCGGGGACCCCAGGGAACGCTGGTTCAGGTCATCGAGCAGGTTCCGGGCCCGCCGGTAGCTGAGGCCGAGGTCCCGCGCCGCCTGGGACAGCGAACCACTGAGATTGTCTTTGACGTGCAGGGCGCTGTGTCACCTCCGATGCCGGGGTCCATACATTCGCAATGCGGCCTGGCGCGGTATCAGGCCCAGCCGCGAAGGCCAGGCGCTGGCCCAAGCGGCCGCGCCAGTCCCCTCAGCCCGGTTTCAACGCCGTGATCCGCAACCGCAACGCGTTACTGATGACAGAAACCGAGCTGAGGCTCATCGCCAGCGCCGCGATCATCGGCGACAGCAGCCAGCCCGTGAACGGGAACAGCACGCCGGCGGCCAGCGGCACGCCCAGCATGTTGTAGAGGAAGGCGAAGCCGAGGTTCTGCTTCATATTAACGACGGTCGCCACCGACAGCGCGCGGGCCGTCGCGATGCCGCGCAGATCGCCTTTGACCAGGGTGAGCTGAGCGCTGTTCATCGCCACGTCAGTGCCCGTGCCCATGGCGATGCCGACGTTGGCTTTGGCCAGCGCCGGCGCGTCGTTGATGCCGTCACCGGCCATCGCGACGATTCGGCCTTCCTTCTGCAGGCGTTCGACGAGTTGCAACTTGTCGGCCGGCTTGACCTCCCCGTGCACTTCATCGATGCCCAGGCGCTTGCCCACGGCCTGGGCCGTGGTGAGCCCATCGCCGGTGGCCATGATGATGCGCAGCCCCGACTTGCGCAGCGACGCCAGCGCATCCGCCGTCGTGGCCTTGACCGGATCGGACACGGCAAGCAGCCCGGCCAGCTTGCCGTCGACCGCGAGGTGCATGACGCTGGCGCCCTGGCCACGCAGTTCTTCGGCCTGGCTCGCCAGCGACGCCACATCGATGCCCAGCTGCTGCATCAGCGTCGCGTTGCCGATGGCCAGGGACTTGCCACCCACGAGACCCTTCACGCCGATCCCCGACGCGGAGTCGAACTGCTGGGCCTTATCCAGGTTCAGCTTGCGCTCGCGCGCTGCGTTGACGATGGCTGCTGCCAAGGGGTGTTCGCTGCCCTGATCAAGGCTGGCCGCCAGGCGCAGCACCTCGTCTTCGTTGAAGCCATTGGCGCCGATCGCGCGCTCGAACGCCGGCTTGCCTTCAGTCAGCGTGCCGGTCTTGTCAACGATCAGTGTATCGATCTTGCACAGGTTCTCGATGGCGGCCGCATCGCGGAACAGCACGCCCTGCGTCGCACCACGACCGGTGGCGACCATGATGGACATCGGCGTGGCCAGGCCCAGTGCGCACGGGCAGGCAATAATCAGCACCGTCACCGCGTTGATCAGCCCATACACCCAGCCCGGCTGTGGCCCGAAGATGCCCCAGGCGAGGAACGTCAGCAACGCGACACCCACGACGCCATAGACAAAGTACGCGGCCACCGTGTCGGCCATGCGTTGCATGGGTGCCTTCGAACGCTGCGCCTGCGCCACCATCTGGACGATCTGTGACAGTACGGTCGCCGACCCCACATGTTCGGAACGCATCAGCAAGGCACCGCTGGTGTTAAGCGTAGCGCCGATGAGTTTGTCGCCGACCCGCTTGGTCACCGGCAGCGGTTCGCCGGTCAGCATCGATTCATCGAGCGCGCTGCTGCCCTCGGTGACCACGCCATCGACGGGCACCTTCTCGCCGGGACGCACGCGCAGGCTGTCGCCTTCGTGCACGTTCGTGAGAGGTATGTCCTCCTCGCTGCCGTCCGGCTTCACACGGCGGGCCGTCTTGGGCGCCAGGCCGAGGAGCGACTTGATCGCTGCCGAGGTCTTCGAGCGCGCCTTCAATTCGAGCAGCTGGCCGAGCAGCGTCAGCGAGATGATGACCACAGCCGCCTCGAAGTAGACCGCTACGCGGCCCATCGAGATGAACGAGGCCGGGAACGCGGCGGGCGCCACTGTCGCCACCACGCTGTAGAAAAAGGCGGCGCCGGTACCCAGGCTGATCAGCGTCCACATGTTGGGGCTGCGCTGCGCCACCGACTGGGCGCCGCGGACGAAGAAGGGCCAGCCCGCCCACAGCACGACGGGCAAGGACAGGGCCAGCTCGATCCAGCTCTGCGTGGCCATGTCGAACCAGCTTAAGCGGTGGCCGAACATCGCCAGCATCGTGACGATCACCGTCAGCGGCAGCGTCCACCAGAAGCGGCGGGTGAAGGAGACGAGTTCAGGGTTCTCGTCGTCGTCGAGCGTGGGGACGACCGGCTCCAGCGTCATGCCGCACTTCGGGCAGTTGCCTGGGTGGTCCTGCCGGATCTCGGGGTGCATCGGGCAGGTGTAGGTCGTACCTGCCCCCGCATGGTACTCATCGGGCCCATGTTCTGCGGTCATGTCCATGGACTCGTCCAGGCGGATCGATGCGAAGCTCAGGTCGTGGGAGCAGCCATCAAAGCCGAACGGACCCGCTCAAGTCGCGCGCGGACTTCAGCCGCCACCTGGGCGACCTCGGGGTCGTCGGTCATCTGCATCACAGCCACCGGGTCCATGAACCCCACCATCTGGCCACCGTTGGCCTCTTCGCGCACGATGACGTTACACGGCAACAGCAGCCCGATGTCGGGCTGAGCGGTCAGGGCGCGATGGGCCAGCGGCGGGTTGCAGGCGCCCAGGATTCGGTACGGCGGCACGTCTATATTCAGCTTGGACTTCATTGTCGCCTGCACGTCGATGTCCGTCAGCACGCCGAATCCTTCCGCCTTGAGCGCGTCGGTGACGCGGCTGACGGCGTCGGCATAACGCAGGCCTCGGAGCGTGCAATAGAAGCCATACGAGTTGCCAGCCTGAGCCCCAGCGGAGGGTGTCTGGGCAGCCGCGATGGCGCCGGTGTGAAAGGACTGCATGGGGAGGCTCCCGTTGTTGGGTTGAGGGATCGAGTCTAGAGAGAGACGAATCTTACTTGTGAACTCGAATACTCAGGGCGTCTGTGCGGCAGCGAACTTCCAGACGCGTCGCAAAAGCTTTCGTCCTTCGATGAACCAGAGCACCCCGCTGGCCATCGCCACACACACGCCCCACTGGCCCGCCGACAGCGGCACGGTGCCGAAGGCGAGGTTAAGGAAAGGCAGGTGCACGACAGCCGCTTGCAGCGCTGTGGACAACGCCACCGCTGCCCACAACCAGCGGTTCGAAAACGCGGCCCGGAACGCGGATACGGCTGCCGAGCGCGCGTTGAAGCAGTTGAACAGCTGGGTCAGCACCAGCACCGTGAAGGCGGCGGTGCGCGCCAGTTCCACGCTATGCGGGCCGGGGCCCAGCCAGCTGTCCACCGGCTCGATCAGCCCGCCCGGCAGGAACAGGTCCAGCGTCAGCAGGGTCAGTACCGCCATCACGACACCCCCCTCGGCCACGCCCAGCCCCAGGCGGACATCGATGATGCGCTGGCTCCGCGGGCGGGGCTTGCGCGCCATGACGTCCTCGGCAATCGGGTCCATGCCCATGGCCAGCGCCGGGCCAGTGTCAGTAATCAGGTTGATCCACAGGATCTGTGTCGCCAGCAGCGGTAGCACCAGCGCACCACCCGAGCCGGTGGACGTGGCCTTCAGGCCAAGAACACCCGCCCCCACCACCCCGGCAAAAACCGTCAGCACCTCGGCGAGGTTCGACGATAACAGGTAGCGCAGGAACTTGCGGATGTTGTCGAGCACACCGCGCCCTTCGCGCACCGCCAGCACGATGGTGGCGAAGTCATCGTCAGCGAGGATCATGCGGGCGGCCTCTTTGGCCACCTCAGTTCCCGCCACGCCCATCGCCACACCGATGTCGGCGGCCTTCAGCGCCGGGGCATCGTTGACGCCGTCGCCCGTCATCGCCACCACGTTGCCGCTCTCCTGCAGCGCACGCACGATACGCAGCTTGTGCTTGGGCGCCACCCGGGCGAACACCGAGGTCTGCAGGACGGCCGTCGCGAAGGCGGCGTCGTCCAGCTTGTCAAGCTCGATCCCCGTGAGCACCGGTGCACCGACTGGGACGATGCCGAGGTCGGCCGCAATACGCACGGCCGTACGCGGGTGGTCGCCGGTGATCATGATCACGCGGATGCCGGCCTGGCGAGCCTGGGCAACGGCCACGGCCGCCTCCTTGCGAGGCGGATCGATGATACCCACGGTGCCAAGGTATTCCAGATCCTGCTCCAGCGCCGCCGCCGCCACGGCATCGGTCGGGATCTGCGCGTCAGGTGCCAGCGTGCGGCACGCCACTGCCAGAGTGCGTAGCGCGTCGTCGGCCATCGCAGCCACGTCGGCCAGCACCTGCGTGTGCAGGGCGGGATCGAGCGCCACCGCGGTGTCGCCCCGGCGGGCGCGGGTGCAATGGGCCAGGAGCACATCGGGTGCGCCCTTGGTAAAGAGCACGTGCGCGTCGCCGTCCGCATGGTCCACCTCCAGTACCGACATCATCTTGCGCTGTGAGGTGAAGGGAATCTCACCGATGCGTTCATAGCGTGATTGGCTCTGAGTCGCGGGCTCCTGGTTGTCGAGCTTGCGGTGCGCCACCAGAAACGCCGCTTCGGTCGGATCGCCCTGGATGACCCATGTGCCGGCGTCGTCCTGCTGCAGCTGGGCATTGCCCGCCCGGCTGCCGCCGCTCAGCACGGCGCGCAGTTCGTCGCGCAAGGGGCCTTCGGCCACCTCGGTGCCGCCCTGCTCGGCGCGTCCTTCGGGGGTATGGCCCACGCCGGTGATGTCGATACGCCCCGAGGCCGTCATCACCCGCTGCACCGTCATCTCGCCGCGCGTCAACGTACCAGTCTTGTCCGACGCGATAATGGATGCGGACCCGAGTGTCTCAACCGAGGCGAGCGTCTTCACGATGGCGTGGTGTCGTGCCATGCGGCGCACCCCGATCGCGAGCACCACCGACAGGATCGCCGGCAGCCCCTCGGGGATGGCGGCTACCGCCAGCGACACGCCGAGCAGCAGCACCGTAACGACATCGGCCAAACCACGGAGGTCCGACGTGAACAGGATCGTGGCCACCACGATGGCAGCGATTGCGAGGGCCGTGATGCCCAGCACCTTGCCCAAATGCGCGATCTCGACTTGCAGTGGCGTCAGCACGTTGGGCGTGGTGTCGAGTAGTGTGGCAATGCCGCCCATCTCGGTCTGCATGCCGGTGGCGGTGACGACAGCACGCCCGGTGCCCTGCGCGACCGCCGTGCCCTTGAAGACCATGTTCAGTCGGTCGCCCAGTGCCGCAGGCCCGGGCAGCGGTGCCGCATCTTTCAACACGGCCTCGCTCTCGCCCGTCAACGGCGCCTCCAGCAGCCTCAGCGCGGCGGCCTGCACCAAGCGCGCATCGGCGCCCACCGCGTCGCCCTCGGCGAGTACCAGTACGTCGCCCTTGACGAGTTCCGCGCTGGGCACGGTGGCCACGGTGCCGTCTCGCAGCACGCTGGACGTGGCGGTGGTCATCTTGGCCAGCGCCGCCACTGCCTGCGCGGCCTTCGCCTCCTGCAGCCAGCCCAGCACCGCATTCACCACCACCACGGTGGCGATGACGATCGCGTCCAGCGGCCAGCCGGCGGCACCGGGGCGGCCGCGGCCCTCGAACCACCAAGCGGCCAGGGCCACTGCCGCCGCCGCGCCCAGCAGGTAGACGAGGGGGTTCTGGAGCTGCGTCAACGCACGGCGCCACGCTGCCACTTGTGGCACCGCCCGCAGTTCGTTGGGGCCGTCCGCGCGAAGACGGCTGGCGGCCTCCGCTGCAGGGAGTCCGCGATCCAGGTCGGTGCCGAGCGCCTGAGCCAGATCGGCGATGTCGATCAGCGACAGGTCGTCCGGTGGCGCGGTAGGCCGGGCTGTGACCGGCCCTTCCGGAGGCACTACGCCGCCGGCAGCCCGCGAGGCCAGTACCCTGCCCGGCCGTAGTGTTTATAAACGGCGATTTCCATCTCGCGCCCGAGCGGCAATGCCGGGTCGTACCCGGGCGCCTGTTTCAGCGCATCACGTGTCAGTTCGACCGCGACAGTTCGGTCTGCCCAGCTCACGCGCTTGATCCACTGAGGTGCCACCAGCACGTCGTGACCGAGCCACCAGTTGCTCGTGCTCACCACCAGGTAGCGGATGGCCCAGCTATCTTCGTCGACGAGGAGTCCCTGCACATGTCCGATCTCGCCATCACTGGCTTCAATATGGTACCCAGCCACGGCCTTGAAACTGCGCAGATGAGGGTCATTGTCGCGCTGGCGGGCTTCGCTTCTTGCCTGTGCACTGTCCGCTTCTGCGCGAGTGGCGGCGGCGGAACCGTAGCCGGGCACAAGCAGGGTCGGATACCCGCCGCCTCCCCACAAGCCCATGCCACCCCAGTAGTACGGATAGCTGTAGTAGTCGAGATTGGCGGTCTCGTGCTGTCGGGTGACCGGCATGTCGGTGTCAATGTCGGGACTGTTCTTCACTTGCTCCCGGCTCAGCGAGACTGGCAAGGTCATGTTCGCCCAATCGGGCTTGCCGGCGGCGATCGGCGAGATCAGCACCTTGCGGCTGGACAGCCACGAACCTGTATCAACCACGAGATAGCGAATCGCCCAGGACTCATCATCGAAGTAGAGATCCTTCACGTCGCCGATGGCCCCATCGGTGGCGAGGATGGAGAGATCCAGCAGGTCCTTGGTTTGGCGAAGCATGATGTTGTGGCCTTATAACGGGGGTGCCTCCGAGCATAGCGGCCGGTGGTGCTGCGTCTGTTCGGCAACGAACAGAGCACTTCTGCTTGATTACCCAGGCCGATTACTAACCTCCGTGAAAGCACTGTTGCTGAAAACGTTTTTTTGATCGCCTTCGACTTAGTCGAAAGGTCCCCCTGAACTGTTGCACGATGACCGCGTGACCTTGCAGATCAACGCAGTTCCCAGATCGATCGCGCGCGTTGTAATCGATGCTCGAACCGGGCCCGATCGTGCACCGACTCGATGGTGCGATCGGCCAGGTCGGCGACCCATTGAACCTGATCACGCAACACCTGGAGCTGGATCGGACTGGCGGTCAGGCTGGCGAGGGTTTGAATCGAGTCGACCATCCGCAGCATCACGGCAACGTTGCCTGCGGCACTGCCTCGAATCTGGTCGAAGGACTGGGCTACCAGGCTGGCGAAAGTCGGCCCGATCGCGATGATCCTCAGTTTCCCGTCCTCGTAGCGATGTGATGAGGGGATGCCGCGGCCGGCCAGCCGCGCCAGGATTGCCGTCAGATAGTCCACGCACATCACGGCCGTCGTGGTGTCGTTCATGCTGGGCGATAGCGCCCGCAACGCTATGTCCACGAGCTGCCGGATGCCGAAAGCGCAATCCTGTTGCAGCGTGCGGTGGCGACTGATGCTGTAGGCCGCATGCACGGCAGCGACGATCTGCTCGTCCGGCGGTGCCTCCAGCGCGAGCGAGGCCAGCGGGCTCCCCTGGACCATGAATTTTCCGATGCCGCGTTCCATCCGCACGATGGTGTTGTACTCCCGAGCCAGGCGAAGGAGCAACTCGTTGTCGACGCTTTCGATGTAACCGTTGGACTCGGCCAGGACAGCCTGCCAGCGCTGCTGCGTTAGTGGAGGCTGGGGCTCGTCGTCATCCGCGGGAGCGTGTCCCAGCCTGCTGGGGAAGAGCCGGTCCACGGCGGCCAGGGTTTCATCCGCCACTGAGGCAATGATGCTCGAGGCCTGGATCGATGTTGCGATGTGGTGAATGAAATAGATCAGGGCGCCGATGCCACCGATGGCGAATACGACACCGAAGGTCACGGCAACGCTTGCCACGAATCCTGCCTCTTCGCCTCCGCGAACGGTGCGCAACACGATCAGGCAGTAGGTGAAGGCGCCGGAAAAGATGCCGAGAACAACTTGAGTGACGCGGTCCCGGATGAAGTTTCTCAGAATGCGCGAGGTGTACTGACTCGAGGCCAGCACCAGGGTCACCAACGTCATCGAGAACGTCACCCCCATAACGGTCATCATGGAGCTGGCAATCGTGGACAACATTGCGCGCGCGCCGGCGGCGTCGGCACCAAACAGGCGCGGCCAGCGGGCCAGCCATCGATCGCCGACCGCCGCGTCCGCTTCCAGCAGGGCCATGGCCAGGGCGATGCTAATGGCAACGATCAGCGAAGGCACGAACCAGAGGCTCGTCCGCAGATTGCGCCAGAACTGTTTAAGTGACTGCATGGATCAACTTTCGATCGAAAGGGCCGCCTTTTTCCTGGCCCAATCTCTACGGGCCGTCCGCCTCGCTCGCCCAGGAACGTCTAACCTGATATGGGGCACATCTCTCCGTTGATCCCCAGTTTACCGCGCACGAGCCCGACGCCGAAGAAGACGATCGTCATCAGGCCGTCGTTGATCCAGTGCCGAAGGTCCAAGCGAGCGCCAGGATGGCGCAGACCGGCAGGACCAGCAGGACCAGCAGGACCAGGCGGCCCGAATTCATGGTTCGCGGACAAGAAGCAGTTTGAGCCTATTCATGGTTCATTTTTTCTTGTCAGCGGGCGTAGTGGCCTTCATGGGGAGAACATTGGCGGTCGGCCCCAGGAGGTTCTCGCCCGCGTCCAATGGCTTGGCCTGACGTGCCTGTTTCTCAAGGCTGCCGGCCTCGCTGGACAACCCCGCTTCGGCCTGCGTGGAGACCGCGTCCAACCCTTCCGAGCGCGGCAACTCGCCGGATGATTCTAGCGACCCGACTTCCTTCGTCGCCTCCTGCTTCCCGTCGAGCATGGTGACGGGGACGCCCCGCGGGAAAACGACTTCTCGTGCTTCGTCCGGCATGCTGATGCCGTGTTGCTGAAAGGCGCGTTTTACCAGCCGGATCACGGAAGACCGCACCTTGAGCCAACTGTGTTCATGGCCATTGAGCCAGAAGTAGATTCTTAAATTGACGGTCGCTTTGCCCAGGTCATCCGCCAGCACCCAGGGCTCTGGCTCTTGCAGGACCGCTGGATGATCCATGAGGACCTTCAGGGCGACCTTCTGTGCTTCATCGATCGCGTCGTCGTAACCGATGCCGACGATGAAATTCTCGCGCCGGTTGGGGGTGACCGTGAAGTTTCGCAGGGTGCTCTTGTAAACGGCGGCGTTGGGGATCTGCACAAGGTTGCCGTCGAGGGTCATCAGGACCGTTGTGCGGACGTTCAATTGCTGGACATAGCCGGTGACTCCGGCAACTTCGACCAGGTCCCCCGTCTCGAACGGCTGCTGCATGCTGAGGAAGATGCTGGCCAGGAAGTTCTCCGTGATGTCCCGGAAGGCGATGCCGACCGCCAGGCCGACCAGTCCGGTTCCGCCGACGATGGTCAAGGCCAGTTGGGTCAAACCGGAAACGCGCAAGACGATATAGGTGCCCGCAAGAAACACGATCACGCCCAGGCCTCCCGCCAGAACGCCTCGCAGAAGTTTCGCCCGGACCCGTCCGTGAAGGAACTTCCGGGTGCTGCGCGCCGTCAGCCAGCCAGCCCCCGCCGACAAGGCCAGGATGAACAGCGCGAGGATAAGGAACGGGAGGGAGCGGACGAGATCACGCCACAAGTTCGACAGCCCGCTCCGCGCTCCTCGAAAGTCCCACACGGATGGTTGGGACAGTTCGATCCGGTTGGCCACCGCGGCCACGTCCTGCGTGTTACGCGCCAGATCGCCGGCCCACTTCCTGAGCTCGTCGGTCTCTGTCCGTCCGCTGAGTAAAACAACCCCGTCCTGGACCTCCACTTGCGGGTCGGTAAACCAACCGGTGGCCTCCAGGACGCTCTGGAGGCGCTTGCGGATCTGCTCGTCGTGAGCCAGTGGCTGCACGGCCACCTTTGCCGGCCCGAGAGAAAGCTCCTCTGTATTCGGGGCAGGCAGATTCTGCGGCCCGGCCGCGTCTGCCTGCGCCATGACCGGGGCAGTTAGCGCGCTCCACCAGAGGAAGCCTGACAATGCCGCACGCAACAACCTCGGGTAGCGGCAGTTCTGACTTCGTGCTGGGATCGCCATGATCGGGACGCCGGGACTACAAAAGGCCTATCTGGAAGGTGGGCACACCCAAACAGCGATCGCTGCGACAACCGGATTGTCGGTGTCGCGGATCAACCGCGTGGCTGCGGCGAGTGAAGCATGAGGCAAGGCCTGACGCTTGCCTAGCGGGAACCCGTCCTTGGTAGGGAGGAGTCCCAGAAACGCAGATTCACTTCGGCAAAGCATCAGCAACCAATGCGTCGCTGGTTGGGGTTTCCATGAAGTGGTGCCCCCGCCATTACGACTACGTAACGATCAGTCCTCCGGCGGTGGCCACTGCGCCACCCTCCCAATGAAGTTGCCGCGTCCCGTTCGTGATCGATTTCAGGGTATCTCGATGAGGTCATTATGACTCTCCTTTTTGGCTGAAGCTATCGGGGCCGGTTCTCGTCCGAGGAGATCATCCGCACAGATAGTCACGATCCACTACGGGCTGCACTGTGCGCCCTCGCACAGACGAGATCGCGGGAGCCGGGCAGTCTGAAATCCTGCCCCACACTTTGTGCTGGTTGTTGTATTGACGGACCCTTACACCGGATGCATCGCGGCCTCACCCAGCAGGAACATCCCATGAAGCCGTACGCGCGCTTCGGCGCCATGATCGCCACGTCCACGCTCGTGATGTTCGGGCTGATGTACCTGAACACCTACGCACTCGATCACGTCTTCTTCAGCGAGACGCGGGC
>Ga0335394_10007675_pt1 | contig 12171 bp, 7 predicted proteins | sample MAT03_FD_205741 | JGI IMG/M metagenome (GOLD analysis project Ga0335394, IMG submission 205741) | Freshwater microbial communities from Lake Fryxell liftoff mats and glacier meltwater in Antarctica - MAT-03 (spades assembly) (version 2) ... | reverse complement strand
ACCAGCCCGAGGTCATGCCAGACAGAGTCGATAGTGAAGCTGCCACAGAGTAGCTACGCTTCCTTTTCAAAACATGTTGCAAATTGAGTCAAGTTTCAGGTGCGATGCCGGAATGATCGAATGTAGGATGGACATTCATGTCCGTGGGATGGCCATAAAACAGGCTCGAAGCGAAGGTTATTGTAGCTCGACAGCCGACCTTGGGGACTAAAACGACAGTCCCCAGGGCCGACGGGCACAATCGGCATCCCTTATTCCGTCACCGGCGTTTCGAGCGCCGCCTCCCGAATGGCGCTGGCTTTTTCAACGCTGCCACGTGATTCGCCGGTCAGGAAGTTGTCAACACGAGCGGACTTCTGCAGTGCCGCAAACGTGTCACCGACCATCTTCTGGACTTCGCGTTCGGTCAGGTCGGCCTGCAGTTGAACCTGCACATCTTTAGGATCGTGATCGACCGGTTCTGTCCGGCCTTCAAACTTCAGGATCGCGAACTGGCTCGGTCCGATCTGCAGAATTCCGGAGATTTCACCCGGTTCTTTCATTCCGAAGGCAGCTTTGCGCAGATTCTCGTGCGCACCGGTGTTCTTGCGAATCGGTGGAATCACACCACCCAGTGCGCGGCTGTTGGTTTCGACACTGTAATCACGGGCCAGAGCATCGAAGTCGTCAGCATTGGCTTTGGCTTTGTCCCAGACTTCCTGTGCTCGGCGCTGCTTGTCGCACACGATCATGCGCGCCTTGACGCGCGGTCCGTAGTTGTCTTCGTACGCCTGCTGCATCATCTCACGCGTGATCGTCACTTCCTTGCCTGCCAGCTTTCGCAAGGCCAGCATCGGCCAGATAATGTCGCGTTGGTACTGCGCCTGTGAAAGTCCGCGTTCGGCTTCCAGCAGTTTGTAATACTGATCAACGGCCAGACCGAATTTCTTGGAAATCTCGATCACCTGCTGAGTCACTTCAGCTTCTGAAACCACGACACCGCGTTCGGCACACGCCTGTTGAATGATCAGGCGGCTGATCATGTTTTCGAGAACTTCTTTGCCGTAGCGTTCGACGCATTCCTTTGCAAGCGCTTCGTAGGAAATTGGTTCGGCGTTGACTCGGGCGAATGCTGTATTCTGAGCATCCATCCGGGTTGTCGCGGAGCCGCCGTCAGATTTTTGCTCGGCAGCCTGCGTGGACTGAGCCCGCCAGACCTGCATCGCGATGCCACCGGCGATCAGCACGACCAGCGTGCCACCGATCAGGATACCGCTGCGGCTTGAACGAGATTCGGCAACAGTTTTTGCCGTGGATTGTGAAGTGAGTTGCGGCATGATCTTGTCTCCTGAATCGAGGATACTCGTCGCGAGAGGAAGGGAGTGAGAAGCAGAGAGGGGTTTTGAGCGGGAAAGTGTTGTGAATCAACTTTTTGAGGCATTCCCGTCTTCGGTTGAGAGGTCCGGAGTCGCAGAATTCGCCGTTTTGCAGTCGTTGAACCAAAGACTTTGCGTCGCGTTATACGCCCTTTTTCGAAATGGGGTCAAGTTCGGTTTTTCCAGCACCGGAAGTTGCCCGCGACAATTGAGAAACCGGCAGATTCTGCTACAGTCCACATGCTGCGGTTTGGCGTCGTAAATGACTGTCAGAAAAGCACTTGCAGCCTGCAAGATTAAATAAGATTTCCAAAAGGATTTTAGTTTGTCTACTGACGATCCCCAAAGCGGTGGCCTTGTTCCCTCTGATCCTCGCGTGTTCCGAACCGACATCCAGGATGAGATGCGGACGAGTTATCTGACTTACGCAATGAGTGTCATCATCAGTCGCGCTTTGCCCGACGTTCGTGACGGTTTGAAGCCTTCCCAGCGCCGTATTCTTGTCGCCATGAATGACCTGAATCTTGGCCCTAACGGGGGACGAAAAAAATGTGCGAAGATCGCCGGCGACACCAGCGGTAACTATCACCCGCACGGCGAAGGTGCGATCTATCCAACGCTCGTCCGCATGGCTCAGGACTGGGTCATGCGCGAAGTGTTGATCGACAAGCAGGGCAATTTCGGATCGCTCGCTGGGCTGCCGCCAGCCGCCATGCGATACACCGAAGCACGCCTGTCTGGTGCCGCCGCCGAAATGATGCGCGACATCGATCGCGAAACAGTCGATTTCGCACCGACGTATGACAACGATCGGCTGGAGCCCGTCGTCCTGCCCGCTCGGTTTCCGAATCTGCTTGTCAATGGATCAAGCGGAATTGCGGTCGGGATGGCGACCAGCATGCCTCCGCACAATATGGCGGAAGTCTGCGAATCGGTGATTCGCGTGATTGATGATCCTGATCTGTCGCTCGACGAATTGCTCGACGTTATCCCTGGCCCGGACTTTCCGACCGGCGGCATCATCTGTGGCAACATGGGCATTCGACAGGCCTACATGACCGGCCGTTCGACCTTGACGCTGCGATCCCGCACACATTTCGAAACCGAAAAGAACTCTGACGTCATCGTTGTTACTGAAATCCCGTACCAGGACACGCGCGACCGCATTCGTGAAAAGCTGGAAATTCTGGTCCGTGACGAGCGTATCAAAGGTATCTCACGCATTGTTGACCTGACGGACCGCACGATACCATCATGGCAGGTGCGACTGCATATCGTACTCAAACGTGATGCTGACAAGGAAGTCGTGCTGAATCAGTTGTTCCAGTATTCGCCGCTGCAAACCACCGTCAGTGTGATCATGCTGGCGCTCGAAGGCAATCGCCCACAGTTGATGACCGTGCGGATGCTGCTGGATTCGTTCATTCGGCATCGCGTGGACGTCATCCGTCGCCGAACTGAGTTCATGCTGCGAGAAGCTCGCAAGCGAAAGCACACGGTCGAAGGCTTGTTGCTGGCTCAGACGGACATTGATCGCATCATTAAAACGATCCGCGATTCCGCCAGCCGTGCTGCTGCCAAAGAAGCGTTGCAGAAAGTCCCTGTGCCGTCACCGCTGGTGTCGCGGGCGCTCGGGGAAGACGGTTTCAAGGCGTTCGTGCTGGAAAACGGCGAAGCGGACAATTACTTCCTGTCTGCCAATCAGTCCGAGGCGATCGTGTCGATGCAGCTTGGTTCGCTGGCAAATCTGGAACGCGAAAAACTCGTTGCCGAACATCAGCATCTGCTCGACAATATCGCTGAATTCCTGCGGCTGTTGTCGGACGAAGCGAATCTGCGCGCCGTCGTCCGCACCGATATGGAAGAACTCAAGGCACGCTTCCCGGACAAGCGCCGCACGACGATTTCTGACGAAGAACTGGGTGACTACGACAAGGAAGCACTGATCGCCGAACAGCCGATGGTGGTGACGATGTCACAGCGGGGTTACATCAAGCGAACTCCGCTGGATGTTTATGAAGCTCAGAATCGTGGCGGTAAAGGGATCAAAGGTGCCACCTCGGACGACGAAGATCCGATCGGCCACCTGTTTGTGACCAGCACGCACGACTTCCTGTTGTTCTTCACGGACAAGGGCAAGGTTCACTGGATCAAGGTTTACGATCTGCCGTTGCAGGCCCGCACGGGCAAAGGCCGAGCCCTCGCGAACATCCTGACACTGGAGGAAGGCGAAGGCATCGCCAGTTGTTTCAACGTGCGTTACTTTCCGGATGACCAGTATCTGGTCATCGCAACGCGCCAGGGTATCATCAAGAAGACAGCGCTGTCCGCCTACGGTCGTCCTATGAAAGGCGGGATCATCGCGATCCGTCTGGACGACGGCGACGCACTCATTGATGTTCGCATCGTGCAGGGTGACGAGGATCTTGTCCTGTCAACCTCCGGCGGCATGGCGATTCGCTTCAACCACGAAGACGCGCGCCCCATGGGTCGCGCGACGCGCGGCGTGAAGGGTATCAAGCTGAAGAAGGATGAAATCGTCGTCGGCATGGTCGTCGCCGATCCGGAGCGGACATTGCTGAGCATCTGCGAGTTCGGTTACGGCAAACGTACCCCGTTCGGGCCAGGCGAACTGGACTCCAGCGAAGCCACGTCGGACGATGTGCTGCCAGATGACAGTGTCATTGACGACGACGATTCAACTGCCATCGCCGAAGAGGCATCGGAAGAAGCATCCGAAACCGTCGAAGATGAAGGCGAAGCCTCCGTCACCAGCAACAACCAGTACCGCCGCCAGCGCCGCGGCGGCAAAGGTGTGCGAGACATCAAGACCACAACCCGCAACGGCAAAGTGGTCGATGTCCTCTCCGTCATCGACTCTGATGAAATCCTTATGGTCACTTCCCGAGGCAAGATCCAGCGCATCCGCGCGAGTGACATCAACACCATCGGCCGCAACACCCAGGGCGTCCGCATCATCCGCCTCGACGAAGGCGACACGCTCGTGTCCTGCGCCGTGATCCCGGGGGATGTGATTGATGAAGAAGCAGCGAAGGCGGCCGCTGCGGCGGCGACGCCTACAGCAAGTGCGCCGGAGACTCCTGTGATGCGGGATGTAGTGATCGAGGAGCCAAACGAAACCGAAGATCCATAACGGCTCTGCAGGATGCATATTGTCGGTGCTGACCTGTCATGCACGTGTAATGCAGTGTTGCATTTCGATGCCGCAGGATATGCGAGTTCTGTTACCAACAGTTAAAGCTGACGCGCAATGAGCGATTGGAAATTCAATGACGTATATCATGTACGGCGCTCAAAGTGCTTTCGAATTCGTGGACATGTTGTCGCCATCTCATGGTTGGTTTCCTTTCGTCTTAGCCCCTGACATTGATTGAGTGTACAGGGGCCATTCCAAGGGATCTTACGCACTACTTCCAATTGCCCTACGAAGCTCATCCGCATTCAGCGCATTGGTACCATCCTGGACGGTCGGCAACTTAACAATTCCACGTCCTGCCGAAGGCGACACTCACTCAGCGCAAGTTACGCGAGAGTATCTCTGTTTGCGTCGGTTTTTTGACGACGCAAATTCACACGCGCTTCTACTTCCAGACTACAACCAGATCAATGCGTTTTTCGACGACACTTTTCCTTGGGGGTTGACAGCGTTTCAACAAGGTGAGCAGCCATGGCCTCCGGATGTTTTATTACCGCTAATGGCACTCGGGCAACACTATGAGTTACCGACTCGACTACTGGACTGGAGTAACAATCCATATTTTGCTGCCTACTTTGCTGCGAAGAGTGCAGCCGCACGTTTTCTGAAAGAGCCCGACAAGTATCAGGGTCACCATTCCTGGGAGAAATCGCCCGAAAAATTCTTCGTAATTTGGGGGCTCGATGTCGCGCGTGTGAAGATAAGGCTGATGACTCAGTTGCAGAATAAACCAAATTCGTTACCCCACCCGAACGCGAAGCTACGAATAGTCCGAGCGCCAGCCGCATTGATTCCCAATTTAGCAGCCCAGAATGGACTCTTTACGGTCTACGAATCCGGCGAGAAGCTTGAAATGGACTCTCGGACCGAACGAGTCAGTATGGAATGCGTGTCCTCGAAACTCTTTACTCCTCCAATACTATGCGCACTGGTCTGTCCGGTTCGCGAGGCGCGGAAAGTGCTGTATTTATTGGCGTATCACGGGATATCTGCCGCAACTGTCTACCCTGGTTACCGGGGTGTGGTAACATCGATTGAAGAAAGGAGTTTGTGGGAACCCATTCCTCGGAATACGCGATACTGCGGAGTTCTTCCCGAGATTCCTGCTGTCGCCGCTCCGCCCTCTCCTGCCCCTCAACCAGCGGCTGCCTCGGCCAAAACTCAGCCTCATTCACCGAACCCTGAAAACTCGGAGAACCCGTAGTGGCTGAAAAAACCGCTCAGCAAATCGCACTGGCGATCGTAAACCAACTTTGTGTGCCAATTCAGTTGAGTTTGTGAAGAGACATTTTTGCGGGACTCAAAATCCAGCGCCTCGGGCCAAGAGGCGCTGACATAGCCCGCACCAAACAAATGTAGCCGTCACGCGACGTCGTGACGAGCCTTGGACTGGGCCATATGAATGGAGTTTTCAGTTTGCAGTCGTCAGTTTTCAGTCGGCTGCAGGCTGCTTGTCTTTGCGATTCACTGACGACTGACGACTGGACCCTGTTTCTGTTGATGAATGTCGATTGACAAATGCTCATCACGGCGGAGCGTGATGGTTACTTTGGGTTCCGGGCGAAGCCCGCGCTGGATCATTGGTGTATTTCGTGGTTGAAAACGACGCTTGGTTGTCAATTGAATTTCTCTGACGTCCACAGTGGGAAACACAATGTCATCAATTTCGACAGAAACCGCTCCGTCTCAGACTCAACTTCGAGCAAAGTTGGAGCGGATGGTCATTGATGACCTGCTGGGACCAGCAGGCGGGGAGTCTGAGGAACTGACTGAGCGGTCGGTTCGCGATCGCTATCTGGTAGGCGTCCTCGCTCCATCCAGAGGCCAGGAAGCCGACGATGGGCAGGACAGCGATCGTTCAGGCGGCGACAGGGCCGCTGGCGGGCTGCCTGGGACACATGGGGACGAGGAAGACGAAGATGAACCAGCTCCGCTTGTTCCCGATGAACTGGCTGAGGGCGGAAGCGACACGGCTGACGACGGGAAGACCGACAAAGATACGCCGGTGGCATCAGGCTTTCTGCCATCGTCGATTGGAATGACATTCTGCATTGATGCTGCCGAGGTGTCTTTTCAGGCCAAGGCAATCTGGGGTCAGTACAAGCGGGAGAAGAAGGAAGATCAACTGGACCCGCGAACCGGAAACCCGCTGCGCGTCAGCAAGCGCTACAATCGCGGAGGCGAACGACGGATCGTGCTGAAGGAAGGTCCGATTGCGCTGCAGATTCCAGATCCTGAGTTTCCGGACATCTACCTGCAGGGACGAATTCGCAGGCGTTCTTCGCACTGGGTTGTGACGCTGTTCCTGGTGAATGCCCAGTTGATGTCGAAGCCGAAGGATGAGTGCCATATCTTCCAGCCGCAGTTGTCGGCATTCGGAATCGGTAACGCTCCGATCTTCGTGAAGCGTTCGACGGTGGGTTCCAACGATGACATTGAAGAACGACTGATGGCGATGACGTATCGCAGTCAGGTGGAATTCGCTGTCGGGCACGGCATCAGTGCGCATGTCGAACCCAGTCCGGACCATCACGACCGTGCGACTGCGATCAGGACCGAGTGGATTCCAAAGTACGAAGTACCCAGAACGGAAGCTCCAACGGAAAAGGATGCTGACGCGAATCCGGCCTTCCGGTTGATGGATGGAATTGTTCTTGACATGAAGTTACTGGCTGAGGCCGACGTCAGGAAATTGCCAAAGATGCTGGAACCGTTGACCGTTGCGTATCGCGCATGGATCGACGGTGAAGAACAGAAGCTGAGCGACCCGAAAGAGTATCTGAGCCCGTTCGGTGATGCTCCTCACTATGCCATCGATCATTGCCGGACGACGTTGAAGCGGATCGAAGAGGGCTTGAAGCTGGTTCTGACGGACAAACAGGCGCTGGAATCGTTTCAGTTCATGAACCGGGCGATGTGGCTGCAGCGGACGCATTCCATTTAAGCCGAACAGGTTCGCCGGGGAACTCAGCCGGACTTTGACCGCGACATTGATCTTCCGAAAAACCGCAGTTGGCGTCCGTTTCAGATTGCGTTCATCCTGCTGCATATTCCGGGTGTCACGAAGCTGGATCATCCGGATCGCAGCGAAGGGCCGGAGGCGCTGGCTGACCTGTTGTTCTTTCCGACAGGTGGGGGCAGGACAGAAGCGTATTTGGGGCTTTCTGCTTACACGATGGGCCTGCGACGGCTGCAGGGGACGGTTGCTGGCGCGATGGTAACGAAGGCGTGGCAGTTCTGATGCGGTACACGCTGCGGCTGCTGACGATTCAGCAGTTTCAGCGAGCGACCGCGTTGATCTGCGCATGTGAATCGATTCGTCGGAAGGCTCTGGAGAAAGGCGACCAGCGCTGGGGCAGCAGCCCGTTTCGCATCGGATTGTGGGTGGGACGTCGGACGACTCCAAATCGCACTGAGGATGCGGCGGAAGCGATCAAGCAATCCCGAGGCAATCAGTATTCCGGCAGCGGAATCGGCACTCCGTATCAGCTGACGTCGTGCCCAATGTGCGGGAGTGCGATTGATGCCGGTCGTCATCTGGAAACCCGCACCTATCCGCACGGTTCCGGTCGCACGCTGACATTCTGCAGCGACAAGACTGGCCAGTGTTTGTTCAGTCGGCGTCAGGCTCCGGATGAAGGTTTGCCAGTCGTTGTGGTTGACGAGGAGATCTATCGACGTCTGCCAACACTGCTGATTGCAACTGTGGACAAGTTTGCTCAGATGCCATGGAAGGGCGAAGTGCCGATGCTGTTCGGACAAGTGAACGGTTTCTGCGCGCGTCACGGGTTCAAGTCACCGGAAGTTGAAGATTCCACATCGCATCCGAAATCAAAGTTGGGCCTTCCGGCAGTGCGACTGGCCGATCACGGGCCACTGCGTCCGCCGGATTTGATCATTCAGGACGAATTGCACCTGATCAGCGGGCCACTGGGGACTCTGGTGGGATTGTACGAAACGGCAATTGACCGACTCTGTACCTGGGAAGTGAACGGTCGCAAGATTCGTCCGAAGGTGATTGCATCGACGGCGGCGATCAAAAATGCAGATGTCCAGGTTCGCAGTCTCTTCATGCGAACCGTAAACATCTTTCCGGCGACAGGGCTGGACGTGAAGGACAACTTCTTCTCGATCCAGAAGGAGCCGACGGACAGCGAATTCGGGCGACTCTATCTGGGGATCTGCAGTCCAGGACGAAGACTGAAAGCGGTGCTGATTCAAGTCTACGTGTCGCTGCTGTGTTCTGCACAGGTACTTTATGCAAAGCATGGAAAGCAGGCAGATCCGTGGATGACGCTTGTCGGCGATTTCAATTCGATGCGGGAACTGGGCGGCATGCGGCGACTTGTGGACGACAGCGTATTCAGTCAATCTGCTGCATAGTCCAGGGCTGGACCGGTGGAACGAGTTCACTTGTCTGAATTCTCTGCGTGACGTGGAACCGCAGGTGAAGTTCATCATCAGTAATGGCGGAATGGATGGCGGCATTGAAGAATTGCCGGAATCAGGTGTCGAGCCAACTGCCGTTCCAGTGGATGACGGGGAGATTGAATCATGAGCAACTCAATCTCTCACATGCAGAAGTCCGAAGTCGGCGAAGTTCGTCCGAGTCAAACGCTTACAACATATGGCGTGGCATCGCTCGTCGATTTGCCAAACATGTCTGTCATTGTGATGGGACTGGATGACTGGCCCGCATCGCAAAGTACTGAAATCCCTGAAGAACGGTTGCTGCTTTCGGCGCAGTCCATTTTGGGGCCGCAGGTGTCTCGATTGCTGACGCCCCCGCGCGGGCCGGAATCCGTGGGCGCTCAGACAAATTGGTTTGATGAGTCGCGGCAGATTGGCATCCCAGTCGCCGCGTTTCCGCGATGGATGGTCTGTTCCCGGTGCCGACTGCTTGCGCCGCTGAAGTCTGGATTGTTTGAGGCGAAGGTGTATCCATATCGACCGGATCGAGCGTGCTATCTGCACAACTGTACGACTCAGGGACGGGCTCCGCTTGCGATCCCAGCACGATTTCTGGTGACCTGTGAACAAGGTCACCTGGATGATTTTCCATGGCTGCACTTTGTGCATCGAGGTGCGGTCGGCTGCAATGGACCATTGCGGATGCGTGAGTATGGTCCATCCGGTGAAATGGCTGACATAATGATTTCGTGTGATGCGTGCAACTTAAAACGCAGACTGGTTGAAGTGATCGGACCGATTGGCTCAAAGTTGGTTCCGGCCTGCAGCGCGCGTCGGCCTCATTTACGCGACGTTGATCCTGATGGATGTAAGTGCGATCGAGTTCGTCCGATTGCGCTGGGTGCGTCGAATGCCTGGTTTCCAGTGCTGATCTCGGCGTTGTCTGTGCCGCAGGCGTTTGATGAATTGGGACGACTGATCGAAGAGAATTCGACGACCTTTGCAGAGATGGACAGTAAATCAATGCTGGGTTATGCGCGTCGCCAGGGACTCCTCAAGGATTTCGCAAAATTCACTGACGACCAGATCTGGGCTAAGCTCCAGCAGAAGAAGACATCAACAGCAGACGAAGACGACGATCCGAAAGATCTGAAGTCGCCGGAATGGAAAGTGTTCTCGCATCCTTCAAAGGCTGTCGAAAGTCGCAGCTTCAAACTGAAAATCGTTGAGCCGCCGGAGGAGTTCGCTCAGTACTTCGAAAAGATCGTGCTGGTCGAGAAACTTCGTGAAGTGCGGGCACTGGTTGGTTTTTCGCGGCTGATGTCATCACGTGACTTCGATACTGCTGCGGACATGCCCGAAGATCGACGGGCTCCTATGTCGCGGAAGAAGCCGACATGGATTCCGGCCAGTGAAACGCGGGGTGAAGGCATCTTCTTTCAGTTCTCGGAAGCTGTGATTGCTAAATGGGTGGCGAAACATCGTGATTACGAGCAGGAATTCGATCGGGCTCATTTCGGTTGGAAGTCATCGAAGAACCTGCCAGATCCGGCTGCTGGGTTTCCAGGGATTCGCTACGTGATGCTGCACTCGTTCGCCCATGCCCTGATTCGACAACTGGCTGTCGAATGTGGGTACACATCGGCATCAATTGCAGAACGCATCTATTCTCGAAATCCCTTTGAAGGTGAACCGATGGCCGGGGTTCTGATTTACACGTCCGCTCCGGACAGTGAAGGTACTCTCGGCGGACTTTGTGCGCTGGGCACGCCGGATAAGCTGGGACGTCACATTCGGCGCGCGCTGGAGAAAGTGAGCTTATGTTCGTCCGATCCGCTATGCTCTGAGCATCCTGTCGGTGACGGCGACAAACTTCACGGCGCGGCGTGTCATGCGTGTTCCTTTCTGCCGGAGACATCCTGTGAACGAGGAAACAAGTTTCTTGACCGTGCGTCGCTGGTGCCAACGATGGATCGAACCGATGTCGCATTCTTTCGGATCGAGTCATGAACGCGCTACGTGCGGTCATTCAGCGGGCGACTCTTCTTGCGGGCCAGCTTCCTGGCAAGATCGTGGAACCTTTGGCCGAAGCAATGTCGACGAAGTCCACGTCGCGCTTGGTGAATGAGATTTCGCAGCGTATTCCGCATCATCATTACCGCGATCAGGCAATGGTGTTCGTGTCATTCTGGCGAACTGCGGTGGCGAGAACGAGTACAACACGATCCGAGCTCTCGGGAGTGATGTTGCAGCCCGTTCATCGGTCTACTTCTGGCCGAAGGAGAAACGCAAACTCAGCGAAAGCAACAAGCCTGGCCTTCTGCACATCAAGTGCGCCGTCGCTGACGGTCAATGGCTGTTCCTGTCCTCCGCCAATCTGACTCAGCAGGCATTCACAATCAACATGGAACTGGGCACCCTGATTCGCGGCGGCTCACTGCCACAAAAGGTGGAGACGCAGTTTGAGAAGCTGATTCAAGCGGGGACGCTGGTGCGGATTTAAGGTTTGCCAGGAGAGCATATCATTGATCATCTTCGTTGTTGGCCCATCGGGAGTTGGGAAGTCCACCACTCTCAGCAAACTGCAGCCAACGTTCCCCGAGATGGTATTCCTCAATCTTGACGGAATCATGGCGGAGTGGAAGACCTGGAATGCTCAGATGCGGGAGCAGTTGATCCGGGCACAGATCAAATCAGGCCCGGCTGCTGGAAGCTGGTCCGTGACCGATCCACATGGCCAATCAGCTGGGCAAATCTATCAGACGGCGCTTTCGGTGCTGACACTGGAAGTCTACTACCGCTACCTTCCGCTTTATCGAATCGAAGAATAATCGGCCCATGCAATTTGAGGTATGTTGGGTGATCGTCTACACCGCTGCAATCGCAAAGATACACAGGATGCCGATCCAGACGATGCCGAGCACATGCCAGCACCAGCAGGCGAAAGTGACGCCCCAGTAGTATTCGTGGTCGTAGCGGTCGGCGAACGCTGACAGCGTCACCCACAACAATATGGACTGCGCCACGATAAAGTGCATAGCGTGAAGCGCCGCGAACATGATGACCATGCCGTGGATGCTTGTCTGCATTTCCAGTTGAGGCGAAATTGATTTGACGAGTGCCCACATTCCGTAGGACTGAACCGACACAAACAACACGGCGGCACCCAGCGCGAGCAAGAGCGAAGTG
>Ga0335394_10007674_pt1 | contig 12171 bp, 8 predicted proteins | sample MAT03_FD_205741 | JGI IMG/M metagenome (GOLD analysis project Ga0335394, IMG submission 205741) | Freshwater microbial communities from Lake Fryxell liftoff mats and glacier meltwater in Antarctica - MAT-03 (spades assembly) (version 2) ... | reverse complement strand
AGAAAAGTAGCGGTGAAGCTGGGATTTAATCTCAGTAGAATCAGTAGCGGCGATTTGATAGCGCCTTTGAAGATCCGTTTGTGGACTCTTCAAGAATCCCCCGGCTTATAGCCGTGGGGAGTATCAAGACAGTAGCTGTCAATTCATACATAGCTAAAAAGGCAGGATTGAAGTGGGTAATTTGTCCTGCGGTGTCTGCCACTAACAAGCCATCTGCTAAATTATCTAAAATGGCATTTAATCCCTGCGCTTCTGCTAGAGTATTTTGCAGGGCAGCTGTCCGCTCTATAACTCTGTCTTCCAGTTCTTGATTAAGTTGCCGCAGAGAGATTTCTGCTTGTTTGCGGGCAGTAATGTCGGTATTAATTTCTAGCACCGCGCAGGGCTGATGGTCAATGTCCCGTTGCAATGTCCATCGGCTCTGGACAATAATCAAATTGCCATGATGGGTGAGATGTTGCACTTCTCCTTCCCAATTACCTTGCTGTAATAACTCTGCGATGATTTCTTCTTTTGGTTTTGGAAAGGTTTTTTTGATAAATGCGTGAATGCATTGGTCTTTAACTTCTTCACGCGTCCAACCGTACAGCCTTTCGGCACCCTGATTCCAGTGAGAGATTTTGTCGCTCATGTCGCGGACGATGATGGCATCGCTGGAATGATTCAACATATCCAATAAACGTTGATTTTCAGCTTCTGCCTGCTTGCGATCGTGAATATCAGTACAGGTACTAATCCATTCCCGAACGCTGCCGTCTTCTTCCAGGACGGGGGCACCACAGACAGAAAAGTAACGATATCTGCCATCCTTGCCACGCAGCCGATATTCAGTTTGGTAGATACCTTGGTTCGCCACAGCAGCATTCCAAACTTCTGTGGATCTGGCACGGTCATCGGGGTGAATTGAATCAATCCAGCCCCAACCCTCAACTTCAGCTTCGCTCTGCCCCGTATAGGCTATCCAGGTGAGCATTTCACTGCTTATTCCCAGTCCTTCTGCGGTAGCTCCCCAGACGATCTGTGAAGTAGCAGTTACTAACGAACGATATCGTTCTTTAAGACGCTGATTTTCGGCTTCTGCTAGCTTGCGATCGTGAATATCGGTACAAGTGCCAATCCACTCCCGAACGCTACCATCATCTTCGATAACGGGGGCACCCCAGACCCAAAAGTAGCGATAATTGCCATCCTGACCCCGAATTCGGTATTCAATTTGATACATGCTCAGGTTTGCGACGGCAACACCCCAGGCTTCTCCGGTGTAGGGGCGATCATCGGGATGAACGGCATCAATCCAGCCCCCATTTTCCGCTTCAGCTAGACTTTGACCCGTGTAGGCGATCCAGTCTTTCAATTCAAAGCAATTTCCTTCTGGTGTACTGACCCAGATAATTTGCGTGTTAGTTTTGACTAGAGAGCGGTATCGTGCTTCGCTCCGTTTCAAGATTTTTTCGGAGTGTTGACGTTCCTGCTGGGCACGCCTGATGTCGCTAATGTCTTCCACAGTTGACCAGATCAGGCGCTCTCCATCCTTGTCAATAATTAGTCCAGAGACCCTAACCGGAACCAGATGCCCATCTTTGTGGATGTACTCCTTCTCCTCGGGCCCGTAGCGACCAGTCAGTTCTAGGTTCTCTAGCAGGGCTTGCTCGGCAGCGTAATTTTCTGGAGTAATTTGCCAGTAATTGAGATTCAGGGTTTCTGGAACAGTGCGCCCCAAAATGGCAGCATAGGCGAGGTTGATGTTAGTTAGCGTCCCATCTGTTCGGCATAGTACTAGCCCAACAGGACATTGTTCAAATAGCTGACTGTTGTAGTCATCAAGTTGCTTAAACATGGTTGAGGTTTCTTTTAATGACGTGTTTGGGTAGGGTTAGAACAACAGAACCAAGACAACAAAGTGGCGTAAAGCTTTAACGAAATTGGATGGCGTTGGAACATCTGGTAAATTTGATCGGGTGATGCACCTTCCACATTTGGACTGTGCTGTGAGAGTCGCTGGATCAATTGAGTGTGGCGAATCAACAAATCCGTCGGTTTGAGCATTGGAGTTGTTGATGGAATGAAGCCATCGGTATCGGGAGTATGGGATAATTCGGTTGTGCGAGTTGACGAGGCAGAGGCGCTATTCTGTTCTTCAGTAGCATCCACCAATGCACAATTTAACGGAATCTGAATCCAGAATTCTGTTCCTTCACCCGGTTGAGAACGACATTTGAGCATTCCCCCATGTTTGTCTACAACAATTTGGTAGGTGATTGCCATACCTAAGCCGGTTCCCTTACCAATATCTTTCGTGGTGAAAAAGGGATCATAAATGCGGCGAATTACCTCCTCCTTCATGCCTGGCCCGTTGTCGGCAATGCGAATCACAACCCAATGCCCATCAAGGACTTTGGTACGAATAGTGATTTGGGGATTGGGGGTTGGGGATTGGGGACTACTCCTGAATCCGGAATTTTCCATCTCTTCTTCCAAAGCATCAATGGCATTTGCCAGGATGTTCATAAATACCTGATTCAACTGTCCGGGGTAGCATTCAATTAGAGGAAGTTTTGCATAGTCTTTAACGATTTCAATTGCCGGACGACGAACATCTGCTTTCAGGCGATGATGAAGAATCATTAAGGTTCCATCGATGCCATCGTGGATATTGACGGCTTTCATGTCGGCTTCGTCATGACGAGAGAAGTTTTTTAGGGATTGGACAATTTCTACGATGCGACTGGTGCCCAGTTTCATCGAATCTAAGAGTTTGGGCAGATCCTGGATGATAAATTCCAGGTCTATATTGTCTAACTCTGATTCCAACTCTGGAGGAGCAACAGGTAGGAATTTCTGATACTCTTGCAGCAGGTGCAAGAGGTCTTGGGCGTATTCGGCAACATACCTTAAATTGCCGTAAATAAAGTTGACTGGGTTGTTGATTTCGTGGGCAACTCCGGCAATGAGTTGCCCTAGACTTGACATTTTTTCGCTTTGGATTAACTGGGTTTGGGCTAATTGCAACTCATGGAGAGTTTGCTGAAGCTTCTGTGTCTGGGCTTTTGCTTGGACGGCTGCTTGAGTGCTTTGCTCGTAAAGCACAGCTTTGTCAATGGCGATCGCACTTTGAGAGGCAAAGATACTCACAAGTTTCAGGTGTTCAGCCTTGTATGAGTCAGGTTTGTCCGTCCCAATAGCGATCGCTCCCAGTACCCGCTCCTTGGCTCGCAACGGTACACAAATCAATGCGCTAACGTTTTTTTGCCCCTCCAATCGAGGATCGGCTTGCACATCATTGACCAGTTCTGCCCGGTTACATTGCACAATGTTGCCAATAATTCCTTTACCTGGTTCCGGCTGAATGTGGTCAAAAAAGACTCCAAATTCAGCAATGATTTCAAACGCAGTTGCATCTGGACTCAGGAGCAGAATCATCCCCGCAGAGGATTCAATTAATTGACTCAATTCCTGAAGCACTAGTTGGGCAATCTGTCGAGTATCCAAACTTGTTGTCAGTTGAGTCGAGATATCCTCAAACAAATCAATTTCTTGGTATCGCTCCAGCAATTCTTTGGCGAGTACTTTCTTCTCAGCTTCCTGCTTTGCCAGAAAGGAGAGCAAAGTCGCAATTAGAGTCGCCTGTTCTCCCCCAACAACCCAACCGATGATTTCTCCTGACACCTCGATTGGATATCGGTTTTCGGTAGTTTGCTCCCCAATGCTAATCAGTTTCGTGCCGTCTACCAGTTCAACATCAATCGCAATGTTGAACTGGTAAATTAAGTTATGAAGTAGAGATGGCAACTCTTTTTTGTTGAGCATCTTTCTGAGGTTAACTGCGGACATGAAACACCTCATAAGTAGCAAGTTGTAAATTGGCTGTATTCAAGCCAACCAGGTTATTAATTTTATCTGCTAACTCTGGGGCTAAATTTCCAAAGACAGGCATTTTCTTAGTTTTTACCAGTTGCTCCCGCGCAGCCTCTCCTATAGAAAAGCAGCCTAAACTGTATTGCAATCCTCTGCCTTGTGCCCTCTGCCTCCTGCTTACTTCACCGTAGCTATCCATACCCCTTCGGATAAGGAAGCTACGCCCAGCATCTCCAAAAAAGAGAGAAATTGTCATAAAAATCTAGGGATATAATAATTTACTAATTAAGACTAGTTTTCCCAAAAAGATGGGCGACATAACAACAAAGTTGAGCATTAGCAAATATATTTAAATTCCGTACCAGAGGCGTCCTTGCGTCTACAGAAATCGCTTACTTTTTGATGAATTATAGACAAACTATAAATAAAGCTTTCACAATTCTATAAAGGCATAGATTAAAAGCTATGGTCAATTGGTGTTTCTTGTTGCGACTACTCGTCAATTGGGAATCAGCTTTTCTGAGGTTGGAATAATCTTCTGTCTAGCAAAAAATAAATAGTCTACAAAAAAAGCTGCGATCGCAGCTTTTTTTGTTAATTTTAACTTTACACCGTAAGTCCCCCACTGAACCGCATATCCGGTGGCACGATTGCCCTAGTTGCAGGTGCAGTTTAGATCGCGATCATAATCGCGATAAATATAAGAAATAGAGCCGAGGGTCATCCGGTTCTTAAAGCGCAACGCCTCCTAAGCAATAGCCGGATTGGTTGCGAAGCCTACACTCAATCGGTACTCCGATGAGTGTAGGAGATGTCACAAAGTATTTAGGTAAGCAGTAGCTTCAGTTAGATCCGAGAGTAGCGAAAACGAAGTCTGAGTAGCCGAAGCCAGCGTAACCACATTTGTGCAGGTTGTTCAAAGAACGTGAAAATATCCCCAAAACCCAAATTAGTTTTGTGATGGTGTAACCAGTGTCTTTCAGGAGTAGTAATAAATAGAATTTGGCATAAAATATTTGCAGGCTTTGGAGTTTGCCAACCCAGAACACTTATCTGTCTCCACCATACATGAAACTGACCAAATAGTAATCCAGAGACAACGCCAATAGGAGAGAAAGACCATAAGACTACTGCTATAAGTACATAAGGCAAAGCTCCCAAAATACCATCTAAAAGAACCTGGGGATTAAAAGTCAAAATAGCGTAGTGGCGGAAGTCTTTCTTCCAGGAGTGGTGCGTTTTTAAATGAAGGCTACCAAAAACGTGCTCGGGTACATGGTAAAAGAATGTAGATAAGAAATCGCCAAAAAACAGTAATAACCAAGCAACAGCGATCGCCTCAAGCATTTGTACTCCTCAAGTAAGTTAAGAAAACTCCACAGAAAATATGCAAATTTTACGGACGTTGCATAAATGCGGGATGAATTGGCGGTTTAAAGTATTGGAAATTAGTTATAAATTGTGTGAAATCATCCCCTAATTCAGCAACGCCAAAATTTTATGCTGTAGGCGTAGACACCTGATTTTCTACTATGCAAGCATCATCTGTGCATTTCATGGGTCTACACTCCAGTTAATTTGGCTCAGAGTATAGCGTTTCCTAATCAGATGATGTACATCAGAGCAAGCTCATCGCTTGCGGGGAGGGGGTTGGGGGTGGGGTTCAGTACCTAATCAACTGAGAACCGCTATATACGTAATTGAATGAGTTGCAGTTTCATGAATCTACAATCCTTAATGCAGTAAACAGCAACTCGTAAGAACCTCCAATTTAGCTTTTAACTCTGGATTAATGGTAGCAATACATCTAAATCCCGATAGGAATACTGTATTTTACCATAGTTACTACATAATCTTCTTACTAAGGCATACAGAGTAAGCAAAGGTTAAGTTAAAATTAGTACAAATTTAGGTTAAGGCGTTCTTCAGTATTATTAATACTAAGCTGATTGCAATTAAGCTTAAGCTTTAATTAAAAATCTAATCATAACGATAGAAATAGGCATTCTGCCAAGGTAGCCTGGGTTATCAAGGTGAGGAAAGCTGCTTGACAATTAAATTAAAAGTCGGCAAAATTTGGAGCATCTAGAATTAACTACATGCCATAATATAGCGTTTTTAGTTTACGTGAGGTACACCTGTAGGGGCACTGCCGTGCCCTTACACTTCGCAATATAATGTTGTACCGCATGTGAATGGGAACCGCTATAATAAGCTAAATCAGCATCAACCTCTCTTAAAATCCCCAGATGATTTGCTCCTCCACCAAGAACTGCCTTTTGCCGCCTGCCTCCTTCAATTACAACTTGTCCTCTTGAAAAGGTATCTCGGCATATCCTAAATTTAGGTTAGTTTCCAGTTGGGAAGGTAAAATCAGGGTTTGAAGCTATGATTACAGGATTTATCTGTTTCAGCATGAACAAAAAATGGGCCGTCAAACGAATCACTATAAACCTGGCATCAAATGAAGCCAATAACCTTGAAAAGTATTGTGAACACACAGGCAGACCAGCAACGGATGTGATTCGAGAACTGATTCGAGCTTTGCCAGTAATAAAATAAAAGTAGATTTGCAAACCATTTCACCTTAGTTCATTCTCAAGATATAAGCATTAGAATCTGGTTGAATTGGAGGTGTTAAATTAACGAGTGGTAATTTTTTGTGACGATTGAGAGGGACGTAAAAATTGAGTCACGGCGGGCGTAGCACGCCGAAAACAAGATGACATGATAACTATTATTGAGTTAGTGAGATGATGAGTAAGAGACTGTTTAGGGACTTCCAAATAAAAAAATATCCCAAAACTGACGCAAAAATCTTCTCTATTTCTCCTACCTCTGTGTTCTCTGCGTCTCTGTGGTTCGTTCATTTGGATAATTTATTTCTTGGAAGTCCCTTAGCTGGTTCGCGCAGTGTCCTTATTCTGTCGTAACTCCCGTCAGAGAATAATTTATAACCCTTGTTTTTTAGTATTTTCGCAATAAACAACAGTATTTACAGCGGATTTCCAAGAAAGTGTTGTACACAAGCTAAGTCTCAAAGCAGGTATAAAGCCTGTTTTACTTCTGTTAGCACAGCGGGGCGTAGCCCATTCTGACTCCTGAATTATGAATTCTGCTGTAAATAGCAAAGATCCAGTCATAACGGTCTAATCTATGATTACCGCTGTTGAATGACTCTTGTCAGAGTAAATTTAAAAACCTTTGCCCAAATCTGCAACCCCTTCTACTTTAACCGTGACTTTTCTGGAATGGGGCTTTTCAGACTTGGCATGAAAAGTCAGGTCAAGGCAACGCTTGAATGAGTTCCCGAATTACATCTATTGCTAGTCTGCCTGTCTGTTCACAATACTTTTCAAGGTTCTGAGCTTCATCTGATGTCAAGTTTAAGGTAATTCGCTTAAACGCCCTTTTTCTACTGGAGGTTGCCAAACGCGGAAATTTAAGTGCAGCAGTTTTATTCATTGATTGATAGGCTAGATATATACAAACGTTTCTTTATCAAGCTTGCCAATTTAGAAACGTCTTTACCAGTGAAGATCAGGATTTTGAGATTGAACTTAAGCTTTATGCCCTAAACCTCTTACTGAAAATTGCAAGTATTAAATAACTAGCCTCACACGTAATGGCAGATTCATTACCAAACTTTGGGGGTTTAAGTCCCCAGCAAGACAGGCAGCCCGTTTTGGGTCGGGGTCTAAATCCCCGTCACAAAACGTAATTGCGTTAGCGGAGCGGGGCGAAGCCCATTGCGAATTGCGAATTGCGAATTGCGAATTGGTTTAAGGGTGGCGCAAGAAGCTTTCGGGTGAAGAGTTTATGTTAGCAATGCCTCACAGACAAGATTTTCTGTTGAGCGAGCGGTGTTGAATTACCGAAACGAGTGGATTGGCAAAGGTGGCTTGTATCAGTAAACATTTTGGCTATACACCTCTTTAAAATCCTCTGCAACATAAGATTATTCTTTTGTGATATGTATCACCTCATATCTATAGCAACCTAGTAGATAATTCCTTTTAATCAAAGGTGATTACACTAACAGTGAGTTAATACATGACTTTACAGAATTGGAGACACAAGCGTGGCGTTGCACTTACTAAGAAGGGGTTACAAAAAATTAAGGAAGCAAAGCATCAGTCAGAAGCAAAGGAAAATTTTGGAAATAGGTATACTCTTGAAGCAATGAGTGCGCGTTCTGGGTTATATTCCGCTACCATCTCGAAAGTATTGAATCGGGAAGGAGGAGTTGATAAACAGACTATTGAGAAGCTTTTTTCAGCTTTTAAGTTAAAAATAGATAAAGGCGACTATTCAAGCTCACATACTCGTCTAGATTGGGGAGAAGCTATCTTTAACTCAGTTTTTTATGGACGTATAGAAGAACTTAATACGCTAGAGCAATGGATTCTTAATGAACACTGTCAATTAGTCGCACTATTGGGAATAGGAGGTATTGGCAAAACGTCCCTGTCTGTAAAATTTGCTCAACAGATTCAGGACAACTTTGAGTATGTAATCTGGCGATCGCTCCGAGAAGCTCCACCTGTTAAAATTATTCTAAGTAACCTAATCCAATTTCTATCTGACGAGCAGGAAACAGAAGGTAACTTACCAGAGAGCTTTAGCGATAGAGTATCGCGGCTACTCTATTATTTGCAAAATCATCGCTGTTTAGTGATCATTGATAATGCAGAGTCAATTCTCCGTAGTGGTAGCCGCGCCGGAATTTATCGAGAAGAATATGAGGAATATGGTGAGCTTTTAAGACGCGTGGGAGAAGCAACTCACCAAAGCTGCTTAGTGCTGACTAGTCGGGAAAAACCTAGAGAAGTGGCATTGCTAGAAGGACAAGCATTACCTGTTCGCTCTTTATTACTGAATGGTTTAAAGGTGGCAGAAGGGCAAGAAATCTTAAAACTCAAGGGGCTATCGGCGGCTGAGGAGGAATGGAAAGTAATGATTGAACGCTATGCAGGCAATCCATTAGCGTTAAAGATAGTTGCCACGACTATTCAAGATATTTTTGATGGTAATGTCACTGAATTTTTACAACAAGATACGTCTGTTTTTGGCGACATTCGTGATATTTTAGAGCAGCAGTTTGAGCGCTTGTCAGATTTAGAAAAGGAAATAATGTATTGGCTAGCGATTAATCGTGAGTCGGTTACACTCTCAGAACTGCGAGATGATATTATATCACCAGTACCACCAGCAAAATTACTTGAAGCTGTGGAATCTTTAGGAAGGCGATCGCTAGTTGAGAAAAGTGCAATAACTTTCACCCTACAACCTGTAGTCATAGAGTATGTAACTCAGGTATTCATAGAGCAAGTCTGTGAAGAGATTAAAACTGAGAATATTGAACTTTTTAGATCCCACGCTCTGATCAAGGCGAGTGCGAAAGACTATATAAGAGAAGCTCAAATTCGCCTCATCCTCAAACCGTTTCTTGATGAGCTGCTCACTATATTGAGAAGTAAAAAAGGCATTGAAAATCGACTAGCTAAAATTTTAGTAAAGCTACGGGAAGAATCGCCGCAAGAACTAGGGTACACAGGTGGAAATATTCTTAATTTGCTTTGTCAACTACAGATAGATTTAAGGGGTCATGATTTTTCTGAACTAACGGTTTGGCAAGCAGACTTGCGGAATGTGAAATTGCACGATGTAAATTTCCAAAACGCTGATCTAGCTAAGTCTGTCTTTGCTGAAGCCTTCGGTGGTATTTTGTCCGTAGCCTTTAGCCCCGACGGCAAACTTTTGGCTACGGGGGATAGCAATGGTGAGATTTGCTTACGAAATACTGCGGATGGCAAACAGATCCTCAACTGCAAGGGTCATACCAACTGGGTTGTATCACTTGCCTTCAATCCTGACGGTAGAACCCTTGCTAGCGGGAGTGCTGACTCTACTGTGAAATTGTGGGATGTCATTACAGGTCAATGCCTGCAAACCTTTTCGGAACACAATAATAGTGAGGTTTGGTCGGTAGCCTTTAGTCCAGATGGTAATATGCTAGTAAGTGGCAGTAATGACCATACAATAAGACTATGGAGTGTTAGCACCACTGAATATCTCAGAATTTTCCGGGGACATACAAGTTGGGTAATTTCTGCGGTCTTCCATCCGGACGGTCAGACGCTAGTGAGCGGCAGTGATGACGACACAATTAGATTGTGGGATGTCAGCACTGGCGAATGTATCAAAACTCTACAGGGGCATGATGATGGAATACGATCAATTACTATCAGTCCGGACGGTCAGACAATAGCGAGTAGCAGTGATGACCAGACAGTAAAGTTATGGGACTTTGACACTGGTGAATGCATTAAAACTCTACAAGGGCATCATGCTGCGGTCTGGTCAGTTGCCATTAATCCTCAAGGCAATATCATCGCTAGTGGAAGTTTCGACCACACAGTGAAGCTATGGAGCTTTAGCACTGGGCAATGTCTAAAAACCCTTCAAGGACATTCGGGTTGGGTATGCTCTGTCGTCTTTAGTATGAAAGGGGATCTTCTCGCCAGTGGCGGTGAAGACCAAACAGTGAAGCTATGGAACATTAATACTGGTCAATGTCTCAAAACTCTCAGTGGTTATACTAGCCAAGTTTGGTCAGTTGCTTACAGTCCGGATGGTCAGACATTAGCAAGTAGTAGTCACGATCACACAGTGAGGTTATGGAATGTTAATACGAGTAAAACTTTGCAAATTTTCCAGGGGCATGTTGCTGCGGTTCGATCAGTTGCGTTTTGTCCAAAAGGGCAAACATTGGTAAGTGGCAGTGACGATAGAACAGTGAAGTTGTGGGATGTCAATACGGGTCAAGCCTTACAAACTTTCCTGGGACATCATGCTCTAGTATGGTCAGTTGCTTACAGCCCCGATGGTCAAACTTTAGCAAGTGGCAGTCACGACTGTACGGTGAAGTTGTGGGATGTCAATACGGGTCAAGCCTTACAAACTTTCCAGGGGCATCGTGCTGCAATCCAGTCAGTTGCCTTTTGTCCTCAAGGGAAGACAGTAGCCAGTGGTGCTTGGGATCAGACAGTCAAGTTGTGGGATGTCAGCACTGGTGAGTGTAAAGGAACGTTAGAAGGGCATACGAATTGGGTTTGGTCAATTGCTTTTAGCCCAAATGGTAAATTGCTGGCAAGCGCCAGCTATGACGGAACAATCCGGTTGTGGAATGTTAGTACTGGTGCTTGCCTCCAAACTTTCCAGGTTTGTGCAAATGGTATCGTTAAAGCAGTCGTCTTTAGTCGGGACGGTCAGATTCTAGCTAGTAGCAGTCCAGATTACACAGTTAAGTTATGGGACGTTTATACAGGTGAATGCAAAAAAACGTTACATGGACATTCAGCTTGGGTCTGGTCAATCGCTTTTAGCCCAGATAATCAAACTCTGGCTAGTAGTGGCGCTGATGAGACAATTCGACTTTGGGATATCAACACGGGCAAGTGCTTGAAAACTTTGAAGGCTAAGAAATTTTATGAAGGAATGAATATTACGGGGGTTACGGGTTTAACTACTGCGACTATTGCTACTCTCAAAGGGTTGGGGGCAATTGATTAGGAAAAACAGCATCGGTAAGGAGTTATATAAAACCAGTGGAGATTTTACCATTTTGCAGAAGCCCACAGGAATACATATTTGAAACGTCGGGTCAGTAGACAGGAGATTTTTTCTGCTTGATAAGTGTCAATCCCTAACTGTTTAACTGTTACAGTATTTGAATTTAACTAGCATCTGAGCTTCTTTAAACCCTTACTATGAGCTAAACAATTTAGGGATATCGACTAATAATTCAAGCCCTATTCAAGCCCTATTATTAAAGTATATAGATAAGCCGAAACTAGAAATCAGCCATAGGAATATCGCTTGGTAATCCCTTTGCGAATTCCTCAAACATGATTCTTTCCAACTCAAACTCTGTGTCATCCAAAATCTCTAAGCTGGTCTCGCTGGGACTGCTAGCAGAATCATAAGAACTTGAAGATTGCTGCTCGATAGCTGTAGTTGTTACTGTCGCTGTTTTCATGATCTTTTTGTTGTAATTGTGCTAAATTGTACACTCTCTAGGCTGTCTTAAAAAAGTTGCGCTTGGCTGTTAGGTCAATACCAAGCAGTTGATAACCAAGCCTCCCTCATGGTTATTTCTAAGCTTTTAGTGGTTCTAACACATTCTGAATCTCCTCATCTGATATATAAGCTTCCTTGGGTGGGCTGAAGCGCAACAGTGCAGCTTGGTAACAAGCTTTTGCTATGCGCTCACGTTCCTCAGAAGTCAACCGTGCAATCATTGCAACCGTCTCC
>Ga0335394_10007672_pt1 | contig 12172 bp, 9 predicted proteins | sample MAT03_FD_205741 | JGI IMG/M metagenome (GOLD analysis project Ga0335394, IMG submission 205741) | Freshwater microbial communities from Lake Fryxell liftoff mats and glacier meltwater in Antarctica - MAT-03 (spades assembly) (version 2) ... | reverse complement strand
GGCCGCGAAGTCGACAGCAGGCTCGGTCAGCGTTGTACGGCGGACAGGTTGGGAATTATGCGATCGGACACAGCAATCGTCGGCTGATGACTCATCGTTCAGAGTCTCGTTGAATGCAATTGACATTGAGAACCAATTCCTTTCCACAGAGTTCAGGACATAAAAGAAAGGGGCTGCGACTGGTTATGTGTTCCACGCACTGACCGATTGGTCGTTGCTGTCCCATTTCACTTCCAACCCGCTTCTGCGGACGCAGCCACGACCAGCAAACCCGTCGCGAATAAAATCGCTGACTTCTTCATCTCTAAACTCACTTCTCTTGAAAATCTGCCATTGTAACCGTTCATAACGTTCAACACGTCAGTCAGACCGCAGGCGCACAGTGACGCTTAACTTGATTTTGCGAAAAAGAGCTGAAGCGGCACCATCCATGTGAGCCCATACTGCTGTTTCACAAAAATCTCTGTATTTTATGTCGAAATTGGTTGTTCACACCGCTGAGATTGTCCGATTGCGCCACAATCGCTCCGCCACTTCCGCGAACCAACGCCTTCCGGAGTGTGACATTCCTATTCGATCGAATCGTTCAGATGGTTTCCTTCTGGACGGTGGGGCACGAACACCAGAAGCCTTGCCGAAGAGTGTTTCTGGCTTGTCTCTGAAGCTTACGAGTCGCGGCGTTCAAAACGATTAGAAGCGACGCATTCAATGTTGGCGAACCTGAGCTAACGTAAAGTCTTCGTTGCGGAGTGACGAGGATTCTCGTTGTGAACCAATGTGTGACCGGTCAGATGTGTCTATGCACGTAGAGGGGCTGCTGATGGCTAAACGACAGTTGGCGAAACTGGTCTATGTCGTCGCCGCAGGGGCATCGTTTCTTTTCTCAATCTCACTTTGATTTACCGGGAGTAGACAAGGGAGGCTGGCTCGTATTCATAAAAAATCTGCTTCTGACCTTACTGAGTTGTCGCACGAGATCGCTGCGGATTGTGTTAAGAACGGTACCACACTTGCGGTTAACTTGGTTGGCCGCTTGGCAAATTGGCAATTTCACCGGAATCTTACGACAGGGCGAATTGATTGACACAGGTTACGGCAAAACTGCATTGTGACAGAGTTGGCAAGCACAACTGACGAAGCGTGAAAATGCGACTTACCCCCTCCGAAACACCGGTCTGCTGTAAAGGCATCCTTTTAAAGGCGCGTGTCTGCGAGGCCTTGGGAGTACTTGCAACTGAATGGCGCTTTTCCACCTTGAAAGTCTGATATAAAGTTCTGCATCACAGCAGAAGTTCTGATACAAAAATGGAGCCTTAGCATGCCCGAACCATTCGTAAACGACGCCTCGTCACTCGTGTCCCTGTTGATCGAGAGTGCGTACGGAACATCTGAAGTGATTTTGCGTCGTATTGAGATACAGGGAAAGACAGGTTTTGTCCCGGTGAAGTTGATCCCCGTCTCTGGTTCACGACACATCCTGCCAACCCATAGCTGTCTGGGCAATGCGATGTCGATGCAGAAATGGATGCAAGATCATTTGGATGTGTTCGCACAAGGCTTGACATCCTTCGGATAACACCGGAGGCGGAAATGGTGTCCGATGTTGAGGAACCGGCGAGTTCCATATGAAATTGGATCAAATCGCACCACCAATCTCGTTGCGATTGCGGCTGCAAGACCTTGAATCATCGGACTCACGCTACCCGCTGCTGCGATACTCGGTGGATGCGTTCCTCAGGTCATCCACTGTGAGAGTGGTGAGTGCACGGGATCAGTGCCAATTTCGTCGAGCGGTACTCGTCTGTTTGGATACGTCCATTCGTGCCCGTACGTCCCGTGACAATGCGAGCAGTTTTGGTTGACGAGCGTTTTCCCACGACACCCGAGTGTCTCGTCGATGGGGCTGGGATATTTTGGGGGCCGGAGCAAGGTGATATAAGCCAGGACGTCACGAAAGTGGTCTTCGTGTTATTGTAGAATTCCGGTCCATTCTCCGGGACCAGTGTGAACTGCATCAGCCCACGATGCCCCTTCTCCGCGAACCCGTCGATGTATATCGTCGGTCGTTTGTAGAAGTACCACCACGGTGGCGCGTCCATGTCATGATGCAAAAAAAATCCTGGGCGGTGTCAAAACCAAATTCAAATGCGCGGTCCGCAGATTCATCAGTCCCATGCCAAACACAACGGTGTTCGTGGTTCCGTTGGTTGTGCCCAACGGAATTGCGATCGCGCCGAGATCCATTCGACCCGGCGGTTTGCCCTGCCTCAACTTCGTCTGGAATGTTTCTTCGGTGAGCGACTGCAGTGCGAAGCGGTCATTCGGCGCGCCCGCCATCAGTGTTCCATAAACAGTCCCACCATGGCACGCGAAGCAATTCATCGACCAGCCACGTTCGAGGGTCACGACGTACTGCCTTGGCTTTTCGGAATCATCATCCGTGCGCGTGGTAAGCCCGCATCGATCGAAACCCATCGCCCTCCGTTCGGCAGGGGACGCGGTCGCCGCCTCTGACTTCAGCGGTTCCGGCCACGCATGCCAAACCTCGTCGAACGTAGACTCGCTGAAGTCAGGAGGAATCAGAGCTGTTTCAATCAGGCTCCGGGTCAGGAACACGCAACCTCGGGAAAATGGTGCTCCTCAACAGATCTGTCCGAACCTACTGCTCATACTCCGCGAGAAATCCAATGAAGTCCCGTCGATGTTCTTCCTCATCACCGAGAGAATGGATGCACAGGTCCTGAGTCACGTAGTCAATTCCGTCACACAGTTTGATCAGCTTATTGTATTGCTCAATCGCTGAGTTCTCGGCGTCAATGACACCCTTGATCACGGATACCACATCGGTCGTGTCTGTCTTCGGCTGAAGAGACTTCTGCAATGATTTGAACTCGGCGCTTCCCGGAACCGTCCCACCGATCGTCTTGATGCGGCGGGCCAGCATCTGCGCATGAGTCAGCTCTTCGAGAACGTCCGCCTGGAGGGCCTTCTTGATCTCTTCCGCGCGAACACCGTCGAGGTTAATGGAGTTCGAGATGTAGTTAGTAACCGTCTCGATCTCCATCCAGTAGGCGACTTTCAGTTCCTGAATGATTTGGTTTTTTACGTCAGACATGATTGTTCTTTCTCAGAGGTTGGGTTGATTGAACAGTTTTCGTTGCAGCGCCCGGTCAGCCGCAGCCGGTTTTTCGCGAACACGCGATACCCGACATTGAGTGATTGTTTAATGATCGGCAGTCGGGTTTCACACATGCACAGTGGACAGTCGCGTTCATCGAACATTTCAATCGTCTGCTTCAGTTGCATGTCTGCTTCTCGCTCAACGCAGGTCAGGGTCATATGGCGGAACGACTTAAGACAGCCCCGGCAGGACTGTTTGCGGACTTAGCAGGGAAATCTCATCCGCCAGCGAGTCCCACATCTTGATTCTCGCCTGCAATGACTGCAGGGCCGCTTCTTCCGCCGCCTGCCATCGCTGCGCGCTGTCCTGGCACAATTCTTCCATGAGTCGCTGCGCCATCACGCCGTGCTCGTCGCCATCGACTTCAATGTGCCGCTGCAGGTAATACAAAAAAGCATCGAGCTTCCCGGCGGATCCGGAATTGAGTTCCGCGACAATTCGTTCGAACACTCCCGGCAGCAGTTGTTCCCGACCGAATGTGAAGGCTGAAGCAATCCTACAAACGTCTCCACTGTCAATGATTTCGAACGTGGTGGCGATGAAGTCGCGTGCGGCTTGCGAAATTGTGCCCTCGCGTACAGACGATTGCGACCAGCCCCTCTCGGCGGCCCGGCTGACGAACGCTCCGATCTGGCTCACATCAGCGCCGGCCTGCTTCATCGCGCTCAGGTAGAGTTCAAAGTGGCTCGTGGGCCGACCATTCGGATCCAGATCGGATTCCTCCACGAGCACGATTTCATTAATCAATCGGCAAGCCGATGCGTTTGCTGAAGGACGCCACGGCACCTCAACACAGGTCAATTCGCGCTGAAGACTTTTCAGCAGTGACATGAAGTCCCACACCGCGAACACATGATTCTCCATGAAGACGCGGAGGGACTCGAGCGATGTGAGCTGCCCATACAGCCTATGATTCAACAATCCTTCGCGAGAGTGACGAAGCGATGACTGAAGTTGATCGTATCTGGACATGGAGGTTGCGCCGAAAGTTCAAAAATCATTCCGTGCGATGGAAACCGCAGAATGCTGAGAACATTAACCAGAATGCGCCCCGCTTCGTCCAAGAGGAACTCTTCCGGCTGCGGGAGTGTGGTTTCAGGCCACTCTGCTTGATGCGTATTTCGGATTTTTGACCTTTTACGTCAGGGTCGCACGGAAGGAGCGGACTCTTTTGCGACCCTTGATTTGGTTCGTGCTGATCATGGCACTCGGCAATCTCGCGATGTCGGCGTGCGTCATCCTGCAACTCATCAGGCTGCCGCCAGCAAGTCGTCCGCCGGAGATCCTCACTCAACGGTGAGACTGCGCGCCGAAACTGTTGCCGGTCCAGATTGCTGACTGGCACACATCGATCCGTCGATCGGACGGGCGACGAGGGCCGTCCAGCCTTACGGCTGAGCCTCTCCCACACCACCTGGTGTGCGGATCAGCACCGGCCGTTTCGATTCCTTGCAGTGAGATTAGATATTCGGTTGCCATGCATCGTGCCTTGGTGCAACCATCACAAGAGCCATGCTGCAAGTCGTTGGCAGATGGCGAGTGACAAAATGCGCACTCCGGTCTTGAAACCGGAGTACCCGCAAGGTTACCCAAGGTTCGAATCCCTGTCTTTCCGCTTACGAAGCCTTAATTTTGCTGCATTTTTGCTGGGGATTTCAGGTCTTTTTTCGTTTGGGGCGGCACCTCATGCAGTGCCATTCGTTGGACATCGATCTACAGAAAATCAGAAATGATTGTATCTGCGATCAGCAGACCTTCTGTCGTCAGCGAAATGAAATCGGTTTGTTGCTTCAGAAAACCGTCGTCGAGATGTTGTTGAAGTGCAACACCGGCAAGTTCCGCGAAACGCAGGCCGAAACGCTGTTCAAACTCCTGTACGTTCAGGCCCTTACGCATGCGGAGTGCCAGCATGATGGCTTCACGGGCTTTTTCTTCGATCGTCAACTGTTCGGAATCTTCCACTGCTGGTTCGTTCTGTTGCCAGGCTTTTAGCCAACGGACTACGCTGCGGACGTTCGTGCGCCGCACACCTCCCAGATAACTGGCGGCGCCCGGGCCGAACGCGAAGTATTCATCAGCGTTCCAGTAAACCTTGTTATGCCGACACTCGAAATCAGGCTGAGCAAAATTGGAAACTTCGTAATGCCGCAGGCCCGCGTCTGTCAGATGTGAGATCGCGTCGAGATACATCTGTCGCTCAAGTTCGTCCGGCGTTCTCCTTAGCTGTCCATGCTGTTCGCGGCGAAAGAACGGCGTGTCCTTTTCAAAGGTCAGGCCATACGTCGAAATGTGCTTCACAGGCAACGATGTCGCGACTTCAAGTGTCTGTTGCCACGACACCGCCGTTTGTTCCGGAACGCCGAAAATCAGGTCCAGACTGACGTTTGGTATCCATTGTTGACAGTGTTGCACTGTCTCCATGGCCTGAGCACCTGTGTGAGTGCGCTCAAGTGTCCTGAGCACCGCATCGTCAAACGACTGCACGCCCAGACTCAACCGATTCACCCCATGATCTTTCAAAACGTCCAGGCGTTCGTTGTCGAGTCCATCGGGATTCGCTTCGACGGTAATTTCTGCATTCGCAGTCGGGCGAAAGTGCGACCGAATCAGTGCAAAGACTGTCTGTAACGTGTCCGGCGGTAAATGCGTGGGGGTGCCACCGCCGACAAAAATCGTATCAACTTCAACAATATCCCCGATAATCCGCCGATGGGCCTGTAACTCATTGTCGAGCGCCTTCAGGTACTGCGGAATCAAGTGATCACGATTCGCAACCAGCGCAAAATCACAGTAGCCGCAATGATGCAGACAAAACGGCACATGAATATAAACTGCTCGGGCAATCGCGGAGGATTGTTTCATACGTTCGTCAGTGACCGGAGTCGCGGTTCGCGTTCGAGATTTGTGGACCAATATGACAGTAATTCGGTGTGCGTGCGCGTTGCTTGCCAGTCCACAATCGGGAGTTAAGCGGTTGAGCAGCTGACGGACGTTTTCATTCTGACACCACTGCGGGGTGCGCTGGTCGGATCGCGAAGTCATATAGACCGCCGCCCAGAACCGCCCCGACGATCGGCGCAATAATGTAAACCGTCAGCCAGCCGGGATCACTGAATCCTGGCAGGGCGATTGAGCCCCAGCCTGCGAGGCTGGCAAAGACTCGTGGTCCAAAATCCCGCGCGGGATTGAAGCATGCCTGAGTCAATGGTGCGATGACCGAAATGAGTACGGCCACGGTCAGTCCGATAAAGACGGGTGCCGTTCCGCTGGCGGGCGTTCCGGGGTTACGTACGTCGGTAACGGCGAACACGACGAAGGCCAGAATCATGGTGCCCAGAACTTCGGCCAGGAATGCCCGGCCTTGAGACATCCGTGACTTGAGTTTCGCGTGAGCCTCGGGCGAATACGGTTCGTCGCCGTCGCCCAGTGACCCTGGTGCCGGGTAGTATTCCCCGTAGCACATGGCTGTCATTTCACTTCCCGGCTGTCCGCGCACGACTCCTTTGGAGAGTTCCTTCGCTGTAATGTGCGGTTCAAACAGGATGAACAATGCCGCAGCCGCGATGAAGGCACCAGCCAGTTGAGCCCCGATATACGGCGCAACATGAGCTTTTGGAAACGGACGCCATACGGCACTGGCGATCGTCATGGCCGGATTGATGTGCGCTCCGCTGACGGCCCCGACCGCATAGATCGCCAGCATGATCGCGACACCCCAGACAATTGCCACCTGCCACAAACCGCTTTGCGCCCCTGTCAGCACAGCCGCATGAACCGCTCCGCAGCCGAAGAAAACCAGCAAAAACGTCCCAATAAGCTCAGCGACCAGAGCCCGTCGCAGTGAAGCACCAGCCATATTTGTCCCCAGGAATTTGCCTGCAGCGTCATCGTCACAGTACGCCTGAACGATTTATAGTATCCGCCACGCAAAATGTTTAGCGTCAGGGCAAGGCACTTGCAGTCTGGGTGCAGTCGTGGATTTCTGTGAAAGCGCAACCGACGTTGATTCTCGGGACGGCAAGGCCGGTCCATGACCCACTGTGAGTCTGAGCATTCTCGTGCGGTTCGCGGAAAAAGTGGAACTGAAACGAGGTTGGCGGCGTCGAAGACGAGGGCTGTCGTTTTTTTTGTGCGGGGTTGCGGGCGATTGTTTAAAGATAGGTCCTTTCTGCCGGAAAGGACTTTCGCCCTGAGGCGAACTACCATGCGTCGCACATCCGCTCCACGTCGGTGCGTGGCCGTCCTTTCGACCGTGACTGGTCGCGGCGTGGCCGCGAAGTCCTGCTCGGCAAGCAGGACCTATCAGAAATCGGCGACCGCACCTGACCGCAGCTGGGACCGACTCGCGGACGGGTCGGTTGTGTATTAGACTTCCTGTCACGCAAACCGGACGGCGATGTCGCTGTGACGTCCCATGACATTCGAGAAACCTGAAACAAGCTGACCTCCAACGCCATGTCACTTCCAACTTGTCCATCCTGCGGTCAATCCGTTCTTGAAGATGATGCTGTCGATTGCCCGTTTTGCGGCGCAGCAATGGATGGTTCTCGCGGTGCAAAGAATACGCCGAAACCGCAGGCTGGACCGGCGAAACATCGACCGGGGGCAAAGCCTGTCGCATCGCCGCCAACGCCAACATCGAATCCAACTGCTGTTTCGAAGCCGACGAGTCCGTCGCCGCCCTCTCCCGCGCGTCCGGCAGGTGGACCATCTGGTTCGAAAAACAAAGTTGATGAAGACGATCCGTTTGGAATCGGCAACGCGGCTGCAGTTCAGTCGGCGGTTCAGGCAACCGCAAAACCGGACAAGACACGACTGCACAAAGTCACATGCCCGATGTGCGAACAAGTGGGCTTTGTGCCAAAATCCGCGGTCGGAAAATCGATACGCTGTGCCAATGAAACGTGCATGGTTCCGATCTTCAAGGCGACAGAATCCGGCGAAAACACGACTTCACGCAAACCCACGCGATTGTCCGATGATGCGGCTTCTGCCAGGAATGCCGCCGAGATATCTCAACCCGCCAAACGAAATCCGATTCTGATCTATGCGATCGTGGGCGGTGTCCTGCTGGCGCTCACTGCGGGATTTCTGGCGGTTGTGAACCGGAGAAATGTGGACCCCAGCCTGGCCGCACCGGTGAACGTGCAGCGCGGAGAGGATTGGGAATCGGAAGAAGAGGAAGCGATCCGATTGGCGGCTGAAAGGGATGCCGCAGAGAAAGCAGCGGCGGCAGTTCCAAATCCAAAGGCCCGGGTGACGGCAATTGCAAAGCTGATGATCAGTCTGGCGCGTCAGCCTAACCTGCGTGATAAAGCGTGGGCGCGTCGCATGACGGCCGATCTCTTTCTGCAGAGCGAAGAAGCAACGCTCGCTGCTCAGGAACTGAAACAACTCGTCTTTGTGGATCGCACCAAAGCATTTTATCGAATCGAACCGCATATTACGCAGTACTGGAAACACTCCGCTGCTGGTAACGCGGAACTCGCGGCGGCGTCATTGGCTCTGGCACTTGCAGAGCAGAGCGGTATACCCAAGACAGGACGCGCCGGGACCGAAGCCGCGCTTTCACTCGCGTCGGTGCTGGTCACCGAAGGTAAAGTTTCCGAGGCGCAAGCGCTGCTCGCAACACGTCAACTGGACACAACCATCATCGCGAATCGTGACATGCTGGCCAGCGTTGCCTGGTTCTGGATTGCCGATCGTAGTCGTGGAAATGTGATTCCGGCGCCGTCGGTGACTGACGTTTTGGTCTGGTCAGAACCATTGCACACAACGGTTGCGTACGATCTGGCGGTGCATCTACGCTGGGCGGAAGCGATCGCATGGAGCATCGCAGGCAAGAATCCCGGCGCGGTTTCGGAATCACTCACTGAGGTCGCCACCATTGCCGGTGCTGCCAAGGCTCCCCCGGCAGTCTTCGAACAAATTGCGAAGGCGATCCCGCCGGGCAACCCGGTTGTCGCAGTGCAAGTCCACGCAGCATTGGCAGCGGCGACAAAGAACGCCGTGCAACTGGATGCGGCGATGTCTGCAATGGCAGAATTTCAGGCACCGGAGGCCATGAAGATTCCGACAACGCAGCAGATTACAGACACCTACGGTTCCGAACGCAGGAATGGACTGTTGCGGACAACGGCAGTGGCAGAAGTTGTGCGTGCAGCTCTGATTTGCGGTGATGCAGAAAAAGCCCGGTCGTCGATGATCCGACTGCGTGCAGAACTCAATGGCGCAGCACCGCCTACGCGCGAAGTTCGCGTATTGACACTGGAAGTGTCGCACAACGAATCGGCTGCGCGCCAGAGAATTGCCAACGATCTCAAGACCAGCAATTCCAGTCAGATCGACAAGGCTTTTAAGGAGTATCGCCGACACCTGGTCAGTGACGGAAATCAGTCAGGACTCTTTGTAATTGCAGAAGACCGACGTCTACGTGCGATTCAACTTTTGTCCCGCATTATCCACGCTGGCGGAGCGACAATTGTACAGTCAATGCTGGCGGATCAGGCCAGTGGCTGGGCCGATGAAATCATGCTCGATGACCTGGCCGGCCTGCTGGCCGTGGCGACGCTGCAGTCACAGCAGACACTACCGGAAGTCATGCAGCCGAATCCAGACCTGAAGATGGACCGCATTGAAGCGGGATATGCCGCTTTGGTGGCCAAAACTGCCCCGGTGCTGGCGTCGGCGTGGGCAAATCGGGACGAGCGTCTTGCAAATGCTCTCAAGGCTCTTGAAAACGGCTGCGGCCCGGAACTACCCGGAATGCGACAGGCGTATGTGAATGAACTGGTTTCCAGCATGGCCCGCGAAACGGCGGATCCCCACTATGTGCTCAAGGCAATCGGGGCCCTTCAAAACGGCAATTGGCGCGAAGACGCCTATTTGATTGCCGGTCGCAATTTCGGAAATCGAAACATGGAAGGCGTCGTCGAAAAATGGATCGCTGACCAGCGAATGCCGGCACTTGAACAAATTACGTTGATGTACGGCATGGCGCAAATGATCAATGATCGTGTGGATGAGTCGCCCAGATAAGACCATTGTCCGGCCGTTTGTCGCAGCTTAATCTTAATCTTAATCTTAATCCCTGGTTCAAACGCGGCACAGAAAATCGATTAAGATTATGATTAAGAGTACGATTATGAACAACAGCACGATGCACGGTTTCGAAACACTTCACTTCACATCAATCAACGCTCAGGTCGCCGATGACGACGGAACTGAAAACACTCAACGCAGACCAAATGCGGAACTGGATTCACCAGCATGTGCCGCTGGATGATTTTCGCGGCCAACGCGTGCTGATGATTGTGCCTGATAATACCAGGACGGCTCCAATGCCGGTTTTGTTTCCGGCACTGCGCAGTCTGTTGCGACCTGTGACAAAATCTCTGGATGTGCTGGTCGCACTGGGCACGCATCCGCCAATGCCGAAGGAGAAAATTCGTGCGATGCTGGGGATTGCGGACGACGATCTGTGCAGTGATGTCGGGCTGTTCAATCATGCGTGGGACAATCCGGCGGAACTTTTGACGATCGGCACTCTGACGGAAGCCGAGACGCGCGAAATTTCTGACGGTGTGCTTTCGATGGAAGTTCCCGTGCAGATCAATCGCCGCATTCACGACTATGACGTAGCGCTGGTGGTCGGTCCTGTGTTCCCGCATGAAGTCGTGGGTTTCAGCGGCGGCAATAAGTATTTCTTTCCAGGGATCTCCGGCCCTGAATTGCTCAACTTCTTCCACTGGCTTGGTGCACTGATTACAAATGTGGGGATCATCGGCGTGCAGGACACGCCTGTGCGTCGTGTTGTGGATCGAGCGGCAAAACTGGTGCCGCTGGAACGTCGCTGCCTGGCGTTTGTCGTATCCACGGATGCGACTCCGTATGGCATGTTCTATGGAACGCCGGAAGAAGCCTGGCGCGGCGCGTCCGAGTTGTCGGGTCATGTGCATGTCAAGCGACACGCAAAACCGTATCGACAGGTCCTGTCGTGTGCGCCGCCGATGTATGATGAACTTTGGGTTGCCGGTAAGTGCATGTACAAGCTGGAACCTGTCGTCGCGGACGGCGGCGAACTGATCATCTACGCACCGCATATGAAGGAAATTTCCCTGACCCACGGGGCTAATATCGAACATGTCGGCTACCACGTGCGTGATTACTTCACGAAGCAATGGGATCGATTCAGGCATTTGCCCTGGGGCGTGCTGGCCCATTCGACGCATGTCCGCGGAAGCGGGACATTCGAAAACGGCATCGAACGACCGCGCGTGCAGGTGACGGTTGCGTCACAGATTCCCCGGGAAGTCTGCGAACGCATCAACCTTGGATATCGTGATCCGGTCTCGATCGATGTGGAATCGTTTGCAGAGCGTGAAAACGAAGGCGTGCTTCTGGTTCGCAAGGCCGGCGAACACCTTTATCGGCTGCAGGACGAATAAGGCGCTGTAAGGCGAGCGGAGGATCAGGAACTACCAGGCCGAACAACCGGACGCCGGCGCGTCGCGGCTGATTCGCTACATCACGCGGTCAAAAGTGACATTAACCCGAAGCGTCAGCGAGGGAAGCAAATCCCAATCCCTCGCTGACGCTTCGGGTTACGATAATGCGGGCTGCAACGCTTTTCTGCCACGGTTGTACACGGAGAACACGTCGAATGAAACGCCTTTGCCGGAGTTCTGGCACCAACTTTCCGATCGTCATGAATCGGGAGAACCAGACCCAGCCAGTTCATCCACATTTTCCGGTGTCGGTTCGCGGATGAAGCGATAGCCGGTGCCGCGGATGGAAAGCAGATGTCTGGGTGACGTGGGATCCTGTTCAATCATCCGCCGCAGGCGCATCACAAAATTGTCGATCGAGCGACTGGAAATATCGGCAGAATCTTTCCAGACGTCCGACTGCAGCCGTGCTCGAGACAACACGACGCCATCGTGCTCCAGAAAGTATCGCAGCAGCTCCTGTTCCCGCGTTGTCAGCGAGTGA
>Ga0335394_10007671_pt1 | contig 12172 bp, 6 predicted proteins | sample MAT03_FD_205741 | JGI IMG/M metagenome (GOLD analysis project Ga0335394, IMG submission 205741) | Freshwater microbial communities from Lake Fryxell liftoff mats and glacier meltwater in Antarctica - MAT-03 (spades assembly) (version 2) ... | reverse complement strand
ATCCTTCCGCCGAAACCGAAACGCTAATCGTTGCCGGCATCCCGGTCGCCGCCGGAGAAATACGCAGCCAACTGCCCCTCCCGCGCGTCGCCACACTAATGCGGTTCACGCCCGTGCCGCGCACATGAAACACCTTACTATCCGACTGTCCCGCCCCCTGCCGCACCTCGAAGGTCAACAGATCCACATCGGCGCTTAGGCTGTTGCCCTGCGGCGTCACCGTCTGCCCGGGCCGCGGCAATATGCGCAGCGCCACGTTCACTTCGCGGGTCTTCGGATCGGCCCCCGTCGCCTCCAGCGTAACTTTTCCCTTATACTCGCCCGGCGCCATCGCCGACGGCGAAATCGCTATCGCAAACTGGCCCGGTGTCGCCGTCTGACCCGGATCGACCGTTAGCCACGTTTGGGAACTCTCGGCCTTCAAGGGCACCGCCCCACCGGTACTGGAAAGTGCGATCTGCTTCGGCTCCGGCAGGCTCTCGCCGATGCGCCACTGAAACGTCATCTTGTCCGTGGAAGCCGTCCACGCCGAAGCATCTTTCTTCGGCCGCAGGACCAACCACGTACCGGCCACACCCGCGATCAGCAGTCCCAGCAAAATCCCAGCCTTAACGCCCGAAGAAATGCCCCCCGGTGCAGGAATCGCCGATTGGAGCGAAGTCGCGCCGATCTCGAACAATCGCTGGTCCGCCCACTCCATCAGGCGCCACGCCTGCGCGTCGCCGGGGAATTCCGCCAGGAGTACGGCCGCCCCCTCTTTCACTAACTGCGGGTTGTCGGCCTTTCGCTTGGCTTCCAGATCGTTGAGCCGGGTCGCATAGGTTTGCCTCTTAATGTGAGCCCCACGAGCGTTGTTCAACTCATCCAGCGCCGCCACTGACTCATTGTCGTCGGGATTCGCGTCCAACAAACCCCGCAGCAGCGCCGCCGCTTCGTCAAACGACGAACGGCTCAACAACTCCTTCGCCTTCCGCAGCGTTTTCGCCCGCTCGCCGGCCAGATTTTCGCGCTCCTTCGTCAATCGGCGCGTCAGCTTTACAACTTTGTCGTCTTCGGCCTTCATCCCGGCCGCCGCCCGCAGCGCCGTCTCCGCTAAATCAAGCCGGCGAGTGCTCAGGTGCTGCTCAACCCGCTGTAAGGCCTCCACGAAGACCGATTCCGATTCCACCGTTTGCTGCAAACGCAACAGGCGTGCGTCGCGAGGATGCACCGTAAGCGCTTGCTGCAGCCGCTGTTTTGCTTCGGTCACGGCTCCCCTGGCAACCAACTGCTCAATCGCCTGCGCTGTTGCGTCCAATTCCGCCATACGCCGCTTGACGTCCAACTCCTCGGACAGCCGCCGCAGGCCCGGCTGATCGCCGAACTGAAGGGATGCTTCATCGATCCCGCGCCGTGCCGCGTCGAAATTCCCCGCATCGATCGCCAGCGAAATTTGCTCGATGCGCGCCGAAATATCTCCGGCTCTCTGCCGTTCCGCCGCCCGCGCCTCCAATGCCGCTCGCACCGAGATTAGCTCCGGATCTCCATTGAAACGCAGCAGCCCTTCGTCCAATGCCGCCAGCGCCTCGGTGTCCTTCCCTTGCCCTTCCAGCTTTCGGGACGTCCCTAGGATGTCTTCCTTCTGCTTGCGTGATTGTTGCTCACTCAATCCCCGTTCAATGCTGTCAAGCAGGGCCGTCAATTCCGGTTCCGCGGGATACAGCTCCAACGCCTTTCGCAATATGTCGAGCGCCTCGTTCCACTTGGATCCGGCCATTCGCTCGCGGGCCGCGGCCGCGGCCTTCCCCACTGCGTCCCGCTTCTCGCGAAGCCGCTGCTCGCTCTCAATCTCTTGTTCCAACTCCAACAGCGCCGGCCAGTCGCCATACTTGGCGCGAATCTCGCGCACCGCTTCACCGGCTTTAACCGGGTCGCCCCGTTGACGCATCGCCCGCGCCGCGGCCGTAGCCGCGTCTCGTTCCTTACGCGTCTCCGCTTCAGTTACGCCCCGCTCCACGCTCTCGGAGAGCGCCGTGAGTTCAGGTTCCCCGGGATACTTTTGCAAGGCTTCACGCAGCTTACCGCTAGCCCCCGCCCAATCGCCCTTGGCGGTCAACGCTCTTACGGCGTTCGCAACCCCATGGGCCGCTTCGCGGTTTTCCTTCGCCCGCAAATCGCTGCCAATATCCTTGGCCAAGCCCACCAGCGCGGGAACCTCTCCAAATTTCGCCCGGCCCTCCGCCAACACCTTCGCGGCCTCCGCCATGTCTCCGGCGGAACGCAAATCCCGAGCCTGCCGTAGCGTCTCATCAATGGCGCGCCTGTCATCCCGTTGTTGCAACAACTGGCGGCTCTCCGCCAGCAGTGTGGTCAGATTCGGATCGCCCTTGAACTCCTGAAGGGCCCGCTCCACCAGTGCCACCGCGCGCTCCAGTTCGCCGTCCTGTTGCAACATCCGGGTGCGGTCCGTCACGCGCCGCACAGCCTCGCGCCGCTCCACTACCCGCCTCGCCTGCGCGCATCGTTCCAGCGCTTGGAGGATGTCCGGATCCGGCGGCGTGTCTTTGCTGAAAGCCGACAGCAAGCTCTCCGCTTCTTCCACTCGCTCCTGGCGCAACATCTCTTCGGCTTCGCGAATCGCCCGCGCCCTCCGGTCCCGCTCACTCTTGGCCTTTATCCCCGCCTCGGCTTCCTCCACCGCCGCGATCACATCCGGCGGTTCATGCAACCGCTTTCGCGCCTCTGTCAATACCGTCAACGCTTCTTCAAACGATCCGTGCTCAATAAAGCCTTTCGCCTTACGAACTATCTGCTCCACTTCCCGCCGGCGCTCCTGTGTATCGAAGGCATGCTGTACTCGCGCCATTACCTCGCGGGCCCGCTGATTGGCGGGGTCTACCGCGAATGCCTGACGCACCAGTTCGTGCGCCGCTTCATAGTCCTTCCGGTCCGCCAGCACAGCCGCGGCTTCGGCCAGTTCCTGCGCCTTTTTGTACTGCCCGACGGAACTCCGCGCCATTTCCAATAACGATCGGATCTCGGTATTCGCGGAGTCCAGCCGCAACGCGTTTTCAAAGGATTGTATCGCCTCCGCATACCGGTTCTGCGATAGCTGCGCTTCGCCCGTTTTCTTAAACGCGCCGACCTTCGGAACGATGGCCTGCTGCTGCGCCATCTTCTGAATGCGCTCGCGCAACTGGCGCGCCTGAACATTCATTGGCTCAAGGTTCAGAATCCGCCGCACCAGCCGCTGCGCTTCCTCGCCACGCTCTTGTTCGAACATCGCCTCCGCTTCCGGCAACAGTTCGCCCGCCCGTTGCCGGCGCATATCGAGCAGGATCGGCCCCACATCGAGTTGAAATTCATGCAGGCTCTGGTACCGCAGATCCCGGTCCTTCGCCAGCGTCTTCATGATCATCTGGCTCAGCGCTTCCGGACACTCGGGGATGAGTGAGGCCGGAGATGGCGGTTCCACGGATGTAATGCTGTAAAGGATGGCCGGAGTGGACGTTCCTTCAAATGGAAATCTCCCCGTGAGGAATTCGTAATAAATCACACCGAACGCCCAAATGTCGCATAGAGCATCCACTTCGGCGTCCCGGAATTGCTCCGGGCTCATGTAATTCAACGTCCCGACCAGAAAGCCCGCCTTTGTCATGCGCGTGGTATCGGCTCGCGCTAGCCGCGCGATCCCGAAGTCCATCAGCTTTACCAGGTTGTCTTTCATCACCATGACATTGCTCGGTTTGATGTCACGGTGAATAACGTGATTCTCGTGGGCGCAGTGCAGTCCGGCGGCCACCTGCGTCATGATTTCGACTTTTTCCAACAGCGGCATCGGTCGCCGGTCGCGAATGAGTTGCTGGAGTTCCTCTCCCTCCAAATATTCCATCACCAGGAACTGCAAGCCGTTCTCTTCGCCGAATTCGTGGATCGTGACCAAGTTCGGGTGGTGCAAGTTCCCGGCGGTGGTCGCTTCCATCTTGAATCGCGTCAAAAATTCCGGATCGCTGGAGTCGGGCAATAAGACCTTGATCGCGACTACGCGTCCCACTGTCGGATCGTAGCCCCGGTAAACGCGGCCAAATCCGCCCCGGCCGATCTCGGCCTGAATCTCGTACTTGCCGATTCGCTCACTCATCGCCAGACGCCCCTGGCAAATGGAGTACCGTCACCGTGAGCGAGTGGCGCCCGCGCCGCCGCGGCTGGCCAGGAGGCAGGCAGAATTCCGCCGCCTCCGCGATCGAAATTTCTTTGCGGGAAGTGAACACAGTGAAAGAGTAATGATACCGCTGAAAAAATGATGCCGGACAGTCGATGTTTTCCGTTTTATTATAATAGGGGTAAGATTACGAGTTGACGTTGCGGTAGCCCAAATTGAAAATTTAAGGATGAACGGAATGAAGAATTTGCTACAAGCGTCTTGCCTGGCGGCATTCGCGATGCTCGGCCTAACGGCGCAGACGGCTTCCGTCGTTCGCTCCGGCAGCTATGAAGTCGGCGGCTTCGTGGGGGCCAGCTACGGTATTGACGAGTCCCGCTGGATGGGCGGCGCCAATGTAACCTACGCCGCCAGTAAATACATCCTTCCCTACACCGAGTTCAGTTACTTCCCCGGCATCGGACGCAAACAAAGTCGCACAATTCCAGGCCTCTCCCAGCCGGTCAACATCAGCTATAGCATTCCGCTCACCGATTTTCACGGTGGCGTTCATATTCGGATTCCGATCCGCGAGCTCCCCATCGTTCCGTATGGCGTGTTCGGCGTCGGCATGATCCACGCGCCCGAACGTCAGTTCAGCGTCAACGTGGAAAATATTCAAGTGCCGTTCACATCGGCGGCCTCTACAAATGCCGCGGTGAACTTTGGCGGTGGCATCCGGTATTACATTAATCAACGCTTCGGCATCCGCGGCGAAGCGAAGCTCTATAAGCCCTCCGGCCAGTTCAGCGAAACCTTCGGCAAAGTCGAATTCGGCTTTTTCATTCAATTACGGTAGTCTCCCGAAGCACCGTTGAAATCCAGTTTGCCGACGGTGCTGTCTCACTAAGATTCCAGCAACCAGCCCGTGACGTGCGGGCACACCGCGATGCGAGCCTATCCCTATATGCCATTACTGGTGGGGGGACAGACTTGGATTGTTTAGCTGCGAAACAGCGGCCTCGCGCGGCCTGTGGCTACTATGTCTTGCCGATACCCGCAAGCCCCCTCGGCGCTCACCAAAACTTGACCACTTGTGCTCCGATAGAGTTGCCCCCCTCCGGCACCGCACCTTGGCCCGTAAGCCGCAGATGGGCAAGGCATTATCATCCCCGGCCCCGTTGGGCCGGTGGGTCACTCTCCGTGAGCATACCCGGGTAATTTCTCGCGAGTGCCGAAGCGCAAGCCCATGGCAATCTCCGGAAACCTCCTAGACGGATAGTCGACGGACGGACCGGTCTTGAATGCGCTCGAACTTGCCGATCGCACTCCTCGCCAAATAGAGATATTTCTCTCTATGTTTCGAAAAACCTGCTGCAGCGGAAGAGTTGCGAGTCGAGCGCAGCACTCGGGAAGGCTAGACTTCCTAAGAATGCATGGGAGAAGTCCACCTGGACGGATTCTCAGCCCCTAATCGACACTGCACAAGGCCGACAATGCATACTCTCCCTAAGTCCGCTGGCAGAAAACAGAAATAGGATGGCGGTGAGGGTGGGATTCGAACCCACGGTACCCTTTCAGGTACGGCAGTTTTCGAGACTGCTCGATTCAACCAGCTCTCGCACCTCACCGCGACAGCGATCAGCCCTAATTATAGCAGCTTCAAGCTATAACGAACTAGACGAAAAAGTCCTTCACCTTGTCCAGCAACCCACGCTCCTGAGGTTCATTTTCCGTCGGCAGCGTTTCCCGCAATTGCTCGAAGAGCTTCTTCTGCTCCCTACTCAACCGGGACGGAATCTTCACCTCGATGTTCACAAGAAGATCGCCGCGTCCCGACGAATTCAGGTAAGGGATTCCCTTCCCGCGTATCCGTACCTGTTCGCCATGCTGTGTCCCTTCAGGAACTCGAACATGTTCCAACCCGTCAAACGTCAGAACGTCCACCTCAGTCCCAAGCGCCGCCTGCGCGACATTCACCGGAACCGTGCAATGCAGCTCATTCTCCCGGCGCTCGAAAACCGGATGCTCTTTGACTATCAGGACAACGAACAGATCGCCAGCCGGCCCCCCATTGGGGCTGTTCTGACCCTCACCAGTGAGCCGCAACCGGGTACCGCTATCAACGCCCGGTGGAATGGTAACGCGAAGTTTCCGTTCTGTCCGCAAGACTCCGTCGCCACCGCATTTGGTGCAGGCTTTTCGGACCAGTTGGCCTCTCCCGCCACACGTCCGGCATGTTTGGCGTATCGATAAGAACCCCTGTTGCAACAACACTTCGCCGCGCCCGCGGCAAGTGACGCACTGCGTAAGTCCGTCCTTTCCTTCGCCGCCGGTGCCGCTACAGTTGCCGCAGCGGTCCAACCGCGGAACCTGGACTTCCGCGCTCATCCCCCGAATTGTGTCCTCGAGGGTGATCTCCAAATCGTAGCGGACATCGTCGCCGCGTCGCGCTCCGCTCCGGCCTCCCCGTCGCCCGCCGCCGCCGAACATGTCGCCGAAGCCAAATAAGTCGCCAAGAATATCGCCAAAATCGCCAAACGTCTCCGGGTCGAAACCCTGCGGCGCACCGCCTGCCCCCTGCAGTCCCTGGTGACCGAATCGGTCGTACGCCGCGCGTTTCTTTCCGTCGGTCAGGACGCCATACGCTTCGGCCGCTTCCTTAAACTTCTCTTCCGCCGTCGCATCACCCGGGTTCCGGTCCGGGTGGAACTGCATCGCCAGTTTGCGATACGCGGCTTTAAGAGCGGCGTCGCCAGCATCCTTGGCCACGCCAAGGATCTCGTAATAATCGCGTTTGCTCACCGGACTGCGACCCTTACTAGCGCCGGCCGCAACAGCTTGCTTTTGAAGTTATAACCCCGCTGGAACTCGCCCAGAATTGTCTGGTCGTCCGCTTCCTCGGTATTCACCATTTCAATTGCATGGTGCAGATTCGGATCAAAGACCGCTCCTTGCGTCTCCATAACTTCCAGACCGAGTTTCCTCAAGGTATCCAGCGTCCGCTGGTAGATCAATTCGATGCCCCGTGCATACTTTTTATCGGCGGTCTCGACCTCTAAAGCACGCGCAAAATCGTCCAAAATAGGCAAAAATGCCTTCACGGCGTCCATTGCCGCATACTCGGCGTGTTCGATTCGCTCTTTTTCAGCGCGACGGCGAGAGTTCTCGTAGTCGGCTTGCCGTCGCAATAGCAGCGATTGCAGTTCAGCCTTCTCCTGGGCTAATCCGTCCCTTTCAGCGACGACGGGATCGACCGCCGTAGCTCCGTCGGTTTCGGCAAGTTGACCTTCAGCCTCGCCGGACAGCGAGACCTCATCTTGCGGTTGGTCCATAGTAACGCTCACACTCCTATTATACCGAATCCGGCGAAGAAAATCTGATAGCAAGGGACTCAACTGTCCCGCTTATGCGGAAAGCGACTGGATCGCTTCGCCTACATGGTAAACCGTCGACAGCGCTTGCGCATAGTTCATCCGCAACGGACCTAACACAGCCACCCGCGTCGTGATCCCAGATGGCAGACAAACAGTCACCCCGATCAGCGACAAATCCTGCAAGCTAGGGTGCAACTCGCCAAGGCCGATCTGAACTCCCACTTCGTTTCGCGACTGCTCGAGAAACCGTTCCAGCAAGTCCAGTAACCGCTGTTTTTCTTCCAGCGTCCGAAAAATTTCGCGCAGACGCTCCCGGCTGAACTCCAGATCCGGACTCACCAGATTCGAAGAACCTTCAAAATGAACTTCGGGCGTGAGCCCAAGGTCCAGCAGCCCATTTGTATAAAGCACCTGGAGCTGGCATAGCAAGGTGTCGTAAGCGGCGCGGTCTTCGGCCAAACGGCTGCGCAGATCACGTCGAATCGTGGCCAACGTCCACCCGGAGTAGCTCATGTTAACGAAGTTGCGAACCGCGTTCAGTTCGTCTTGTGTAACCGCCGCATCCAGAGCGACGACGCGATTGCGAACGATCCGGTCCCGCGTTTCGACGACCATCAGCACACGGGTATCCGCCAGGAGCAGAAATTCCACCTTGGCCAAGGTTTGGGTATCTGTCGGAATGGCCGCCGCAATCCCGACATTCCGGGTCAATTCGGTCAGCAAGTGGCTGGTTTTCTCCAATCGCTCGCCGACCGAATCCGCGCGGCGGAGCTCTGACCGTACGCGCTGGAGTTCTGTTGCCCCCAGGCGGCGATGCGTGGGCAACGATTCCACATAGGCTCGAAACGCCTTTATTGTGGGAACACGGCCGGCCGAGGTGTGCGGCTGAGATAAATAGCCCTCGTCACAAAGATCGGCCATTACGTTTCGAATGGTCGCCGGACTTAACTGCCGTCCGCCGGCCCGCGCCAGCGTCCGCGAGGCTACCGGCTCACCGTTCTCGATGTAGGCCTCAACGATCGACTGCAGGATATTCTGCGACCGATGATCGAACTGTGTGCGTCCCGTCATAGAGTTTCAAGTCCGGCAATTTCAGAAACGAACGGCGAAGCCCTTTCGACAAATTGTAGGGCCACTTGGAGTAGACCGCAAGCTGTTGTGCCTATTTTCCCTCAATTTCCTCCGGGAACCAACAGAACTGCCGCTTTTAGGAAGGCGTCAACGAAGGGCGCACCGTTACGAACTAAGTTCTCGCGTGTCTGAAAATCGTATTCGATGTCGGGCTTGACCCCCACGTTTTCAATATAGCGGGTCGCGGGAAAGCCTGGGACGGTTTGTAGTTCCGGGCGTACCGTAAGCATTTGCGTTACCGATGCTGAGCCTTCGGAGAAAAACCCGGCGCCCACGGTCACCGTATTACCCCCCGCCCCCGCAGTGCGGTAACCGAAAAGCTTGGCCACCCCAGAATCCTGAAGAACAGCGGCAAACATATCCGCGGCCGAAACAGAAAACTCATCGGTCAACAGAAGAATCGGTTTGTCATAAGCCAGACTTGTCCCGGTCCGATCCCGAGCCGGATTCAAATCCAACCCCGTCCCGCAAAGCGGCAGCGTCCCCGTCCGCCCCCGGTTCTCGGCGTAGGCCGTCTTGATATCCTTCAGCAGCGCTGAATAAACCGCAACCTCCCAATCCTCCCCAAAATCCTGCGCGTCGAGAAGAGAAAACTCCCATTCCCGGATCAAATCCAGATTCGGCCGAATCTCCACACCCGCGGTAACGAACGGCTTATTGATGAGCAACGTCTGCAACAATTCACCGTAGCAGGCGAACCCGCCGGGATTCTGCGTGACATCGACAACGAGTACATCCGTATTCGCCTTCATGTAGCCGATCTCCTGCACAAACTGGTTATAAGGCGCAGTAATCAGTCCGAATGCGTTCGGTTCAAAGGACCCAATTCGGATAAGGCCAACTCGCTTGCCTGCGGTTGTCACTGTACCGCTGTAGAAATAGTCCGCGCGCAGTCGGCCCAGTCGCTGCACAAACCCTGTTGGCATCGTATAGAGAATCGGGTCGCGCGCGCCGTATCCGCGAACACTTTTCGTCATCCGGCGGTCGACATGCCGCTGCAAAGAAAGCCACGGCTTCTTAAACGCCGGAACGCTGCCATCCTCCCTCGAACCCTCGCCCGGTTGCGGCACGGGCCCCTCATCATCACTCGCCGCACGAATCGCGCCGCGCCCCAACTTAAAGTTCGGCAATGGCCCCAGCTTGGTCAATGGCGTCCCGAATTTATCCCATGCGATCGTGTAGCTTTTCTCGCTGCCGTCCTGCCGCCTGACGAGGATCGTCGCGGTCTCACCAATGGCTACGGCGCTCGGCAGCAAATACTGTTCCCGATACACCAATTTGTCGGCCGCCCAGCGCAGCGTCGAACGCGTATTGGCAAACGACGTAATCTTCGCAATCGACTGAACCGCGTCCATCACCGGCCTGCCGTCAAACTGAACGATCTCATCCCCAACCGCGAAATCAAACCGCGAAACCGGCAAATAAGAACGATCGATCTGCTCAATGAGCACCTTTCCTTCAAAGATGTCCGTATACAAGTGCAGATCGGCAACGAAGTCCGAATTCACGATGTAGTAACTATGAATGTCCTGCAGTTTGGCCAGATACTCCGCAACCAGGTCCAAATACTCCAGATCCGTCTTCGTCAATTTCGCCCGCTCCACCCATGGACGCAGATCGAAGAGGTCGAAACCCAGATTGTCCCGCTTCCACTCATAGGGTGCGTACTGTTTAGCGTACAGGCTGGCGATCGTCTGCAAATCGATCAACTTCTGTTCCGGCGTCAACTGCGCCAGTAGCCCCGTCGCCGTTAGGAACAACATCCCGACGGACACGCGGCCCATGCGATGAATCACGATAGCTTCTCCTCAGGCGGAATACCCGCTTGCTGTCAGGGTACCAGTCAAACATTGCATCGTCCCTTCCGCCGTATTTCTTTACTTCGGAAAATCCTGGGAACCCCTGATACAATGACCTTTCGCCATGGTGCAAACGATTCTCCGTTTATACAGTTACGGCTTCCAGATATTGATTTCGCTGGTCCTCTTCGCGCTGGGCCTCGTCGCCACGCTCAGCGACAACGCTGGATTCGAAATCCCGATGCTCCCCTGGAGCGGGAAGGACCTGAAAATTGCACTGCTCGTCCTTGGATGCACCGGTCTGATCTTGATCGCACTCGCAGTTAAAGGCAAACTGCGAATCCTCTTCGTCCTGTGGACTCTCGGAACCGTCTACCTGTTGGGACGCGGTATATTCGCGTCCCCTCACCAGTTCGAAGGCGAATCCGACTTCAAATGGGCGCTATTCCTTCTCGCCGGTGTCCTTGCCACTGTCCTCGGCGCCTGGAGCCGGTTCAAACAACCGTTAAGACGCTAACTCCACAACTCGTTAATCGGCCCATATAGGTCGTCCTTTGCCGAAGGAACGTATTCAAAACCTCGTCCACTGGGGTCGTCGCGCCGTACCGTTGTCCAGTCAATCCCCAGTGCCGAGTAAATAGTCGCGCCGATATCCTCCGCGCGAATATCCCGTTCGCGCGACCAACCCGGATCGTCCGTCCGGGCGCCGCGCTCATCGGTCGTCCCTAATGCCCGCCCGCCACGAATGCCTGCTCCGGCCACCAACGCCGCCTGCTGTTGATAATGGTCCCGCCCATTCCCGGCGTTAACCGCGCCTAGCGTTCGGCCAAATTCGCCCATCGCGACAATCATCGTCCTCTCCAATAATCCTTCCGCTTTCAAATCGGCGATTAGCGTCCCCAACCCGGCGTCAAACGTCCGGCCCAATGAATTCGCATTGCCCGCATTCAAACCGCCGGTATAGATGTTTGTGTGCATGTCCCAACTGCCCACATTGATCTGCACAAACCGCGTTCCCATGTTGGCGCGCACCAGATTCCGCGCCGTAATACAAGCCGCCCCGAAGTTCGAATTTCCGTATCGAACCCGCTCATTGTTGTCGAAAGTGAAAATTCGCGTCACATCGGCGTTATACATCAGCCGCCGCGCACCTTCATTCCACTTCCCAATCTCCAACCCCGCCGAACCCAATTCTGGCGATTCCCTCAACTCGCGATCCATATCGAGCAACATGCCGTACCGCCGGTCGAATATCGCCTGCGAATCGAAATGCGTCGTATTCCGCAGCGCGGCGCCATTGGGGCTCACGTAAAACGGAGCATGTTCCGGCGGCAAATACCCCTGCCCTTGCCCGGACCCCGTGTTCAACGCGATGAATCCCGGCAAAACCCGGTTCGCCGTCCGCGCGCCCAACTCCAGTGACGCAATCGACCCAATATGCGGCGCGACCCGGTTCTGCCCCGATACCGGATTCCGGCTGATCTGCAACCACGACTGAGCCAATCCGTGCGCCGTTGCCCAAGGCTTCACAGACCGCAACAGCGCCACATTGTCCATCTGCTCAGCCAACTTGGGCATCAGCCCCTGCGGCCAGGCAACGCCATTAAAACTTTGCGGATTAAACGCCGCCGGGGTCCATGCCCCCACTTTCAAATCGAAAGTGTCGATATGGCTCGGCGCGCCCTCCATCAAAACGAAAATACAGAAATCGGCCGTGGCTTTCGGTGTCTCCGCGGCCTGCGCCA